>Ga0181529_10003966_pt1 | contig 16364 bp, 12 predicted proteins | sample PEATcosm2014_Bin_36_FD_119763 | JGI IMG/M metagenome (GOLD analysis project Ga0181529, IMG submission 119763) | Peatland microbial communities from MTU Mesocosm Facility, Houghton, MI, USA - PEATcosm2014_Bin10_30_metaG | ecosystem: Environmental > Terrestrial > Soil > Wetlands > Peat | place...
GGACGAGGGAGATCGGCATACGCATGTCGGTCGGCGCCCGCCGGCGCGACATACTCCTCCAATTCCTCTCGGAATCGGTGATCTTGAGCCTGCTCGGGGGCTTCATCGGCATTGCGCTCGCCCTCGCCGTCTCGTACGGCCTCCAGCGCTTCTTGAACACGCCCACTGCGGTGAGCCCCTCGATCATCGCGGCCTCGGCGGGCTTCGCCGCCGCAGTCGGCATATTCTTCGGCTTCTACCCGGCGAGGAAGGCCTCCAAGCTCTATCCGATCGACGCCCTGCGCTACGAATGATGAAGAGGAGATGGAAATGAAAATCGCAATGAAGATCGCCGCTCTCCTGCTGATGAGCTCGGCGATTGCCGCATCGCATGTCGGGGCCCAGAATGCGCTGGCGGCGCTGGCGCCGCCGGAGCCGCTCGCGCCGATCACGCTCCAGCGGGCTCGAGAGCTCGCCCTATCGCGCTCGGCCTCGCTGCGCGGCGCCCAACTCACCGTCGATTCGGCCGCCTTGGCCGCCCAGGCCCAGGGCTACGCGGCCTTGCCGAGCATCGCAGCATCCTTAGGGGGAGCCTACGATTTCAGCTCATCGAGCGCGGCGAGTCCCCTGAGCGGGGCGGCCGAGGTCGCCGTCAGCGAGACGGTGTTCGACGGGGGCAAGACCTCCGACCTCGTGAAGAAATACGGCTATGCCACCGAGGCCGCAAGGGAGGAGCTCCGCGCGACCCGAGTCTCCCTCGTCGGCCAATCCGACTCCGCCTACTTCGCGGTCCTCGGGGCGCAGGCATCGGTGGAAGCGGCCTCGAGCGACCTCGACGCCGCGAAGCTTCGCCAGACGATAGCCCAAGCCAAGATAGACGCCGGGAGCCTTTCCAAGTCGGCCTTTCTTCAGACCGAGGCGGACACCGCCGGCTACGAGACGACGCTCGTCCTGGCCAAGAAGACCCTCGCCTCGGCGAAGGCCAAGCTCGCCTCGTTGACGGGCTTGCCGGCCTCGACCCCGCTCGCGCCGATCGATTTCTCCGAATACGACGGGCTCCTCGCCCGCTTGTCAAGCCTCGACGAGGCGGGCATCGATAGGCTCGCCTCCGACGTCGCCGCCATCGCGAAGGCCAATAGCCCGACGCTCTCCGTCGACGCCCTCTCGAGAGAGCAGGCCCGGCTGGGTGTCGCGATAGCGAAGAAGGCCTACCTGCCGACCGTGGCGGCGGGATTCTCCCAAGGCCTCTCCTATTCGCAGGGCGTCGCCAACGGCCCGTACCAAGCGGCCTACCCGGGCAGCGTCTCGCTGACCGCGTCCATGAGCCTCGACCTATGGAACACGAAAAACGCCGTCGATTCCGCCGCGGTGGCCTCGGCCCAGGCGGACATGAGCGCGAGCCAAGGCGAGACCGACCTCGGCCTGAGCCTCATCCAAGCCCTATACGAGTGGATATCCTCCGCCGGCTCCATCGGCTCCGCGGCCAAGGCCCTCGAGTACGCCCAAAGCAACTACGAGAACGTCCTCGAGCAATTCAAGCTCTCCAGCGCGACGACCTCCGACCTATCGACGGCCGAGGCCCAAGTGAGCGAGGATAGGACGGCCCTCATCGCCGCGCGCTACGGTTTCCTATCGGACCTCTCCACTCTCAGCGGCCTCGCTGGGCTGGAGGACGGTTCCAGGCTCGTGGCCCTGGTGCCATGAAAGGTGGTCGCGGATGGCAAAAAAGGCCGGCATGGGAAGGAAGTTGTTCTCGCTAGGCGCCGCCCTCCTCGTCTTCGCCGTCGGATCGGCCCTCGTCGTCCTCATCTTCGACGGGATCGCCGAAAGGGACAAGCTCGTGAGCCGCAACGGCGTGGAGAGGACCTGGAGCCTCCTCCTGGCCGGGCTCCGCGACCACGAGGATTTCGGTTCGGCCATCGAGAGCTCGAAGCAGCTCCAAAGCGAGATCGTGGGGATCGCGGCCTATGCCGAGGGCGGCCGGAGGATATACTCTTGGGGAGCCACGCCCGATACCTTCACCATGGCTCTTCCTTTGGAGGACGCCTCGGGCCTGAGCCCGAGGTTATACCTGGACAAGAGCGTGAACGACTCGATCGTATTCCTGTCCCGCCCCTTCCGCGCCGGGCCTCCCCCCCCTCCCACCGCCTCGAGGGCCAGGCCGGCCCAGGCCCCGGGGAGGGAGGGACGCGCCCCTCCCTCGGGCTTTCTCTTCACCACGCTGAGGAACGCGGAACTTTTGTACCTCGAGATCAAGGAGCCGTCATACTGGCGGAGCCGACGCGCCGAAAGCCTGCTCTTCCCCTTGGTCGAGGTCGCCCTGGCGGCCCTCATAGTCTTCGTCTCGATCCTGATCAGGCGCAACGCCGAATATCGCCTCCGGATCGAGGAGCAGAAGAATCTCGTCGTGCTCGGGACCGCGGCCAGCACCCTCGCCCACGAGATCAAGAATCCGCTGTCGTCGATCAAGCTGCAGGCTCGCATTCTCGAGAAAACCTACCCGTCCGCCGCCAAACGCGAGATCGGCATCATCAACGACGAGGTCGAGCGGCTTTCGAACCTGAGCCACCGCGTGGGAGACTACCTTCGCGACCCCGCGGGCAATCCTCAATCGATCGATCCCGCGGACATCGCCCTCGAGGTGGGCATGAGGCTCTGCGGACGCAACATCCTGCGGGTATTGGCGCCTCCGCCTCCAAAGGTGCGCATGGACCCCGAGCGGCTCCGCTCGGTCCTCGAGAACCTCCTTCGCAACGCCATCGAGGCCGAGGGCCCCGAAGAAGGCCTATCAATCGAGGCTCGCGAGGAAGGGGGCTCGGCCAGGCTGGATGTCCTCGACCGCGGCGCTGGGCTTGGCCCCGAGGCGAGCTCCCGGCTCTTCGATCCCTTCTTCACGACCAAGAGCCGGGGCACAGGCATCGGGCTCCCGATCTGCAGGCGCTTCGTCGAGGCGGCGGGCGGCACGGTCGTCCTGTCGAGGCGCGCAGGGGGCGGATGCGCGGCGAGACTGCTCCTCCCCGCCGACGGGGCCTCGGCGTGAAAATTCTCGTGGTCGACGACGAGCGCAATATCCGCGAATCGATCCAGCTCCTCCTGAAGCTCGAAGGCATCGAGTCGAGCGCGGCCGCCGACGGCGGGGCCGCCCTCGAGCTCCTGAGGGCCGAGACCTTCGACGCCATAGTCGCCGATCTCAGGATGCCCGTGATGGGAGGGCAGGAGCTCCTCGAGCGCGTCAGGGCGGAGGGCCTTCGAAGCCCCGTCATCATGATCTCGGCCCTGGGCGAGATCGGAGACGCGGTCAAGGCCCTCAAGACGGGAGCGGTCGACTACCTGATCAAGCCATTCGATCCCGACGAGCTCGTGGTCAAGCTGAACTCGGCCGTGGCCAATCGCAGGCGAGAGGACCAGATCGAGGCCGTCGCGAGGACGGCATCCTCCACTCGGCTCGTCGGCGAGGGCGAGGCGGCCCGCGCGCTTAGGCGGTCGATCGAGAAAGTGGCGGGCACGGGCACGACCGTCCTCATCAGCGGGGAGAGCGGCTCGGGGAAGGAAGTCGTGGCCCGCGAGATCCACGCCCGCTCGGGCCGCGCGGAGGAGCCTTTCGTCGCGGTCAACATCGGCGCGGTCCATGAGAACCTCATGGAGAGCGAGCTCTTCGGCCACGAGAAGGGCGCCTTCACCGGGGCCGAGGCGCGCAAGGTCGGCCTCTTCGAGCTCGCGGGCCGGGGCAGCCTGTTCTTGGACGAGATCGGCGAGATGCCGTTGCCGCTCCAGGTCAAGCTCCTCCGCGTCATCCAGGAGCGCAAGATCAGGCGCCTGGGCGGCACGAGGGATCTCCCCGTGGACGCCCGCATCATCTCGGCGACCAACGAGGACATAGAGGCGCTCGTGCGCGCGGGGAAGTTCAGGGAGGATCTCTACTACCGCCTCAACGTAGTTCGGATCGCCGTGCCCCCGCTCCGGGAGCGGAAAGAGGACATCCCCCTCATCGCGGCCTTCCTCTTGGATAAGCTCGGCGCCCGGATGGGCTCGAGGGCCTCCGCCACGTCCGGCAAGGAGGCAACGCGATTGAGCGTCGCCGCGCTGCGCGCCCTCTCGGCCTATCCCTTCCCGGGCAATGTCCGCGAGCTGGAGAACATCCTCGAGCGCGCGCTGATCTACGCGGAGGGCGAGGAGATCCTTCCTCTCGATCTGGGCCTCGATGCGCTCCGCGGCCCAGGCCCGAAGGCATTCGCCCCCCCCGGCGAGGATCGCGGCGGCGAGGCAGGCCTCGGCGACAATTCCCTCGATGCCGTGGAGCGCGAGGCCATAGCCCAGGCCCTCGCGAAATGCGGGGGCAACAGGACCCGCGCAGCCTCGGAGCTGGGCATCAGCCGGAGGACGATCCTCAACAAGATAAAGAAATACGGACTAGGCTAGAGGAAGGGCCGGAAGAAAGGCCCCTCCGTATTGCGGGACCAGGCCTAGGCGAATAGACTTGAGCCCAGGAGTCCACGATGAGATGCAAGGCTCTGATCATTTTCGCCGTCCTCGCGCTCGCCGCGGCGGCGGCCCTCGCCGCCGAGGGCAAGCCCGATGCCCGCGTTTCCAAACTGCTCGGCAGGCTGCACATAGATTATTCGACTACCGATACGGGCAATTTTTCCATCGACTACGACCTGGGCTCGGGCAGGAAGCAGACCGTGTACATCATGTCCGAGACGGAGACCTATGGCTCCCTGGAGATACGAGAGATTTGGACCAACGCGGGGAACCTGGATTCCGAGCCCTCCTCGGACGATCTCATGCAGCTTCTCCAGGACAACAATGACGAGAAGATCGGGGCCTGGAGCCTCGAGTCCTCCGACGATGGCGGCCCCCTCGCGTATTTCTCGGTCAAGGTCCCTACCTACCTCAAGGACAAGGATTTCTCCGACATGATCCAATTCGTAGCCCAGGTCGGGGACGCGATGGAACGGAAGCTCTTCGACGCCGACGACAATCAGCTCAATGCGAGGCGCCCCTTCCTCCCCCCTAGGGCCGAGACCCATTCCACGCGGAGGATTAGGACGATGGCCAGGGCAGCCGCGGCGTAATTCGAGAAAAGGTTGCCCCAGAACACCGCGTAGAAGGACAGCAGCCTCTCGGTCGCCAGGATGAACACGTAGCGGAAGAACCAGATGCGCAACACGCCCAGCGCTAGCGGGACCATCGTGCGGCCCAGGCCGATGAAGGCCCCCTGGATGGTCATGCATAGCCCGAAGCCGATCACCGAGTACGTATAAATGTGGAGGGATCGATTCGCGACCTCGAGCACGTCGGCTTGCCGGGTGAAGAGTATGGTGAGACTCGAGGAGAGGGGCACGACGAGGGCCATCACGGCGGCGGCCGTGACGGCGCTGATGACGCAGCCCTCGAGGCAGGCCCTCTTGGCCTTGGCCGCGTCCCCCGCCCCAATGCTCATGCTGACCATCGTCGTCACGGCCGAGCTGAAGGCTCCCGGCAGGTTGAAGCAGACCGCGGTGATGTTGTTCGCGATCCCCTGCCCGTTGAGCACGACGGGCCCGTATCGCTGCGTCTCGTTGTTGATGAGGTAGAAGCCGAGGTTGAGGAAGAACGAGTTGAGCATGGCCGGGAATCCGACTCGGGCCAGCTGCTTGACGATGGACACGTCGAAATGGAAGCCTCTCAGGTCGAGGCGGTCCGGGCCGCCGCGGACGAAGAGCTCGAAGAACATCCAAACGGTTATGAGGACGTTGGAGAGCAAGGACGAGAGAACGCAGCCGATTATGCCCATTCGCAGCCAGAGGATGAAGACGGCATTGAAGATGATCTTGAGGATGAGCATGAGGATCATGCGGATAAAGGGCGCCTCGGGCTTGCCGTTCGCGTTCTTGATGCCGTTGTAGATGGACTCCATGAACGAGAAGGGCAGCACGAGGGCGTAGAGCGAGAGGTAGACGAAGACGTTGCGCGCTATCCTGGCGTCGACGGTGCGGGAAATGATGGCCCCGGCGGCGAGGAGGAGAGGCGCGGAGAGGCAGCCGAGGATGGAGCCGGACACGACTATTTGCGTCGCCGCGCGCTTGGACTCGCGGAAATTCCCCCGGCCGTTGAGCTGGCCCAGGATGGCCATGGCCGCCACGCTCAGTCCCATGGCGAAGGAGCTCATCATGTTGACCACCGGCTCCGAGAAGGTCACGGCGCTCGCGACGAGGGTGCCGGCCGCGTTGTTGATGAACAAACCGTCCATGAGGGGCATGAGGGATTGGACGAGCCCCAGCATGAGGGTGGGGACCGCGAGGAACATGATGGTCCGCGAAGGCGATCCGTTTAAGATGAGGTCGCGTCGCTCTTCCGTGGATTGCTTGAGGAACTGGAAAGGCATGGAGAGCTTCCCTTTCAGAGAGGGACAGCATAGCGAAAAGAGAAAAAAGGTACAATCGCCGCGGACGCTCCTAGGCTAGGTCCAATTCGAGGCTATGTCATCCCCTCGAAATCAAGGTGGATACCGCCTCGATCAGGCCGCCCGGGGCCAGTCCGATGGCGAGGATAGCGAGACCGACGAGGGCCAAGGCCGCCCCGGCGAGGAGAGAGCCCTCTTTGGCCCGCTTGGCCGCCATCTGAGACGGGCCGGCCTCCTTCGCCTCGGCATCGACGCTCTCGGCCTTCCGATACATCAGCGACACGAGGCGCAGGTAGTAGAACATCGATAGGGCGCTGTTGACCGCGAGGAGGAAAACGAGAATCCTCGTGGCCGTCCCCGATCGGGCGCCCGCGCCGAAGAGCAGGAATTTGCCGACGAAGCCCGCCGTGAGGGGCATGCCGGCGAGCGAGAGAAGGGAGGCCGTCATCACGGCGGCTACGAGGGGGCGGCGCCCGGCGAGGCCGCGGAAGAGCTCGCGAGGCGCCTCGCCCCAGGAGAGCGCCGCCACGCAGGAGAAGGCGCCCAGGGTCGAGAGCGTATAGGCGGCGAGATAGAAGAGGGCCGTTCCCCTCCCATAGACGCCCCCCGCCGCGAGGGCGACGAGGAGGTAGCCGAGCTGGGCGATGGAGGAGCCGGCGAGCATGCGCTTCACCCTCTCCTCGCGCAGGGCGAGGAGGTTGCCCGCTACCATCGAGGCCCCGGCGAGGGCGGCGACCGTCCAGACGATGGCCGGTCCCGCCTTCGTTCCCGCGGTTTCGGCGAGCGCGAGTATCCGCGCGAGGGGCAGGACCATGGCCGCCTTGGACACCGTGGCGACGACGGCTGCCGCCCCGGCGCTCGCCCCCTCGTAGACCTCGGGGGCCCACATGTGGAAGGGGGCGAGGGCGAGCTTGAAGGCGAAGCCTATGCCGACCATCGCGAAGGAGACGTCCCAGAGGGCGGAGGGCGAGTCGGCCGCGGCGCGCGTTATGCGCGCGAGGTCGAGGCTGCCGCACTGGTAGTAGGCCAGGCCCATGCCGAAGAGCAGGAAGGCCGAGGCCGCCGAAGCGAGTATGAGGTAGGTGAAGGCCGCCTTCTCCGCCTCCGCGCTCGCGCGGCCGTACGCGACGAGGGCGTAGAGCGAGACGGAGAGGAGCTCGAGGCCCAGGAAAATCGTGGCGAGGCTCGCGGCCGAGGCCAGGACGCAGCCGCCTAGGGCCGCGAAGAGGAGGAGCGAGTAGTACTCGCCCCTCTCGCCTTCCCTCCTCGCGAGATGGGGCCGCGAGGCCAGTGCGATCGCGAGCGAGCAGGCGAGGATGATGGTCGTGCCGATGAAGGAGAGCCCATCCATCGAGAGGAGGCCCGAGACCGACGCGCCCATGCGGGGAAGCGAGAGGAAGATCGAGGAGGCGAGGCCGAGGGCCAGGCCGCCCGAGCAGACGGCGAAGGCCGAGCTCGCCTTGCGTCTAGAGAAGGAGAGGGCGAGGAGGCATACGAGGCCCGCTAAAGCGAGGACGATGAGGGGCGCGGCGGCGAACAGGGCGCCGATGCTCATAGCGCCCCTCCGCCGCTCAGTCCGGGCAGGGCAAGATGGAGGAGGGATAGGACGCCGCGAGGATAGAGGCCGACCCATAGGAGAACGATCAGGAGCGCCCCCAAGGTCGCGGTCTCGAGGGCTCCCAGGTCGCGCAGGGAGCGCTGCTCGGCCGGCTCTCCATGGAACGCGAGCTGGAACATGCGCAGCGCGTAGGCCATGGCGAGGACGAGGCCGAGGCCGACGGCCACGGCCGCGGGGACATCGCTCTTGAAAGCCCCGAACATGACCAAAAGCTCGCCGATGAAGTTGCCCGAGCCCGGAAGCCCGAGGAGGGCCAGGGTCAGGGCCAGGCCGATAGCACCCATGCGCGGCGCCTCCCTCATGATGCCGCCCATTCGGGCGAGCTCCCTCGTGCCGAGGCGGTCCTGAAGGGCGCCCACCAGCATGAAGAGGGCCCCCGTGGAGAGGCCGTGGCTCAGCATCTGGATCACCGCCCCGTCCCTCCCCGCAGGATCGAGGGAGTAGAGGCCGACAAGGACGAAGCCGAGGTGGCTCACGCTGGAGTAGGCGACCAGGCGCTTCATGTCGCCCTGCCCCAGGGCCATCACCCCGCCCCAGAGGATGCCCGCGACCCCTATCCACATCGCGACGGGGGCCAGGGCCCGCGAGGCCTCGGGAAACAAGGGGATGGCGAAGCGCGCGAGACCGTAGCCTCCAGTCTTGAGGAGGAGGCCGGCGAGGAGGATGGAGCCCGCGGTGGGCGCCTCGGTATGGGCGTCGGGCAGCCAGGCGTGGAGGCCGAAGGCGGGCAGCTTGACGGCGAAGCCGGCGAAGAAGCCCAGCATCAGCAGGAATTGCAAGGTGGAGCCGAGGGCTCCGGAGCTGGAGGCGCCGAGGAGCTTGTCGTAGGCGAAGCTCCACTCGCCTGTCCTCGCGCCCTGGGCTGCGTAGAGCCCCGCGATGGCGGCGATCATCAGGAGGCCGCCCGACTGGGTGAAGATGAGGAACTTGATGGCCGCCCTGTGCCGGCCCTCATGGCCCCAGATGTCGATGACGAAGAACATGGGCACCAGCATGAGCTCCCAGGCGAAGGCGAAGAGGAAGAGGTCGCTCGCCAGGAAGACGCCATTGATGCCGGCTAACGTGAAGGCGAGGCAGGCGTGGAAGGCGCCTACCCTGTCGGCTATGCCTTTCCAGGAGGCGAGGACGGCGGCCGATCCGAGGAGACCCGAGAGGGCGAGGAAGGGCAGGGAAAGCCCGTCGAGCTTCAAGGCGAATGAGGCCCCTATCGCCGGGATCCAGGGCAACTCCAATTGGAGGGGAACAGCGCCGCCGAGCCAGAGGGCCAGCGCCAGGGCTAGGCAGGCCAATGAGCCGAGGAGGGCCGCGATCCGCGACGCGGCGACCGAGGGCCTGCCCGGCGTCTCGCGAGGGCGGATGCCCGCGAGGGCGCTCACGAGGGCGCAGGCGAGGGGGATGAGGAGGAAGAGGGCGAGGATCATATAAGCACCGCCGCGAGGAGGAGGAGGGCTCCGAGGGCGAGGGCCCCGAGATAGCGCCTGGGCCTGCCGTCCTGCGAGGAGCGCAGGAGGCCGGAGAGGCGCATCGTGGCGCCGCGCAGGCCCTCCGAAGCCAGGTTGACGAAATCGACGCCCTTGCCCGCTAGCCTGAGCACGGGCCTGACGAATAAAAAGGCGTAGACACGATCGAAGCCGAACCCCTCTCGCGCGATAGCCGCCATGGCGGGAAGGGCGCCCTTGGGCGCGATGTCGCGCCGCTCGAGGCCGCGCCGCGCGATGAGCCAGGCGAGGGGTATGCCAAGAAGGGAGAGGATGAGGGGAGCGAGGCTCAGGAAGAGATCCAGCGCCGTATCGGCTTCCGGGAGGGGCGCCGTGGGCAGAGCGCCGGCGAGGAAGGCGCCGAAATAGGGCCGGCCGCCCATGAGCCGCGGAAAATCGAGCAGGCCACCGACGAGGCAGAGAAGCGCTAGCGCGATCAGGGGAATCGTCGTCGAGGGACCCAGCTCACCCTCGTGGGACGACGCCCCGACCCCGCCGCGCCGACTGGGCCCCGCAAAGACCAGGAAGATCATCCGGAAGGTGTAGAGCGAGGTGAGAAGGACCCCGGCCATCGCCGCCCACCACAGGAGCCTCGCATCGCCCCCGACATACCAGAGCCGCGCGAGGATGGCGTCCTTGCTCGCGAGCCCGGCGGTGACCGGGGGTAGGGCGGTCAGGCCGAATGCGCCCGCCAGGAAGGTCCAGAAGAGGAGAGGCATCTTTTTCGCGAGAGCGCCCATCGCGTAGACGTCCCGCTCGTGTCCCAGGGCGTTGATGACGGCCCCGGCCGCGAGGAAAAGGAGGGACTTGAAGAGGGCGTGCGTGGCGAGGTGGAAGACCGCTCCGGTCCAGGCCGAGGCCCCTAAAGCGAGGAACATATAGCCTATCTGGCTCATCGTCGAATAGGCGAGGATCTTCTTGAAGTCCCGCTGGGCGAGGGCGCAGAGGCCCGCGTACAAGAGCGTGGCCGCGCCCAGGACTGCCACGACCTCCAGCACCTGCGGGGCCAAGGCGAAGAAGGCGTTCGCGCGAGCGACCAGGTAGACGCCGGCGGTGACCATGGTGGCTGCATGGATGAGGGCGCTCACGGGCGAGGGGCCCGCCATCGCGTCGGGCAGCCAGGTGTGGAGGGGGAGCTGGGCCGACTTGCCCAGGGCGCCGCCCAGGATGAGGGCGGCCGCGAGCATGGCGAGGCTCGAGCTCCCGGCTGGGGCCCAGGCCGATTGGGCTTTCCGCGAGGCCTCGCCAATATCGAGGCTGCCCAGGCTCGCCGCGATGAGGAGCATGCCCAGGAGGAGGGCCACGTCGCCCACCCGCGTCACGAGGAAGGCCTTGCGCGCGGCGGCGCCGTTGGCCCTGTCCCTGAACCAGAAGCCTATGAGGAGGAAGCTGCAGAGCCCCACGCCCTCCCAGCCCAGATAGAGTAGGAGGAAGTTGCCGGCGAGCACCAGGACCAGCATAAAGGCCACGAAGAGGTTCATGTAGGCGAAGAAGCGCCGGTACCCCTCCTCGCCGGCCATGTGCTCGATGGAGAAAAGGTGGATGAGGAAGCCGACGATGGTGACGACGAGGATCATGACAATGGCGAGGGCATCCACGGAGAAGGCGATCGCCTGCGAGGCCGCGCCCAGGTCCAGCCAGGTCCAGAGGCTCACGGTGTAGGGGACCTGCCCTCCCGCCACGAAGAGACAGGCGACGAGGCAGGCCGCGGCGGCGGCGAGTCCCGCCGCCGCGCTCCCGAGGATGCCTGCCGACTTGCCCGTGAGCGGTCGGCCGAGGCCCAAGGCGATCGCCCCCGCGAGGGGGAAGGCCGGAACGAGCCAGATGAGCTCCATGCCTAGTCCCCTCCCCGGCGCATCTCGTCGGCGTCCAGGCCCTTCGGCCTCCCTCTACCTTGGCCGGAGAGCGCCAAAATGAGGGCCAGCCCCACGGCCACCTCGGCGGCGGCGGTCACTAGAAGAAATATAAAAATAACTTGCCCGTCTGGGGCGCCCCAGCGGGCCCCGGCGACGATGAAGGCGAAGCCTCCCGCGTTGAGCATGATCTCGGCGCAGAGGAGCATGAAGACCAGACTCCTCCTGGCCAGCATGCCGGCCAGTCCTATGACGAAGAGGAGGGCGGCGAGCCCAAGGGCCAGCTCGAGGTCGGCGGGGTTCATGCCTTGTCCCGCCTTCCGAGGTGGTAGGCTCCGACGAGGCCCGAGAGGAGGAGGAAGGCCGCTATCTCCGCCGCGACCGCGTAGGGTCCGAAGAGAGCGAGGCCGACGGCCTTGGGGGGGACTGGCGCCGGGACCGCGTAGGCGACCTGCGCCGCGCCGGACGCCGGAGCCGCGACGGAAAGCGCCTCGAGGAGCTCGGGCCTGGCGAAGAGGGCATAGGCCAGCTCGGCGAAGAGGAGGATGGCGAGCAGGGCCGGGAATAGCCAGGCCCTGAGGCTCGGGACGGGTCCCTCGACCCCGATCATCATCAGCACGAAGACGAAGAGGACGAGGATGGCCCCAGCGTAGACGACGACTTCCAGGGCGGCCGCGAAGGCCGCGCCCAGGGCGAGCATCGCGACGGCGAGGGCGAAGAAGGAGACGATGAGATAGAGGAGGGCGTGCACGGCCTTGCGCTGGATTACGACGGCGACGGTCGAGGCCACCGCCACCGCGGCCGAGACGGCGAGCACCGGGTTCATCGCGCCTCCCTCCTCATGGCAGAACGCTCCTCGGGTCGACGGGCTTCCGCCCGGTCGCCGCCACCTCGGCCCCGTCTCCGCGGGGCCTCGCCCCCGCCACGGCGTAGAAATCGTAGCCCGGGTACTTGCCCTCTCCGTTCACGAGGAGGTCCTCCTTCTCGTAGACGAGGTTCTTGCGCTCGAATTCGCTCATCTCGTAGTCGGGCGTGAGCTGGATCGCGTAGGTGGGGCAGGCCTCCTCGCAGAAGCCGCAGAAGATGCAGCGCGAGAAGTTGATGCGGAAAAAGGCCGGATAGCGCCGGCCGTCGGCCCTCGTCGCGGCCTGGAGCGAGATGCACGACGGGGGGCAGGCCGCCGCGCAGAGGTTGCAGGCGACGCAGCGCTCCTCGCCCCTCGCGTCTCGGGTGAGCACGATCCTCCCGCGCCACCGAGGCGGGAGCCGCCGCTTCTGTTCGGGGTATTGGACGGTGACCCTGCGCATGAAGCCGTGCTTGAGGACTATCCAGATCGAGCGGAGCGCGCTCCACATGCCAACCCCCTTCCCTAGCTCGGCCTCGCGGTCGCGAGGACTATGGCCCCCGTCGCCACCAGGTTGGCGAGGGCGAGCGGTAGCATCAGCTTCCATCCGAAGGAGATGAGCTGGTCGTAGCGAGGGCGCGGCAGGGAGCCGCGCACGAGTATGAAGACGGCGACGAAGAAGACCGTCTTGACGAGGAACCAGATGAGGGGCGGGAGGAAGGGACCGGCCCAGCCGCCGAAGAAGAGGGTGACGATCATCGCGGAGTTGAGGGTCACCCCGACGTATTCGCCCAGGTAGAACATCGCGAACTTGAAGCCCGAGTACTCGGTGTGGTAGCCAGCGACCAGCTCGTTCTCGGCCTCGGGCAGGTCGAAGGGGATCCGCCTGGTCTCGGCGAGGGAGGCCACGAAGAAGACGCAGAAGCCCAGGAACTGGGGCACGCAGTTCCAGAGCCGGCCTTGAGAGCGCACGATGTCGACGAGGCTGAAGGAGCCGGCCTGCGCGACCACGCCGAGGAGGGAGAGCCCCATGAAGACCTCGTAGCTCACCATCTGGCCCACGGCTCGGACCGAGCCCAGCAGCGAGAACTTGCTGTTGGAGGCCCAGCCGGAGAGGGCGACGCCGTAGACCGCGAGGGAGGACATCGCCAGGAAGAACAGGAGGCCGACGTTGATGTCAGCCACAACGAGGCCGGGCGCGAGGGGGACGACCGCGAAGGAGGCGAGGGCCGTCGCTATGACGACGGGCGGGGCGAGGACGAAGACGACCTTGTCGGAGAAGGGCGGGACCCAGTTCTCCTTGGTGAAAATCTTGATGGTGTCGGCGACGACCTGGAGGAGGCCGAGGGGCCCGACGCGATTGGGCCCCGAGCGCTGCTGGAGGAGGCCGAGGAGCCTCCGCTCCAGCCAGATGCCGAGGGCCGCCGCGACGAGCACGCCGAAGAGGACGAGGACGATGCCTGCCGCGATGGGGAGTCCGCTCGAGCCGCTCATCTGCCTCCTCCTCGGGCGATCCGCAGCTTGGCCCAGGCCGCGAGCGGGGCTCCGGGCAGGCCGGGGAGTCCCCAGGGCAGGGAGGTCAGGCCCCTCGGCAGGCCGCCGATGGAGACCGGAAGGACTAGGGGCTCGGCCTCCCCTCTCCCTTCGATCCCGCCGAGGAAGCTGATTTCGACTAAGCTGCCCTCGACGAGGCCGAGCTCTCCGGCGTCGGCCGGAGCGAGACTCAGACTCGGCCTAGGGATGCGCGCGGCGATGGCAGGGGACATGGCCGAGAGCTCCTCGGAGCCGAAGGCCTCGAGCCGCGGGATGACGAGAAAAGCGCCAGGCTCGCCGGTCGAGGCCCCGCGCTCGCGACCCGTCACCTTAGCTTGCGCGGCGGCGACAAGCGCTGTAGCGAGGAGGGCCTCGCGATCGGCCTCGGCCGAAAAAACGCGAGCTCCTATCTCGCCCCCCTTCAGGAGGGAACCGACTTCCATCTGGAACTTGTTGATGGCCTGGTCCGAATTCCAGCCCGGCGCCCAGTACCGAGGCAGGAGGGAGGGAGGCGCCGATCGCGGGCCCTCCATGGTATACCCGAGGGCGGAATCGGGATCGAGGAGAGGATCGGGCTCGCGCGGATCGAGGTTCGCGTATATGGCCGTACGGCCGCTCTCGCGACTGGCTCCGCGGGGAATGCGCCTGCCCAGGAGCCGGAAGCCTGCTCCTGGCGCGGCTCGGCCGACCGCCTCGAGATCGGGCAGGGCAGAGGCGAGTGCCTCGCAGATGCCGTCGAGGTCCCGCGCGCCGGCGATTCCGGCTGAGTCGGCCGTGCCGGCCGCGACCGAGCCGCGCAATTCGCCCAGCCAGCGCCAGGAGTCCTGGACGGGCTCCTTCGGCTTCCTGAGGGCAAAGAAGCGCTGGGCCCGGCCCTCCGAGGAGAGGAAGGTCCCCGAGCCCTCGAGGAGGCTGGACGCGGGCAGGACGATGTCGGCCGTCCTCGTCGTCGCGCTCTGGCTATGATCGAGGACGATCAGGCTCGAGGCCTTGTCGACAAGCCGCGCCAGATTGGCCGGAGCGGTGCGGGCGAGGTCGGCCTCGGCGACGATGAGGACGGCGGGCGAGGCGGCTTCCAAGGCCCGCTGCGCGGATTCGAGGCCGCCCGAGGCGAGCATGGATGCGCCCAGGCTGTCCGCGGCCGGGAAGACGAGGCTGATGCGCGCGTCCTTCCCGACGGCCAGAAGGGCGGCCAGGATGGCCGAGGCGGCGCCGATGAGAGCTACGCTCCCCAGGCTCGAGCCCGCGACGACGAGGGGGCGCTGGGCGCCCCCCAGGGCAGCGGCGACGCGCGTCGCGAGGGAAGCGGCCTCGGGCGGCGCTCCGCCGAGCTCTCGAGGCGCAGATATCGAGCTATCGATCAGGCCAGCGATCGCGTAGCCCAGCCTCGCGATGTCATCGGGCGAGGCGCGGTAGCTCGCTTGGGCGCAGTCGTCGAGGCCCGAGGGCTCGGGCGTGGCGACGAAGAAGGGGCCGGGCCTCTCCTGGCTCGCCTCGCGCAAGGCCGCGTCGTCCCAGGAGGCGATGCGCTTGCTCCGCATGGCCTCGGCCTTGGGCGCGTTGCGCGAGGCCTGCCTGAGCCTGAGGCCGAGGATGGGCGCGCTTTTCCAGGCGTCCTCGCCGAGGACGAGGACCGCGTCGGAGAGCTCGGCCTCGAGGGGAGAGGCGGCGCGTCGGCCGGCCGCCTCGAGGACGTTCCGCATCCTCGCGTAGAGGGCCGCCTCCTCGTCGCGGACCGCGAGGAAGAAGCGCTCGGCCCCGACGAGCTCCCGCAGGGCGAAGTTGGTCTCGAGGGAAGCCCTCGGCGAGCCAATGCCGATGGCGCCCGCGCGGGAAAGGGCCGAGCGGGCCGCCTCGAGGGCGGACTCGCGCGAGGCGGGGGCCTGTCCGGCTCCGGCTGTCTTGAGCAAGCACGAGCCGAGCCTCAGCTCGGAGTCGGCGAAGGCCTGGCCGTAGCGGCCCCTGTCGCAGAGGAAGTAGCCGTTGACGTCGGCGTTGTAGCGCGGGCGCACGCGCCTGAGCTCGCCGTAGCGCTCGGCGGGCAGGGTGGAGCAGCCGAGGCCGCAGTGCGGGCAGACCGAGGGGCTCGTGCGGAGGTCCCACTTGCGGGTCGGATGCGCGGCTTGGGTCTTGTCGGTGAAGACCCCCGTGGGGCAGACCTCGCAGAGGTTGCCGGAGAAGGGGCTCTCGAGGGTGCCGTCCTCCACGCGGCCGAAAAACACCGAGTCGTGCCAGCCCTGGACGTCCAGGTCCCGGCCGCCCGCGTAGTCGCGGTAGAAGCGGACGCAGCGGTAGCACTGAATGCAGCGGTTCATCTCGTGGGCGAGGAAGGGGCCGAGGTCCTGGCTGCGGTGCTCCCTCTTGTCGAAGCGGTAGCGTCGCCTAACGTGGCCGGTCATCACCGTCATGTCCTGGAGGTGGCACTCCCCGCCCTCGTCGCAGATGGGGCAGTCGTGGGGATGGTTGACCATGAGCCACTCGATGACTCCCGCGCGGAAGGCCCGAGCGTCCGGGTCGTCGATCGAGGCGCGCAGGCCCTCGGTCACCGCCGTCATGCAGGCCATCGCGAGCCTGCCCCTCGTGTCGGCCTCGTCCTTGAAGAGCTTGACCGCGCACTGTCGGCAGGCCCCGACCGAGTGCATCGCCGGATGCCAGCAGAAATAGGGCAGGTCGA
>Ga0181529_10003967_pt1 | contig 16362 bp, 17 predicted proteins | sample PEATcosm2014_Bin_36_FD_119763 | JGI IMG/M metagenome (GOLD analysis project Ga0181529, IMG submission 119763) | Peatland microbial communities from MTU Mesocosm Facility, Houghton, MI, USA - PEATcosm2014_Bin10_30_metaG | ecosystem: Environmental > Terrestrial > Soil > Wetlands > Peat | place...
ACCAACTTCAACTCCTTTATATGTTCCTGTTGATGATTTTCCTATGATTCCTTGGAGCTTACCTCTTAGGGCTTTTTGGGACTTTGATCCATGTGATGACGTGGCAATCCCGTATCGCAGGCCCTGTTCGACGGAGCGCAGAGCGTGAAAGCATTTTGCCTTATCCTCATCATGGCATTAGGCTCGGCTCACGCTGAGAACTTTAATGACACCGTGATTGGAGGTGGCGGTGGTGGTGGTGGCGGAGGATCTGTATATGCTACAGAGGGAGGCGGCGGTGCTGGGCAAATGCTCACAGGAACAGTCGCCGTTGGAAATAGCGTTGTAATTACGATTGGATCAGGCGGAACCGGGGCAGCTACCTATACTGGTCCTGGCGGATCAGGCGGAACAACCAGTATTGGAACCTTGGCCGTGGCAAAGGGTGGGGGCGGAGGCGGCGGGTGGACTGGCGGAGGATGTACCAGCGGCGGCTCTGGCGGTGGTGGTTGCGGCTATGACAGCGTATGCCCAACCAATTACTATTCAGGATGCTCCGCAAGCGGGGCTTTGGCTAATGCCGGAGGTAATGGGTATAGCAACGGATGCGTGGGGACCGCCCCTAATGCGGGCGGCGGTGGTGGCGGCGCTGGGTCCACGGGAGCAAATGCCACGTCAGGGGTTGGAGGCAGCGGCGGTTCTGGAGCGGTGGACCCGATAACCGGAAACACCTATGCAGGCGGCGGCGGCGCGGGCGGCGCTACGGCTGGCTCGGGTGGCTCAGGCGGCGGCGGTGCGGGCGGAACAGGAAATTCCAACGGAACCGCTGCAACGGCGAACACAGGCTCGGGCGGCGGTGGCGCGGGTGGATCTTCGACCGGGGGAGGAACCACCGGAGGCAATGGCGGCTCGGGCATCGTCATCCTCTCAAACCCAAACACGGACCCGGAATGGTCCTGCACCTCCTGCACGATTTCAAACACAGGAGGTTACTGGGTCTATACCTTCAAGGCCAACGACACGCTTTCGGGTCCTTCGGGATCTCCAACCATAAGCCCGACGATTTCTCCGACTTTCTCGGTTTCCCCAACGCCCTCGTTTACTCCCGGCCCGGTCCTTCACCCTCTAAATGCACCTTGGATGGGGGTTGCTTCGCTGACCAACAGCACCGTCGCCTGTGAAGCCTTGGCGGATGCAATGGAGGCGACGGGACTTGCTGCGGCAGGATACACGAGCCTCCATATTGACTCGGGCTGGGCTCAGGCCACCAGATCCAACGGGCATCTTGTGGCTATCGCTGGGCTCAATATCGCCACAGTTGCCGCCTACTGCCACGCGGAGGCGATCCCCCTGAAATTGAGCATGTATCTTGACGGAGGTAGCATCCAGTGTGGGACTTCCTCCCCTGGCAGCTACGGCTACGAAACGACAGACATAAACGACCTTGCGGCAGACGGAACCGACGACATCACTATGGATACATGCTCCATGTCGAACACGGTTGAGGCGGAGGCAATTGTTTTCAACAATGCGATTGAATACAACTCCAGCAGCCGGGTCATGACCTTTGAAAGCTGGGGGTTTGGAACAGGCCCAGCGAACTATACTTGGTCCGGGTCCGTGGGAACAAACGGATGGTGGACGGCGATCTATGGAGGTGGAGGGCCTTGGTCAAACTTCTTGAATCAGTGGAACCTTGACTATCCGCTCTGGGGCTACAACAACCCAGGCAACGGCTTTGATATCTGGGATGGCCCTATCGGAAACGATGGGATGACCGCTTGGCAGGACCAGGGCTATTTCTCAGCGGTCTGTGAGCAGGGTATGTATCTTGGCCTTTGGGACAACGTCACGCAAAGCGCCCAGTCCCTTACAACCCTTGAGAACGCTGAAGTCATCGCCATTGATCATAACGGGTGGGGTGCCGAACTCGTTTCCAACCCTTCGACCAACGTTGAGGTCTTTGCTAAGTCAATGACCAACACTTCGGCAAGCACTTATTCCGTCATGCTTTTCAACGGGAGCAACTCGGGCCAGACAATGACCGTAACCTGGCCTGTCAGCGTTGGCGGGAACCAAGTGCTTCCATCCGGTTCGGCGGTCGTCCGTGACCTCTGGGCTCATTCTAACGTGGGGACCTACTCTGGTTCCTACTCGCAGTACGTTACGGCCACGGGAGCAGTCATGCTGACGCTGAATTTTAGCGGCGGGACGACCCCGACATTTACGCCGACGATGACTGTCTCCCCGGTTGCGAGCATAACCCCGACCCAGACGCCTCCGCCCTGCGGCTTTGGTCCTTCCTGGGACGAGGGCATGACGGTAACGGCGGCAAACTCTCCGATCATCACAATCCCTTATTCCCCGGACTCAGGAGCCTTTGCGGATATGCTTACGGTCTTGGTGGCGACAAACAACCAGGACAACGCGAGCACAATTACCTCCATGACCTTCGGGTCGCTGACTTTGACGGCGGATATCCAGATCCCTTCGCTTATGTACACCGAAGGCTGCGAACTCTGGCACGTTTTCCTTGGTAGCAATTGGAGAATGGGCCAGCAGAACCTCGTCATCACCCAGCCTTCAACGGGAATGATAAACGTCGATGCGGTGGCGATCTCGGAGTACCAGGGCATCTATGACGTGGTAGGCCAGCTCAACGTCAACGGGGCCGTTTCACCGCAGGAAGGGCAGCAGAGCCAAAGCGTGACCTGCACGTTCACCTCTCAGGCGAGCATAAGCCTCGTCATGGCCGGATACGCTGGACTTTATGGGCTCCTCTCTTGGCCTGGTGGATTCACCAATTCCTACTATTTCAACAACTACGGGACCTTTGCCTCTGAGGATGATTACTGTTGCTCGCGGATATCCTCTTCTGTGACCTACAAGGCGACAAAACACAACCCTGGGATAGGGGTTGTCATGGCTGAGCTTCCCAGTGCCCCAAACTGCACGACGACCTATACGGCGACGCTCGTCCCAACTACGACGATCTCGCCGACCTTCTCAATCTCGCCCACGTTCTCTATTTCACCGACTCCAACATGGACGCCGACCGCGACCCCCAACTGGTCGCACACATTTACCCCAACGGCCACGCCAAACTGGTCGCATACCGCGACCCCGACCGCGACCTGGACCCCCTACGGAGAGCCCTAGAGGAACCCGTGGCAAACCTTCAGAACCAGAAAACCCTTCTCCAGATCCAGCAGCAGATCTCCTCTCTGTTGTTCAAGATTTCCTATCCGCTGACGGCGCAGGATGGGGTGCAGACGCCTGGCCTCACCCAGATCACGGGCTTCATCAATGACGCCTACAACGAGGTCGTCGGGGAGCGAGACTGGCGCTGGCGTTTCGTCGATACCTTTAATTTCAACACGGTCGCGGGCCAGCAGACTCCATACGCCATGCCGGACGACTGCGACGAGATCATCGACGTGACGATCCCGTTCTACCAACAGCGGCTCTGGGCCACGGAATATAGCCAGTGGATCACCAACTATCCAGGCCAGTACACGAACTACGCCAACGCGAAGCCCTGGGCCTATATCGAGGCACCCTACGACGCCACGAACCACGTCCAAATCTACCTTTTCCCTGCGGCGGATGCCCCGGCAGCGACGGGATCATACTCGGTCCACGTCCCCTACATGAAGCGGGCGACGAACCTCGTCAACGCGGGAGACATCCTGATCTGCCCGCCTGAATTTCAGGACCTGATCATTAACAGGGCGATCAAGAAGGCCTACCTCTTCCTGGGCGATCCAAAGTGGGAGGCCTACGACGACGCGGCGGGATCGTCGACCTTTGCCGCTCGCCGATACGACGAGATGTGGGTCAAGAACGCCAAGTTCGCCGAGGCCTTGGCCTATTGGCGCAACATCCGTGAGGAGCGTTCGTTCACGGCGTCCCTTGATATCAACCGAGTCCTCTTCTCTTACGGCGGCTGATGCCAGCTCCGGTTCCAGGCTCTCTGACGGTCACGGACTTCTCGCGCGGATGGGACCCAACCCATCCCGACGAGCAGCTTGTCGGTGCAAACTTGGCTCCTGGGGCTCAGTTTGGCGCATCGGCGGGTGCTCCCTTCTATTCCCCCGATGTCCATGATGTCGACTTCTGGCGCGGATACCTTGAGAAAAGGAACGGAAAGTCCCCGGTAGGAAATCCACTTTCCAATGCTCCTGTTCTTGGGCTCTACCGATACGTCTTTGCCAATGCCTTCGGGTCCTTGAGCAAGATCCTGGTCGCTCTCTGCAATTCTGCGGTCTACTGGACCCTTGGCTCGATCTGGACGGAGAATCTGAGCGTCGTTTGGACGGCAGCGCTGTTTTCCTATTTTTCAACGATCAAGAACCTGCTCTTCATGTCCCCGGTTTACAACCTCAACGGGGTCCCAGTCTCTCCGCGCTGGTGGGACGGAGCCTCTCAAAACTTTGGCTATCATGCGCCTAGGATGTCCCCTCCATATCTGTTAAGGACAGAAGGGAACTATTCCGCAGCGAACATTGCCAACGTCTCGGGAACGCTCCTGACTATGGCTCCAGGCCAGCCAGCGTCCGGGCTCTACATCGGAAAGCAGATCTGGGTTTTCAATACCAGCTACGGCTACATGGAGCCGAACACAATTTCTAGCTTCCAGGTGGTAGCCCCGCAAGGCTCGGCCGGGTACTGCGTCCTAGCAATCTCCCTCGGGACCCCGCTCAAATACCCAGGCTCCGACTATTCCGGCGTCTGTTGGAACGGAGGAACGGTTGCGGTGGCGACAGGAGGCAGCGGAACGATCACGACTTCGGGAAGCGTGACCTGCATCCGCCTCCTGGCCGTCACTTCGCTTGCAAGCGGTGGGCAGCGGTCCTCCGAGTTCTCGGTTGATGTCCCGGTGGGTTCAACTGGTTCCATCGTGCTCTCAAACCTTCAGATGTCCTATGGTGATGGGACGCTCTTTGGGACCGACATCAACAATCTCGCGACGACTTGGTACATGACCGCGCCGTTCAACCCACAGCTCTCGGCCTCAGATCCGAACGGGGGACTCAGCCAAACCTTTTACCGCATCCCCGACAACCAAGGGATGCCGACCAATACCAGCCTTGGCTTTAACCCAATGCCGAACTCGGCGACTGGGTTCACGATCTACACCACTCCGACCGTTTCAAGCGCTATCACCCTCGTCGCGGATACCGGGGTTGACGCTCCGGGCTATTTCACCAGCCAGGTCGATGCTCCCTTCTACCAGTTCTCGGTTGCATGGCAGGACTTCCTCGTCCTGGCCGGGGACATGTGGAACCCGAGCGCAATCTGGATCTCAGCCTATGGTGCCCCCCAAGTTTTCGGTACCCAAGGAGGACTTGACGGGGCTTTCATCCAGGTTCCCAACGGAAACGATGGTCAGGTCATCACAGGACTCTTCGTCTGGCAGGGGAATCTTTACATTTTCAAAACCAACTCGGTCTACGTCTGCACGTTCACCGGAAACACCTCGGTTTCCCCGTTCCAAGTCCAGCTGCTTCAGAGCAACTACGGGGCAGTCTCTCCGCGCTCAATCGCTGCCGGGGATGTTTATCTCTACTTCATGAGCTCAAGCGGACTTTGCGCGATCAACGGACTCACGGCCCAGCTTTTGCCGGAGAATGACCAGATCCGCTACCAGTTCCTTGAGTCGGACGGGTGGAATATATCGGCCCTTGGGCTGTCCCAAGCCTTCTCTCTCCAGGCCAAAAAACAGATCTATTTCCAGATGGCCGACGCGGTCCTTGGCGACGTGGTTCTCGTCTATGACTGGAGCCGGAGAAACTTCCTGTACCACACTGGGGGCATCAAGGAGTCGGCTCTCTTTCAGGACCCTAGCGTCTCGCCGCCGCAGCTCTACGGGGGAGACTATGCTGGACAAGTCTGGACTTTGGACGTTATCGGGACGGACGAGAACCCGCCGATCAATATGTACTACTCGACCCCCTGGCTCAATCTGGGAGACTCGGCCGCGTGGAAGTTCATCAAGTGGATCTGGGTCTCGGGAGTCCAGCAGAACCAAGGGACACTTAATATCCTGGTCTATGAGGATTTCAACTTCGACGTCGCCAATGTCTTCCCCGTGGACATGACCAAGAATCAGTTTGCCCAGGGCCAGTGGGTCGCGATCAACCTGCGCGCCCACTACTTCAAGATCGTGCTACAAAACAATCAGCTCAACACGCCCGTCCAAGTCCGTGTTTTGCGGATTGACTATGAGAATCAGGGGCCGCAGTTATGAGCCAGACCGTCTCCCTCGCTCCTCCGACTCTCTTTCAGGACCCGGACCAGCAGATCCTTGCGAACCAGGCCGCGCTCCAACAGCTTCAGCAGGCGGTCAACGCTAATGCAACCGACTCGGCGGTCTACGCAACGATTCCGACTGTCGTTTTGAGCGGAACAGTCACCCACAATGTTTCGGCGACCCCGACGCTGCTAGATCCTACAATGTCTTTCAGCTTCCAGGCCAACGGTGGACTTGTTCGGATCTCGGCAAACTGGTCGGTCTATACAAACACAGGGGGAGGCCAGTCGGTAGGGCTTCAGCTAGTCCTTGACGGGGTCATGGTGGCCCAGAGGTCGATCTACGCAAGCACCGGGTACATCCGGGGATGCCTCTCGTTTGACCATACGGCGGTCCTGTCCGTAGGAACCCATACCGTCCAGTTTCTCGCGGTAGGGACCGGGTCGATGGTCGTGAACGGAAGCTCGGAGACCTCGGAATACTCCGTCGCGGAGATCCCGCTGACGTGACAGGGGGGCTCGGTCATGTATAATCTAATGAGCAGGGAAGATTTCGAGGCAGCGGTCTCGAAAAGGCTTCCACCCGAGCAGACAAAAGGATTCATGGAGGCGGATGTCTTCATCGGGGATGGCGAAAACTTCGCAAGTCTCTGCCTCTGGGGTGAAAAGAAAGCGATCTGGCTTTCGGGATTACTGGGCAAAGGTCTCCCGATGCTCTGGTCGATTAAACGGTGGGGAAGAGCTAACGGGTTTGAATGGATCGGCTTCACGATGAGGGAGGACCACCCCTTTCGCGAGGCCATAGAGCGCTACTCAAAGCCCGTTACCAAAGAGAAGGTCGGCGACGGATTTGAATACGCGGTATCACTCAGGACGAGGTGAGTCATGGGCGGAGGCAAGAGCAGTTTCGGGCAGGGATTCCAGCAGCTCGGAAACAACTTCAAGTCCGGCATCGGGGCGCTGAACCACAACATCAACCAAGGCGGCGAGGCTCTTGGAAATAACATAACCGCTGGACTGCACGAACTTGGAGCGAACGCGGAGGGCGCAGCCTCCCAATTTGCGAACAACACAAAGGGCATGGGCTGGAACCCAGCCAACGGCACCCTTGGAGCAATCGCTCAAGGATTCGGAAACGGTGGCAACTTCTCCGAGGCTGGGAAGCAGATCGGCGGAGGGCTCAGCCAGATCGGCAAGGTCGGCCTCCAAGTCGGAGAAGATGCGTTGGCTCCTCCGCTCGCTATCGCCGGGGCGTTGGACCAGTCAAAGAACCGCACGAACGCCAATCTGGACAAGATATCGAACCAGAACTCGGCGGCGATGAATAACAACTCGGCGGCGCAGGCTGCGGCAGGACAGGCGGCGCAACAGGCGCGCCTCGGTACGGCGCAGCAGGCGAACCAGGCTGGATTCAGCCAAGCGAATAGCCTTGAGGATGTCCTCAGGGCGGCGATGCAGCAGCGCGCGGGCGCGAACGCTAACGCGAATGGATTCTAGGAGGAAGTCATGAGCGGATCTTCATTGACGACAGGGGCCGGGATGCCGTGGGGACCATCGGCGACAGAGAATCCAGCGACCCCCACGATCCTGACGGATCCATCGCAGGTCGCGACTCCAGGAATGGCGCAGCAGGTTCAAGCCGTGCAGACGGCAGCCGGGGCTGGGCAGGGCCGCGCCGACAACGCCGCACTCGGAGCCCTTCAGCGCGCAGGCGTGGCCGGGGGCAGTGAATCGACCAACGCGCTCGGCAATATCGCGGGCCAGACGGCCCAAGGCGAGGCGCAGGGACTCTCCGGGCTCCAGAGCCAGCAGTTCCAGGAGCAGGAGGGTCTGCTCAACTCGCTCAACCAGGCGGCTCAGCAGCAGTATGCGACGAGCGCGCAGAACAACCTCGGGAACCAGGAGCTCAGGCAGCAGCTCCTCTCCGGCGCCGGGTCCGGACTGACGACGCTTGGCGGCGCGGCAATGCTCGCCGGACTCTTCTAGGAAGACGGAGGCACCGTGGACTATGGAGAAAATACCGGAGGAGGATTCCTGGGCGGCACGGCGAGCGCCCTCCGGAACCTTTTTCAGATGCGCCAGGAACAGGAGCGCGTTGCCCTCGAAAAGGCGCAGGCGGAGAAGCTGGCCGATCCGAACAGCCCATTCAACCAGCTCCTGAAGGCCCGCGCTGCCGAAGAGCAGGCTATGGCGGGGCAGAAGACGACGATGACTATCGGCGAGCTCGCTGCGGCGGCAGGGTACAAGCTGCCAGTTGGAGCGAATCCAGACACGGTCGTCCCGACTACATACCTCGCTCCGATGATCGAGAAGCTCCAGGCCTTGGGCTCCGCGCAGAATATCGCCGGGGGAAAGAACAAGACGGCGCTCCAGATCGAGCAGGAGAAGGCGGCGGCGGCCCTCGCTGCGGCCAAGACGCATCCAGGTGCCAACACGAATATTACCCTGGCCGGGCAGGGAGGCGGAGCCGCTGGAGTCGGAGGAGCTGCGGGCGGCGCAGGAGCCGGGGCCTCAGCCGGAGCGGTTGATATGTTTGGCGGCCTCGACACGAACGAGCGGAAGACGATGAGTCAGATCTACTCGATGGCCCAGCAACTCAACGAGACGGCGCGCGCCTACCACGAAAATAAATTGTCAAACCTTGGATCTGGAGGAATGAACTTCCTCAACGGGATCCTTCCGGGCACCGTCTCTGGTCCGGTAATGGGCCGTCTGGATCCTGCGGTCTCTGATTATGCCCAGCGCAACGAACTGCTGACCGATCAGCTCGTCCCGCTCGTCACAGGCAACCCACGCGCTGCCGAGTCGGTCCGCGCGGCGATCCGCAAGAACTCGGTCGTCGAGCCGGGCACTCCGGATCCTGTAGCGGACCAGAAGTTCGCCCAGATCTACCGCGATGCGAAGGACCGACTCCAGGCGCAGGGAAAACTGACCCAGCCCATGGCGAATATGCTTGACGAAATCTCGCAGGCGCAGGGAACCCCGGCGATGGATCAGGTCATGGCGAAGTACCACGGCCTGACGGCGTTGAATCCGGGAGAGGCCACGGCCGCCAGCGTCAACACAGCTTCGACTGCTCCGGCTGCTCCTGCCGGAAAGGCGGCACCGCAGGCCTCGATCAACCTCACGCCGGGAGCCGCTGGAGCTGCCGCAGCGAACGGAGCAGCGGCACCAGCAAACGCAGGCGCGGCGGCTCAGGCCAACGGACTCGCCCCGGCCGTTAACCCTGGATCCACCGGAGCGGCCGCAGGCGCGGCGGCCAGGAAGTCCCTCGGTGACATCTTTGGAGAAGCACCCAAGCAATGAACTTCAGCCCGGACGCACTCGCTGAGGCCCGCAAAGAGGGCTACAACGACGACGAGATCTTCTCCCATCTCGCGTCGACCGACCCGCGCTTTGCCGAGGCACAGAAGGCAGGTTACAAGCTGGACGACGTGGCCCAGCACTTCGCCTCCCAGGCTGCTCCAGCAAGTGTTCCACGTGGAACAGACCAGGAAAGCGCACAGGATCCAAGCTTTTTCTCTCCGGGAGAGGTCGCAAAGAGGGCGGGAGAGGGGCTTGTATCGGGAACGCCAGGCTTGAAGGCAGGGATCAATCTGGCGGAAGGCAAACCAGCCTACGCCTCGGGTGCTGAGGGAGCTGGGCAGATCGCCGGGGACATCGGCGGTGCCGCTGCGGCTGTAGCCTCGGGCGGAATCGTTCCACTCGCTAAGTTCGCGGGCCTCAGCGCAGCGCTAAACGCCGCTGGAGTGCCCCAGGGAGCCCACGCCGTTGGAAATGCGGTCGAGAACAAGGCCGACCAGCTTACGGGAGCCGACAAGCCATTCGTAAGTAAAGGCCAGGGCATCGACTTGGCGATGCTTGCGAACCTGGCGAAACAATTGCCCGGGGCGGCGGCTGACACGGCGGTCGAGGCCCTTCCAGCGTACTTCGCAGGGAAGGCGGCCCTCGGAGAGCACGCTCCTGTCGGAGCAGAAGAGTCGATCAACGTCCCCAAGGTGCCCGTGCCAGCGGAGCCGACGCTCACCCCGGCTCAGATCGCGGCGAAGGACCTTCAGGACCACGGCTACCCTGTCACCAGCGCCCACATGAACCCAGGAGACACCTCGCTGAAGGCAGCGATGGTCAATCCAGCGACAGCGGCCGAGGCTGAGGCCTACCGTGCCAAGCTCGACGCGGCCCAGAAGGCCGACGTGTCCAAGCCGCTCGACGTGGGAGACAAGTCCACGCAGCAGCTCGGGGAAGATCTTCAAAAAGCACACCAGAACGCAATCAACGCCAGGTCGAAATCCTACAAGGACATGCTCGCGCTCGCGGACAGCCCACGCGGCCCGGCGATGACGGACATCGGCGAGTTCACCCACGCGGGGCAGGCGTTCTCCCAGAGCGTCGACGCGGACGTGGCAAAGAAGCTCGACGGTCTTAGCCTCACCCAAGCCAAGATCAAGGCGCTTACACCGGGTGGCGGAGGGCTTACCCCTTACGATGTCAAAGCGGGTGACAACCAGGACGATGTCGCAGCAGCGCTCAAGTTCGGCGACCTGGCCTCTCAGAAGGCGGCAAGCCCGACGCAGCTCGCGGATTTGGCCTCAAGCTTCGCGAAGACGGAGAAACTTTTCCAGCCAGGCCAAGGTGGCGCCAGCTCGAGCGGTTTCCTCCGCGACGTTCAGGGGAAGGCCGTGGACCTGGCCGGGGACATCATCAAGAAGCGCGACGCAGCGATGGGCGTGGCCGGGGCTCCCGCCTATGACGCCTGGGCGCAGCAGCGGGCCAATTGGGCGAAGAGCGCGGATCTCGTCAAGCAGTTCGAGGGCAAGCTGTCGGCACCGACAACGCGGCTGACAGGGGAGGAGATGTACTCCCAGAAGATGACCAGCCCAGAGGAGGTCTTTCAAAAGCACTTCGCCAATGCCGGGGCGAATAAGGTCACGGCCTACAAGGACTTCCTCCAAAGCAACGGGCAGGACCCGGCCCTGGTCGAGCAAATGGGCAAGGACTGGCTGTCTGACCTCGGGGAGAAGTCTCCCAACCCTATCGCGACGATAGGACGCGCATGGGCCAAGATGTCTCCGGAGTGGAAGCAGGCGGTCTACTCGCCGGAGACCATTTCAGAAATGGACCAAGCGCTTGAGCGCGCGGCCAGGTCAGAGGCTCCCCTTAAGGTGCTGGGAACCCAAGCGAGAAACGGGAGCCAGACGGGAGCGGTGGAGGCGATCAAATCCGGGGCGAAGGCTGCGGCCACGCATGGGGGAGCCATCGGGACGAGCGCGATCCTGGGGACGCTGATGGGTGGCCCTATCGGTGGAATCGCTGGGGTCGGGCTAGGGGCGGCGGGAGAGGCAATCGCTCGCGGCAGAGCCGCCGCGCAGGATCTTGCAACAGCTCGGGCCGCCTTCGAGCCAGCGGACATCTCCCCAGCAAAGCCGTCCATGATGACAAGAGCGGCGACAGCAGGGGCCAATGCCGCGAACGTGGCTCTGCCCAAGGCCGCAGAGATGGCGCGGAGCATGGGCCACGGTGTGACGACTCCGCTCCCGGCTTTGATCAGGGCTTTAGTGGCTAGATAGGCGGGACTCGACCCATTGAAGTACTTGTTTCAAAAGATGGATCGAGTAGAATACAAAAAGGGTCCAGACAAAGATCGTCGCCTTCTGAAGGCTTGACTTCATGGCCGGATTGAAGGTCGCCAGGGCGGCGAGGACCAGCACCAACGCAACGAGTTTCAAACGCTTCCAAGCCATACGCCGTTATAGCTTGGAAGTTCCAAAAACTCAACGGCTATTGGAAGGGTAGGTGAAAGCCATGAAGAGAGTCACCCTGTTCCTCCTGTCGGCGCTTCTGGGGCTGGCCTCTATGGCCTCCGCCGCGACCGCCACACCGACGCCAAACCAGACGGCGACGGCGATCCAGACCCAGATCCAAGAGACCCAGACGGCCGTCGCGGCCACGGCGACCTACATCGCCACGGCCTTCCCGACGCTCACACCGACAGTGACGCTGACGCCAGGCGGAACAATCACGCCGACGGCGACGTTCACCCCGGCGCCGAAGCAAATAAAGAGCAAGACCTTTGAGAGGAACTACCGTTATCCGATCGACTTCACCAGCGCCGGGGGAGTCGCCTTGCTCGGGAGCGTTACGACGACGGGCAGCACCGTCCCGTGGCTTTCCCAGCAGGCAAGCCAGACCTGCGCGACGATGTCGACCGGGGCTGCCGAAGTCAGGGTCTCGTGGATCGTCCCGTGGGACTTCAAGGGCAATCTCAGGGTATTCCTGTACGCCAATGACACGGTGATCGCCGATAACGTCAGCATGACGGCGAACGTCAACGTTCAGCATTTCAACGATACCACCCAGACGGCGGGCACCTACAGCTACACTCCGCCGCCAGGTGGTGCCGTCTCGTTCAGCGGGACATCCAACGTCGCGCTGCTGGTTGGACTCAACACCTACTCTTCGGCCTGCCTCTGGGATTCTCCGGTCCAGGTCGTCAGCAGGATTAGGATGCCAGTCAACAACTCCGTCGCCGCCTACGTCGACGCGGGACCGCCCATCTACAACACGATCCACCCGGGCGACTCTTTCAACCTGGATCTCGTCAAGGCTGCTGGCAACGGCGGTTTGCTCAATATCTACTACGTCGAGTTCGAATACGACAACGCTCCAGGCACCGCAGGGCTCCAGTAAGCTAGGGCTCTTCGAGGGCGTCCGAGGTAGCTCGGGCTCCCCGATAAGCACCCTAACCAAAGGCGGACACCGTGGGAAACAACGCAGGGACCCAGGACGAGGAAGGCACGCCCCCGACGGCGCAGGCTCCGGCGGTCAACCCTTCGATGATCGCCAAGCTTGCGGCGATGTTTGGCAGCGGATCCACCCCTGGGGCTCCAGGCGCAACGACTGCCGAGCCGCCGATGCCACAGGGGATGATGTCCCCGGATACGGCCACAGCCTCCGCAACGCCCATGGACGGTTCCATGCCCCCCCAAGCCCCAGGAGCACCTCCTGTGCCAGCCCAAGGCGGTCTGATGGAGGCTTTGAAGAGTTTGATGCAATTCTTCCAGGCCAAGCAGGGTTCGGCTTCCAATGACGCGGCCTACCAGAAGGATCTCACCGACGCCGGGATGGCCCCTGGCGACACAGGCATAGGGAGGTAACATGGCACCCGTTGACCCGCTTCCGTCCCAAGAGGACGAGTCCGAGGTCAAAAAGGATGCCGCCATCGGCAAGATGGTGCGCGGAATCGTCGAGCTAATCCCCTGGAAGTACCTTCCCCACGCGCTGCTCGTCATCATGGCCGGAGGGTGGGGAAGCGACCACTTCCTGTTTCGTCCGACATCTTCCTCCCAAGCATCCGCCGTTTTGACCCCGGAGAGCATAGAACGGATGAACCGGACCCTTGATGCGGTCGACTCCAAGATGAACAAGTTTTCCGACATCCTGCTCAAGAACGAGCTAAGGCAGGACGCCATCTTTGCCACGCTGCCGCTTGCAGAGCAGGCCCAAGTCAAGAAGATCTACGCTCAAAGCATGGCGGCTTTGGATACAAAATCCGAGATCAACGGAGTGAGACAGTGAGCTTTTCTGATGTCTATCCGCCCTTGATCCAAGACGAGGGCAAGGTCGACGAGAAGGTCCCCGGAGACACCGGGGGCCGAACTGTTTTCGGCATTGACGAGGCGAGCAATCCAGGCGACCCGATCTTCGCCCTGGCCGATGCTGCCGAAGCGGCAGGCCGCCCGGTCGCCACCGATCCAGCCGTCAACGCCCGAGCCCAGGAATACTATGCGGAGAAGTGGACCGCCTGGGGGATCGATTCGGTCCCTGATCTGCTTCAAGCCCATGTCTTCGGTGCCGCCGTCAACGAGGGCATTGCATCGGTGGTCAAACTTCTTCAGAACGCGCTCCTCGACCAAGGGATACAGGTCCTGGTCGACGGCCAGATGGGTCCTTCCACGATCGACGCCTTAAAGCAGGCGATCCCGAAGTGGCTTCTCGCCTCCTTTTGCTGGATCCGGGCCGAGGCTTACCTGGAGATCTCGAACAACCACATCAACGACAGGCAGTTCCTTCGCGGGTGGCTTAACCGCGAAGAGTCCGGGCTCTAGCCCAACAACGGAGGCAACATGGACGTCAGCAGCACAGCAGCAGTAACGACCGCGCTTGCGGTGACAGGAACGGCGGCGGCGCCCGCAGTGGCCGGCGGGATCTCGGCTTGGGTGGCGGCTGCCTATGCCGCGGTGACAGGCGTGGTGGCCATCGTCATCGCCAAGTACAAGAGCATCGTGGCCTGGTTCGGAACTGCCCAGGGCCAGGAGGCGGAGGTCTTGCTCGAAGATGCAGCCCCGGTCGTGATCAAGGCGATCCAAGCGGGCCATCCCGGCGCCGTCCCGGTGATCAATGCGGTCCTCGCCAGTCTCCCAAAGGCCGCCGCTCAACCATCTGCGGCAGTCCCCGCACCTTCTGCCGCTCCCTCAGTTCCCCCTGCGGGCGCCGCGCTCCTGATCGGCTTCTTGCTCCTGGCATCCCACGCTTTCGCGGCTGCCGCCTCCCCGATGGAGATGGCTGTCCCCGTCAGCCCCAGCGCCGGGGCTTCATACATTGAGAACACCTGGGTTACCATGGCGACGATGTTCGACGTCAACCATGGGGACTTCAACGCCGCAGCAGCGGGCTTTTACATCGGCTGGCAGACGACCTGGCAGTGGGGGGCGAACTACGGTGCGGGCCTGACACTTGGCGGGGACGTCAACGTCGGCACGCCGGATGCGCCGGTCGCTGGGCATGTATGCGGCGGCCCGGTCTTCAACTTCGAGACCATAGAGGTCGGCATCCTCGCGGACAACCATGGCGGCCACGTTGGCTTCAGCAAGAGCTGGTAAGATGAAGCGCCCCGACCGCCCGGCACAGCTCAAGCCGTTCGATATCCTGCTCTACCGCAACCACGGGTTGATCGGTGCTTTGATCGAGTTCGGAGAAAAGGACGAGCCGGGCCTCTCCAGCTATTCGCACGTCGCCATGGTCTACGATCCAGAATCCGGCACGGCGATCGAGCAGAATCCCCCAGCGGCCCATCTCTTCGCGCTGGCTAAGGTTCCCTGGCATCGCGTCGATGTCTTCCGCTTGAAGCTCAAGGGCAAGGACATCTTCGACGACAAGAAGGCCATCAGAGCGGCGCAGGACCGGGCACTCAGGTTTCTCGGTCCACCGCCGGAGCCCTACGACTTCGGGTTCATCGGCAAGGCGCTCGGACTGGACCTGCTCTGCCGGATGGGCTTTAAGAGCGCGGCATCCAGGATCTCGCACCATTACAACTCGACCAAGCACGCATCGGTTTGTTCGACGACGGCCGAGGTGATCGCGGAGGCGGGGCTTTGGGCGATCCACCCGAAGCTTTCATTGGTCCCGGTCTACCTCGGCGAGGGCGAGATGAAGCCGGGGGACTTCCCCGAGAGCCCGCTGGCCTACCTCGTGCGCTAGGATTCCGAGCTGCAAGGTCCCCCCCTCCCAGCTCGGAACGAAGACCCCTGGACTGGCCCGAAAGGGTAGGTTCGGGGGTTTTCTTATGGATGGCCTTTTTAAGACCCCTATGAATCGCGCCAGGATGCCCTAGGATCGGTTCAAAAGGGGGGTCGGGTATGTTCTTACCCCCCTCAAAATCAAGAAAACACCATAAAATGCCTCTAAGGCCCATAAAACAGGCCCTAAAATTGCCCCAAAAAAGGAGAAATAAAGCTTCCCTATAATCCAGCCATCCCCTATAATTCCCTTGTGGCCGGAAGCCACTGCCAAGCGCCAAGACCAAGTTCATTGACAGCCAAGCGACGAGGGAGATCTTCCCGGATGCAGAGCGAGGCCCTTAGCGGGCGCTCCATCCAGAGGCGGATCGAAGCCAAGCAGCGGCAACCGGGGGCCAAGAACGGGAAGGCCCGAAGTATCCGAGAGGATAACCCGTAAACGCCACCTGGGACGTGGCGCGGCGGTTCTTCCCGCCGAAGAAGAGTGAACCCGAAGCGCAGGACGCCGAAACTAGGCGAGCGCGAGGGATGAGACGAAGGGCCGGACGAGATTCCGGCCCACTGCAAAAAGGATCAGCCTTCGGGTTGGTCCTTTTTGTTTTAGACACCGCTGGCG
>Ga0181529_10003969_pt1 | contig 16359 bp, 16 predicted proteins | sample PEATcosm2014_Bin_36_FD_119763 | JGI IMG/M metagenome (GOLD analysis project Ga0181529, IMG submission 119763) | Peatland microbial communities from MTU Mesocosm Facility, Houghton, MI, USA - PEATcosm2014_Bin10_30_metaG | ecosystem: Environmental > Terrestrial > Soil > Wetlands > Peat | place...
ACTATGGCTACAACCAGGCGCACGCCGCCGGCGCGGCCGCGGTCAAGGCGATGGGGGTCAAGGTCGTCGAGGAAGAGCGCGTGCCGGAGACGATCGACGTCGAGAAGACCATAGAGAGCATGATCAACCTCGACGGCGCGACGCTGCTCTTTCCGACCTCGTTCGGCTATTTCGATCCCCACATCCTCAAGGAAGCGAAGAAGTATCCGAACGTCACCTTCCTCCATTGCGGCGGTCTGTGGCACGAAGGCCTGCCGGACAACGTCCACAGCTATTTCGGCTACATCGACGAAGCCGAATATCTCTCCGGCATCGTCGCCGCCCATGTCACCAAGACCAAGAAGTTCGGCTTCGTCGCCGCGAAGCCGATCCCGCAGGTGCTGCGCAACATCAACGCCTTTACGCTCGGCGCGCGGTCGATCGACTCGACCATCACCGTCCAGGTGATCTTCACCGGCGATTGGTCGATGCCGGTCAAGGAGGCGGAAGCGACCAACAGTCTCGCCGATCAGGGCGTCGACGTCGTCACTTGTCACGTCGACAGTCCCAAGGTGGTGATCGAGACGGCCGAGAAGCGCGGCCTGTTCACCACCGGTTATCACGCCAGCCAGGCGGCGCTGGCGCCGAAGGGCTATCTCACCGGCGCCGAGTGGAACTGGGAAGCGCTCTATCCCTCGCTGATCGACGATTTCAAGGCCGGCAAGAAAATCCCCGGTCTGGTGCGCGGCGGCCTCAAGGCCGGCATCGTCAAGACCTCCGCCTATTCGGCGATTGTGCCGGACGCCGCCAAGGCCAAGGCCGACGCGATAAAGGCCAAGTTCATGGGCGAGGGCTTCGCCATTTTCGCCGGACCGATCAAGGACAACAAGGGCGCGACCGTCATCGACGCCGGCGTCGTGCGCGGCCAGACCGACATCGAACTGGAGAAGATGGGCTATCTCGTCGAGGGCGTCATCGGTTCGACCAGCTAAGGGACGGCCGGCGTGGACGCCGAACCGCCGCCTCGCACCGCTCTGGCCGCCCTCGTCGACCCCCTGGCCGCGCCGCTCGCCGCGGGGGCGGCGACCGTCGTGCTGTTCGGCCTGTTCGTCGCCGCGGCGGGAAAGAACCCGCTCGAAGTCTATCAACTGATGGCGTTCGGCGCGTTCGGCTCCTGGTTCTCCTGGCAGAATACGCTGCTCAGGGCCTCGCCGCTGCTGCTCACCGCCCTTTGCACCGCTTTGCCGGCGCAGATGGGATTGGTGATCATCGGCGGCGAAGGCGCTTTTGTCCTCGGCGGCCTCGCCGCGATGGCGGCCGGTCTGCCGCTCGCCGATCACGGCGCGCCGGCGATCGTCGTGCAGATCGCGATGGCGATCGCCGGCATGGCCGCCGGCGGCGCGTTGATCGCTTTGGCCGGCGCGTTGCGGCACTGGCGCGGCGTCAACGAGACGATCTCGTCGCTGCTGCTGTCGTCGATCGCCATCGCGGTGATGAACCAGGTGGTGGAAGGGCCGATGCGCGACCCCGCCAGCCTCAACAAGCCGTCGACGCGGCCGCTGCCCGACGCCGACCTGATCGGCAATCTGCCGGGCATGGATGTCCACTGGGGCCTGGCGCTCGGTCTGATCGCCTGCGTCCTCGCCTGGTTGCTGATGCGCCGCACCACCTTCGGCTTCGCCGCCCGCATCGTCGGCGGCAACGCGCGCGCCGCTCGCATGGCGGGACTGCCGGTCGGCAGCATGACGCTGATCGTCACCGCGCTCGCCGGCGCCGCCGCCGGCCTCGGCGGCATGATCGAAGTCGGCGCGGTGCAGGGTAGCGCCAACGCCAACATCGCCGCCGGTTACGGCCTTTCCGGCATTCTCGTTGCCTTCCTCGCGCGCCAGCATCCGCTCGCCGTCGTGCCGGTCGCGATCCTGCTCGGCGGCATCGGCGCCAGCGGCGGCCTGTTGCAGCGCCGCCTCGATCTGCCCGACGCCGCTGTGTTGGTGCTGCAGGGCATCCTGTTCGTGGCGCTGCTTGCCGGCGAAGGCATGCCGCCGTTGAGGGCTTGGAAAGCGAGGGTCGGCCGATGACCGCCGGCAGCCTCGGCTTGTGGACCGTGCCGATCGCCGTTCTCGGCGGCGCGATCCGCGTCTCGACGCCATTTCTGTTCGTCAGCCTCGGCGAGCTCGTGACCGAGAAGAGCGGTCGCATCAATCTCGGCCTCGAGGGCACGCTGATCATGGGCGCGATGAGCGGTTTCGGCGTCGCCTATCTCACCGGGTCGGCGTGGCTCGGCGTATTGGCGGCGGGCGTGGTCGGCATGGCGCTCGGCGCCCTGCACGCCGGAATCTGCTCGCTGCCGCGGGTCAACGACATCGCCGTCGGCATCGCGCTGATGCTGTTCGGCACCGGTCTCGCCTTCTATCTCGGCAAGCCGCTGGTGCAGCCCCGAGCGCCGACGCTGCCGGCGCTGCCGCTCGGCTTCTGGAGCGACATCCCGCAGGTGCGCGCCGCGCTCGAGGTCAACGCCCTGTTCCTCGTTGGCGTTGTGCTGACGCCGGCACTCCGCTGGGCGCTCGCCAACACTCGCTGGGGGTTGATCGTGCGCATGGTCGGCGATTCGGCCGAAGCGGCGCGCGCGCTCGGTTATTCGCCGCTTCGCGTCAGGCTGTATGCGACCTGTTTCGGCGGCTTCATGGCCGGCGTCGGCGGTTCGTTCCTGTCGCTTTACTATCCCGGGAGTTGGAACGAGGGCCTGTCGAGCGGCCAAGGCATCACAGCGGTCGCGTTAGTTATCTTCGCGCGCTGGAACCCGATCGCGTGTTTTGGCGCCTCGCTGCTGTTCGGCGGCGCCGGCGCGCTGGGGCCGGCGCTGCAGGCGGTCGGCGTCACGTCGGGCACCTATCTGCTCAACGCCGCGCCGTACATCCTGACGCTCGCCATTCTGATTCTGTCGTCGTCGTCGCGCCGTCGCATCGCCGGCGCGCCAGGCGAACTCAGCGTCACCAAGTAGCCGATAGCACCAAAGGAACGCGCCATGTCCTTCGTCGCCGCCGATCCCTATCCTTGGCCCTTCGATGGCCGCTGGAGCGCGACCGACACCGCGCTGATCATCATCGACATGCAGACCGATTTCTGCGGCGTCGGCGGCTATGTCGACAAGATGGGTTATGACCTGTCGCTGACTCGCGCGCCGATCGAGCCGATCAAGCGCTCGCTCGCCGGATTCCGCGCCAAGGGCTATCACGTCATCCACACCCGCGAAGGCCACCGGCCCGATCTCGCCGACTTGCCAGACAACAAGCGGTGGCGCTCGCAGCGCATTGGCGCCGGAATCGGCGACGCCGGCCCCTGCGGCCGCATTCTGGTGCGCGGCGAGCCGGGCTGGGAGATCATTCCCGACCTCGCCCCTGCGCCCGGCGAGCCGATCATTGACAAGCCGGGCAAGGGCTCGTTCTGCGCCACCGACCTTGAGCTGATCCTGCACGCGCGCGGCATCCGCAACATCGTGCTGGGCGGCATCACCACTGACGTCTGCGTCCACACGACGATGCGCGAGGCCAACGATCGCGGCTTCGAATGCCTGCTGCTCGAGGATTGCTGCGGCGCGACCGACCGCGGCAACCACGACGCCGCGATCAAGATGATCAAGATGCAGGGCGGCGTGTTCGGCGCGGTTTCCAACGCCGACGGCGTCGTCGCCGCGTTGCCATGACCGGCGCCTTCTCGCTCGAAGCGGCGGGCGTGTCGAAGCGCTTCGGCGCGCTGGCGGCGCTCGATGACGTTTCGATGCGGGTCGACGCCGGCAGCGTCCACGCGCTGCTCGGCGAGAACGGCGCCGGAAAGTCGACGCTGGTCAAGTGCGTGATGGGTTTCTACCACGCCGATCAGGGCTCGTTGCTGCTCGACGGCCGCGAGGAGGATGTGCGCAATCCGCGCGACGCGGCGCGTCTCGGCCTCGGCATGGTTTACCAGCACTTCACCCTCGTGCCGTCGATGACCGTGCTGGAGAACTTGGTGATGGCGCGGGCCGACACGCCAGAGGTGATCGACTGGGGACGCGAGCGTAAACGGCTATCGGCGTTTATCGCCGGCATGCCGTTCGCCGCGCCGCTCGATACGCCGGTGCACGGCCTCGCCGCCGGCGAGAAGCAGAAGGCGGAAATCCTCAAGCAACTCTACCTCGGCGCGCGTTTCCTCATCCTCGACGAGCCGACTTCGGTGCTCACGCCTCAGGAAGCGGACCAAATGTTGGGAACGATCCGCGACATGGCGCGCGACAACCGGCTGACGGCGCTGCTGATCACTCATAAGTTCCGCGAAGTGCTCGCCTACGCCGACGCAGTGACGGTGCTGCGCAAGGGCAGGCTCGCCGGAACCGGCAGGGTCGCCGACCTCACCGTCGACAAGATGGCGGCGATGATGATCGGCGAGGAGCGACCCGCCGCGCCAGTCGCGCGCGCCGACGTCGCGCCGGGCGCGGTGCGTCTGGCGGTCGAGAATCTCAAGGCCGACGACGCCGACGGCGCCGAGGCGGTGCGCGGCGTGACGCTGGCGGTGCGCGCCGGCGAGATCGTCGGCATCGCCGGTGTGTCCGGCAACGGCCAGAGCGAGCTGGTCGAAGTGCTCGCCGGCCAGCGCGCCGCCACAGGCGGCCGAATGCTGGTCGAAGGCGAAGTCTATTTCGCCCGCCGCGCCGAGACGCAGCGCCACCACCTCGCGCTGCTGCCCGAAGAGCCGTTGCGCAACGCCTGCGTCGGCCGGATGAGCGTCGCCGAGAACATGGCGATGCGCAATTTCGACCGCCCGCCGATGGCGAATGGATTTTGGCTCTCGGCCCGAGCGATGCGCGAGGCGGCGCGCGGCCTGATCGCGCGCTATCGCGTCAAGACGCCGGGGCCGGACGCGCCGATCGCCTCGCTCTCCGGCGGCAACGTTCAGCGCGCGGTGCTGGCGCGCGAGCTCGGCGGCGAGGTTCACATCCTCGTCGCCGCCAATCCCGTCTTCGGCCTCGATTTCGCCGCTGTCGCCGACATCCACAGCCAAATCGTCGCCGCACGCAATCGCGGCGCCGCGGTGCTGCTGGTCAGCGAGGACCTCGACGAGTTGCTCGACCTCTCCGACCGCCTGGTCGTCATGTCGGAAGGACGCATCGTGCTGGAGACGACAGCGGCGGCGGTCGACCGCACCGCGATCGGTCGAGCCATGGCCGGACACTGAAGAAGGACGCGCCTCGCCAACCTTCCCCTCCGCCCGGCGATTTGCGTGCGAAATGCCGATGCCTGCCATTGCTGCGGATGCGCGAAGCCAAGGACAGCGGCATTGACTGCGCGCTTGCCGCGGATGCAACGGCGAGCTATTTCCCCAACTTCAAGGCGGCGCCTGAGATGATCGTCGCCCAAGGCGGCGCGGTCGGCTGGACCGCCCCAGTCGCGACCATCCTGGAGGCGATCAACTGATCTTCCGCGACCTGCTGACGAACCCCGCGGCGCTGCATTTCGAACCGTTCCGCGAGGGCATCGAAGCGGCTTGGCTGCATCGCGATCCCGACGGCGGGCCGGCGGCCGCGGTTCTGCGCTATCAGCCGGGCGCCAAGGCGCCGCGCCATCGCCACGCGGGCTGGGAGCGGGTTGTCGTCATCAGCGGCAGTCAGGCAGACGCGCAGGGCCTGATCAAGGCGGGCGACGTCGCGCTCAACGCGCCCGGCACCGAGCACGATGTCTTCAGCGCGGAAGGTTGTCTGGCGCTGCTCGTCTGGGAACGCCAGCCAATCATGCTTGAATAGGCGTCGCGCCAAGCTATTTGGTCTTCCAAGCCGTTCGCGTAGAATGGAATCTCCGCCAAGATCGTGGGGGCCGAACATGGCGCGCTGGCGCCTTCCGTGCCTCGGATAAATCGGAAACGCCGCTTTTGACGACTGGCCTGCTGCAACCCGTCGAGTTGACGATCGAACTCGCGACGGTCGCCACGATCGCGCTCGTCATCGTCGCCACGCCGCTCGCCTGGCGGCCCGCGCGTTCGCGCGCGTGGTGGAAGGAGGCGATCGCCGCCGTCGTCTCGCTGCCGATCGTGTTGCCGCCGACCGTGATCGGCTTCTATCTGCTGGTCGGCCTCGGCGCCAACGGCGCCGGCGCTCCCCTTCTTGCGCGCGTCACCCGCCGTTCGTCGGAGCGCCTCGGCCTGAGCGAAGGCGTCAGCGTCCACGCGCAGGTCAAGGGCGTCGCGCTGTCACGGGAGTGAGGCTCGCCGCGAGGCGATCGCCGGCCGCTGTCTGATGGCGCGGTCGCCCCTCCGACGGCCGCCTCTTCGCCAGGGACGACCGTCGCTCCGGGACGCCCTCGCCCATGGCCCAGGGCGTTTCCTTGCCGCTCGGGCGTCCGTCGCCGTCAGATGGCGGTGAAGCCGTTGTCGACGAAGAGATGCGCGCCGGTCACGAAGCTGGCTTCGTCGCTCGCCAGATAAAGCGCGGCGCGGGCCACTTCCTCGGGCTCGCCAATTCGCCCTTGCTGCGCGGCGATCGCGGCGTCGGACGCATCGACTCCGAGACGCTGCAGTTCGACGACTTCCCGCAACCCGTGCGGCGTGCGAATGAAGCCCGGGCAAACGGCGTTGCAACGAATATTCCGATCGCGGAACTCCACCGCAATCGCGCGGGCGAACATGTGACAGGCACCCTTGGTCGTGCCGTAGAGCACTTCCATGGGGGTCGCCGCCACTGCGGAGATCGACGAGGTGCAAACGATGGAGCCGCCGCCGCTGGCTAACATTTGCGGGATCACGGCGCGTGTCATCAGGAACATCGAGCGCACGTTCACTGCGTGGAGCCACTCCCACTCCGAGAGCGTCGTCTCCAGGAACGGCTTTATGACGATCGAGCCGGCATGGTTGAACAGCACCGTCGCGGCGCCGAACCGCTCGGAGGCTGCGGCGACGGCGACGCTAACTTGACTTTCGTCGGAGACGTCCGCGGCGAAAAAGGCCGCCTCGTCGCCATTGGCCCGGATCTCGGCGGCGGTCGCTTCGCCGGCTTCAATGTTGCGGTCGACGATTGCGACCTTCGCGCCCTCCGCTGCGAAGAGGCGCGAGGCCGCTCCTCCCATTCCGGTTGCTCCGCCTGAGATCACGGCCACCTTTCCCTTCAGCCTTTCGGCCATTTCTTTCTCCTGCGGGCAAGGACGTCGGCCGTGGCGCGCGATCTCCGCGCGCTCTGCAGCGCTATGGACGGAGCGGCTTCGCTAGCCGGCAAACAGGCTGCGGATATCGTTGAAGGTGACGAACAGCATCAGCGAGACGACCAGCGCCGCGCCGAGGCGCAGGCTGAACGCCTGCGCGGCCTTGCTCAGCGGGCGGCCGCGCACCGCCTCGATGGCGTAGAACAGCAGGTGACCGCCGTCGAGCATCGGGATTGGCGCGAGATTGGTCAATCCGAGCGACAGCGAAAGGATCGCCGCCAACTTCAGCAGCGCGACGAAACCGAGCGAGGCCGCGGCGCCCGACATCTTGGCGATGCGCACCGGGCCGGAAAGTTGGTCGGCGGAAGAGCGGCCGGTGATGACGCGCGACACGTAATCGCCGGTGACGGCGATGAGGCGCCAGGAATCCGAGAGGCCGCTCTCGAAGGCGCCAAACGGCGTCGGATAGATGACTTGCACGCTCGAGGCGTTAGCGGCCAGACCAAGCCGCCCGGCGCGTTGTGCGCCGGCTGGCGTGTCGATCGACGTCAGCGCCGGCGTCGCGGTGAGCGTGATTTCCTTGCCGCCACGGTCGACGACGAAGGTCAGCGACTCGCCAGCCCGCAGGGTGACGATGTCGATGATGTCGTCAAACGACGCGATCCGTCGGCCGTTGACGCTCTCAACCACGTCGCCGGGCGCAAAGCCCGCTTGCTCGGCGACGCTGCCGGCGACGACGGCGTCGACGCGCGGCGGCAGGTAGCGCTCGCCGTAAGCGTAAGCGAGGACGGAAAGAACCAGAACCCCCGCCATAAGATTGACGATCGGTCCGGCGGCGACGATCGCCGCCCGCGCCAGCACTGGCTGTCCGGCCAGCGTCTCACGCCGTTCGGCAGGCGACATTGCCGACAGCGCGTCTTCGTCGGGCGCACTTGCTGCGTCGCGGTCGCCGGCGAAGCGCACGTAGCCACCGATCGGGATCGCCGACAGTCGCCAGCGCGCGCCGCGCTTGTCGGTGCGGCCGACGACTTCGGGACCCATGCCGATCGAGAACACTTCGACTTTGACGCCGCAGCGGCGGGCGACGAAGAAATGGCCGAATTCGTGGATGAAGACGACAGCGCCGAGCACGAGCAGGAACGAGCTGATCAGCACGACCGCTCCCCATAGGCTATCCAGCATCGGCGCCATTGCGTTCCCGTCCTTCGCCCGGCCACAGCGGCTCGCCGCCACGTCGACGAGACCATCCAGCGGCTAATTTCTGCTTAAACGGCGTGATTGTGAAGCCCGCAACGGCCGGCGACGTTTTCGTCGGCGCGCCCGCCGTCGCGACCCGGGGCGCCCGCGACGGATCGAGCGAAACAAAGTGGCGCTCTTGGCCGTGGTGGAGCCAGGCCTCGGAACTCGAGAATCCCGCCTCACTGGGCCGCGACAACCGCTTCGCGATTGCGCGCAGGGGCGCCGACCGAAAGTTGTATTGTGCGTCGCAAATCGCGTTGAGATTGCGAGGAGGCGGGGCGCTCGGTTAGATACGCTCCGGCGGCGAACGCCGAACAGTCAAGCCGGCCCCGGACTTGGGTCGGTCCCGTCGATCAACGGAGCGCGGATGGATTGGCTCAGCGGTTTGGGAGATGTCGCGGTGGTTGCGCCCGCATCGGCGGCGCTCGTCGTCGGTCTCCTCTTGCTGGGCGCGCGACGCGACGCCGTCACCTTCGCTCTCGCCATGTTCGTGTGCGTCGTGCTGGCGTTGTTGGCTAAGCTCGCGTTCGCCGCTTGTGGCTTCGCGCCGCGCTTCGACATCGAGAGCCCGAGCGGTCATGCGGCGCTCGGCGCGGCGTTTTATGGCTCCTTGGCGGCGCTGCTCGCCGGCGGCCGGCCCGTTGGCGTCCGGCTTGTTCTCTACGTCGCCGCAGCGTGCGCGGCGGCAGCGGTCGCTTATGGGAGAGTCGAGCTGCGGGCCCATAGCGTCGCCGAAGTCATCTGCGGACTACTGATCGGCGCGGCGGCGGCGGCTTTGTTCGTGACGCTGCGCGGCCAGCCGCGCCGCCTGTCTCTCACGCCGCGTATGTTGGTGCGCGCGTCGCCGATCGCCGTGTTGTTGGCGATCGATTTGGCGCTGTTCACCGATCGTTGGACCGCCGAGCCCCTGATCGACCGTTTTGCTTGGGCGATCGGCGTCGCGCTCAAGCTGTGTTCCTGATCGCCGCCTGTCGCGGGGCGGCGCCTCAGAGTTCGATCGTGTCGCCGAGCGTCGGAATTTCGACCTTCGCGTTGCCGAGCTTGTCGGCGAAGGCGCGCATCGTATCGGCGTCGCCGTGCACCAGGATGGTGCGCTCGGCGCGGGTCTGCGCTTGCCAGGCGAGGAGTTCGGCCTGGTCGGCGTGGGCCGAGAAGCCGTTGATGGTGTGGACTTCAGCGCGCACGGCGATGGTTTCGCCGAAGATCTCGACTTGTTTGGCCCCGTCGATGATCTTGCGGGCGAGCGTGCCCTGGGCCGCGTAGCCGACGAAAATGACCGAGGCTTCCGGCCGCCACAGGTTGTGCCGCAGGTGATGGCGGATGCGACCGCCGGTGCACATGCCTGAGCCGGCCATGATCACGCCCCCGCCGGTGATGCGGTTGATCGCCGCCGAGTCGGCAGTTTCGCGCGCGAAATGCAGTCCTGGCAGGCCGAACGGGTCGCGCCCGTTGCGAAACAGTTCGGCGACGGCCGGCCCGTAGCCCTCTGGATGGCGCTCGAAGATCTCGGTCGCCGAGATCGCCATCGGCGAATCGAGGAAGACCTGCATCGCCGGCGGCAATTGATCGCGTTCGCGCCCCTGGCGCAGGACATAAAGCAACTCCTGGGCGCGCTCGAGCGCGAACGTCGGGATGACGACGTTGCCGCCGCGTTGGAACGTGGCGCCAATGGCTTGGCAAAGTTCTTCGATCGACGGCGCTATCGGCTTGTGTAGGCGATCGCCGTAGGTCGTCTCCATGATGACGGCGTCGACCTGCGGCGGATTGGCGGGCGGCCGCAGCAGCGGCCGGCCGGCGTTGCCGAGATCGCCTGAGAACAACGCCCGTCGCCTGCGCCCGCTCTCCTCGACTTCGAACAAGATGCTCGCCGAGCCGAGAATGTGTCCCGCGTCGATGAAGGTGACGACGACGCCCGTCGCGAGCGCAATCGGCTGTCCGTAGGCGGCGACGCGGCCGAAGCGGTCGCAGGCGTTGAGCGCGTCGAGCGTCCCATAAAGCGGCGCGCCGTCCGTCAAATCGCGCGCGCGCGCGACGCGTCGCGTCTGTCGACGCGAGTCCTCTTCCTGCAGATGGGCTGCGTCGAGCATCACCAAGCGCGCCAGTTCGCGCGTCGCGCCCGTGGCGATGATCTCGCCGCGGAAACCGCGCTTGTGAAGCAGTGGTATGCGTCCGCAATGGTCGAGATGGGCGTGAGTCAACAGCAGCACATCGATCGAGGCTGCGTCGAAACCGAATGGCGCCGCGTTTTCATCGTCGAGCTCACGGCTGCCCTGGAAGAAGCCGCAGTCGACGAGGATGCGCTTGCCGCCGGCCTCGACGAGATGGCACGAGCCGGTGACGTCGCGGTCAGCGCCGTGGAAGGAAATCTTCATGTCGCGCTTTCTCTCAGTCAGCGCCGCCCGCCGAGCTCGTCGATGTGGACAAGCAGATCGGCCGGATCGTCGTAAACGCGAAACGCGGTGGCTTGCTGCAGCTCGCTCGCGCCATACCCTCCGCACAGCAGGCCGACGCCAAGGGCGCGACATCGCGCTGCTGCGAGCATGTCCCAGATGCTGTCGCCGACTACGACCGCCGTCTCAATCGGCGCGTTGAGCCGCGCCGCAGCGGCGATGAACAGATCCGGATCGGGCTTGGCGTATTTGACCTGGTCGCGGGTCACCACTGGAACTTTTGCCGGATCGACGCCGAGCGCAGCGAGATTGACCGCCGCCGTCTCCATGCGGCCGCTGGTTGCGATCGCCCACCGAATGCCGGCTGCAGTCAGAAAAGCGAGCAATTCCTTGGCGCCGGGCAACGGCCTGATCGCGTCCGCCATACCCCGGTACGCCTCGGCGTGCTTGCGTCGCAGGCGCTCGAACCGATCCTCGTCGATGGTCAGGCCGGTCTCGCGCACCAATTGGTTGGCGAACAGGCCGCCGCTCATGCCGATCTTGCGATGGATGCGCCACACGGAAAGTTCGATTCCCTCGCTGTCGAGGGCTTGCTTCCATGCCAGCACGTGCTGGTAGACGCTGTCGACCAGCGTGCCGTCAAGGTCGAATAGGAAGACTGGCTCGATGCGCATCAATTCCCCCTTCAGCCGCGCCCGTTTCGCGTGGCGACCTTACAGGGGGCGGGCGCGATGAGGAACCTCAAAAGCTCGGGCTGGTCTCATTGCGCTGGCGGCGCCGCTTCGTCGGCGGTCGACATCGCATGTCCACGCCACTCGAAATCGTCGATGATCCACGCCTGCAGCCACAGCCAAGGCAGCGTCGCGTCGCGCAGCAGAAAGGCGGCCAGCGTCGCCGGCGTCAGGCGCCAGCCGGCGAGCAGCGCCAGCGCCGCCTCGCTTCCGTACCAGATCAACGCGATCGCGGCTGCGAACTGCGCCGCGGTCAAATCGAACGCCGCCGCGCCGAAGGCGGCGGCGATGATCGCCAGCAGTCCCGAGGTGAACAGCTCTGGCGCGAAGAACAGCGGGAAAGTGGCACGACGCAAGCGCGCCCAACGCGCCTGCCGCCCCCACACTTCTGACCACGCGCGTCGGCCGAGCGGCTGATCGAACGGGCCGGCAGCGAGGCGCGGCCGCAAGCGGGCTCGGCGCACCAGCTTGGTCGCGGCGGCGTCTTCGGCGATCTCGTCGCCGAGCCGTTCGATGCCGCCGCCGGCCTCGAGGACGTCGCGCCGCCACAGCATCGACTTGCCCTGCGCAAAACCCAGGCCGCAGGCTTCAGCCGCGTATTGCCACCGCGCCTCGTAGGTGTTGAGAAACGCGCATTCCAACTCCGCCGCCAGGGACTCTGGGGCCGAGCCGATCGGCGGTGCGCAGACAATTCCAACGCCGCTGCGCCAGCTCGCCATCATGCGCTGGATATAGTCGAGCGGCATCAGCACGTTAGAATCGGCAATAATGATCCAGGCGTTGCGCGCCGCCTTCCATCCTTTGACGACGTTGTTGAGCTTGGGATTGGCTGACGGGCGATCGTCCCCGACGAGCAGGCGCGCTTTGCGTTCGGGATGGCGTTCCATCGCGCGACGCGCCACAGGCGCAGCGGGATCGTCGGCGTGCGCAAGACAGAAGATCAATTCGTAATCGGGATAGTCGAGCGCGAAGGCCGCCTCCAGCGTCGTCTCGGAGAAGGCTTCAACGCCGCACAAAGGCTGGACTAAAGTTACCGCTGGCGCGCCCGGGGGGGCGGCAAGGCGGCGCCGGCGCTTGCGACATTTTCGCGCCGCCAACGCAATGCTGGCGACCTGTAGGCTTGTTGCGGCCGTCGCGTAGCCGGCGGCGAGATGAACGAGCGTCGACATGGGAGAGCCGACCCTTCCGTCAGCGAGCGGGCGAGCGACGCGCGGCTCGCGGGGGCGCAACCCGCTGCCGGGAGCGGCTCATATCACGACCCAATAGGCGATCAAGCCGGAAACACCCGCGCCGATCAAAGTCCCAGCGGCGACGTCGGAAGCGAAGTGATCGCCGACCGCCAGCCGGGCCCACGCCATCGCCGCCCAGATCGCCAAACCATAGGGCCAGACGCGCGGCGCGGCGAGAACGATCGGCAGCAAAGCCGCCGTCAGCGTCATCACGTGGCCGCTGGGGAAAGAGTAACGGTCCAGCGGCGCCGGCGCGCCCGGGCAGGCGATGCCAAGATCGCGCGGTCGCGGCCGCGCCGCCAGGCGTTTGATGGTCGGATAGACGCAATGCAGCAAGAAGATGCTCGCTGCGCCGCTGAGCGCGATCGCGGTCGCCCCCTGGGGCTGAAAATACAGCAGCGCGACGAGGATGACGAAGTAGATCGGACCATTTCCAAGCCGAGACAAGGCCTTGGCGGCGACGACCGGCGCGCGCCGATCGCCGCTCAGCGCCATCGCGCGCGCAATTGGCCAATCGACGCGGGCAAGCCGATCCCAGCCCGATCGCCGGCGATCCGTGGATTCTGTCAAATCCTCCAGCATGCGTCGCCAAACACTCACTAGGCGCCAAGTATGACCATGTGCGCTGTCGATTCGTCCAAAATTGTGGCGCGCCGGGGGCGCGCAGCTTAGCCGGGGACGCCCGCCTCCACGTGCGGCGCGGCGTGAGCGCGAAAGATGTTGTCGACGAACTGGCGCGCCGAGGCGGCGATGCTGAAAGTGAGCGCGTGAGCGCGCGCCGTTTCGCGCGGGATCGACAGCGCCGCCAGCGCCGCGCGCTTGAGATCCCAATCGAGCGCGCCGGCGCCGCTGTCGCCGATCACGTCGAGCGGACCGGGCACGGGAAACGCCGCGATCGGCAGGCCGGAGGCAAGCGCCTCGAGCAGAACCAGGCCGAAAGTGTCGGAAAGGCTTGGGAAAACAAAGGCGTCGGCGCTGGCGTAAGCGGCAGACAGCGCTGTTCCTTGCAACTCGCCAAGGAAATGCGCGTGAGGAAAGTGCGTCGTAAGGCGCGCGCGGTCGGGGCCGTCGCCGACGACGACCTTCGAGCCGGGCAGATCGAGCGACAGGAACGCGTCGAGATTCTTCTCCACCGCAAGGCGCGCACAGGTGAGAAAGATTGGTCGCGGCAAATCGAGGACGCTGGTCTCGCAGGGATGGAACAACTCGCTGTCGACGCCGCGCGACCAACGCATCAGCCGGTCGAAGCCGCGCCCGCGCAACTCGCGCTCCAGCGACTGCGTGGCGACCATCATGCCGAGGCCGGCGTTGTGGAACCGACGCAGCAGCCAATAGACGGCGCGCCGCGGCGCAACCCGGCGCATCGCTAGATATTCGGGAAAGCGCGTGTGGTAGCAGGTGGTGAACGGGCGCCCGGCGCGACGGCAGGCGATCCAAGCGCAGAGACCGAGCGGTCCCTCCGTCGCGATGTGAACGAAATCGGGATCGGCGGCCTCGATCCTGCGCGCAACCGCGCCCGGCCGGGTCACGGCGAAACGCATCGAGGGGTAGGTCGGGATCGGCGCGGTCCGGAAGCCGGTTGAGTCGAGCACTTCGATATTCACGCCCAACGCCGGCGCTTCATGCAACAGCGCCTCGATCGAACGTACGACCCCGTTGATCTGCGGCAGCCAAGCGTCGGTAACGATCAGGATGCGGCTCACGCGGCGACCTCGGCAAGGCGCGCCGCGAGCGGCGAGGATTCGATTGAATATGGGGAGCGGCGCAGGCCGGGGCAAAACGGGCGGGTCAATGGAGGCGAGGTCTCTTGAAATTGGCGCTGCGCTCCACTGAGCGCACGCGCAGCCAGACGCTGCGGCCGTCACGCACCACTTCGATCGGAATTTCGACGCCAGCGGGACCGCGAGCCCACATACCGCGATATAGATCCGCAAGCGAGCTTATCGCGGCTTCGCCGACAGCGGCGACGATGTCGCCACGACGAAGTCCCGCCGCCGCCGCTGGGCTGTGGTCGGCGACCCCGGCGATAACGACCCGACCGTCGCTTTCCGCGGAATAGACGCCAATCCACGGCCGCGCTGGCCTATCAATGTGGCCGCCGCCGCCCACTTCATTCATCAGCGGCGGTAGCAGGTCGATCGGCACAACCATGTTGACATCGCTCGGCACGTCTTGGCCGCCGGCGCTTTCGACGTGCAGCGACCCAATCCCGATCAGCCGACCGTCGCTGGCGAAGAGGCCGGCGCCGCCCCAGAACGGATGCGCGGGGGCGGTGAAGATCGCCTCGTCGAGGAAATATTCCCAATAGCCGGCAAATTCGTGCTTGGCGACGATCCGAGCTTCGACAAACTGGCGGCGACCGCCGGAAGCGATCACTACGGGGTCGCCGACTTGCGCGTCCTGGGACCGCCCGAGCGGGACTGCCGGCAACCCGAGACGGTCGAGCGCCTGCGCGAGTCCGAGACCGGACTCCTGGTCGATCGCCAGCGGATGGGCGGGAACCAACCGCCCGCCAGGCGTGGTCAGCCAGATCGTCTCGGCCTCGGTGATGAGGTAGCCGATCGTCAGGACGAGGCCGTCGTCGTCGATCGCGACGCCGCTGCCCGCGCGCTTGACCCCGAGAACCGGCGCCGTGAACGCATCCTCGGGGATCTCCGCCTGCAAGGAAACGACAGACTCGAGGCTACGCCTGACCTCGGCGGAGAGATTGTCGGGTTCAGGACGTTGCGGCGTCGCCACCTCCCGTCTCGGCTTTTCGGCCATGGGCTCTTTCCGTCGGCGAACGTAGATTGGCGCCATCCTATCGCGGCGCGGCGAGCGCGGCAATTTCGCTTGCGGCGTCATTGATCACGGCTTTCGCGAAGCGAGCCTGATCGTCTTGCCGTCGACAGAGAATTCGCCGCGACCGCGATGGTGGATTGTCTTGGCGCTCCGTTGCGTCGGGTCGCGCCACGCCTGCACGACCTCGAGGATGAACAGGCCGTATCGTTTGACGAATCGCGTATCGACGACTTGGCATTCAAGGTTGGCGAGACACCCGCAAATCAGCGGGGCGCCGACGTGGCGGGCGGGGACCCGCGTCAATCCGTACGCGGCGAACTTGTCCGTCGTTCGACCGGAACAATTGCCGATCGCGACGACCGTTTTCGCCAGTTTCGCCGCAGGGACGGCGATGACGCATTCGCGCGTCACGCGCAGGGCGGCGAAGCTGTAGTCGGCCGCGCTGACCACGCAGGCGACCAGCGGCGGCGTGAACTCGACCATCATGTGCCACGACATCGTCATCACATTGTCGCGGCCGGCGCGCGAGGTCGTAAGCAGGACGACCGGACCCGGTTCGAGCAACCGATAGACTTCAGACAGCGCCAAGTCTTTCAAAGCGTCGCCTCCTCCGTCAATCGACGCCTGAGCGCGATCTCGGCCGCCGGCGGGCGAGCGCATTTCGCCGATGACGAATCCGTCGCCGTTGCAGTGCAGCGAACACGTTCGAAGTCGGTTCACGGGAAGCCCGAGGGGGAAGCAATCCTGCGCCCCAGCCGCCGCATGGATTGCTTCCGCATCGTTTCTCGCGAACGCGCATCGCAAAAAGCATGCGCGTGCTTCGGCGCGATCTTCGATCCCTCGCGATGTC
>Ga0181529_10003970_pt1 | contig 16357 bp, 10 predicted proteins | sample PEATcosm2014_Bin_36_FD_119763 | JGI IMG/M metagenome (GOLD analysis project Ga0181529, IMG submission 119763) | Peatland microbial communities from MTU Mesocosm Facility, Houghton, MI, USA - PEATcosm2014_Bin10_30_metaG | ecosystem: Environmental > Terrestrial > Soil > Wetlands > Peat | place...
AAAACAAGAATCGCCAGCTTCACCGTGTCGGCGACATAGACGCGCCCGCGCGCATCCACCGCGATGCTCATGTTCTTGCAGTTGGCATCGAACACGTCCGCGGCGATCACCGCCAGCAGTTTCCCCGCAAAATCATAGGCCTTGACGCGCGGGCCGGCCTTCTCCGTGGTGAAGACGCCGTCGCGGACCGCCACGTTGGTCGGATTGCAGCAGCCGGTGAATCCTGCCGGATCGATCCCGTCGAAGCGCCCCATGTGGCCGAGCAGTTCGCCGCCCGGCGAATACCGCTCGACGCGATGCTTGCCTGGGTTGGCCGCGTAGATCGTGTCGTGCGCGTCGACACCGAAATCCACCACGCCGTTCGGAATCAGCAGCCCGTTTACACGATTGTCTTTGCCGATGTTGTTGACGAATTTTCCGCCGCGGTCGAACCGCCGAATGGCGCGGTCCGCGGCGTCCCCGGCCAGCACGCCGTCTTTCGTGAAGCCGACCGCCGTCACGCGGCCCAGCAGCTTTTCGTCGCGCCAGGTGTTGACGAGCTTTCCGGAACCGTCGAAGATTTCAATCTGTCCGACTTGGCCGGCGTAGACCGAGCCGTCGCTGGCGACCGCCACGGATAGCACCGGCCTCGTGGCCGGCCATCGCTTCTTCAGCCGGCCCGCGGGATCGAAGACCTTGATTTCGGAATCGCCGGCGGCGTAGAGTTGCTCGTGAGCGTCAACTGCGATGCCGCGCAGCGTAGCCGTGAATTTGTCGGGAGCGACACCCTTGCCGCCAATGAGCTGAACGTGCCGGTATTGCATGGCGCGATTTCCTCTCCTCCATTACCCTCTTACGTCAAGACAGATCATCTGGTTCAAATCCCGCACCACCAACTTGCCGTCCGACAATGCCATCGGTGCCCAGACTTCCTCTCCGTTCAAAACCGGAGCGCTCGAGAGCTCGTTGTACCCGCTAGTGCTCGCCTCAATCAGACGCAACTTGCCCGTGTCGCCATCCATCACGAAAAACATGCCGTCCGCCAGCAGTAAGCCGCCCAGGCCGAACGACGCTTTCCCTTCGCTGGTCCAGACTTCCTTGCCGTCGAAGCTCAGGCAAGTCAGCAAGCCGCGCTTCTTCTTCCCGACGGCGAACAGGCGGCCCTTGTACACGATTGGCGTGTGCACTTCGGAGTTCCACTCGTTGTGCTGCATGTCGAAGACGCTCTCGGCTTTGAAGGCGTCTCCCGTCCGCCGCACCCGAACCATCACGCTGCCCGAGTCGTAACTGGCGGTCATGAAGACTAACTCGTCGCTCACGGATACCGGCGACGGTGCTACGGCCACGTTGAACTTGCGCGGAAACGCCCACAGCAGCTTGCCATCCCTGGCACCGACGCCCAGCGGCCCGGCCAGTGTTCCATAAAGGTATTGCTTGACTCCGCCCAGCATGGCTGGCATCACCGAAGCGTGTGACATCGTCAGTTGCCCCGGATTGGGCGTGCGCCAGATCTCCTTGCCGGTGGCCTTATCGAGCGCGACCATTATCGCCGCTCCGCCGGTGGCGATGATCACCCGGTCCGATTCCTGCAGCGGGTTTTGGCCGTTGTACCAGGACGGGATCGTGGACTTGTATTCCTCGACCAGGCTCTTGCGCCAGATCTGTTTGCCCGTCTTCGCGTCCAGGCAATGCAGCACGGCTTTCGGATCGAGCGAAATCACGAAACGCCCGTCCACGGCGGGGACCGTGCGCGTAATCGCGTGGTTGGCGCGAATCTCGCGGGCTTCGCGGAACTGCCAGATCTGCTTGCCATCCGCCAGAGAGCGGCAGTTCGCGATCCACTCCGATTTTTTCACATCGTAATCGTGGTGGTAGACACGGCCGCCGATGATCGCGGCGCCGGCGTACCCTTGTTCCACGGGGACCGACCACAGACATTTCGGTCCGCCGGCCGGCCATTTACGCAATAGTCCTGTTTCCCTAGAGACATTATTGCGGTCCGGCCCGCGGAACTGCGGCCAATCCATACCTCGCGCCGCCGGCAGCAGCGCGGAAACACCCCATGAGCCGGCCCCGATGATCCAACCACGCCGCGTGAGCATCTCTGAGTAACATTTTACAGCTTTTCAGGTCCCTTTGTCGAAAAGAACCACAGTTTTTCCAGATGTGACCTGATTTCGGTCGCCGATAGGGGGAGATTGCTCAGAAAATCCGCATCGTGGAGGGCAGAACGGTAATCCGGCTGAATCAGGTGAGCACGGCGCTCGATCCCGAATTGCCGCGCGCTCTGGGGCGCACACTCTCGCGGGGAGAGTTGCTGATCAACCTGCGCGCCGAAGCGCCACCCGAAGCGCTTCGCGCAGCCTTCGAAACCGCTCTGACGGCGAGTATGGAAGCCGTTGCCGTGCAAGCGCTGGCGCCACATCGAGTGCTTCCGTCCTTCCAGGCCCACCCCCATCCATCGTGTCACCGGCGTCTAGCTTTCCAGGTGACGGCGCTCGGTTCCTGTCGCACGGGCAACCTAAAGGATGCCCCACCTGCGGCACGCGCGGCCTTGGTGAGGCATGCCTTAGCTTGCCCATGTTTGTCCGCATTGCGCCGCGCGCGGCAATTCGTTAACCTCTCCACATGTCCAGATTCCTCGGTCTGATTCTAGTTGTTTCCTGCATCGTGGCGCCCGCGGCCGATTGGCCGCAGTGGCGCGGTGTGAATCGCGATGGAAAGTCGGCTGAGACAGGACTACTGGACTCGTGGCCGAAAGACGGGCCGCGCCTTCTGTGGAAGGCGCAGGATCTGGGGGACGGTTATTCCGGGCCTGCCATCGTGGGTGATCGTCTCTACGTGCAGGGTCAGCAGGGTGGGCAGCAGTTCGTCATGGCGTACAACGTCGATAACGGCAAGCAGCTTTGGAAGACGCCGGCAGGGAAACTTTTCAACGGGGATCGCGGGCATGGTCCCCGGAGTACACCCACGGTCGATGGCGCGCGCTTGTACGCCCTGTCCGCAGACGGCACGCTGGTGTGTCTGGAAACCGCCAACGGCAGACTGGTTTGGGAGCTGAACCTGGTCGAGCGCTTCGGCGGCCGGGAGCCGAATTGGGGGTACAGCGAATCGCCGCTGGTGGATGTCGGTCGCCTCATCGTCATGCCCGGTGGGCCAGGTGCGGCTGTGGTGGCCCTCGACAAGAACACGGGCGACGTCCTCTGGAGGTCGCAGAACGATCGAGCCGGCTATTCCTCGGCGATTGCGCTTGATATCGGCGGTACGCACGCTTTGGCCCTGCTCACTGGGGAAGCTGCCATCGGCCTGGACGCCAAGGATGGCTCGCCGCTCTGGCGGTACGCCCGGGTCGCCAATCGGGTCGCGAACATCGCCACACCAGTCGTTCACGATGGATACGTGTTCTTTTCGAGCGACTACGGCACCGGCTGCGCTCTGCTGAAACCCACGCCGGACGGGAAGACCGCCGAGGTCTATTTCAATCGGGACATGCGCAACCACTACACAACCTCCGTGCTGGTGGGCGACTACCTGTACGGGTATTCGAGTGAAATCCTCACCGCCATGGAATTCAAGACCGGCAAGGTTGTGTGGCGGAATCGCAGCGTCGGCAAAGGCAATTGCATCTATGCCGGCCAGCGCCTATATTGCATGGGTGAGGACGGCGCGGTTGGGCTGATCGACCCCACGCCCGCCGCCTACAAGGAAGTCTCGCGTTTCGAGATCCCGCGTGGCGCCTTCAACACTTGGACCCCGCCCGCCGTCGCCAACGGCCGGCTCTATCTGCGCGAGCAGAACAATCTTTACTGCTACGACATCAAGCGGTGAGGCGAATGCGCAAAATCGAAGTCATGAAACTGGCCGTTCTCTTGTGTCTCACGGTTTCCGGCTGCCTGCTGCTCGGGTCCGACTCCAGCGGCGATTGGCCGATGTGGGGCGGTACGCCGGACCGCAACATGGTGTCTCCCATGCAGGACATCCCCACTTCCTGGGACATCCAAACCAACAAGAACCTGAAGTGGGTGGCGAAACTCGGATCGCAAACTTACGGCAATCCCGTGGTGGCGGGCGGTCAGGTGTATGTCGGCACCAATAACTCACTGGCGCTCAATCCGCAGGAAGGCGGCGATCGCGGCGTGCTGATGTGTTTCCGCGAATCGGACGGCCGCTTTCTTTGGCAGCACACCAATCAGAGGCTGGCGGAGTCGAGCAAGGATTGGCCGGAGACCGGCGTCTGCTCCGCGCCGCTGGTGGAAGGCGATCGCTTGTACTATGTGAACAACCGTTGCGAACTGGTTTGCCTAGACGTACACGGCGACGGCAAAGGGAACGCCCGGGTGATTTGGAAGTTCGACATGGTTCAGGCTCTCGGCGTGTCGCCGCGCGAAAAGGCGGCATCGTCACCCGCGCTGTACGGCAACTTGATTATCGCTGCTACATCCAACGGCCGCGATGAAAATGGGCAGCGCGTGCCGGTGCCAACAGCGCCTTCCATGATTGCGGTCGATCGCGAAACCGGCAAACTGGTCTGGCAGGTGAATGAGGTGGGCGATCGAATCCTGGACGGCCAGTGGTCCTCCCCCGCTGTGGGCTCGATCGCCGGCGTAGCGCAGGCAGTGATTGGCGAAGGAGATGGCTGGGTGCGCGGTTATGAAGCGCTCACGGGCAAGAAGCTGTGGGAGTTCGACACCAATCCCAAGGATTCGGTCTGGCCGAAGACGCGTAACGAGATCGTCTCCACACCCGTGATCTGGCAGAACAAAGTATTCATTGCCAACGGCCAGGACCCCGAGAGCGGCCAGGGCCCCGGCCATCTCTACGCCATCGACGCCACCAGGCGCGGCGACATCACCATGAGTGGCCGGCTCTGGCAGTACGACAAAATCAAGCGCTCGATTTCGACCGGGGCGATCGCGAATGGGCTGCTGTTCTACGCCGATTTCACCGGCTATCTCCACTGCCTGGACGTGGTCACCGGCCAGCCGTACTGGACTCACGATACGCTCTCCGCCGTGTGGGGATCGCCGATGGTGATCGATGGAAAAGTGTACCTGGGAGACGAAGACGGCGATGTATTAGTGATGGAAGCGGGCAAACAGGAAAAGCTGATCGCCACGAACGGCATGGGAAGCAACGTCTACTCCACGCCGGTTCCCGCCAATGGAACCTTGTACGTGACTAACCGGGACCAGCTTTTTGCAATTGCCCGGAAACCGTAAGTGCACCGTTTCATGAATGGCAAGCTAAAGCATGCCCCACCAAGCCGCCCGATTTCTTCATTGGTGGGGCATGCTTTAGCTTGCCCGTTGTTCGTTTTCCTCTGTGTGGGCCTGCTGGGCGCGGCGGACGATTGGCCGCAATTCCGCGGAAACCCGCAACTGACCGGCGTTGCCGCCGGCTCCGTACCGGCGAATCTGAAGCTGCTTTGGAGCTATGACGCCGGTGACTCGATCGAATCTTCCGCCGCGATTTCGAGCGGCACGGTTTACGTGGGGTCGCAATCGAAAGACCTGCTGGCCGTCGATCTACAAACCGGGAAGCTGCGCTGGAAATACCGCGCCACCGATTCCATTGGCGAATCCTCACCGGCGGTGTACGAAGGTATCGTGTATGTGGGCGATCTGAATGGCGTCCTGCACGCGGTGAGGGCGGCCGATGGCAAGAGCTTGTGGACATTCAAGACCGAGGCCGAATTCCGCTCGTCGCCGGTGATTGCCGGGGACCGGCTGCTGATCGGTTCCTACGACGGCAACCTATACTGTCTTTCGCGGCGGGAGGGCAAGCTCATTTGGAAGTTGACCACCGGCAGCTACGTGCACGGGACGCCGGCGATCGAGGGTGGCGTCGCGTATGTCTCCGGCTGCGACGAAATCTTCCACGGAATTCGCGTGGCCGATGGCCAGGAGGTGGTGCGCTTCCCCGCTGGCGGGCCGGCCGGCGCATCTCCGGCGATCATGGGCGACTGGGCCTGGTTCGGCAATTTCAACAATGAAGTGGTCGGCGCCAGTGTGCGGCAGAAGCGCATTCTCTGGCGATACGTGCGCCAATCTGCCCAATTCCCGTTCTACTCCTCAGCAGCCGCGGCCGGTGACCGTATCGTTCTGGGCGGCCGGGACAAGCTGGTGCATTGCCTGAACGCAACCACCGGCAAGCCAATTTGGACGTTCGCAACCAAGGCCCGCGTCGATTCCTCTCCCGCCATCGCGGATGGACACGTGTACATAGGTTCCAACGACGGCCACTTCTACGTACTGGATCTCACCTCCGGAAAGAAACTCTGGGATTACGAAGCCGGCTCCCCGCTTTCCGCATCTCCAGCAATTGCCGCGGGTCGCGTGGTCATCGGCTCGCAGGATGGGCGGCTATACTGCTTCGGGAACTGATGCCCATGCGATTCACTTAGAAGGAGGCGTCCCGCAAGTTCCCGAACCGGCCGCCATTTCGCGCTCCTTCGTGCGAGAAAGAACGCAGACCGGGCGGGGCGGCCTGAACCGCGTTCGGATCTTGCTGCAACATCAAACGCTGTCGATGAGAAGCTTTTGGTTTGGGAACATCGGCCCGCGCTCGCTAGCGTCTCGCTCATCTATAGTGCCGACCCAGAAGTGGTAGTCGTACAATAACATCACCCACGCAGAACGCTCGTACCCGAGTGCCGCAGCATAACTAAATGCACATCCGAGCGCGCCATCCCGTTGATCCGGGAAGAGACTAAACACGTGCGCGATCGTCAACATATCCGGGTGTTCCGCAGTCAATCCGGCCGCGGATGCAAGCATAACCGCGGCGTTCCCCGGTATCCGCCTTCCCGTCTCAATGAAGTACAGACCCTGCATTATGCGTAGGCCTGTGCGGTTAACTCTTTGGCTGTCCAACAGAATCGCCGTGCCCATGGGCAGTCCATCGGAACCGAGCACCATGGTGGCCTTGGACTGGCCCGCCAGATACTCCGCGAACCCCCTCGCGTCTGGTCGTTGAAGCGAACGCAGAATCGCCGACAACTTCTGTTGCGCCGCGCTGTTCTGAGCTGCCTGCACATCAAGGGCCAAGACCGTGCGAGTGTACTCATCGTCCTTCATGAATGACTCGTTGCAACGACGGCACGCGGGAACAGTGAATAGATTCGGCGGGTAGGGCCTCGCCAAGAGAATTTTGGAGGCACGTGATCGCTAGTGAGCTTCCTTCGCTCGCCGCAATAAACACACGCTCGCCGCTGGTTTCTCACACTCACAGCAGCATCCTCCTCTCACAACCATTTTACCGCGCATCCCTTGCGAACTCGAATCCTATTCCGATTTCAGCGCGTCGAGTAACTGAGACCTAAGAGCCACTGCCGTAGCGATGGCTGACGACGCGATTCCAGCGGCTGCCACCAGGAGCAGCAGAACGCCCAGAGAGGCCACCGGCACATCACCACCGCGCGCCGAAACCGCCGGCGCCGCGGCGATGGCGGCGCAAACCGCGCCAGTCGCCAATCCCATCAGCAGCAGGAACGCGTTCTCCACCAGCACGATTGCGAACAAATGCCGCCGCCGGTACCCGACTGCGCGCAGCAGCGCCAGTTCTCTCCTCCGCTCCATCACGTTCCGCATCAGCAGTGCCGCCAGTCCTACCGTGCCCAGCACCAGCCCCAGACCGCCCAGCGCGCGGAACGTCGAAAGATAGGTGTTCTCCACTTTATGAAAACTTTCGAGCAGCGCCGCGGTCGGCTGCGTCTCGAATCCGTAGTCGGAAAGGGCAGCCGTGAGCGTGCGCGCCACCTCGTCGGCTTTCCCGGGCGGAGTGTTCAGCAGGAAGAACTGGTAACCCTGCGCGTCCGGGAACAGCCGCAAGAAGTTTTCTTCCGAAATGATGAGTTCGCCCTGAAACACGCTATCCTGGAGCGCCGCCACGATCCGGTACCGCACGCCGCCGAGTTCAAACTCCTCGCCCAACTTCCGGTGCAGCGCGTAGTCAAGCGAATTGGCGTCGGCGATGGCTGGAACGGCGCCGCCCGCCAGCTTCGATTCCAGCAACAGCCACGGATTCCGAGCACCCTCCACCACGCCCTGGAAAGCGAACTGGGCATCGCGCAGAAAGGCCGCGGGCGGCGCCATAATGCGCGGGCTGCGCGGTTGGTAGAGATTCAGACAACTGGCATCGTCACCCGGACGCACGCGAAAAGGAACAAACCGGACGCCTTCGAGCGGCGGAAGATTCAGCGCCGCGCGTCCCGCTTCCGCGTTCGGATCGTGAATCACCGGCAGCGCTGCATTCGCCAGCAGCGTGTATCCGCCCGTGCCCGCCGACGAACCGTCGCGCCGAAAGGCTTCGAGCGAAGCGATCACGAAGGTCGCCGAAGCGATTAGGGCAATCGACAGCACGCTGCGGCCGGGCCGGTATTGCACGCTGCGCAGGCCCAACGCGAACAACCCGCCGATAGCGCGCAATCCGCGCGCGTGCAGCCACACCGATTGGAACAGCAGTGCCGCGATGAGCAGCAGCGTGCCCGCGCCGAAGAAACCGGCGGTCTGCTCTAACTTGCCGTCAAGCGCAGCCACCACCAGCGCCGCGGCGAGCGCAACGGCGACCGCGCCTGCGATCCATCGCCACCGTAGCCGAGCGCTCGTCCGCTCGCCCGCCAGCAACCCGCGCGGCGTTACCGGTTGCACTCCGCGCAGCGTCCAGATGATCGAACCGAGGCCCGCAATCATCCCGGCAGCGGCGCCAAGGGTCAGCGATGGAACGGAGGCGTGCAGCGAGAGTAGCCGCGTCCCCACCGCGCCGAACCACCAGGAGCGCAGCCCCAGCAGGATCAGCGCGCCGTATCCGAGTGCCGCGCCAACGCCCACCATCGCGCCGGCCACCGCCAGCACTGCGCCTTCGAGCAGAAACATCAGCCGGATCAACGATACCGAAAACCCGAGCGCGCGCAGCACGCCGATTTCGCGCGTGCGCTGTTCGATGCCGAGCCTGAAGAGCAAGCCCGTCAACAATAGCGCCGATACCATCAAAAAGAAGCTGAAGTAAATGAAGTACTCGCCAAAATCCGTCGATCCTCGCGCCGCCGCCAGGCCCTGGGCTCTCGCGGGAATCGCCGTCAGGCCGGCCAGCGCCAGGTCGAGCGCGGTGCGCAGCGCCTCGGCAAAGGCTGCGGATGGCGGCGAGATGCGGATCGAGGTCAGGCTGCCGAAGCGTGTCCCCCAAAGCGCGCGGCCCCGCGCGAGGCGAACGAATGCTTTCGGCGTGGTGCGGTATCGATCCCAATATTGCTCGTCGGCCGGCCGTATGCGGGACATGTCGAGCGGGAACGGCGGGTCCCAATCGTGCAGGCTTTTCGATTCGGTGATGCCGGGATAGTCGGGAGCGAAATCGGCGTCCGCCGCGTCCCCTTCCAGTGGCACGATTCGTTCCACGTGGAATTGCGCCGTCTCCGTGTGCAGTAGCGCGTCGGAGCGCCAGACGTAATATTCGAGGGTAGCTCGATCCCCCACTTTCGCATCCAATTCGCGAGCCGCCCAATCGTTCAGCGTGATTCCATCTTCGCCCGCGGGAGCCAGCCGCGAGTCGAGCGCGGTAACCACCGAGTAGGGAATGTTGCGCTTTCCAACGCGGATGGAATTGGCCAGATAGGTCAGCAGCGGTTGTGTGGTGGACCCAACCGAGCGGGCGGCGGAGAAAGCTGCCGCGGCTACCGCGTCGCCAATCGCCGCGCTGTCGCTTTCGAGCGAAAGACAGCCGGGTTTATCGAGCATGCGCAGCCGCAGGCCCACATCAGCCAGGCTGTAGCGATCCTTCAGCGATACCGCGCTCAAAGGTTGCCCCACCAATATCGTGTTGACCTTTCCCGCTTGATTCAGATCGCGTTGCAGGCGCGCCAATGGTACATACACCGCGCGCACATCACCCTGTTGCGGCCGCAGCGAAAACTCTTGGGAGTGGCCGCCTACCTGCTCGACGGTCAACCGGATGGTCCTGCCGACGTCGTCCTTACGCCCATGCAGCGATTCGAGTGGAATCGCCGAAGGCTTCGCAACACGCAGCAGGAGTTCGTCCCCCGCCGCAGCTCCCAGCTCTCGCGCCAGTGCCGCGGAGAGCGAAATCTCGCTCCCGCGTGGCGCATCGACGGGCTGGTTTTGAAATCTCCGGAAGCGCTCGTCTATGCCATACACTTGCACGCCCGTCGCCCGCTTGCCGCTCGCCGCACGCTCCACGGCTCCGTCCATGACGATGATCGGCGCGGCGGGGTGGAACGCCGCGCCGAGTTCCTCGCGGAAAAAGCCGGCGCGGGTGACGATGGAATCGGTGTTGCCAAGCCGCTCCAGCACCAGATCGCGCAAGGAAGCGCGCACCGATTCGCCCACCAGAACAGCACCACCGATCACGCCCGTTGCCGTGGCCACGCCCAGCAGCACGGCCAAGTTTGTCCGCCAGTACCACGCGAGACTACGCGCCAGCAGGGTGTAGATTCGCATGACGCAGTTCGTATCGCTTGGGAAAACGCGCAGCCAGCGCGGGGTTGTGAGTCACCACGATGATCACGGTCTCGCTCCGCCCGGGAAGTTCCAGTAGAAGGGTTGCCACAATATCCGCCGAACCTTCGTCGAGGTTGCCGGTCGGCTCGTCGCAGAGCAGCAGGCGAGGCCGCCGGATGAGTGCTCGCGCCAGCGCGACGCGTTGCTTTTCGCCGCCCGAGAGCTCCGCTGGACGGTGGTCCAACCTTTCTTCCAGTCCCACCTGCCGAAGCAGTTCCCTCGCGCGCGCCGGATAATCGGCTGGGTCTTTCGCCACTAACGTTGGCACCAATACATTTTCGAGGACCGAGCACTGCGGCAGCAGGCAGTGGTCCTGGAAAACAAAACCGACCGACCGATTGCGAAATGCCGCCAGTTCCTCTTCCGAAGCGCCGTATGGATTGATGCCGTCCAGCACAACCGTGCCGCTGCCGGGCGGTTCCAACCCACCGGCGATGTAGAGCAACGTACTCTTGCCAGAGCCCGATGGACCCATGATGGCCGCCGCCTCGCCGTGCTCGAGCGATAGTGACACGCCTGCGAGCACGGTCAGCGGCCCGCGCGGCGTCGCGTACTCTTTGCCCACGTTCGAGATTTCAAGCATTGGCGCTCGCCCCGGCGATGGACTGGTAGGCTTCGATCGCACGCGCCGCCATTTGCGAAGCGGTGAAATGCGCGCGAACGCCCTGCGCTCCCTGGCGCCCCAACTCCGCGGCCAGCTTGGGGTCTTTCCATAAGCCGTAGATGCCATCCGCCAGGCTCGCCGCACTGCCCGGTTCCACCAGCACTCCGCCTCCCGTCTTCTCCAGGATCTCGGGGAACGCTCCCGCTCGTGGCTGCACCACAGGCACGCCACTGGCCAGCGCCTCCAGCAGGAAGATTCCCTTTGGCTCAGCATAGGTGCAGGGAACGCTCAGGACATTGAGGCTGCGCAGGAACTCGATCTTCTGCGGCCAATCCAGCTCGCCTCGATATTGGAATTCGTGTGCCAGGCCCGCCGCCTTCATTTGCCGTTCGATGCCGTGCAGGTAGCCTCGATGCTCCGGCGCCAGGTAACCGGCCACCTCCAGCGCCGAGCCGTCGAAATCGCTCTCGCGCCGCAACCGCACATAGCTTTCGGCCAGCATGTGGAGTCCCTTTTCCGGCGCGATCCGCGCGAAGAATCCCACCCGGAATGGCGCGCCGGGAACATTTGCGGGTTCGCCGTACCCCTCCGCGTCGAGCCCCAGCGGCACCACGCTCATCATGCGGCTGGGAATCCCCAGTTCACGCTGCCAGTAGTCCGCACAGAATTCGCTGACCGCCACAAAGCCGTCCACATTCGCAATCTTGGCGCGGATCAATTCCAGCGCCTGGCTTCGGTACGGCTCGCTCAACTGGCTGAGAAAGAGATCTTCGCCCTGCAACGTGCAGCACAGCGGCCGCTGCAACGCGTCGCGGATCGGCCGCGCCAATCCGATTAGCAGAGAATTGGGCAGGGTCACGATATCGGGCGGTTCTTCACTCCTCAGCCATGCCGTCAACTGGCGAATTTCCTTTAGCTGATGACCTTCCTCACCACGCAGCATGGAAACCGTCATGGCGCCCAGCCTATGCGGGTCGACCCGGATCGAGGTTCGGGACGCCAACTTCAGCATCCAGGGCGCATTCCACAAACGGTCCAGCAGTTTGTGCGACCGGCGGAAGAATGGCGCCTCCTGGTCCAGGCAGACGCTGATTCCGTTCAGGAACACCCTCGGTTCGCTGACGTTCGGCGCGTCCGTGCGCGTGGGTGTGTAGAGCGGGACCAGGGTGACATCATGACCCTGCCTCTTGAGTTCCGCCGCCAGGGCATTGTCGCGAAGGCAACTGCCGCAATACATTCGGGCGGCGCCGGCTGTGAGCGCGAGGATCTTCATAGACCATTCGATGTGGGCAACGCGATTCTTCCTCAGTCTAGTACGAGTGCGGCTCCTCCCGAGTTGCGGCAGGATCGGGCGGCATCGACATTTCGGATCTGTTATTCTTTCAATACCATAGACGCACAGTAGTTAATAGGTGGCAATCAACCCACGGAGTGAATGATGAGAACGCATAGCCTTCTGAGCGTCGCATGCGGCGCGATCCTGCTTTCCCTGGCTGCGTACGCTGCGGATTGGCGACAGTGGCGCGGACCGCAACGGAACGGCGTTTCCGCCGAAACCGGTCTGCTCCAGGAATGGCCCAAGCAGGGCCCTCGCATGGCTTGGCAGGCCAAGGACATTGGCGACGGTTACGCGGCCCCGTCCATTGTGGGGAATCGCATTTATATTCTGAGCAACCGCGGCCTGGACAACGAGTTTGTGCAGGCGCTTTCGACCAAGGATGGCAAACGAATCTGGGCCACCACGCTCGGGAAGGTCGGAAACCCGAAACAGATGCCTTCGTTTCCCGCGGCGCGGTCCACGCCAACCTTAGACCGTGGTCAGGTCTATGCGCTGGGCTCCGATGGGGACCTGGCGTGCGTGAATGCCTCCAACGGCAGGATCCAGTGGAAGAAGAGCCTGCGCGCCGATTTTGGCGGCGTCCCCGGCTTATGGGCCTATGCGGAGTCGCCGCTGGTCGATGGCGATGCGGTGATTGTGACGCCCGGTGGGCCAAAAGCTACCATCGTGGCGCTGAACAAGAAGACCGGCGAGACCATCTGGAAATCGGCGGTTCCGGGTGGTGACGTCGCCGCCTATGCATCCGCCATCGCCGTCGAGGCCGGCGGCCGCAGGGAATACGTGCAGTTCCTTGCCAAGGGCCTGGTAGCAGTGGACGCGAAGACGGGCGAATTCCTGTGGCGCTACGATGCGACGGGCAAAGGCATTACGAACATACGCTCGCCCCTGGCCGCTGCCGGATACATTTATACAGCGGAAGGCAACGGTCCTGGCGGCCTCATCCATCTAGCCTCCGCCAGGAGTGCCGCACCCGAACAGGTCTACCTGCAGCGCGGCCTGCCCAACAGCATCGGCGGTTCGGTGGTGGTCGGCGCCACGCACTTCGGCACCACCAACGACGGTCTGGTCGCAGCCGATTGGAGCAGCGGCAAGGTGCTGTGGCAGGAGACCAGCGTCGGCCCCGGCTCGATTGTCGCGGCTGGAAACCGGCTCTACATCCACACCGAGAGCGGCGGCGTCGTCCTGGTGGAGGCAACACCCGACGCCTATCGCGAGAAAGGCCGCTTCACGCCGCCCGGCCGCCCGAAAGGCACCAGGGGCCCGATGGAAAAAGCATGGGTCTATCCGGCGATCGCCAATGGGCGGCTCTACATCCGCGAACTCGATACCCTGTGGGCCTACGATATTAGCGGCAAGTAAGAGCAACGCCTCCGCGCATCTTCTTCCAGCCACGGCCGATTGCCACACCGCGCGCGCCCGCAACTTCTGGCAGATGGCATTCCGTTGGAAAAAAAGGAACAAACGGCCCGTTTGGAAGCGTATTAGCATGATATGCCCATCGTGAAGACCGGCGAACCGGCTCCTCGGAAACCGCTTCGCTTGTGGCCCGGCGTGGTCATCGTAGTGCTTCAGTGGCTGCTCAGGTTCGGCCTAAAACTCATCGTGCCCGGATTCAAGGGTTTTGAGTGGGGGTTGATGGGCGGACTCCTCTGCGTGTTGGCCTTCGTCGTGTGGTGGGCGTTCCTCAGCCGGGCGTACCTGTCCGAGCGCTGGGGCGCCATCGTCCTGATGATCGCGGCGCTGTTCGCGACATTCCGCCTCAACCACGAGTCGATGGGGCCGCTTTGGTTACTCGGCTACGGCGTCCCTGTTCTGTGCCTGGCCTTCTTCGCCTGGGCGGTGGCCAGCCGTGGCCTCTCTGACGGAGCCCGGCGTGCAACGATGGTCGCGACCATCCTGCTTGCGTGCGGAGTGTGGACTGCCGTCCGGACCGAAGGCATTACCGGCGACCACGTCGCGGAGTTTGCGTGGCGTTGGGCGAAGACTCCCGAGCAGCGGCTCCTGGCCCACGCGAGCGACCGGTTGCCGGCACTTTCACCGCCCCAGGCAGCGGCGACAATCTCCGGCGAGCCCGCCGTGGCCCAGCCCGGCGGCGGGCCGGCAGCGCTCCCGCCGCCTCCGCCAGCAGCGAAGACGGTAGCCGAGTGGCCCGGCTTCCGCGGGCCCGGCCGCAACGGCATCATCCCTGGCGTGCGGATCGAGACTGACTGGTCCGCGTCGCCGCCGGTCGAGTTGTGGCGGCGGCCGGTTGGACCGGGCTGGTCATCCTTCGCGGTCGGCGGCCACCTCCTTTATACCCAGGAGCAGCGTGGTGACGAGGAGGTCGTCTCCTGCTATAGCATGAAGACCGGCAAGCCGGTGTGGAGACACGGCGACGCGGCCCGGTTCTTCGAGTCGAATGGCGGCGCTGGTCCGCGCGCAACGCCGACTCTCAGCGACGGTCGCGTGTACACGTTCGGTGCGACCGGAATTCTAAACGCGCTCGACGCCGGTAGCGGCGCCGTGGTGTGGTCCCGCAAAGTGGCATCCGACATTGGCGCGACGGTCCCAATCTGGGGCTTCTCCAGCTCGCCGTTGGTGGTCGACGACGTACTCATCGTCGCCGCCGAGGGCCGGCTCGTCGCCTACGACCTGGCTAGCGGCGTTAGGCGCTGGTTAGGCCCGGCCGGCGGCTCCGGATACAGCTCGCCACAGATGTTGAGAATCGACGGAGTCGCGCAGATCCTGCTGCTGAGCGGAGCCGGCGCCACGAGCGTCGCGCCAGCCACCGGCACGCTGCTCTGGGAGCACCGGTGGCCAGGCTTCCCCATCGTGCAGCCGGCCCTAACCGCGGATGGCGACATCCTGATCAGCGCCGGATCGGGAAGTGGCACGCGCCGCATCGCCGTCGCGCACACTTCCGGCGGATGGACCGCCGAAGAGCGCTGGACGTCGAGAGGGCTGAAGCCCTACTTCAACGACTTCGTCGTTCACGATGGCCATGCCTTCGGCTTCGACGACAGCACACTCTCGTGCATCGACCTGAAGGATGGCAAGCGCAAATGGAAGGGTGGCCGCTACGGCAACGGCCAGCTCGTTCTGCTGCCCGACCAGGACTTGCTGCTGGTGCTGTCGGAGGAAGGCGAGTTAGCGCTGGTTGAGGCGACCCCCGGCCAGTTCAAGGAACTCGCCCGGTTCCCTGCAATCGAGGGCAAGACCTGGAACCACCCGGCGCTCGTCGGCGACGTACTGCTGGTTCGCAACGGCCAGGAGATGGCCGCGTTCCGGTTGTCTCTGGCCCACCGCTGACAGGGGTCCTAGGGAGTCCAGGACACTGCGCGTAACGATGACCGATTGCGACCATTCAGTGTGTGGTCGCTGGCGCCAGTTGGTAAGCTGGAGAACAAATGACGATGTGCAGCGTCCAGATCCGGGCTAGATCGGGACCTATGGGGCGAGTCGACTAGCGCACATCCGCGGGACGCGCGTGATACGGCCAGATGACAGCGCTAGGATGCAAAGGCCTATCCACCGCGAAGAAAGACGCCCGAGCGGATCCAGATGCCTGGGTCGGTGCAGGGTCTAGCCGGTTGGATCAAGGATGAACTGCAAGAACTGGATACCCGCGTTGGTAATCACCTGACCTTGTGGAAAGCCGTCCGCCGGTCGCGAGACAGTCGAAAAGCCCCGGCTCTTGAGGTCGGTCATAAGGCACAGCAAATAGTCCTCCTGGCCCCTCATGTCCGGGTATAACTCGCCTATGGCCCCTGCATAATTCGTCAGAGCGTAATTTAGACTAACCGGATTCCATTTTCCGGCTTTGCTCAACTCGGCAATGCCCTTCCAGTAGAATTTGAGAATCCTAATGTGATTCAGCGACAGCGCGTCAAGGGAAGCGAAAAAGAACTCCTGCAATTCCTCCGCAGGCCCGCGGCCGAGGGCGCT
>Ga0181529_10003971_pt1 | contig 16348 bp, 16 predicted proteins | sample PEATcosm2014_Bin_36_FD_119763 | JGI IMG/M metagenome (GOLD analysis project Ga0181529, IMG submission 119763) | Peatland microbial communities from MTU Mesocosm Facility, Houghton, MI, USA - PEATcosm2014_Bin10_30_metaG | ecosystem: Environmental > Terrestrial > Soil > Wetlands > Peat | place...
AAAGGCTCCGGCCGTGAACCCGGCGTCGATGTTGACAACGGCAATGACCGAACATGACTGGAGCATGCTCGCAAGCGCCGCACGCCCTTGTCCCATGTACCCGTAACCGGTGCTGACCGGGACCCCGAGAACCGGTTTATCCACGAGACCGGCGACAACGGCAGGGAGCGTTCCTTCCCGACCAGCGCAGACAACAAACACATCCGCGTCAAGCAGGGGTTTGAGTGCAGGGAACAACCGGTGGATGCCGGCCGCCCCAACATCGTACGCGGTCCTGACGGTACAGCCCATCTCTTCCGCAATGATCTTTGCTTCTTCAGCAATACGGATATCCGAGGTCCCGGCCGTGATGACAGCGACGATCCCGCCAGTCGGTTCCGGTGCGGGACCGGTCGAGAGGATGAGCACCTGTGCCGGAGTACGGTATTCTGCTGTAATACCTTTACCCATACACCGTGCCTGCACCACGGACACCTGTTCGGGCGTCACGCGCGTGACGACACAGCGTCCGGCCGTCTCCGCATGCCGGACTGCAATCTCGGCAAGGTGTTCAGGGTCCTTTCCCTCAGCAAGGATCACCTCCGGCATCCCGCACCGGACGGCCCGCCCGAGATCGAGGCAGGCAAAGTCCCCGACCCGCTCAAGGCGGAGCCCTTCGATCTCCTGTGCGGCATCATCAAGCGCGATCTCGCCGTTTTTGTACCGTTCAAGGAGCGCTCTTAGCACCGGGTTTGCATGCATAATGTGATAATACAGATATGGAGAGGCGTAGTATAAGTTAGTTCATTGCCATGTCGTACCTGCTCTATGTCGGATTGTTTGGCGCGGCTGCCACGATCTTTCTCTGGCTGCGTGACGCGCGGATTTTTTTCAGGACGGGTCTTTCTGGGTACCGGAAAGCGGCATACTGGGGTGTGCTGTACGGTGCCCTCGCCACGTTCGGCCTGCTCTGCACGATCGCAGGTGACATGTTCGAACTGCTGGGACTTGGCCTGATCCTTGCCGCACTCTACCTCCAGGGACGGATGACACGCGAGAAGATCTGGACGGAAAACGAGAGCACGCTCGAACGGACGCTGGGCAGCGCAAAACGCCCCGCACCGGACAAAAAATAATGGCAGAGGCAGGAAATACAAAATAAGGAATTACCAGGCATGATCCAGAAACCACGAGGCACACGGGATTTTCTCCCCGACGAGATGGAAGCGCGGCGCAGTACCGAAGCAAAGATGCGCGAGGCAGTGCGCCGCTGGGGATACCGGGAAGTATGTACACCTGAATTCGAAGACCTCGAACTCTTCACGCTCAGGTCGGGCGAGGGGATCATGCAGGAGATGTACGTCTTCGAGGACAAGGGCGGCAGGAAAATGGCCCTGCGCCCGGAGATCACGGCAGCCGTGATCCGGATGTACATCAACGAGGCAAAAGTTGCACCAAAACCCCTGCGCTGGTGCTACTTTGCCGACTGCTTCCGGTACGAGCGCCCGCAGAAAGGACGGTACCGGCAGTTCTGGCAGTTCGGCGCCGAACTGATCGGGGCCGACACCGCGATTGCCGATGCAGAAGTGATCATGCTCGCCGCGGACGCGCTCAATGCAACCGGTGTCACGTGGGACCTCAAGGTCGGCCATCTCGCGTTCATGAAAAATCTCTTAAAAGATCTCGAACCTTCTGTCCAGCGCCGGGTGATGGCACATCTCGACAAGAAGGATTTCGATGGCCTCAAAATCACCCTTGTGGAGATGGGAAAGACGGACCTTGGCGAGTCGCTCTCCGCACTTGTCGAATGCCGTACGCTCCCCGAAGCCTTCGAGATTGCCGGGACGATCCCGGAAAAAGAGCGCGTGGAGCAGATGACCGGCATCCTCGATGAGTCTGGTGTTACCTATTCCCTCAACTTCGGGATCGCCCGGGGCCTCGACTACTATACCGGCATGGTCTTTGAAGGGTTTGCCCATAACCTCGGCGCGGAGAACCAGATTGTCGGCGGCGGGGCATACCGGCTTGCGCACCTGTTCGGCGGCGATGATGTTGCATCTGCGGGGTTTGCAATCGGCTTTGACCGGGTGATGGTCTCGCTTGGCGATGTGCAGCACAGAAAAGATACCATTGTGGGCATCGTATGTACGAACGAAGGGCGCAGCTTCGCGCTCTCCGTGGCCCGGGCATTCCGGGCCGAAGGGATCCGGGCGGAGATGGATCTCATGGAGCGCGGGCTCGGGGCACAGATGGCACATGCATCAAAATCTGCGGACTTTGCGGTCGTGATCGGTAAACGGGAGGCCGAATCCGGTGAAGTCACCCTCAAGGATCTTCACTCGGGCGAGCAGAAGACGCTTGCCCCGGCCGCGGCGATAGCCGAGGTGAAAGCGCATGGTGCTCGCTGAGGAACTCGCAAAGCAGCAGCGCAGTATCAGCGTCGCAGAATTTTTCGAGAAGAACAAACACCTGCTGGGTTTTGACTCCCCGACCCGGGGCGTCATTACCACCATAAAGGAGGCAGTCGATAACGCCCTCGATGCCTGCGAGGAAGCGCAGGTGCTTCCCGATATCTACATCAGCATCAAAAAGACCGACTCCGATATATTCCGGATCATTGTCGAGGACAACGGCCCCGGCATCGTCCCCGCGCAGGTCCCTTTTGTCTTCGGAAAACTGTTATACGGCTCCCGGTTCCACCAGATCCGGCAGACCCGGGGACAGCAGGGAATCGGGATCTCAGCTGCCGTACTCTACGCGCAGCTGACAAGCGGCATCCCCACGGTCGTCATCTCGCGCACCGGGGCAAAGGAACCGGCGCACAGGTTCGAAATCCAGATAAAGATCGAGATAAACGAACCAGACATCATCTCGCAGCAGCCCTTCGAGTGGGACCGGATCCACGGCACCCGGGTCCAGATCGAGTTCAAGAGCACGATGTCAGCAAAGAAGAAACTGCTCGAATACCTTAAGTACACCTCGGTGGTGAACCCCCACGCCCGGTTCCGGGTAGAGCTGGACGACGAGTCGTTCACGTTCGAGCGGGTCAGCCAGGAAGTAATTGCCTGCCCGGTGGCGATCCAGCCGCACCCGCACGGGATCGAGTTCGGGCAGCTCAAGAGGATGGCTGCCGCAAGTGAGGAGAAACTGATCGATTTCCTCGTGAATGGCTTCTCCCGGGTCGGGAAGAAGACTGCACAGGAGATGTGCGAGATATCCGGTCTCAAGCAGACCACAAAAGTAAAAGGGCTCTCAGCGGAGGAACTTAAAAACCTGCTCGCCGCGATGCAGTCGGTTGCCGTGCCCGCCCCGCCGACCACCCAGTGCCTCTCGCCCATAGGTGAAGACCTCATCCGGCGCGGGCTTGACAAGGAGTTCCAGATGGATTTTGTTGCGGCACGGACACGGCCGAGCTCGGTGTACTCCGGCCACCCGTTTGTTGTCGAAGCGGCAATCGGGTATGGCGGCAGGCTCGCACCTGAGGGCAATGCCACAATTCTCAGGTTTGCAAACCGTGTCCCGCTCATGTACCAGCAGGGCGCCTGCGCGGTCACCGAATGCGTTGCAAACGTCAACTGGAAGTTGTACAACATCTCCCAACAGGGCCTTCCCCTGGGGCCAGTTTTAATCCTTGTCCATGTGGCATCCACGAACGTGCCCTTCACGAGCGAGAGCAAGGATGCGATCGCGAGCATACCGGAGATCGAAAAGGAGATCGTGCTTGCCCTCCAGGAACTCGGCCGCGAGCTCAAGACGTTCCTCTCGCGCCGTGACCGGAACAAGCTCGCGGAGGACCGGGCACGGGCAGTCTGCGCGGTCATCCCGGAGATCGCGGTAAAGGTGAGCGAGATCGTGGAAAAACCGGTCATCGACACGACCCCCATTGAGGGGAGGCTGATGAAGAAGCTGATCGCAAAGAAATGGACCCGGGACGGCAAGGTCACCATCGAAGCGAATAACTACACCGGGAGTGATGTCGAGATCTCGGTCTACGATATCTCCGCGGACAACGCGGCCGATGCAGACATGCCTCCCGCATTCTCAACCGAGATGGACGGGCAGTTCACGAAAGTCTGGAAGATGGCGATCGCAAAACAGACGGTCTGGCGTGTCACGTATACCGGCAAAGGTGGCGGCATGCTCGACATCCGGGGGATAGAGGATAACAAGAAGATGGTGGTGGATCTCGATGTCTAAAGAGGAACTCGATGCACGGTCGATGAAGGCGCTCATGGCGATTGCATCTGCCTGGTACGACCAGATGACAGCCGGGGAGATCCCGTCCATCTCGCTTCCCACCCGGACAAAATACAACATAGAGTACGACGATGCAAGCGAGGTCTGGAAGTACGGGGACAAGGAGAGCCTGCGTACCGCGGCAACCGCAAAGAGCGCGACGCACCTCTTAAAGATGGCCTACGTGATCGGTTTTGTCAAGCAGCAGCTCATCGAGAACCGGTCCTCGACATTAAGAGAAATGTATTACATCTCGGAGGGCTGGAAGCGCGCGAAGTTTGGCGCGCAGGACGAGAGCAACTTCCTTGTCGAAGATCTTGAGATCATCTCCGATGTCCCACGCGAAGGTTTCCATCTCCGGCCCGAAGAAAACGGGGCAAGCATCTATGGCCCGATGCGGATCCGGGAGCCGACCCGGCGGGGCCTCAAGCTGATCCACTGCCAGGACGACGTGGGATCTGCCGGGTATTCCATCCCGAACAATGTTGAGAACCTTGAACTGGTCGATCACGATGCGAAATTTGTCATCGCCATGGAAACTGGTGGTATGTATGACCGGCTGATCGAGAACGGGTTTGACGAGGAGCACAACGCGATCCTCCTCCATCTCAAGGGCCAGCCGGCCCGGTCGACACGCAGGCTGCTCAACCGGATAAGCCTTACCTGGAACTTGCCGATCCTCGTCTTTACCGATGGAGACCCATGGTCGTACCGGATCTACGCGTCCGTTGCCTACGGGGCGATCAAGAGTGCGCATATGTCCGAGATCCTCGCGACCCCCAAGGCGCAGTTTCTGGGGTTGCAGCCCAGCGATATCCGGGATTATAACCTGCCTTCGGACAAGTTGTCCGACAAGGATGTCGAGGCTTTGAACTCTGAGCTGACCGATCCCCGGTTTGCGACTGATTACTGGAAAAAGCAGATCAATTTACAGCTCGAACTTGGGTTGAAGTCAGAACAGCAGGCGTTTGCGGCCCGGGGGCTGGACTTTGTGACGAAGAGGTATTTACCGGCGCGGCTGAGTGAGATGGGTGTGATCTAGGAGGGCCATGAGTATAGGTATCTGCTATCCCGACCATTATGCCGTTGAGGAGACATTCCAGCTCCTCAAAGTGCCGTGGGAATGGTACGAGCCGGGACGACAATACGATGTGGTGATAGCACGAAGGACCGAGGTGCCGGACTGGACGGGAAACCTCATCGATCTTACGGTCAACGATTTTTTTAAAAAAATCAGCGACCTGCTCAACACCGGTCAGCCCCACCTGCACGAGCCATCGTGCGATATCCTGCTCGATACGCTCCGTCAACAATTAAAAAAATATACCGTGCTTGTGGAGATCCTGCCCGCACCATGGGGGCATCCATACATGGTGGCCCTGACTCATGACGTGGATGTCACTTCTGTCAGGGAATGCCGGCTTGTCACTGTGGGGTATGCGGCATTCCAGTGCATCACGCATGGAGAGGTTTGTGCAGGAATCCGGCTTGCCCTTGCCCGTATCGGGGTCGGAAACGATCCCTGGGTGCTCTTTGGCCGCTGGAAAACCTTTGAGGAGCAGCTGGGTGTGCGCTCGACGTTCTTTTTTGTTCCGAAAAAAGACGATCCTGGTATGCGGGCGCATCCGTACCGGGCGGTCGGGTACGACATCAAGGAAAAAATGGATCTGGTTCACGATCTGAAAACGGAGGGGTGGGAAACGGGCGTCCACGGCATCGACAACTGGGCGGATGAAGGGTGCGGGAAAGAGGAGCGCAAAGCAGCCGTTGGGCCAGTCGATGAACATCCCGGTAACCGGACGCACTGGCTCCTCTTTGACAAAAACAGCTGGAAAGCGCTTGACGAGGCAGGATATTTGTACGACACGACGTTCGGGTATAATGACGATGCCGGGTTCCGTGCCGGGACAACACAGGTGTACCAGCCGCGTGGCGTGAAAAACCTGCTGGAGCTCCCCCTTCACATCCAGGACCTCGGGCTCTTTGGTAAATTCTGCTGGGCACCTGCTGACAACGGTTGGAAAAAAACACCCTGCCTGCATCTCGATGAACATGCTGCACGTGTATGCTGCGACCGTATCTTCGATTATGCACGAAAATATGGCGGAGCCGTGACTCTGCTCTGGCATTACGAGAACCTGACGCCGCCCCGAAGCTGGTCCGGGCTCTACGCGGATCTGGTGAAACGTGCAAAGGCGGATGGTGCTTGGGTGACGACAGCAGGTGAGGTGGTGGGATGGTTTAAAGCGAGGAGGGAGATCAGGATAACATGTACAACTGCGAGCGACATGCTCACTATCTCTACTGAGGGTACTCTCCCTGTCGATTTATTGCCTCAATTAACCTTGAGACTGCACAATCCCGACAATCGACAAATCACGGTAAATGCGGAATCATACTCAGGAAAAGACTATATTGACATTAAACTGAACAAGAAGACAATTACGGTATTATTCTCATGATCCTGCAGAAAATTTTCCTGAAAATGAAAAGTCCAGCTGTGGCGGATTCCTGGTTCATGCACACATCCGTAATGCAATACGTTATGAAAATTGGTCTGAAATTTTTTAATTACCTTGCCCCGAAAACCCGTCTCTGCCAACGGGTAAATGTGGGCACTCTGGGTAAAGGAAATAAGATCCACCCGACTGCAATAATTGACTATGAGCGGGTAATCATAGGTAATTTCTGTACTATTGAAAAAAATGTAGTAATTGAAAAAAATACCATTATCGGAAACAATGTAAGCATAGGAGACTGTGCAGTTATCGGATCCGAAGGGTTTGAATTACGGAAGATTGCCGGGGAAATCATACCGGTCATCCACCTTGGCGGAGTCATCATCCACGACAATGTACATATCGGCGCCCGTGTATGTATCGATAAAAGCTCACTTGGAGAATATACGGAAATTGGAGAATCATCGGTCATTATGGCCGGTGTCGAAGTAGGACATGGAATAAAAATTGGACAGAAGGTAACCATATCTGAAGGATCCATGATCGGAGGATATGCAAGGATCGGAGATCGCGTAAAGATTGGCAAACGCTGTTCGATAGCAGATGGCATATCTCTGGGTGAAGGCGTGGTTATACCGGATTATTCTGTGGTAACCCGTGAAATAAAGGGACTTTCAGGAGAGATTTCCAAAGGTTCCTGATTGCGGATTACATTTCCGGAGTGCAAAGATTTTCAGAGGATCCTTATGAGATTATCAGAATTCCTGTCGGAAAAAACAAAAATTGCCCGGGACGGTAATTTTTCTTCAATGGGGACATTGTTCTCGCACAACCCTCAACAGATCGTATATGCCGTTCGGGAAACCGAGGTTAAAAAAATTATTGATAATCCCTCCATTTCCTGCGTAATTACAACGCCATATCTGGTCTCCAGGTTTCCCGACCATATAGGTGTTGCGTCGGTTCAGGATCCTCCCTCTTCATTTTATGCTCTCCAGTCTTTGCTCAGCCAGTACCCGGAATTTGTGCTTCCGCCGTTTGCCAACCGGATTTCATCATCTGCGAAAATTCACCCGAGCGCAGTTATTTCCGGGAGCAGCGTATTTATCGGAAGAGACGTTGTTATCGAAAAAAATGTTGTGATCCATGAGAAGAGTATTATAGAAGAAGGATCTGTTGTCAGATCGAACAGTATCATTGGAAGTTCTCCTTTTAGTGGGATAATGGGTCATGTGGCTCAACCATCCGGTGGTGTGTATCTCCATCGGGAGGTGGACATTCATGCAAATACACAGATCCAGCGTGCAATTTTCAAGGGGTATACTGAGGTAGGCGAACAGACAAAGATCGATAACCTTGATACTATCGGGCAGGGCACGACAATCGGGAAACGATGTCTGATCTGTGCCGGAGTAATGATAGGTGAATCCGTAATAATTGGGGACGATGTGTGGATTGGCCCGAACGTAACTCTTGAAAATCAGATCTGGGTCGGGAACAACGTCTACATTACCCTTGGCTCCAAGGTTCTTTACGATATTGATGACGATAAAGTCGTAAAAGATAATTATGCAATTGACAGAAAACGGTTTAAGAAAGTCATACGAGGCATGTAACACGCAGACAGATACTGTTTAAAAATGCGCAAAGTCTCTGTTCATTCACAAAAATATGAGGACAACTTATGCAGGATATCGGTATTGGCACAGATATAGAAGAAGTCAGACGTTTTGAAAATCTCCGAGATCCTGCATTTGCCGCATTTCTTAAAAAAAATTTCACCCGGACAGAGTTGGAGTACTGCCTCTCAAAAGATTCCCCTGCTCCGCACCTTGCTGCACGCTATGCAGGAAAAGAAGCTGTTATCAAAGCCTTTTCAAGTCTGAACATCACCCACATATTCTACCCTACTATCGAGATCGTAAACAACGAACGGGGTGTTCCCTGCGTCAGGATTAATACCGAGTACAACGAAAAATTACATATAAAACTCAGTTTATCGCACAGTTCCGGTATGGCACTGGCATTTTGCATTATTATACGAGAGGCATGACATGGCATCATTCGATGAGGATACAATAAAAAACATTTTTTGTGAAGTTCTTGGAATCCCGGCAGAGGAAGTTACCGACACGCTGGCGTATAACTCCTGCGTGCAGTGGGATTCCTTAAAACATCTCCAGATGGTGGCCATGTTTGAAGAGAAATTTGATATTGAGATTGATATGGATGATATCATTGCAATGGAGAATTACGGAAAAGTAAAAGAAATTCTCCATAAATACCTCAAGTAACCGTTTATGAATTTCGTCGATTATCTCTTTGAACAGAGACAGGATCCCGCAAGAGAATGTATCCTGTTCCGGGACGGCATCCTCACGTACCGGGATCTGATGTCCAAGGTTGATGATCTCGCAGCTCATCTTACCACTACCCTTGGAAGAGGAAATGAGTGTCTCCTGCTCTCGGAAAATACCCCGTTTTTCGTGATCGCCTACCTTGCGATCATCAAGAGCGGAAATACGGCATTACTGGTAGAGACCCGGATAGCGGATGACCAGCTGGCCACCATCTTCCGTGAATGCCATATCCGGGCATCGATTGTCCAGAAAAAATACCGGTCAAAGATCACAGACAACGGGAGTGTGTTTACCGAAGATATTCTTCTGGAGCTTCCGCACGCTGACCGGTATGCGAGCCCCGCCGTGGAGGACAACAATGTCGCAGTCGTGATCTTCACCTCCGGAAGCACAGGCGCAAAGAAAGGCGTCATGCTCACGCACAGGAACTTATGTGCCAACACCAAGTCGATCGTGCAGTACCTTGGCCTGACTTCAGAAGACCGCATCTGTGCCACACTTCCGTTCTTTTACTGTTATGGGGCATCGCTGCTGCACACCCATCTCAGGGCCGGTGGCAGTATCCTGCTCTCCAACAATATCTTTCTTGGGGGAGTCATAAGGGACATCAATGCATTCTCCTGCACCGGTTTTGCCGGTGTCCCCAGTACCTACCAGATACTGGTAAACAAGACCCCATTTCTCAAAGAGAAACTCCCGACGCTCAGGTATATGCAACAGGCCGGGGGACAGCTGCCAAACAAGTATATCCGCATGATCGCCGAAGCATTCCCGGAAAAGAAATTCATTGTGATGTACGGTGCAACAGAGGCCACAGCCAGAATGTCATATCTTCCCCCGGATCAGGTACTCTCCAGGCTCGGCTCTATCGGGAAGGGCATTCCGGGCGTCACTCTCGAAGTGCTTGACGAGAACGGGAAGCCGGTGCAACCCGGGGAAACGGGCGAGATCACCGCATGCGGCGATAATATCATGAAGGGATATTACGGGGACCCGGAAGGGACACGAAGCATCGTAAAAAACGGACGGCTCTTTACCGGGGATCTTGCCACGGTGGATGAGGAGGGGTACATCTATATTATCGGCCGGGCAAAGAACATCATTAAATCCGGAGGGTATCGCATCTCCCCGAACGAGATAGAGGAATTTATCTGTTCCCTTGACGGGGTTACGAGCTGCGTGGTGCTCGGGCTTCCTGACGAGATCATGGGCGAAGCAGTGGTTGCAGTTGTCCAGCCGGGTGACATCCTGGAAGCGGCACTCAAAGAAGAGATCCTCACACGGTGCACGCAGCACCTGCCCTCCTACAAGATCCCGACGGCCATATATTTTGTCCGGGAGTTCCCGCTCAACGCATCCAATAAAGTGGACAGGCCGGCGATTATGGCCTCCATTGGAACCACGTGGGGAAAAAAAGACGGAGTAATACAGTAATGCCGGAAACCGAACCTGTCAGGACTTACGGGGCCACAACCCGGGAGAAACTCCTCACTCAGGCACCATACGCCTCAGAAGACCGGCAGAAAGAAGAGGAACTCCTGCCCATCATAAGGGAACAGTTGAAAACTGCCCGACGCAACAACCGGCAGATTGATGATTTTTTTACCAAGCAGGGAATAGACATCGAGACAATACAAAAACCGGAGGATGTGCCGTATATCCCGGTGCAGATGTTCAAGCACTTCGATCTCAGGACCTGCCCGGAGCAGGAGATCGTAAAAGTCCTCCAGTCCAGCGGTACAACCGGCGGCATACCAAGCCGGATCCCACTTGACAAAGCCACTACCATAAACCAGATAAAAGCACTCAAATCCATCCTGTCTGAATACCTGGGGAAAAACCGGAAAATATTCCTTGTCATCGACCATGAAGGCATCAACAGCCCGAAACTGGCGTTTTCCGCACGGACTGCCGGTGTCCGGGGCCTGAGTATCTATGCAAAAAAAACCTTTTACCTGCTCAAAGAGGAAGAGGGAAAACTATCCTTAAACATGCCGGTCATCCGGGATATTGTCGAAAACTATTCGCATGAGGATGTGTACGCTTTCGGGTTCACGTACATCATCTGGACCGTCTTCTACGAGCAGCTTAAAAAGGAAGGGATCCAGTTCACCTTTGACAACTTCACGCTGTTCCACGGGGGAGGCTGGAAGAAGATGCAGGATCTTGCGGTCTCAAAAGAGACGTTTTCAGATACGATTGCAGAAGTATTTGGTACCCGCCCGGATCGGATCCTTGATTTCTACGGGATGGCCGAGCAGACCGGTATTATTTTTGTCGACTGCGAGCATGGCAACAAACATGTCCCCTGTTTCTCCCAGGTCATCATCCGCGATCCGTTCACGCTTGATCCCTGCGACATCGGTAAAACCGGGTTGATTGAGGTGATGAGCGTTCTTGCCGACAGTTATTACGACCAGGCGGTCCTGACCGAGGATCTTGGTGTGCAGATCGGCGTCGATGACTGCCCGTGCGGGCGCAAGGGCCGGTATTTCCGGTTTGTCGCGCGGGTGGAGAAGGCCGAGCTGCGCGGATGCGGCGATACGTTCCGGGAGTCCCGTTGATGATTACCTGTTACCTTAAAGAAGGGAAGTTCGAGGAACAATCGTATCAGGACTTTGAGGAGATTGCCCGGAGTGTCAATACCGGCAGGGAGGCCTTTGCTGCGATGCCGCTTGACGCCATCATACAAATCCTCGATACGCTGGGAAAAAATGTACTTAAAAACCCGGAGATCAATACGCTGCCGGGCGTCAGTTACATCTCGCTGTGGCTGCGCCGCGAGAACCTGGACCGGATCTGCAAGGTCAATTACTCAGATAAACGGTATCTCGACGGCTTTTGTAAAAACGAAACGAACGTCCTGATGATGGCCCAGCCCCGGGGAATTGTATGCCACTGGATCGCGGCGAACATGCCGACTCTTGGGTTCTTTTCAATCGTCCAGGCCGTCCTTTCAAAGAACGGCAGCATGGTCAAGATGCCGAAGGAATACGTCCCGCTGGTCCTGTCCATCCTCCGCGAACTGCCGGCAATTTCCGTAGAATATGAAGACAAAACCTACTCAGGGAAAACCGTGCTTGCCGCCATCGCGGTGGTAACTTTTGAAGGAAGATCCACGGAGGTCAGTGAGAAATTTTCCCTTGCAGCAGACTGCCGCGTTATCTTCGGGGGAAGCGAGGCAGTCCGCGCGATCTCACATCTTCCCTGCCGGGATCATTGCGAGACGATCATCTTTGGCCCGAAATATTCGTTTGCCGTGTTTGACCAGGGATATATCGAATCGGACGGTTTTAAAAAAGCGCTGGACGCGTTCGTAAAAGACGTTGCGGTTTTCAACCAGATGGCCTGTTCATCACCGCATGTGCTGTTCCTGGAGAAAAGCCGGTACCCGCATGAGACCGTCACATCGTGGCTTTGCGATGCCTTCGAGCGGTTGCCGGCTGCACTCCGCAACCAGCAGATCTCGTCAGGCCTGTCGGCAAACATTATCAACGCCCGGGCCAGGTACCTGCTGTCGGAGGGAAAAAACTGCGTGGCGCCGCGGGATCTGGGCTGGACCATCCTTATCGATCAGGATATCAATCTGGAAGAACCCCTCCAGGGAAAATGCATTTTTACAAAAGAGATCGGGACTGTTGATGACGTAATCCCTCTCGTGAACCACAAGATCCAGGCAGTCTCCATCGGGATCCTGGACCCTGCAAAACGGGAAGCATTTGCCCGGCAGGTCACCTCAAAGGGTGCGGATAGGATTGTCGTTCCCGGCACCATGCATGACTTTATCCTGCCCTGGGACGGGATCATGACACTGAACCGGCTGGTCCGGTGGGTTATCCTGAAAAATAACCCGGCTTCGCAGGTTTGATTACTTTCAAACGCGGATTTTATTTCTACGAAAATTGTATTTGAGGTACCGGAATCCTTTCATTGATCTAAAGAACAGGTACATTTTGGAGAGAGAAGATGTTATTAAAAGGGAAAAATGCGGTAGTAACCGGTTGTCTGAAAGGTATCGGCCGTTCGACACTGGATCTTTTTGCCCGGAACGGAGCAAATGTCTGGGCATGCTGCCAGTATGAAAGCCCTGAATTTTCAGAACACATAAAGGAACTGGCAACTGCAAACAATGTCCGGATTACGCCACTATACTTTGATCTCCTCGATCCGGAACAAATTAAAACAGCGGCTCATAGTATCAGGGACTCAAAACAGCCGGTTGATGTTCTTGTCAATATTGCCGGTATGACCCATGACGCTCTTTTTCATATGACAACCATGGATCAGATGAAGAAAGTTTTCGAAGTGAATTTTTTCTCCCAGATGCTTCTTACCCAGTACATCACCAAGAATATGATACGGCATAAGTCCGGTAGTGTCATCTCTATATCTTCCATATCTGCGCTTGACGGGAATCCCGGACAACTTTCCTATACAGCAAGCAAAGCTGCAATTATCGGGGCAACAAAAACATTATCTGCTGAACTTGCGGGTTATGGCATACGGGTAAACACAGTTGCACCCGGGGTGATAAATACTGAAATGACCGCGAACTTACCGAGGGAAGTGATGGCAAGACTGATGGCCAGAAGCGATCTGAAACATATGGGATCACCTGACGAAGTCGCAGAGGTTATTTTGTTTCTCGCATCAGATATGTCATCTTACATAACAGGTCAGATTATCCGTGTCGATGGTGGAATCGGATGAGGGTGAGATAATGCTGCTCAAGGATAAAAACGCAATAATCACCGGTTGTGCACAGGGGATAGGAAAGGCCATGCTCGAAACATTTGCCGCAAATGGCGCCAATGTCTGGGCTTGTGCACGTGTGAAGACGGACGAATTCGAAGCTCATGCAAAGGCACTTTCAGAAAAATATCATATAGAGATCTGGCCGGTTTATTTTGACATGACAGACCACGACCAGTTGAAGATCGCGGTAAAATCAATTACTTCTACGAAACGCCCGGTGGATATCCTTGTGAACAACGCCGGGATAACCTATAATGCACTGTTCCTGATGTCAACGATGGCAAAATTGCGGGAAGTGTTTGAAGTGAATTTTTTCTCGCAGTTTCTGCTCTCGCAGTATATCGCAAAAACAATGATGCGGCAAAAGAAAGGGAGCATAATTAACATTTCATCATCAGCGGCCATTGACGGGAATGCCGGGCGTTCGGTGTATGGTGCGAGCAAAGCAGCGGTTATCTGCGCGACAAGGGCGATGGCCGCAGAACTCGGCGAATATGGCGTAAGAGTAAATTCCATTGCACCCGGAATCACGAAGACATCTATGCTTACCAGTATGACTGACAAAGTAATCCAGGATACAATCCTCCAGAGCGATATGAAACGCCCGGGTAATCCTGATGATATTGCAAATGCCGCCCTTTTTCTGGCATCAGACATGTCTTCATACGTGACAGGACAGGTATTACGCGTGGATGGGGGATTGTAATATTTCCACGTATTAATCATGACTTCACAGGATCTGATAATAAAACATATTGAGCAGATGGCTGCCCGGATGCGAAAAAAAGCTCTGGCTTTGGCATTCTCTGCAGGATCCAATGGTGCACATGTTGGTTCAGGTTTGTCAATTATAGAAATAATGGCGGTTCTCTATGGGGGGGTTATGAAAATCGATCCGAAAAATCCCCGCTGGGAGGAACGGGATCGTTTTATTCTCAGTAAAGGACATGGCACCCTGGGGTATTATACTGCCCTGGAGGAGGCCGGATTTATCTCATCCGATGAACTTTTGACGTTTGAAAAAAACGGGGGATTCCTGCCGGGCCAGCCGGTCATGAATCTGGATAAGGGCATTGAATTTTCAAGCGGCAGCCTGGGTCATGGCCTTTCACTGGGTGTCGGTGTGGCACTAGCAGGGAAAAAACGCGGCCAGGATTACAAGGTCTATGTCCTTATGGGGGACGGGGAATGCAACGAAGGATCTGTCTGGGAAGCAGCAATGGCCGCGAAGCACTACAAACTCTCCAATCTTATCGCAATAATCGATGCAAATGACATGCAGTCGGATGGGGCACGGTGTGATATTATGGCGGCAGACTATGAGAGGATATGGAAAGGGTTTGGATGGGAGGTCGTCACGACAGATGGGCACGATGTAAGCAGGTTATATGAAACGCTCCAAACGGGCACAAGGACGGATATGCCCCGAGCAATTATTGCGAGGACCATAAAATGAAAAGGGGGTACATTCATGGAAAATAACAATGAATGGCATCACAGCCGGCTGACGCGGGCCCAGTACGATGCAGCGGTCAAGGAACTTGATTCCTAAACGAGTCTCACCATGATTCAGATAAATTCACTGAATGCAAGATTATGGTCGAAATTAGGACAGCGGGGAACATTTGGCATTACGCTGCTTGAATCAGGGAAGGACATTGAGAATCTGATGGTACTTTCAGCAGATCTGTGTTCAACTTCAGGGCTGGATCGTTTCCGTTTACAGTTTCCTGAAAAATTTTTGAACGTAGGCATTGCCGAACAAAATCTGGTAGGGATCTCAGCAGGACTTGCAAAAGAGGGTTATCTCGTTTTTGCTACAACCTTTGCGAATTTTGCCGCCATGCGCAGTTACGAGCAGGTGCGGCTGAACCTTGGGTATATGGGATTTAACATCAAATTAGTAGGTCTTGGAAGCGGGTTTGCCATGGGAATGTTTGGCAACACACACTATGGTATCGAAGACGTTGCGTTAATGCGTGCAATACCCGGGCTCTGTATTCTGTCTCCTGCCGATTGTACGGAAGTTGTGAAAGCCACGGTTGCCGCTGCCAGGCATCCCGGTCCGGTATATCTCCGCCTCACCGGAGTTGTGAACAATCCGATCGTCAACAAGGAAGATTATCCCTTCGAAATCGGGAAAGTGATTCTCCTAAAAAGTGGTTCGGATGTCTCAATTATCTCTACTGGATCGATGGTTTATCACGCTCTTGAGGCAGCAAAACTGCTTGAATCCAAGGGGATCTCTACTGCAGTCATCAATATGCATACGATAAAACCGCTCGATACAGAGGCCATAAAGGGTGCCTGCAAAACTTCGAAACTTATCGTTACGGTTGAAGAACACAGCATCATCGGGGGTCTGGGGGGAGCGGTCGCGGAATATCTGTGCGGTATTCCCCAGGCACCGCGACAACTTATCATCGGCATTCCGGATGCATTCCAGAAAGCCGGAGATTATCAATACCTGCTTGAACAAAACGGTCTTACCGGGCCGCACATCGCAGAAAAAATAGCAGACTCATTTGATGCCACCGGTTATTCATAACTGGCATGAAA
>Ga0181529_10003972_pt1 | contig 16347 bp, 14 predicted proteins | sample PEATcosm2014_Bin_36_FD_119763 | JGI IMG/M metagenome (GOLD analysis project Ga0181529, IMG submission 119763) | Peatland microbial communities from MTU Mesocosm Facility, Houghton, MI, USA - PEATcosm2014_Bin10_30_metaG | ecosystem: Environmental > Terrestrial > Soil > Wetlands > Peat | place...
ACCGGGGACAGGTCCGGCACCCCGAACTGCTTCAACTGCATCGCGGTTCCCAAGCGAATATACTCGCCGCCCGAGGCGATCACTGCCGAGGACAGCTGGTAGGACGACGCCGAGTTGGTCGAGTCGTAGACCACGTCGACGCCCCTTCCCTTGGTCAGTTTGAAGATTTCGTCCGCCACGTCCTCTTTGGAATAGTCGATGACATGATCCACCCGGAGGCGATGGAGAAGGTCTATAGTCGCCGGCTTGCCGGCGGAACCAATGACCTTGAGGCCATGGATCTTGGCCATCTGAACCGCAAAGTGCCCGAGGCCACCGCCCGCGCCGGCGATGTAGATCCATTTGCCGCGGTGGCGCTGGATGTCCCCGGATAGGATTACGCTCTCGTATGCCGTCAGAAAGGCTATCCCGAAGGTGCTGGCTTCGGTCGCAGGCACCCGCCCCCGAGCTACGATTTTATCGGGATGGCCTTTGACGACTACATACTCGGCGTAACATCCTCCTTTGCCGATGCCGCCGAGAACGGGATCGCCTACTTGCAAGCCTTGAGGGTTCTCACTCCCCCGTTTCACGACCACCCCGCTGAAGTCGAATCCCAGAACGTAGGGGGCAGGAAGCTGAAAGATATTCCTCTTCGCCAGCATGGGATCCATTTTGTTGATGGAGGCATAGTTCACCCGAACGAGAAGCTCGTCGGGGGCCAAGGACGAAATGGTCTTCCGTTGAAGACTCACGGGATCTCCTACGTGCGAAATCGCAAGGGCATTGAAACTCAGGGGCAATGAGACCTCTGTGAGCGGCTTTGAATTATCTGAATCGGTAAATGGCATGTGTTTGTCTCCTTTAATTGAAAAGTAGTACATTGACTTCGTACGATCTATATTCTTGAGTCCAAATTATCGTCGGGATCGTCCAGGAGGGCTCGTGGATCCCCTTTCCGATGTCATTTCGCTCCTCAAGCCTCACAGCTTTACCTGCAGCGGTTTTGATGTGGGTGGAGACCACTCGGTACAGTTTCCACGGTTTGAAGGCATCAAGTACTACGCCCTGGTCTCGGGTCGGCTTTGGTTGTTGGTAGAGGGAAGGCCGGAAGCGCTGTGCCTCGAAGCAGGAGACTGCGTGTTGCTTTCGGGAGGACAGCCGTGTCGTCTGACGACCGACCCGTCGTTGCCGGCCACCGACGCGGCGGTCTTTAAGTCGGCGATCCGGCATAACGGCGACATCGTCACTCTCAACGGAGGCGGAGATAGCTTGACCCTCGGCGGACACTTTCTCCTCTCGGGCCCCCATGCCAATGTCCTCCTCGATCTCCTTCCTCCCGTCATTCACATCCGCAAAGAGTCGATCGATCCCGCTTTTCACTGGTCCCTGGATCTTTTGATGTGCGAGCTTCGGACCTCGCGACCCGGCAGCAGCCTCGTGGAACAGCACCTCGCCTCCCTGATTCTGATTCAGGCTTTGCGAGTCTACTTGTCCGAAGGCTCCAACGGCATTTCCGGGTGGTTGTTCGCTCTTTCCGATGAAAGAATCAGCCGAGCGCTGATCGCCATCCATGGCGACCCGGCCGAACGCTGGACTCTTCAGAAATTGGCCGCGATAGCGGGAATGTCACGTTCTCTTTTCGCCCAGAGGTTCAAGGGGACAGTCGGTAGTTCGGCCATAGAATATGTGACCAAATGGCGGATGTTCAAGGCGACGGAACGGTTGATGGACTTCCATGATCCCATCTCCGAGATTGCGCCATCTCTCGGTTACGAGTCCGAGAGTGCCTTTAGCGCCGCATTCAAGAGAGTCTTGGGATGTTCCCCACGACAATACGTACGCACGCAGATCACGCCGGTCTACGCAAGATATGCGCCGATTCAGAGGGGCGCTATTCCCGAGTCAGTGAACATCGTTTTTGAGGAGGGGTAGATGATTCTTCCCAAGATTAGGGATCCAAGATTCATCACGATTAGGCGTGGAGGTACCCTAACTGACCAAAATCACCGTTTGTTGGCAATATGGGCGGCAAAGTGCGCTAAACACGTCCTTCGCTATTTCGAAAAGGAATGTCCAGAAGATAAGCGACCTCGCGAGGCAATCGAGCTGGCAATGGCGTGGGCACGAGGAGAGATAGAACTCAACGGAGCCAAGAAAGGAGCCTTTCATTCAAATGCGGCTGCTCGTGAATTGGTCGGCGCCGCGAGATTTTCGGCGTATTCAGCTGGCCAAGCGGCCGTAGTAGGTCATGTGGCTGCCCATGAATTAGGGGCGGCGGCATATGCGATAAAGGCCGTGATGGCGGCTAGCGAAGAAAATGAGAAAAGAGATAACGGTAGGAAAGAATGCAAATGGCAACAAGAGCAGCTTCCGGAAGAAATTAAGGAATTGGTATTGGAAGATCAGAGGAATAGAAACGACATTTGCTGGAATGTTTTCCAATTATAGGCGATACCGTGGGAATCCGTTCGAGCGAGAGACGGGAGTCCACGAATAAAGGAAAGACAAATGAGTCATAGATCAACCGAGAAGGCGAGCATTCGTTGCTCCTGCGGAAGCGTCGAGTTCGAAGCGCGAGGCAAGCCGATTCTTGCAAGTATCTGCTACTGCGACGATTGCCAGAAAGCCTCACGCCAGATCGAATCGCTTCCAAATGCCCCGCGTATACTGCGGGAAGACGGAGGGACTCCCTACGTCCTTTTCCGCAAGGATCGAGTTGCGTGCCTACGTGGCAGCCAACTCGTGGTGGAACACAGACTCGACGGAGAATCGTTTACGAAAAGGGTCATAGCCTCCTGTTGCAACTCGGCCATGTTCCTCGATTTTGAAAAAGGGCATTGGCTTTCACTCTATAGAGATAGGTTCGAAGGTCATGCCCCACCCGTGCAAATGCGCGTTCAGACGAAGTATAAACCCGAGAAGGCTTTCCTTCCCGACGATATTCCAAGCTATCCTGGTTTTCCTTTCAAATTTATCGCGAAACTCGTCCTTGCAAAGATAGCCATGACGATAGGTAGATGATCGCCTGCCATCCGGTCCGCGATCCCGTCTGCAACTATGCCGTCGGCCGCTTTGGATTGGCGCGAGCGACTCGCTTGGCATGCATCTCGTACTGTCCTCTAGGATAAATGCGGGTTCGATCTCTTTCAGTCCTTTTGGTAGACGGCGTGGGCGACGGACCGCATCGGGAATTCGAGGCCGCGTAAAGTCTCCGAATGTCCCAGGAAGAGGTAGGCTCCTCGTCTCATGTGGCGGAGCAGGGCCAAGATCGCCTCGCGTTGGCTCGTCGCGTCAAAGTATATCAGCGCGTTCCGGCAGAATACGATGTCGTATGGGCCCCTTTCCAGGGCCATGTCGCCGAAGAGGTTCCCGGCGTGGAAATAGACGCTCGACCGGAGCTCGGGAACGAAACGGACCAGTCTCATGCTCCTGTCCTTGCTGATCATCAGATAGCTTCGCTTGAGATCGGCGGGGATGGAGTTCGCCCGTTCGAGGGGATAGACCCCGTGCGCGGCGATGCTTATCGCCTTCGTCGAAATGTCGATTCCTTCGACGCTGAAATCGATCTCGCCGCGACCCATCCTGGCCAGCCCGGAATCGATGAGCATGGCTAGCGTCCATGCCTCCTCTCCGGTGGAGCAGGCGGCGCTCAGGGCCGAGATGCGCCCGCGCGCGCCTTGGGCGCAGAGCGCCGGTAATAGAGTCGATGCGAGCAGCTCGAAATGGCCGGGCTCGCGAAAGAAGCTCGTCTCGTGGGTCGAGACGAGGTCCGCGAAGAAGAGGAATTCGTCGCGGCCTTCCGGCAGCCTCGTCGCGAAATCGAAGTACTCACCGTAGCTCGCGCAGCCCGTGGCCCTCAACCGCTTTGCCAGCCGCCCCTCGAGCATGCTCTTCTTGCTCGCCGGCATCCTGATGCCGAACTCCTTCTCGATAAAGGCGCTGATGCGAATCCGCTCGGCTTCGGTCATCGCGGGCGCGCCCGCTGCGTAGTCCGGCATTATCGCGTCGTGGACTCTCAAGGCCGGAAATGCTCGAAATCGTCGTCCTCTTGATCCTCGCGCGCCATGCGGGCTCCCTTACCTCTCGGAGCCCCGCCGCCCGCGACGGGAACTATCGCGGTCCTTCGCTCCGTACGGGCCGGAGGCGCCGCATGGGCCGCCGTCCTGGCCGACGGCTTCGGCTTGGCCGAGGGCTCGGCGAATCCGCTCCCGTCGCGTCGGCCGGTCTTCAGTAGGACTACCGACGCGCTCATATTGTTCGCCTGGCCGGACAGCTCCTCGGCGGTCGACGCCAACTGCTCCGCGCTCGCCGCGTTCTCTTGGACGACCGAGCTGAGCTGCTGGATCGCGGCGTTGATCTGCTCGACCCCGCTCGCCTGCTCCCCGCACGCGGCGTTGATTTCCGTGACGAGGTCGGCCGTCTTCTGGATATCCGGGACGAGGAGCTCGAGCATGCGTCCGGCGCCCGCCGCGATGGCCACCGAGTTCTTCGAGAGGTCCTCGATCTCCTTGGCGGCGCGCTGGCTTCGCTCGGCGAGCTTCTGGACCTCGCTCGCGACGACGGCGAAGCCGCGGCCGTGCTCCCCCGCTCGGGCGGCCTCGATGGCGGCGTTGAGCGATAGCAAGTTAGTCTGGCGGGCGATCTCCTGGATGACGAGGACTCGATCGGAAATATCGTTCATCGCCTTTACCGTCTGCCCCACGGCCGCGCCGCTTTCCCTGGCGTCCGCCGCGGACTTCCCGGCGATCCTCTCGGTCTGGCTCGCGTTGTCGGCGTTCTGCTTGATCGTCGCCGAGAGCTCCTCGACGCTGGCCGACACCTCGTCCACGCTGGAGGCCTGCTCGCTCGAGCCCTGGGCCAGCTGCTGCGAGGACTCCGAGATCTGGGTAACGCCGTTGGTCACGTTATCCGTGCCCTCTTCCACGACGGTGAGGGTCTTGACGATGGAACGGGTCAAGAGGACGCCGATCAGGACGGCCACGAGCGCGCCGATCGCCACGACGACGACCGTGAGCAGGGTCATTTGGACCGAGAGCCGGGCATTGGCGTCCGCGGCTTCCTTCGCTCCGGCGACATTGAGGCCGGAGATCTGGTCGATCGTCGCGTTGAGCTGGTCGATCACGGCCGTAAACGGGCCGAGGACGAACGCATCCGCTTCCGATCGCTTCCCCGATTCGACGAGCGCGAATATCCGATCGACTGACTTGAAGAAGTCGTCCTTTTGGGCCTGGTATTGCGTGAACAGCTTGCGGTCGTCATCCTGGACGATCGTCTTCTCGTAGATGGCCGAGGCCTTATCGAGGACTGCCTTCCGGGCGGCCGCCTTGTCTTTCTGGCCCTGAATATCCTTCGGGTCGGTCAGGGAAATCGAGACCATCGTGTTGCCGCGAGCGCGGTTCACCGATGCGCCGAAATCGACCACCGCGGAGAGGCCGACGGTATAATGCTCGTACAGCGCCTTATCGGCCGCGACGATCCGCCTCATGCCGTAAATGCCGATCAAACCGACCGCCAAAGATATCATCGCGACGGCGAGGAACGCGATGATGAGCTTGGTTGCAAGCTTCATTCGATTGCCTCCTATTTATGTGCCTGTCGGCGTCTTATCCGTGCTTTTATTGGGGGAAAATTCGGTCTCGAGGGTCTTACGGAATTCCATTTCGAAGAAGCGATCCCTGCGATTGGCATTTTACATCTCCCGGAAACCAGAGGGCCGACACCTTCGATTCTAGTAGGTTTTCCGCGCATTACAAGGGAAAGGGGCATTTTTCACGGCGCAAAATGCCGCCGCCACATCCCTAAGCCGAAGCTCAGGGTGAAAAACTGGAGGGAGTGCGACGCCAGGCTTCGCCGACGAGTGAGTTTGACGATGCAGGTCAGGGATGGCGCCTATGGCCTCGCCGGATCTCAGGGCGCCTCGGCCTTCATGGCCTGCCATTTGCTCCATTGGTACCACTGCTCGGGGGCCTCTATCGTACGACGCTCCCACAGAGACAGCGCCTTCGCGGAGACGTTCTCGGCGGCGGGGTCCAGGGCTATCTCCTCGCAGCTCAGGGCGTAGCGGAGTCTTTCGAGGCGCTTGCAGAAGATGCCCACGGAGGCGGCGCCCGAGCGCTTGGCTATGAAGTCGAGAGTGTGATCGAAGAAGAGGGTCTTCCCGAAGAGCCGTATCGTCCTTGCCTTCCGCTTCCTCCACGCGTCCACCTCGTCGACCTGGGTGACCAGGACTCGTCCTCGGGCAAGGGCCCCGAAGATGCGCTCGAGGACCCTGTCGCCGCGGGAGGAGATGATGAGCTCGACGTCCCGGCCGACTACGAGGCGCTCGAGGGCCGCTCGAAGCCGAGGCGTCTTCGCCTCGAGCACGACCGAGACCGGATAGCCTCGGGCGAAGAGGACGGGAGGGATGAGCTCCACGGCCCCCCAATGGGCGGTGACCGCGATCGCTCCCCGGCCCCGATTCAAGGCGGCGTCGAGGCGCTCGAGCCCTCGAGCCTCGACTCGCCTCCGGACGAAGCCGTCGAGGAAGCTCCGCGAGCGATTGGCGACCAGCAGCTTCTCGAAGTAGTGCTCGAGGATGTGGCCGAAGACCTTCCTTTTCGCCGCCTCTGCCCGCGCGCCTCCGCCGAGGAGATCGCTGACGCTTTCCTCGATCCTCTTCCTCTCGTGGAAATTGAGCGCGAAGTAGACCGAGCCGGCGGCCATCATGAGGTCGCGGGCGGTCTCCGGCCTGGCGCGGCGGACTATGTCCGGGAAGATGGTCTGCATCAGCTCGGAGAGACCGGCGCTCATGCCGCCCTCCCGGGGCCGCGCGTGGATTCGTCGCCGACGAGCGCGGCGCGGCCGAAAGCGAAGCTCCATTTGGCCGCGTTGCCGCCGCCGAACTCGAGGCGCCACCTTTGGCCGCGGTGGTCGAACTCGGAAAAGGCGTTGAAGTTGTCGACGAAGCCGCGTACTGCCGAGGCTTCGAAGACGGCTCTGGAAGACTCGCCCTCGAACACGAGCTCGGCCTCGGAGCCTTTTCCCCTGAGGTAAAGCAGCCCTCGGCCCAGGCGGCGGAGCGCCGGGCCGTCCCGCCGCGAAAGGACTACGCCTTCCGAGCGCAGCCGGGGAATGCCGCGATCGACCGCGCCGGCGAGCTCCGGAAGGCTGCTCACCTGCCAATCGTGCCAGTCCTTGAGGTCGGCGATCTCGGCTGCGTGCAGCGAGGGCGGCGCGTTGAGCGGCTTGACCCGGCAATTGCCGTCGAGGGACCAGCGCGTTTGGCATCGTAGGCAAGCGACCACGTTCCCGCGGCCTCCGATGGAATCGGCTTTGCCGCACACCGGGCAGCGCCAAAGGAGAAGGCCGATCCCCTCGGCGCTCCTGTCGCACTCGAAGCGCCTCCCCTCGCTTGCGGCATCCTTGATTTCGTTCTTGGAGACGGAGGCCGATACGATCGCTTCGACCAGGGCGCCGGGCATCCGGCCGAGCTCGTCGGCGTCGTAGACCAGGAACTCGACGCTCCAGGCTCCCCGTCTGGCATGCGAGGCCCAGCGAGGCCGCGAAAGGTAGTTGCCCTTCTGTCTTGCGAGGATGAGGGGCACGCCGAGGCGCTTTAGGAGCTTCCCGACGCCGGGCCTGATCGGGGCGGAGCTCCCGTCCCAGCTCCTGTCGCCTTCGGGGAAGATGCCGATCGCGTCGCCCGAGAGCGACAGCTCGAAAGTCTCGCGCAGGGCGGCGATATCCCCCGCGCCCTTGCGCCGCCCGTAGGCGCCGACGAGCTCCGCGAATGCCGCCTTGAGGGGATGGACGCCTTCGACGTTGGCCATGAACCTGATGGGACTTCTCGAGAACGAGCCGAGCACGTAGGGATCGAGGGCGTTGGCGTGGTCGGACATGAGGACGAAGGGCGGATCGGGCAGGCCTCCGACGCCGCTCGCCTCTACCGAGTTCCGTTCGAGGAGGGAGTTGGAGTACAGTCCCTTCAGCAGTTTCCAGCTCGCGCGATGGTACCACTCAGCCATGATTCTCCTCCCGATTAAAGGTTAAGGCCGATGGGTAAGGATGACGTGAATCGGACGTGAGAAAGGCGTTATTTCCGTCTTCACGCCAAGATGATTAATTGAAACCATCCGCCATTTCCGGTGTCGATATGGGGGAGAAAAACGACTCCATAAGGATCGAGGCGCATGATCAAGAAACGCATCCTGCTCGTCTATCCGGAGATTCCCGCTACGTACTGGAGCATGAGGCACGCGATCAGGCTCATAGGGAAGAAAGGGCTCATGCCGCCTCTCGGGCTTCTCAGCATAGCCGGATATTTCCCCGAGGACGAATTCGAGCTGTCGCTGGTCGATATGAACGTCCATCGCTTGCGCGATCGGGACCTGGCAAAGGCCGACCTCGTCATGCTCTCCGCGATGCTCGTGCAGAAAGCCTCGTTCTCAGAGGTGGTCGCGCGATGCGGCCGGATGGGAATCCCCGTCGCGGCGGGGGGGCCCTACCCGAGCGCCTGCCCGGAGGATATGAGGGGCATCGACTACCTGATCCTCGACGAGGGCGAAGTCACGCTGCCGCGCTTCATCGCGGATTGGCGCGAGGGGCGCGCGTCGCGCGTCTATGCCGACGAGGCCAAGCCCCCGCTCGATGCCGCCCCCATGCCGCGCTTCGACCTCATCGAGGCCTCCGATTACGCCAACATGCCCCTGCAGTTTTCCCGCGGTTGTCCCTTCAATTGCGAATTCTGCGACATAGTGAGCCTTTTCGGGCGCGTACCCAGGACGAAGAGTCCGGCCCGATTCATCTCCGAGCTCGAGGGGCTCCTCCGGATCGGATATAAGGGTACGGTATTCATCGTGGATGACAATTTCATAGGCAACAAGGCGCGCGTCAAGGAGCTCCTCCGCGAGCTCGCGTCCTGGCAAGCCGCCAAAGGCTACCCCTTCAAGCTCTCGACCGAGGCCAGCGTCGACCTCGCGCGGGACGAGGAGCTCCTCGACCTCATGGTAGAGTCCAATTTCACCATGGTATTCCTCGGACTCGAAACCCCCGTCGAGAGCTCGCTCGAATGCGCGGGCAAGCGCCAGAACCTGTCGATCGATGCCGTAGCGGCGGTCGAGGCCATCCAGAAGAAGGGCATCGAGGTGTCGGGAGGCTTCATCATCGGCTTCGACGCCGACCCGCCCGGGATCTGCGACGAGCAGATTCGCTTCGTGAAGAGGCTCGCCGTCCCGATGGCCATGGTCGGTCTCCTGACGGCCCTGCCTCGGACGGCCCTCAGAGACCGCCTCCAGCGGGAGGGACGGCTCCTCGAGCAATCGAGCGGGGACAACACGCACTCGGCTTCGTTCAATTTCAGGACGGTCCTGCCGGAGACTCGGCTCCTCGAGGGCTACTTCCGGGTCCTCGCCGAGATCTATCGCCCGCGCGCCTATTTCGACCGCTGCCTCGATCTCCTCGGGCGCTTCCCGGACTGGAGGCGGAAAAGGAGGCCCGGCGAGACCGGGGCGGTGACGCCGCGCAATCTGCTGTACCTCGTCCGCTCGCTATTCGTGCAAGGCTTCTCGCGCTATGGGGCCGAGTATCTCCGATTCGTCGTGAAAGCCGCCAGGATCAGCCCCGGCCTCGTCGAGACCTTCATGACCTTCGCCGTGCAGGGGAGGCACTTCTTCATCATCACGAGGCGCTTCCTCCGCGGACGGACCGCGGCCTTGGCGCTGGCCGCGGCCGCCGGGCAGCCCTGAAAAAAAGGCCACCATCCTCGACCGATAGTGTACAATAACGCAGCCTCCCGATCATAGGAACGCGGGAGGGCTATCGGAGGGCAAGGCGCTCCCGTGGAGGATTTCCCCATTATCAAGGCTTCCCGCGCCTCGCGCTACGCGCAGGCTCAAGAGAACCGCCCGCGCCTGGACGCGCCGCGGCTGAGCTTCCGGGACGGCGCGGCGCTGCTGTCTGTCGCCCTGCACGCGCTCGCCGCCGGGGCCTTCCTCGGCGACCCGCCGGCGATCGACGCTTCCGAAGGCTGGGCGGGGCAGTTCCTCTTCCTCCTCGGCGCGTCGCTCTCGTGCGGCCTCGCCGCGCCGGCAGTCAAGAAACGGGCCGTCGTCGCCATCCTGCTCGGCTTCCAGGTCTTCCTCCTCGCGGTCGCGGACTACCCCGAGGGCTCGGGAGCGGTTCTGGCGGGCATCTTCTCCTGCGCCCTGTTGCTCTCCGCGATCGGCTGTTACCGATTCTCCGCCCCCCTCGTGCCGCTCATGGGCGCCGTGGCCGTCTCCGTCTTCCGCTTCCGGCCGATCCGCGCCTGGGCCACGGCGCCCTCCGTGCCCTCCGTGGCGGCTTCCGTCCTCGCCGGCGCGGTCGCCGTCGTGTTCGCCTGCCTGTGCCTGGCGGCGAAGCGCCTGGAGGCCGAGGCGCGGCGGCAGCGGGAAAAGGTCGCGAGCCTGAACCTGTCTGTCTCGAGCCTCCTCCAGGCCAACCTCGATTTCCAGAATTACGCCCTCGAGGCCGGCGAGCGGTCGACGATAGCCGAGCGTAAGCGCCTCTCCAGGGACATCCACGACATCGTGGGCTACACTCTCATCAACCTCAAGATGATGCTCGAGGCCGCGATCGATCGCGCGGGAGAGGTCAACAAGTCCCTGACCGAGCTCCTCGCATCGGCGATCGACCAGGCCCAGGGAGGCCTTTCCGAGACGAGGCGGGTGCTCAGGACGCTGCGCGACATGGAGAACGCCAAGCCGGAGGGGGTCGCGAGCATCCATAAGATCGTCGCGTCCTTCTCGAGGGCCACCGGGATCGACGTCGAGGTGAGCTACGGGAACATACCCAGGACTCTCGGGGCGCTCGATTCGGTGATTTCGCATATCGTGCAGGAGGGAATGACCAACGCGATACGGCACGGCGGGGCGACCCGCATCCAGATCGGCTTCTGGATAGTCCGGGACAGGCTTCACATGAAGATCGCCGACAACGGCATAGGGGCGGCCGAGGTCAAGCCGGGGATCGGCCTGATCGGGATGCGCGAGCGCCTGGAGCCGATAGGCGGCGAGCTCGTCGCGCAAAGCTCGGAATACGGATTCTCGCTCATCGCGGAGATGCCCCTCCCCGAAGAGCTCCTGCGGGGAGGCGAGTCATGAACGGGTCGGAGCGCAAAGTACGGATCCTCATCGTAGACGATCAAGCCCTGTTCGCCGACAGCCTCAAGGCGGTCATCGGATACAGGACGGGCGATTTCGAGGTGGTCGGAGTGGCCCAGGACGGGGCGGCGGCGATAGAGCTGGCCCGCCGAGAGGTCCCAGACGCCATCCTCATGGACATCAGGATGCCCGGTCTCGACGGGGTCCAGGCGACCAAGGCCATCCACGCGGAATTCCCCGAGGTCAAGATCATCGTCCTGACCTCCTTCGACGACGACGAGTACATCCACGACGCGCTCGAGAGCGGGGCGGTCGGCTACATACTGAAGGACATACCCGTGAGCGAACTGCTTTCCTCGCTCCGCGCGGTCATCGACGGGGCCTTCCTCGTCTCGCCGGCCGTGGCGAAGAAGCTGGTCAGGCGCGACCCGATCCGCCCGAGCCCCCCGCGGGCCGCGCCCGCGAGGCTCGAGGAGCTGGGCAAGCGCGAGCGGGAGATCCTCGTCCTCCTCGGCCGCGGCCTGGACAACGCGCGCATCGCCCAGGAGCTGTTCATCAGCGAGCAGACGGTCAAGAACTACGTCTACGGCATCTATTCCAAGCTCGGCGAGCACAACCGGGTCGAGGTGGCGGAGATAGCCAGGAGATGGCTCCAGAGCCCTCGCCGCCGAGAGGGAGATTAGCCAAGATAGTACCGAAAATAGTACCGCGGTACTATAAACAACCTCAAAGACTAGTCGGATACTGACCGCATCGAGTCGGGCAGGGGGCCAGCTCCCTCGCCCGGCCCGAAAATCCACAGGAGGCGAAGATGAAGAAGACGCTCATCCTTATCGCGTTGGCCCTGGCGATCCTGGGCGGGTCCGCGCTCGCGCAGTCCGGGACGACCCTCACCATCGCGACGGTCAACAATCCGGACATGGTCATCATGCAGAAGTACTCGGCGAAGTTCACCGAGCAGACGGGCATCGCCCTCAAGTTCGTCGTCCTTCCCGAGAACGACCTCAGGGCCAAGGTGACCGAGGACGTCGGCTTGGGCGCCGGCAATTACGACATCGTCACGATCGGCACCTACGACACTCCCTTCTGGGCGACCAATAATTGGATCGTCTCGCTCGAGCCCCTGTTCCAGGGCATGGCGGCCGACAAGGCCAAGGCCTACGATCGCGACGACATCCTGCCGCCGATCCGCAGCGCCCTGTCCAAGGACGGGCAGCAATACGCGATCCCCTTCTACGGCGAGAGCTCGATGCTCTTCTATCGCAAGGACCTTCTCGCCGCGGCCGGCATCAAGATGCCCGAGGCGCCGACCTGGGACCAAGTCTACGACATGGCGAAGAAGCTCAACAAACCTTCCGCCGGACAGTACGGCATCGCCCTCCGCGGCCTGCCCGGATGGGGCCAGAACATGGCCGTCTTCGACACGCTGATCAACACCTTCGGGGCCCGCTGGTTCGACATGAAGTGGAACCCCCAGTTCGACACGCCGGAGATGAAGAAGGCCTGGGAATTCTACAAGAAGATCATCACCGACGCGGGCGAGCCCGGCGCCACCACTGCCGGCTACACCGAGTGCCTCGCCCTCATGTCTTCCGGCAAGGCAGCCATGTGGTACGACGCCACGGTCTCCGCCGGCACTCTCCAGGGGGCCGACTCCAAGGTCAAGGGCAAGATAGGCTACGCCCTCGCGCCGACGGTCAAGAAGAGCAACGCCGGCTGGCTATGGGCTTGGTCCCTCGCCATCGAGGCGTCGTCCAAGAACAAGGACGCGGCCTTCAAGTTCCTCACCTGGGCCACCAGCAAGGACTACATCCAGCTGATCGGCGACAACGTGGGATGGGCGCAGGTACCCCCCGGAACCCGCGTCTCCACCTACAACAATCCCAAGTATAAAGCCGCCGCGGACTTCGCCACGATGACGCTCAACGCGATCAAGAACGCCAACTACGATAAGCCCACCGTCGACCCGGTCCCCTACAAGGGCGTCCAGTACGTGTCGATACCCGAGTTCCAGGGGCTCGGCGAGGAAGTGGCGCAGGAGCTCGCGGCCTACCTCTCGGGGAACAAGAGCCTGGACGACGCGCTCGCCGCCAGCCAGGCCGCGGCTCTCCGGGTGGCCAAAGAGGGCGGGTACCTGAAATAGAGCGATCTCCCGACTTTCGCCGCGGGGGCCGGAATGAGGTCAAATGACGGACTTCATCGAGCCTCCGCGGCTTGGCGAAAGGGTGCACACACATGAACGTATTCCAGAGGGTAGCGGCAATCCCGAAGGCCAACGCGATTATCCTGCCGGCCGCGATCATCGTAGCGCTGGTTACGCAGGTTCCCCTCCTCGTCACCCTCGTGCTTTCGGTGGTGAAATGGATCGTGGTGCGGCCCGATCTCGGGATCAATTTCGTGGGGCTGAACAACTATATCCAAATCTTCACGAGCGTTGATTTTTACTCGATCGTGCTCAACACCATCGCGCTCACCTTTTTCTCGATCCTCTGCTGCACCGTCATGGGCATCGCGTTCGCGCACCTGCTCAACCGGCGCTTCCCCGGGGTCAACCTCGCGCGGACGATTTTGATCGCGCCTTTCTTCGTCATGGACGCGACCGCGGGCATCGTGTGGAAGACCCTTCTCCTGCACCCCTCCTTCGGCATCAACGGCCTCGTCGCCTCTTGGCTCCATGTCCCGCCCACGGACTTCCTGGGCCACTACTCCCTACTTACCGTCGTGCTATTGGTGGTCTGGCAATGGACGCCGTTCTTCGTCCTCATCCTCCTCGCGGGCTTCGAGAGCATATCCGAGGAGCTCATCGACAGCGCCAAGGTGGACGGCGCCAGCGCGTTCCGTACCCTCTTCCAGATCAAGATTCCGGCCATCGCGACGCACATCGAGGTCGCGGTCATGCTCGGGTTGATCTTCATCCTGAAGACTTTCGGCCTGATCTACGTCACGACGGCCGGCGGACCGGGGATCTCGTCCACGAATCTTCCATATATCGTCTATCGCACCAGCTTCTACCGATGGGACGTGGGACGCGCGACCGCGATGGCGATAGTCACGGTGATCCTGACCTTGGTCGCGATCACGGCCCTGTTCGGTTTCGTGAGGCGCAAGACCAGGGAGGTGGAAGCATGATCAAGACGAAAGCCTCGAGGCGGGCGCTGAGGATACTGGGCATAGCGGCCATCTGGGCATTGTGCATCGCGTTCTTCTTCCCGATCCTCTACATGGTGCTGACGAGCTTCAAGCACGAGACGGACGCGATTCCGCCGAGGCTCTTCTTTACGCCGACCTTGGAAAACTACCGAACCGTCCTCGGCTCGGGCATACTGCCTCATATATTGAATTCCGCCATCATCACCATCTCCACGATGTTCTTCTGCATCCTGCTCGGCGTGCCCGCGGCCTACTCGATCGTGTTCGGGAAACTCAAGAAGCCCGACTCGGCGTTCTTCTGGTTCCTGTCCACGACTCTGCTGCCGCCCGTGAGCGTCATAATCCCCGTATTTCTTGTCTTCAAGTTTCTGCACCTTCTCGATACGCAATGGGGCATGATAATCGTCTACACGGGGGCCAACATCCCGATCGCGGTGTGGATGGTGCGCTCCTTCCTCAAGGACATACCGCGGGAGCTCCTGGAGGCCGCCGACATCGACGGGGCGACGAGGCAGAGGTCCTTCTTCAAGATCGTCTTGCCGCTCGCCCGTACCGGAATAATCTCCACGGCCCTCCTCGTCTTCATCTTCGTGTGGAACGAGTTCTTCTTCGCGGTGAACCTCACCAGTATCAACGCCTCGCCGATAGCGGTCTACATGGCCTCCTACATGACGCAGGAGGGCCTCTTCTGGGCAAAGCTCAGCGCCATCTCCACCCTGACCGTCCTGCCGCCGCTCGTGCTCGGCTGGGTCTCGCACAAGGCGCTCGTCCGCGGCCTCATGATGGGCGCGGTGAAAGGTTGAACGCATGAAATCGCTAGAGATGTTCTCGCTTGTCGGCAAGAAGGCTTTCGTGACCGGCGGGGCCCAGGGCATCGGCCGGAGCGCGGCGCTGGCCCTCGGCGAGGCCGGGGCCGACGTAGCGGTCGTCGACGTCGACGAGGCCCTCGCGGAGAAGACGGCGGCCGAGGTCGAGCGCCTCGGCGTCCGCTCCATCGCGGTCAAGTGCGACGTCACCGACCCGGCGAGCGTGGACGCCATGATCCGACGCGTCGTCGAAGAGCTCGGGACCGTCGATATCGCCTTCAACAACGCCGGCATCTGCGTCAACGAGAGGGCCGAGGACATGTCCTTCGACTCGTGGAAGAAGGTGATCGACGTCAACCTCACCGGCGTCTTCCTGACCGCGAGGGCGGCCGGCCGCGTCATGATAGCAAAGGGCGGCGGGTCGATCGTCAACACCGCCTCCATGTCGGGGCATATCGTCAACCGGCCCCAGCCGCAGAGCGCCTACAACGCCTCGAAGGCGGGCGTCATCATGCTCACCAAATCCCTCGCGGTCGAATGGGCTCCGCACAAAGTGCGCGTCAACTCCATCAGCCCCGGCTACGTCGGAACCGCCATGACGCTCAAGGCGACGCAGTGGATACCGCTGTGGGAGGCCGATACGCCGGTCAAGCGGATGGGGCAGCCCGAGGAGCTGATGGCGGCGCTCGTCTACCTCGCGGGAGACGGCTCGTCCTTCACGACTGGCGCGGATATCGTCATAGACGGCGCATTCACCTGCGTATAGGAGAGGATTCCATGAAGGCTTTGATCATAGACGAGCCGGGCAAAGCCCGAGTGGCGGAGGTGCCTCGGCCCGTGCCCGGCCCCGGAGAGGTGCTCATCAAGGTGGATCGCTGCGGCATCTGCGGGACCGACGTCCATATCTTCCGGGGCGAGTATCTCGGCTCCTACCCCGTGACGCCGGGGCACGAGTTCGCGGGCGAGGTCGTCGCTCTCGGCCCGGGCGTCGCCTCCTTCGTTCTCGGCGACCGCGTCGCCGTCGAGCCCAACATCTCCTGCGACGCCTGCCCGGCCTGTCTCTCGAACCGGCAGAACTTCTGCGAACATTGGCAGGCGGTGGGAGTGACGCTTCCGGGCGGTATGGCCGAGTTCGTCCTGGCCCCCGCCAAGGCGGTCTTCGGCATCGGCGACCTCGCCTACGCGGCCGGCGCCTTCGTGGAGCCGCTGTCCTGCGTCCTCCACGGCATGCAGAAGGCCAAGCCCGAGCTGGCCGACGAGATCCTCATCGTCGGCGCGGGCCCCATCGGCAT
>Ga0181529_10003973_pt1 | contig 16344 bp, 12 predicted proteins | sample PEATcosm2014_Bin_36_FD_119763 | JGI IMG/M metagenome (GOLD analysis project Ga0181529, IMG submission 119763) | Peatland microbial communities from MTU Mesocosm Facility, Houghton, MI, USA - PEATcosm2014_Bin10_30_metaG | ecosystem: Environmental > Terrestrial > Soil > Wetlands > Peat | place...
GCCCATCTCCACGTCGAAGGCTTCAATCTTGTTCGTGAAGTAGTTGAACATCCAGACCGCGGGGATAGCCACGAAAAGACCGATAGCGGTGGTCACAAGGGCCTCGGAAATACCGCCGGCCACGGCGCCCAGACCGGTGGATTTCTCGCTCGAAATCCCCTTGAACGCGTTGATGATGCCGACGACGGTTCCGAACAGTCCGACGAAGGGGGCGGTGGAACCGATGGTAGCCAGGCCACTGACGCCGCGCTTCAATTCGGCGTGAACGATGGCTTCGGCGCGTTCCAACGCGCGCTTGGAAGCTTCGATTTCTTCACCGGGGATCTCAGTGGTGAGTTGATGCGCCTGGAATTCCTGCAAGCCGGCAACCACGACTTTGGCAAGGTGGCTCTTCTTGTAGCGGTCGGCAATCTTCACCGCTTCATCCAGCTTTCCTTCGCGCAGGGCGCCGGCCACTGCCGGTGCGAACTGGCGCGATTGTTTACGGGCGGCGTTGTACGCCATGACGCGATCGATCATCACGCCAATGGAGTATGCCGACATGACAAACAGCAAGCCCACAACGAGCTTGGCCGGGATACCCATCTGGGACCACAAGTGCCCGATATCGAATCCGACTTCCTGGAACAGAAACAACGACCATACTTGCGGTTGTAAAAGCATTCTAGTTCTCTCCTGCGAGTTGAAGGTTTTGTTCTCTACTATCCGGCGTTCCTCTGGGAGCGCCGGGTTACTACTGGGCCAACATAAAGCTGACGTCGATCGTGGTCTCGACTTCCACCGGTTCGCCGTTCAGCATCGTGGGTTTGTACCGCCATTGGCGTACCGCCTCCATGGCCGCGGGGGCCAGCAGCGGGTGAGCCGGCGGAATTACCGACAAACTTTGGATAGTGCCTTCCTTCGAAATGAAAGCGTGCAAATGGACGACGCCGGAAATGCGCGCTTGCTTGGCCAGCGGCGGATAGTTCGGCTTCGGGCCGAATATCAAAGAAGCGGCCTGAACGTTACCACCGATCTGAACGCGCCGCGGCGGAGCTTCCTTTTTGGGAGGCGGAGGAGGAGGCGGAGGAGGCGCCAACGCGTTGGTCTGGGTCAGAATACTACCCAGAACGCCGCCGGCAACACCACCGGCCATGCCGCCGGGTACACCGCCCACCACTCCAACACCGGAAGCTGCGGGAGGCAACTCGTCTTCCTTAATCACCGCGATGTCTTTAGGAATCGATTTCGGCGTCATCAATCGGCCGGCATCGAACTGGCGGGGAATCACCCTTACATGCACCACCACGGGCGCGGCTGCCGGAGGAGGCGGCGGCGGAGGCGGAGGAGGCGGCGCCACCAGGAAACTCGTCAATGTCGCCGCGGGCAGCACGTCGAAGTAGATCATCGGCAGAATCACCGCCACGATCAGCAGCACTACCTGGATCAGGGCCGAGATAATGACCGTCCAGGTGGTGTGAGTTTTACCAGTCTGTACAAATGTCTGTTCAAACATAGGAACTACCTTTTCCCTTATCTCCCTGGCGCGGCCGGACGCCACCCAACGCACATTCGATGCCCGGACCGCAACCCGTTACTTTATCACTTTACGGCCTTCACCCTTCCCCGGCTTTACCGCGCCGGTCCGGGACGCATCCGTCCGCGCGGCCGAGGCCCCGCCGGAACCGGAGGGCCGCTTTCGCTGATCCACATAATTGTGCCAGAACAACACGATCGGGCTGGCAATAAAAACCGATGAATAGGTGCCTACGATGATTCCGCAAACCAGCGCGAAGGAAAATCCATGCAGCACCGGTCCGCCGAAGGCAAACAGCGCGATCACCGTAAGGAACGTCAGACCGGAGGTCATCACGGTCCTGCTCAAGGTCTGGTTGACGGCCCGATTCATGACGTCTTCCAGAGGCTGGCGCCGCGAGAGTTTCAGATTCTCGCGGATACGATCGAAGATCACGATCGTGTCGTTCATCGAATACCCGACCAGCGTCAATAGGGCGGCGATCACCGTCATCGATATTTCCTCGTTGAATAACGAGAAGAGCCCGATCGTGATGATGGTGTCGTGGAAGCACGCGATTACCGCACCCAAACCATAAATCCACTCAAACCGAAAAGCGATGTACGCCAGCATTCCCGCCAGTGCGTACAACGTCGCCAGTACCGCCTTCGAGCGCAACTGAGCGCCCACCTTCGGCCCGACCATTTGAACCTGCCCCACGTGGTACGTTCCGAGGTAACACTCCTGCTGAAGAGCGTTAATGATACCAGAGTTCATGCCCGCCACGGAGGACAATTGTTGAAGATTCGTAACCAACCCGGAGGCTTCGTTATCGCGGTAGCCCAGGATGCCCTTCACCAGTTGCTGCAACTGGGTTTCGTTCATAGCGACACTGTTCCGCGCCAGCGCTTCGCGCAACCGGACGGTGAGGGCGTCGGTGCCGACGTTGTTCAGATCCAGCTTATTGCTGCCCGGCTGGCCGAAACTGCTGAGCAGGACCTCTTCCATCGCCTGGCGGTTGATATTCAACTGCCGCTCTTCCTGGATTTCCGTCTCGATCAGTACGGTATTGGCCTGCGTGCCGCCGGTGAAGTTCTGGACGCTCACGCCGCCGTGGATTTTGGGCGACTTCTGCATGACCGCGCGGATCTTATCCAACTGCGGCGCGGAGGCAAATTTCACGGTCACCTGGGCTCCGCCCTTGAAATCGATGCCGTAATTGAGCCCACCCCGCACGATGATGCTTCCGATCCCGGCCGCCGTCAGAACTAGTGACGCGATGATGAACGGCCACTTCTTGCCCAGAAAGTCGTAGTTCGTGCTTTTAAATAATTCCATCGAACCTTGCCATGCTGGGTGTCCTTAAATGCGTTGGACACCAGCCCTTTAGATTTTGTTCCCGATCTCGAACCCCAAAAGCCTTCCAGCTTCTGCCAAACCGCGAATCCAGCCTAAATACTCAACGTTTCCAGTTGCCGGCGGCCCGACAACTCGTAGTCGAAGATGGTCCGCGAGACAAATACGGCGGTAAACACATTGGCGATCAACCCGATCACCAGGGTCACCGCAAACCCCTTCACCGGCCCTTCGCCGAACAAAAAGAGAAACGCGCAGGAAACCACCGTGGTGACGTGCGTATCGACGATGGTCCACCAGGCCTTACCGAAACCGGTATCCACGGCGGCCACCACCGATTTCCCGGTGCGCAACTCCTCGCGGATGCGCTCGAAAATCAGCACATTGGAATCGACCGCCATACCGATGGTCAGAATCACGCCCGCGATTCCCGGTAAGGTCAGTACGGCGTGGAAATAGGAGACAGCCGCCAACAGAATCACGGTATTCAGAATCAACGCCAGCACCGCATTCACGCCGCTGCGCCGGTAGTAGAGCAACATCACGATCACTACGGCCAACAGCCCCACGATGCCCGCGCGCATGCCCTCGCTGACGGAATCGGCGCCCAGGGACGGCCCGATGGAGCGCACTTCCAGGTAGTCGATGCCAGCCGGCAGCGAACCGCTGCGCAGGTAGCGCGAAAGGTCCTGGGCTTCCTCTTCGGTGCTCAGACCTTCGATCTGCCCGGAATCCTCGATGCGCGACTGAATCACGGCCACGCTCACGATATAGTCGTCCAGCACTACCGCCAGATTGTTGCCGATGTTGGCTTCGGTATAGCGGGCGAACCGCTTGCCGGCTTCCGGAGATAGCGTGAAGCTGGTCAGGAATTTCCGCATGTCGCCCTGGCCGGCGCGGGCGTTGCGCAGTTCGTCGCCCGAAACCACGCCGTGCTTGTCCACGATGTACCACCGGTCGCCGGGGGAGTCGCCGCGCGGCTTCGCCTTGAGCACCCTGGTATTCAACGGGAGCACGCCGCTATGCTTGGCGAGCGCCTCGTCCTTGCTGCCGAAAGGCCCGTCCTTGACAGCGCAGATTTCCAGTTTGGCCGCGGTGCCGATCAACTCCTGAACGTGGGCCGGATCGTCCACGCCGGGCAGTTGCACCAGGATCTGAAAGTCGGCGCCCGTACGCCCGTAGGCGGTGACCGTTTTTTCGGCCAGTCCGAGGGAGTCGATGCGGTTGCCGATGGTATCGATGGCGGCCTGTACGGTCTGCTTCTCCACGTTGATCAGGTCGGTGGGCTTCAGCTTCAAGGAGTAGTCGGTGGAGTTGAGCACCGTAACCGAATACGTGGAAAAGTTTTCCGCGATCAGATTCTTGAACGCGCTGGACTGGGCCGGCGGGATGCCCTTGATGGTAAGGGCCACCTGGTCCGCGTCCTCGACGCGCTGCACGTCGTTGACGGACATCTCCGTATAGGTGATGCCGGCCTTCTTCAGATAATCTTCCTTCAAGCGGTCCGCGGTCTGGTTGGCGTCGGCCATGATGGCTTCGTGCACCCTCACCTGCAGCACCAGGTGGCTGCCGCCTCTTAAATCCAGACCGAGACGGATGTTGTCCCGGAAGTTCCTTTTCAGATCCGCCACCGATTTGGGGATCCCGATGATGCCGACGACGCAGATCAGGATCGTCACAACGATGACGATCGTCCGGGTGTTCAGATTCTTTTTCATGGGAGTTGAGCGCTTGCTTAATTTAATACCAGTACGTCTACTTCTTGCCTTCGCCCGAGAACAGGCTGGAAACGGCGCTGCGCGCCACCTGGATCTTGACGTTGTCCGGCTTGACCCGCAGGACCAGCGTGTCGTCGGCGTCGATGGCTACAATTGTGCCGACAATCCCGCCGCTGGTCACCACCACACTGCCAGTCTGCAGACTGGCCAGCATCTTCTGCGTATTCTTCCGCTGGCGCTGCATCGGCAGGAACAGGAGGAAGTAAAAAATCCCAAAGATGAGAAGGATGGGAAGGAAACCCACGAGGGGGTTGCTGGCGGACGGCGCCGCCGAGTCGAAGAGGAACAATGTTAGGAGCACTTTCACACCACAGGCGCGTCCCCGCCCTCAACCGAGGCTGAGGCCGAGCGGACACACTTCAAGTATTCTGGAAACGAATTCGATATTATAGCGTGCCTGATGCCCCGCATGATGTCAAGATACCGGCAGATGTTGTGACGGGTCGCCAACACCGCGTAGAGAATCTCCCCGCACTGGAATAAATGGCGAAGGTAAGCCCGGGAGTATCTCCGACAAGTATAGCATTTGCAATTCGGGTCCACAGGCCGCTCGTCGTCCTTATAGCGCGCGTGCTTGATGATCACGTTGCCCTCGGAAGTGAAGAGCCAGCCGTTGCGGGCATTGCGCGAGGGCAGCACGCAATCCATCATGTCGATACCGCGAGCCACATACTCGGGGAGTTCGGCCGGCATTCCCACGCCCATGGCATAGCGCGGCCGGTGGCGCGGCAGAATGCTCTCGGTAGCCTCCACCATCTCCAGGCTCAAGGATCGCGCTTCGCCTAGCGAAAGGCCGCCCACGGCATACCCGTCGGCATCCAGATCCAGCAATTCGGTGGCGCATTCGCGGCGCAGATCGGGGAACATGGAGCCCTGCACGATGGGGAACAGCGCATTCCCGTGACGGCCCTCTTCGGTCATGCGGCGCGCATGATGCAGCTTCGCCTGGCGCGCCCACCGCACGGTGCGCAGCATGCTCTGCCGCGCGTACTCATGGCTCACGGGGTATTCGGGGCACTCGTCGAGCGCCATGAGAATGTCGCTGCCGAAATCCAATTGGGCATCCACGGTGGATTCCGGAGTGAAGGTGAGCAGGTCGCCGTTCAAGTGCGACTGGAACACCACGCCGTCGTTAGTGATCTTGCGCAGCCCGCGCAGGCTGAAGACCTGGTAGCCGCCGGAATCGGTGAGAATGGCGTTGGGCCAGGCCATGAAGCGGTGCAGCCCGCCGACTTTGCGGATGAGCTCCGGCCCGGGCCGGACATACAGATGATACGTATTGGCCAGGATGATGGTGGCGCCCAGGTCCTCGGCGAGATCGCGTTCGCTGAGCCCCTTGACGGAAGCCTGCGTGCCCACCGGCATGAACACCGGAGTCTCGATGGTCCCATGCGCGGTATGCAGCAATCCCGCACGCGCCCGCGTATGGGGGCATTCGGCCACGAGTTCGAAGGAGATTTCAGGCATTCCGGGAAACGTCTACCATAGCATCCGGCTTATGTGGGGCAGGTTTTCAACCTGCGGACGAGTGGTACTCGGCCTGGGCGGCACCGGCACACTGGTCGGCAGGCCGAGTGCCACTCGGCCGCAGGATGGCATCCTGCCCCACATAAGCGTGACATCTGTCATATCGCGGCCCTGACGTTCTCCACTACTGGCGCAACCCGAACCGGCGCATCATCGCAAGTGGAGGAAGTACCCATGCCAGTCGCCGAATTACGTGCCGTCACCAGGGATTACGGCGCCATCGCCGCCCTGCGCGGCATCGATCTCACTATCGAACCCGGAGAAGTGGTGTCCCTGCTGGGGCCGAACGGCGCCGGCAAGACCACGGCCGTGCGCATTCTGCTCGGCCTGCTGCAGCCGTCGTCGGGATTGGCGGAGGTCTTCAGCCATCCACCCGGCAGCCAGTACGCCCGTCTACGACGCGGGGCCCAGTTGCAGGTGGCCAAAGTGCCCGAGACACTGCGCGTCCGCGAACACATTCAACTGTTCTCCAGCTACTATGAGCATCCCTTGCCGCTCGAAGAGACCCTGGCGGCCGCGGGACTCGCGGACGTCCGCAACCGCATGTTCGGCGAGTTGTCGGGCGGCCAGAAGCAGCGCGTGTTATTCGCCCTGGCGATCTGCGGCAACCCCGGCCTTCTGTTCCTCGACGAGCCGACCGTGGGCCTGGACGTGGAAGCGCGTCGCGCCCTGTGGGCCCGCATCCGAGGCTTCGCCAAACGTGGAGGGAGCGTGCTGCTCACCACCCACTACCTGGATGAGGCCGATGCGCTCAGCCACCGCATCGCGGTACTCCACCGCGGCCTGATCGTGGCCCAGGGCACGCCGGCGGAGATCAAGCGGCGGGGCGCGTCGGAGGGTCTCGAAGACGCGTTCCTGGCAATCACGGGGAATTCGGATGTCGTCGAGGAGGTTGCGTAATGTCCAACGTCTACTTGCTGGAAGCCAAAATGGAGTTTCTGAAATCGCTGCGAATGAAAGCCTATTCGCTGTCCACGGTGCTGTTCCCGGCCATGTTCTACATCTTCTTCGGCCTGTCGATGGGCAGGCAGCAGTCGCCGGAAGCCGTGCCGATGGCGCGGTACTTGCTGGCCACCTTTGGGGCGTTTGGCGTGATGGGCGCCAGCCTGTTCGCCTTTGGCGTGGGGATCGCGGTGGAGCGCGGGCTCGGCTGGCTGCAGGTGAAGCGCGCCAGTCCCATGCCGCCGGCCGCGTATTTCCTCGCCAAAGCGGTGGTTGGGTTGTCGTTCGGCGCCATCGTGGTGGCGCTGCTGTTCGGTTTGGGCGCGGCCTTCGGAGAGGTCCGCATGCCACTCTGGCAGTGGCTGGCGATGGGCGGCACGCTGATCGCCGGGGCCGTCCCGTTCTGCGCCCTGGGATTGGCCATCGGCAGTTTCGCCGGTCCCAATTCCGCCCCTGCCGTAGTCAACATGATCTACCTGCCGATGGCTTTCTGCGGCGGACTGTGGATTCCCTTCCGGTTCCTGCCGAAAGGCATCCAGGCGATCGCGCCGTTCCTGCCGTCGTTCCACTTCTCGCAAATCGCACTGCGGATTCTGGGAGCGCCAGTCGTGGGCTCCGCCGGCAGCCACGTGGAAGCCCTGCTCGGCTTCACGCTGGTTTTCGCCGGGATCGCCTGGCTGGGACAGATGCGCGAGCGCGAGAAGATGTATGGTTAGATCGATGCGCCTGTTGCCCAAGGATGTGGATTGGACGGCCTACGTCTACCTGGTCTACATGCCGTACCTTGTTGTGCTGGCGTTCGCCTTTCCTTCGGCTCCCTGGGAAAAGGTGGCGGCGGTCGCGTGCACGCTGGTCGCCGTGCCGTTGTACTTCGTGGGGTACTGGCTGCGCGGCCGCCAGGTGCTTTGGGTAATCGGCGGTTTCGCACTGCTGGGCAGTCTGCTCGGGCCCACCAATCCCGGCGCGTCGGTGCTGTTCGTTTACGGAGCCAGCTTCATTGGCAAGTCGTTCGAGCCGCGGCGGGCGTGGTGGTTGCTGGCGGCGCTGCTCTCGCTCATCGCCATCGAAGCGCGCCTCTTCCACTACTCGATGGCCTGCTGGATTCCGGCGCTGGCCTTCTCCGCGCTGATCGGTTCGGTGCTCATTCAGCAGTTCCACCGCAAGCGCCTTACCGACCAGCTTCTGCGCGCGCAGGCCGAGGTGGAGCACCTGGCCCGCGTGGCCGAGCGGGAGCGCATTGCGCGCGATCTGCACGACCTGCTGGGTCACACGCTATCGGTGATCGTGCTGAAGGCCGAACTGGCGTCGAAGATGTTCTCGCGCGATCCGGAGCGCGCGCAAAAGGAGATTCGCGAGGTGGAGAGCGTTTCGCGCGAGGCTCTGGGACAGGTGCGCGCCGCGGTGCGCGGCTACCGGCTGGCGGGGATCGAGGGCGAGTTGCGCAACGCCCGCATGGCGCTCGAAGCCGCCGGCATCCGCCTGGAGGCTTTCGTCGAGACTCCCGGACTCACGCCCGCGCAGGAGACGGTCTTCGCCCTGGCGCTGCGCGAGGGTGTGACCAATGTGGTCCGCCACGCCCAGGCCGAGGTTTGCCGCCTCACGCTGCGGCAGCGCGACCGGTACTGCGAGCTGGAAGTGGCCGACGACGGGCGCGGCGGCGCGTTGGTGGAAGGCAGCGGCTTGCAGGGAATGCGCGAGCGGGTGGAGGCGATCGGCGGCGCCGTGGAGTGCGATGGATCGAAGGGCACGTCGCTGCGCGTGCGGGTGCCGGTATGAGCATTCGCGTGGTGATTGCCGAGGACCAGGCGATGATTCGCGGCGCGCTGGCTGCCCTGCTGGGGACCGAGAACGATATCGAAATCTCGGGCGAGGCGCGCGACGGCCGCGAGGCCCTGGATATGGTGGTGCGCACGCTTCCCGACGTACTGTTGACGGATATCGAGATGCCCCACGTCACGGGTCTGGAGCTGGCCGCCGAGATCCAACGCCGCAAACTGCCGGTGAAAGTGGCGATCCTGACCACGTTCGCGCGGCCCGGGTATCTGAGGAGGGCGCTCGACAGCGGCGTTTCGGGCTATCTTCTTAAGGACGCGCCGGCCGCCACGCTCGCCAATGCGATCCGCCGCATCCGCGCAGGGAGCCGCGTGGTGGACCCGGAACTGGCCGCCGAAGCCTGGACCGAGGCCGACCCGCTGACCGATCGCGAACGCCAGGTGTTGCGTTACGCCGGCGAAGGGGCCACCGGCGCGGAGATCGCCGAGCGCCTGAGCTTATCCGAAGGCACCGTGCGCAACTACCTGTCGGAGGCCATCGGCAAGCTGGGCGCGAACAATCGGACCGAAGCCGCCCGCCTGGCCCGGCAGAAGGGATGGCTGTAGCTTATGTGGGGCAGGATGGTATCCTGCGGCCGAGTGGCACTCGGCCTGCCGGCCGGTAGGCAAATGCCGACCAGGCCGAGTACCACTCGGCCGCAGGTTGCCAACCTGCCCCACATTCAGAACAGCTTCATGCGCACGTACTTTTCCGGATGAGTACGGAAATCGCGTACCGAATCGCGTAATTCTTTGGCCATGCCGGTGAGACTGTCGTAGGCTTCCGACGTGTTTAACGCGGGGTTGGAATTCATGTCGTCCACCTGCCGGATCAGCGCGGCCAGGCTGCGATTCCATCCGGCATATGCATCGTCCGACTGCAGCATGGGGCTGGCGCGCAGATCCGCCACAGACTTCCGAATGCCGTGAATGGACTTTTGGATCTCGTCGTATTGGGAACTATCGCGAAGCAGCCGGCCGGCATCGCCCTGTCCCGACTGCAAGGCGGACAACGTGCCATCCACCCGCATCAGCGCGTCGAAAAACGTGCGGTACAGTTCGTCCTTGTAGAGCGCCTGCCCCACCGTGGTCGTGGCGGCGACGGCGGCCTTTAAGGCGGCTTCGATTTCCGCGGAGCGCTTCACCAGGTCGGTATACATCTGGCGCCCCTGCACGAATTCGCCGACCGGACCACGCCCTTGTTCGAGGTCCAGCACCACGGCATCGAACTGCAGCAACTGCTTCTCGAGATCGCGAATATCGATGGCCTTCATGACATCGGTGGACTGCTTCAGGCGGATCTCGCCTCCCGCGGCCACGGCGGCGGGGGAGGGGTGGCTGGTGACGTCCACGAAGCGGTCGCCGATCATGCTGTCGGAACTGATTTCGGCTTCGGAGTTGGCGGGAATGCTCGCCAGACGGCTGCGCTCCACCTCCATAATCACTCGCACCTCGCGATTGGGATCGTGCGCTTCGGTGAGTTGAACGATTTTGACTTTGCCTACATCGACGCCGTCCACCCGTACCGGTGCGTCGCGCTCCAGCCCTTCTCCGTCGGGAAGGTATAGGTAGACAAGCACCTTTTGCGAAAGCAAACTGCCGCCCGTGAGCAGGTAGACCAAGGTGAGCAGGATGAGGAACGCCACCAGGAAAACCGCCGACACGCGGAACTTCGCCCAACTGACCCGTTGCGATGACGGCATTCACTCGGATTGTACCGCGCGGGCCGGGCGGGCGCGCTCCCCGGATCGCCCCTCTTTTTCCGGCGCCGGCTTCCTGCTAAGGTGTATGGATTGGAGTTCGCTTGAAGATCCGATCCAGGAAATTCGAGGGCCGGTGCGGCAGGCACAAACGCTACAATCCGGCCGTGGATGGGCAGGCCGGAATCAAGGGCGGCTGCCCCCGCTGCCTGTTGCTATTCGACATCTGGGAGTCTTCCCTCAAACTCAACCAGTTGATTCGCCGGTTCGATCCGCATCACGACGACCTTCAAGCACCGGTCAAGGTCAAGGTGGTACATGAGGTGGACCCGCGCCAGATGAGTCTGATCTAGAACTTCGACCGCGCGGCGTGAAACAATTGTCGCGCCGACGTGGCACACGCACTCATGCGTGCTGCGTCGCCACTCGTGGCGATGCCCGGCGGAGAACCTCTGAATCTACGGGTGTTAGCCGGGCATCCCGATGAGTCGGGATGCGGCGCGCATGAGTGCGCACGCCACGAACTGCCGTCTCGTCCTTATGCCGGGGATTCTTTCACGAGGTTGACTGCATATCCGATATCATGATAATCTCCATAGACATTAGGACGATATGCATTCCGTAGACACCATGCTAAAGTTCAGCCCGCCCGCAATCCCCTGTCCCGATCCCTGTTGTTGTCCCCTCTAGTTCCGTTCCCCACGGGCCCGGTTGCCCATATTCCAATTCCGCGAACTGCCGACTCCCTGTAGCGAGTTCCGCCACTCATGGCGTGACCGGCACCGTTCGCCAGACCTCCTGGAAGGAAACCGTAATGACTCAGTACAGCATTTTGAACCGCGTCCAGATTCGCAAGTCTCTTTCGTTTATCCTGGCGTTGGCAGTGTGCCTGGGAGCGGCCATGGCGCAATCGGTATCGACCGGCGCCGTATCCGGCCAGGTGACGGACCAGCAGGGAGCCGCGTTGGCGGCCGCGGAAGTTCAACTGATCGACCTCGCGACCAACACCACGCGGACCACTACCACCAACGATATTGGCCGCTACAGCTTCAATAATATTCCGCCCGGGACTTACGATCTGACCGTCGCGAAACCGAGCTTCGCGCTCACGCGGCTCAAGGGACAACGGGTGGACGTGGGACTGGCGCTGACGTTGGACGTCGTCCTGGGGCTGGGCTCAACCACCACCACGGTGGAAGTGACGGCCGCGGCGGGCGCCGAGTTGCAAACCACCAGTGCCACGGTTGGATCGACCATCTCGGGAGAGTCGCTGCTGCTACTCCCTAATCTGGGCCGCGACGCCACATCGCTGGCCACCTTGCAAGTAGGCGTAGCTCCCGGTGGACAGGTGGCCGGAACGCAGACCGACCAGAGCGCGTTTCAACTGGACGGCGGCAACAATACCGACGACATGGCGGGCAATTACTCCGCCTACACCACCAGCAATGGCGGCGGGCCTTCGGGAGTGGTTCCGACGCCGGTCGAAAGCATCGAGGAATTTAAGGTAGGTGTCACCAACCAGACCGCCGATTTCAACGGCGCCGCCGGCAGCCAGGTACAGATGGTGACCAAACGCGGCACCAGCAAATTTCACGGCGCGCTGTACGATTATTTCTTCGCCACCAACGTGGGGGCGGCCAATACGTGGAAGAACAACCACACCGCGTCGGCAGCCTCCGGCACGGCTTATACGCCGCTGGCGAAGACCCACAAGAACCGCTTCGGCGGAGCGTTGGGCGGCCCGGTAGCGCCGAAACTTCTGGGCGGCAAGACCTTCTTCTTCGCCAACTACGAAGGCTACCGCTACCCCAATGCCAGCACCATCGAGAGGACCGTTCCCACAGCGCTCTTCCGCGCGGGGGTGGTGCAGGTGCCCAACAGCGCGGGCGTTTACCAGGCCTACAATCTGAATCCCACCGCCGTCACGGTGAATGGCCAGACCTATCTGCCGGCCACCTGCGCGGGCGGTTCGCTGTGCGATCCGCGCGGCATTGGGCTCAACCCCATCGTGAACCAGATATGGTCCAAGTTCATGCCGCTGCCCAACGATCCGCAGAGCGGCGACCTTTACAATACGCAGGGGTATCGCGCCAACCTCAAGCAGCCGGTCAACTCCGACTTCGGCGTGCTTCGCCTGGATCATGAGATCGACGCACGCAACCATTTCACGGTGAGCGATCGCTATTACAGCTTCACCCAGTTGAGCACCAGCCAGGTGGATATCGGCGGCGTGCTGCCGGGCGATGTTTTCGGACAACCGGCGGCCACCGCTCCGCGTCCACAGATCGCCAACTACCTTGTGGCGGGGCTGACCACCGTGCTGAAGCCCACGCTGACGAACGACTTTCACTTCAATTTCATCCGCAACTATTGGTCGTGGAGCACGGCGGGCGGAACACCTCAACTTCCCGGCCTGGGAGCCGCGCTCGAAATCGGCGGCGAATCGTCCAACGCGCTGATTCCCTATAATGTGGACACCTCAAGCACGCGCCAGCGCGCCTGGGATGGCCACGACCAGTTATACCGCGACGATCTTACGTGGCTCCACGGCAACCACCTGGTGCAATTCGGCGGATCGTATCAACGGAATTACGATTTCTATACGCGCAACGACAACGGAATCGCCGTGGACGCTTCCATGGTTTATCAGGTAGGCAGCGGATCGGGAATCTCCATGCCGTCGGCGTATCTGCCAGCCGGGTTGCCATCCAGCCAGGTTTCCAACTGGTCGAATCTATACGCCGAAGCGCTGGGCCTGGTATCGCAGCCGCAGGTGATGTACACGCGCAGCGGAGCGAATCTCACCCTGGACCCGGTAGGCGACCCCATCTCCATTCACGCCGTGGTGCCCAGTTACAACTTCTATGTCAGCGACTCCTGGCACGCGCGGCCGTCCCTTACACTGACTTACGGATTGGGTTACGCCATCGAAATGCCGCCTTACGAACGCCAGGGAAAACAGGTGCAGTTCACCGATGCGACGGGCCATTCCATCAGCCTGGAATCCTTCCTGCAACAGAAGGAAACCGCGGCTTTGGCGGGGAGCGTTTACGAACCGACCATCGGCTTCACCACCACTCCTAATGTAGTGGGCGGCGGCAAGTATCCGTTCCATCCCTTCTACGGCGAATTCAGCCCGCGCCTGGCGGCGGCGTGGAATCCCAAGTTCGATAACGGCGTTCTGGGCCGAATTTTCGGCGGTGGCAAGACGGTGGTCCGCGGGGGCTACAGCCGCATCTATGGACGGCTCAACGGCGGTCGCGTTGTAGGGAGTCCGGTGCTGGGCGCCGGGTTGGAACAAGTGATTCAGTGCATCGGCGCCAGCCGTACCGGGCAGTGCCTGGGGATTAACGGCGTCGATCCGACCTCCGCCTTCCGCATCGGAACCGACGGGCTGGTGGCGCCGCTGCCCGCCGTAACACAGACTCTGGCGCAGCCATATCTGCCCGGCGTGAACGGCAACGCCGCGGCTGGCGATGGCGCGGGCGTGGATGTGAACTTCCGGCCCGACCGCTCCGACGAATTCAATTTCACCATCCAGCGGGAGCTTTCGCCCCGGCTGGTGATTGAGGCCGGCTACATCGGCCGAATCATCCGCAACGAGTACAACCTCATTGACGTGGACGCGGTTCCCACCATGACCACGCTCAACGGGCAGAGCTTCGCCAGCGCTTTCGCCAATCTCTACGGCGAAGTCTCCGGGAGCCAGCCGGTTCAGGCCCAGCCCTTCTTCGAAGCGGCCCTGGGAGGCACGGGCTCGAAGTATTGCACGGGATATGCCAGTTGCACGGCGGCGGTGGCCGCGCTTCAGAAATCGGCGATTGTGTCTACCCAGGTCTATAACCTGTGGAGCGCGCTGAATGCCGCGCCTTCGTGGACGCTGGGACGCACGCTGCTGGCCTCTCCAGGCGCCGCGGGGAGCGCCGTCAGCACGCAGCTTCAATCCTATGAACTGGCCGCCAGCAACGGATGGGGCAACTACAACGCCCTGTTTTTCACCTTCACCGCCAAGGGCTGGCACGGTCTGACGGCGCGCTCGAATTTCACCTGGGGCCGCGCCCTGGGCACAGGAGATTCGGCGCAAACCAGCAGTTCCCAGACGGTGGTCGATCCCTGGAATTTACACGTGAATTATGGGCCGCAATCCTACGATGTCCGGTTCATCTTCAACCAGGGACTGCTCTACCAGGTTCCATTCTTCAAGAGCCAGGCGGGAATTCTGGGCCGTGTGCTGGGGGGCTGGGCGATCACGCCGCTATTCACGGCGCAGAGCGGCTCTCCGCTGGGAGTCAGCATTGGAACGGGGAGCACGCAGAACGCGCAATCCTTCGGCGAGGAGTATGGCAACAGCAACAGCGCCAATGAGAACGCGGTGCTGGCGGCGCCCTACACGGGCGGGAGTTCGGCGCATTACAACGTCACCGTGGCCAGCGGCGCGGGGATCAACGGCAACGCTTCCAAGGGCGGCGCGGGCATCAACATGTTCAGCGACCCCAACGCGGTCTACGCGGAATTCCGCCGGCTGATCCTGGGCCTGGACACTTCCGCCGGCGGCGCGGGCCAGCTTCGCGGCCTGTCCACATGGAACCTGGATGCCACCGCGTCCAAGGATTTCCGTGTCCGCGAGGGCATTGGCGCGACGATCATCATCCAGGCCACCAACGTATTGAACCACTTTCAACCTTCCACGCCCGGTTTGAATATCGACAGCCCGCAGACCTGGGGCGTGATCAGCGGCCAGGGCAATTCGCCGCGCCAGATGGAGTTTGGGTTGAGAATTCACTTCTAACGAGCGACTTTTCGAGGACAATCATGCAAATCAGAACGGCAAAACCGGTGCTTCTCTCCGCGGCGCTGATCCTGGCCGCAAGTTTCACCGCAAGCTCCCAAAAGAGCATCTCTCCGCCGAAAGTGGGCGACCACACCGTCGGCGAGGATTACTATCTGGCCAACTACACCGAGTTACTCGAATACTGGAATAAGTTGGCCAAGGAGTCCGATCGCATCAAGCTGGTAGAGATCGGCAAGACGGCCGAGGGCCGTCCCATTATCGAAGCGATCATCAGTTCGCCGGCCAATCTGAAGAACCTGGCGCGGTACAAAGATATCTCGCAGCGCCTGGCGCGCGCCGAGAACCTGACCGACGACCAGGCGCACACGCTGGCCGCCGAAGGCAAGGCCGTGGTGTGGATCGACGGCGGCCTGCACGCCACCGAATGCGTCAATGCGCAGGCCCTCTTCATCGAAGCCTACGACCTGTTGAGCCGCAACGACGCCGAGACGCTGCGCATCCTCAACGACGACATTCTGCTGCTGGTGCCCGCCAATCCGGACGGCATGGAGCTGGTCTCGAACTGGTACATGCGCGAGAGCGATCCGAAGCTGCGCAACACCGAGTCGATTCCGCGCCTCTACCAGAAGTATGTGGGGCACGACGACAATCGCGACTCCTACGTCGCCAACCAGCCGGAGACCGAAGCCATCAACCGGCAGATGTACATCGAGTGGATTCCGCAGATCATGTACAACCAGCACCAGACCGGTCCAGCCGGCGCGGTGCTGTTCTTCTCGCCCTTCCGCGATCCCTTCAACTACAATCAGGACCCGCTGGTGCCCATCGGCATCGACCTGGTTTCGGCCGCGGTGCACGAGCGCTTCCTGGCGGAAAATAAGCCGGGCGCGGTACTGCGCACCAACGCGCCGTACTCCACGTGGTTCAACGGAGGGGACCGCAC
>Ga0181529_10003976_pt1 | contig 16339 bp, 11 predicted proteins | sample PEATcosm2014_Bin_36_FD_119763 | JGI IMG/M metagenome (GOLD analysis project Ga0181529, IMG submission 119763) | Peatland microbial communities from MTU Mesocosm Facility, Houghton, MI, USA - PEATcosm2014_Bin10_30_metaG | ecosystem: Environmental > Terrestrial > Soil > Wetlands > Peat | place...
TCCTTCGACAAGATTCAGCAAAGCCCGATGTTAGTTCGAGTCCCCATGAGCGGAGGCGGCTCGATGACGTTCAACGCCAGCAAGACGAATCCGCTTTTAGACAATTTCTTCAAAAATCTCCCCGCGAGCGAGAACTCTGGGCGAGCGCAAAGCACGATCCCGACTACGCCCAATCCGAGCACGGGCGGCAATTAAAGGTCGTTGCCGCAAAGAGTGGCGCGGACGTTATTTTCTACAAGGCTGGAATTTATGCCCCTGATGGCGGGCAGCATGGCTTAAACATTTACGTCAACATCAAGGATGAAATCACACAGGTAGCTCTCGTCCTTGGTGTGCCAGAATTCACGTTCAAACCATCTCACGAGCGCGGAATTGGCGTTCCAGCCGCCCGGCTCGGCAACATTATCCTGCGGATGATCGAGTCACCGCACGTCCCGATGTCGCCAATCGAAATTATGCGCCTCGGAAGATACGAGACTTTCAAGACCGCCGAATTTAACTTTCCGCCGCCCAAATTCGAGATTTGACGGTTAATGGAATCTTAAATCCAGCGAGTCTGATTTGAAACCATTGATTCCATTGATAATTTTTGACTTAAAAAAGGAATTGCGACAGTATTTGTGACAGTGTTGTGGTCAAACTGCGGCTTTTTGGGTGTCCTTTTCCAGCCAACCAGTCACCACGACCGCCAGTTCGACACCAGCACAGCGCACCAGACCTTCCAAGACCATTGCCGACGGCCAAACCGACCCGGAAACGGATTGGAACGCCGCTGGAAATCCATCAAGACCCCCATGCCGGACACTTTGGGGTGACGCCCCGGCGACGATTTCTCGCTTGGATTTAGGTCATCTCAATTTCGACCCTTAAAGTTCACTGAAATTTTTCGTGAGCCGTTGCCCAAAAAATTCCTGCGAGTGTATTCGGCTGCCAATAATACAAAACAAGCCTTACCCCTTAACAAATTAAGGTTTCTGTGCTTCGCCTGATTCTACGCGAAATGCTTCGTCAGATGCTTGCCAGCGTGCAAACCAGACTCCTGCGCTCGATGTCACGCCAAGTTGCCAACATTCCTGCCACGCATGATGCCAACTTTGTTGCCAAGCCAAATGCTTCGCCATGTGCTTCGCCTGCCGCCAACTGATTTGCTTCATTCAATCCACCATCAATGCGCCGCTGGCGCGGATGGGTGAAATCATGGCGCGAATCAGAGGCCGATTATATGTCGCCGGTCGTCGCGTCAATCTATTGCTCGCCTCATCCGGCTGCGCTCCAGATTGCACCCGCCGCCCGGCTTCCGGGAGTTTTGCCTCTATGATTCTGCGCCGGGAGAATTGCTCATGGCAGATTGCGAATTGGCGGAAGTGGCTACACCACGCAATTTTCGGGGTTGGACAGCGTTTGTCCATGCGCCCAGTTTAATGTGGCGGGGTATGAAACTGAAAAACATCATCCACCAACGCTACCGCAACCAGGTTGTCCGACAGTTCGGCAACGCTAAATTGATTCGCCAGCCCAACGGCCAGCACGAGATTGTCGGCGGCACCGATGCCGACCGCGCCACCGCCTTTGAATGGTCATCGCTCTTCGCCCATGAAGTCGTGTTCACACACTGCCGATTGGGCTTGCAATGCCAAACGGTGAGAGGTTTTAATACAGAGGTATTACATTTTTCAAGCCTGCTTTCAGGCATATAAACCAAAGGTTCAAATATGAATGCAACCAGCAACCTATACGGGGATGAATTGTTGAGCGCCATTTTTGCCAACTTCAGTTCGCCCCGATTGAAATTCAAGACCACGGAAAGCAAGCTGACGGGAGTTTTTTTCAAACTGCTGGGCCAGCCGAAGTTTCGGCCCTTGGCCAAGCAATATCCATTTGATGTGGACGGCTACGAGCCGCGCTCAAAGGCACTGAGCGATGCATTTCAATCACTGCAACAATCGCGCATGATCGGCCGCATGAATCCTGATCTGGTCGTTTATGAAGTTTCCGAGGCGCTTGAAGTGCGTTATCAGAAATTCATCGAACCAAAACTTAAGGGGCGCAAAACCATCGTCAAACAACTGGCGGAAGAAGTTGAAAAACATTTAGACATCGTGAAGTCACGGGCAACGGTTGCGCCAGGCCTCGGGATTCCTAAAAATGTCGCTAAAATCCAAGATAGATAAATTTGTCGGCTTACATCTTGATGGTATTCAGTTTTATACTGAAAAGCGGAAGTATGTTCACGACCCAATCTGGGGCACCATAGAGCTATACCCGCATGAATGCTGCGTGCTGGACAGCCCGCTGCTGCAAAGGCTCCGGCAAATCCACCAAACCGGATTTGTCTACGCGACATTCCCTTCAGCATCCCATACTCGTTTTGAGCATACGATTGGCGTGATGCATCTGGCTGGGAAAATTGCCAGCACCCTAAAAGAGCGCCACCCAAAAGATGCCAATGAAAAAACGATCCAAAAAGTGCGGCTGGCAGCCCTGTTACATGATACAGGGCATTCGGCGTTCTCGCACACGAGCGAGGAAATTTTTGAATCGCGAAAGGATCTCCATGATTTGTTAAAGACCGGCGGGGAATTTCAGGGCAAAGGTGCTGGCGAAGTGCTTTCCTACCTGATTGCGACATCTCAGGCATTCCGAAAATTTTTTCGCAAGGTGAGGAAGCAATACCCAAAGGTTTTAGTGGATGTTAATGACTTTGCCCCGCTGATCTTGGGACGAGCCGACCCAGAAAAGCGATTCGAGGCCGACATCATCAGCGGTCCGGTCGATGCGGACAAACTGGATTATTTTCCACGAGATGGTCGGGCGTCCGGGGTGGAACTGGCGGTGGACATCGAGCGCCTCCTTCACTGCCTGAGCATTGCGAGCGAGAGGCGAGCGGGTAAAAACTATCGTTTGATGGTAGTCAGTCGGGGCGGTTTTAACGCCATCCAACAATTGCTGTTTGCCCGAGCCACCCTGTTTGCAAGCGTCTATCACCACCATAAAGTCCGCGCGTGCGACTGCATGGTGAAAGCCTGTTTTGAGCATTTTTCCGAAAAAGGAATGAAGTTCAAAAAAAACTCGGTTTATCCTGGCTTCAATCTAAAAAGCGCGGCCGATTTCCTGTTCCTGACCGACACGGATTTTTTTGGGGAAGCCTATAATCATAAATGCGGCTCATTGACGCACCAGCTCATCCACGATCTCGTTTATCGACGACTTTTCAAACGCGTGTTGACCATCTCAAGAAATACGGTGCGTGATTTCGATAACAGCCAGCAGAAAGCAGGCTATTCGCAGTTTTTCAATTTGCGTGCGTGTCCGGAAGCAATGCGGGCGTTAGCCAAAAAAATCGCGGATAAAGCCAAGTTCGGCGGAAAATATACAAAAGTTTGGTTGGATATTCCGCGCGAACCATCATTCCGAAAAGCCGGAGACTCCATGGTCAACATGTCCTCCCGCACCAGCAATCCGCGTTTAATGAAACTTGAAAGTGTCATCCCGATTGCCCAATGGGTAGATACCTACCAACAATATTACGCACAGAGTTTTTTATTCGGTCCGGAATCGGTAGCGGAACGCCGCGCCTTGGCAATCAGTGCGTTGAAGATTTTGGAGTTTGAATACGGACTCAAACTAAACCGTGACGCCATTGCGGAAGACCTGCGCGAATTTATCTCCGAAAAAATTGTGCCCGCCTAAATGATTACCAGCGCCGCCATGGTTTGCGATTGCCTTAAATTCGCCGCGCTTTAGGATTCCTGCCAATCGCAATGTCCAAACGATTTTTCACCAACGAAGGCGTCAATACGCTTTTGAAAAAATTCGCGGGCGTGTTCGCATCCAACCCGGACATTGAACGGTTCGACGCGCTCGTTGGCTATCTTCGCGCCTCCGGTTATTTTGCGTTGCGCCCGCACCTGGAAAAAGTCCCGCTCATCCGCATCATCGTCGGCATTGACGTTGACGACCAGCTCGCCCGGCATCACCGGAAGGGGCTGCTCATGCTGGGCGACGCGGACAAGACGCTGGATTTCGTCCGCAAAAAACTCGCGGAGGACGTGCAGGGCGCACCCTACCGGCGCGACATTGAGGACGGCATCCGCCAGTTTGTCGCCGATGTCGCATCCAAGCGCGTCGAAATCCGGGCGCACTCGACAAAAAAACTTCACGCCAAGCTCTACATTTTTTTGCCGACCGGCTTTTGCGAACACAAGCCGGGCGCGGTCATCACCGGCTCATCCAATTTGACCGCCGCCGGTTTGGGCGTCGAGGACGCCGCCAGCAATTACGAGTTCAACGTCGTGATCCACGATTACGACGAAGTCGTGTTTGCGAAAAACGAATTTGAAAAACTTTGGGGCGAGGGCGTTTCCGTTCTGCCCGAAGCGGTCAAGGGCGTCGTGCGTGAAAGTTATTTGCGCGAAGACCTCACGCCGTTTGAACTCTACATAAAATTTCTCATTGAGTATTTCGGCCCGGCGATTGACTACGATCCCAATTCCGAACGCGATTTGCCCAAGGGCGTGAAGTCATTGAGTTACCAGGGCGACGCCGTGAACGACGGCTGGCTGAAACTGCAAAAGCACGGTGGTTTTTTTCTGGCGGACGTGGTTGGCCTCGGCAAAACCATCGTCGCCACGCGCATCGCCAAGAAATTTTATTACCACAACGGTTTTCCGAATCACCGTTCCCATATTTTGATCATCACGCCGCCCGCGTTGAAGGAAAATTGGGAGGCGGAAGTTGACCGGTTCGGGCTGGATGACGCCGTGCGCGTCATTCACAACGGCAGCCTGCATAAAATCCGCGACCCGGAAAAATACGACCTCATCATCGTGGACGAGGCGCACAAATTTCGTAACGACACATCCGAAGGCTACGACTTGCTGCAAAAACTTTGCAAGACCAAGACGAAAAAGCGATTGCCCGAAGGCAACCCGGAAGGCGAATTTGCGCGGAAAAAAGTCATCCTGATTTCGGCCACGCCGTTAAACAACCGCCCCGCCGACATTCGTAACCAGGTTTTGCTGTTTCAGGATGGCAAGGATTCGACGGTCATCGGCAACCTCCAGCATTTTTTCGCGCAGCGGATCAAAGAATATCAGGTGGCGACCAACCGGCTCAAAACGCCGGACGACAGCGCGGCTCATGCCGCCGTCGCGCGGATTTACGAACTCATCCGCGAACAAGTCGTGCAACCGTTGACCGTGCGCCGCACCCGCACGGATTTGATTGAGGACAAACGCTGGAAAGCCGACCTCGACGCCCAAGGCATCATTTTTCCGAAGGTGGAAAAACCGCGCCCGATTCTTTACGAACTCGACGCCGGCCTCGATGCGCTTTACGACCGCACCATCCGTTTGCTCGCGCTGCCGGATTCCGGCGGCTTGACCTACAATCGTTATCGCGCCATCGCGTTTCTTTCCAACGCCAAGCTGAAAGAAAAATACGAACGCGCCGACCTTGTCGCCGCGCAGTTGGCGCGGATAATGAAAACGATGCTGGTGAAACGCCTCGACAGCAGTTTCGTCGCGTTCAAGAAAAGTCTTGGCCGTTTCCACAACGCAACGCAGGCGATGCTGACCATGTTCGAGCGCGGACGGATTTACATCGCGCCCAGCTTGAACGTCTCCGAATACATTCTGGAGGATCGCGAAGATGACCTCATTGAAGCCATCGCCGCCGCCCGCGAAACCGACCCGACCATCACCGAATGCAAACCGGAGGATTTCAAACCGGAATTTCTCGCCGGCTTGCAGCACGACGGCAAAATTTTGGCCGAGCTTGTCGCCGCCTGGGATCAGGTCAAGGGCGACCCGAAGCTCGATGAATTTCTCGCCTGCTTGCGCGGCGATGGCAGCCGCCCCAATCTGCTTGCCAAGCCGTTCAATGAAACCGGCAAGCTCGTTATTTTTTCCGAGGCGCGCGATACCACGCTTTATTTGACCGAACAACTCACCGCCGCCGGTTTCGGTCCGGTGTTGACCGTGGATTCGCACAACCGCAGCGCCACCATGCCGGTTGTCCGCGCCAATTTCGACGCCAACGTGCCGATTGGCGACGCCGCCAACCGCAAGGATGATTTCCACATCCTGATTTCCACGGAAGTTCTCGCCGAGGGCGTGAACCTTCACCGCGCCCATGTCATCGTCAATTATGATACGCCGTGGAACTCGACGCGCCTCATGCAGCGCATTGGCCGCGTCAACCGCATCGGCAGCACGGCCAAGGCCATCCACATTTTCAATTTCTATCCCACGACGCAGGTTGACGACGACATTGATCTTCAGCGCAAGGCGTTCCTGAAATTGCAGGCGTTCCACACCGCGCTTGGCGAGGACAGCCAGATTTATTCGCCCGACGAGGAAGTGGATAATTTCGGCCTGTTTGACCGCGCCATCGAGGAAGAGCGCGACGAACGGCTCCGGTTCCTGTCTGAATTGCGCGATTTCAAGGATGCGAACGAGGACGATTTCCGCCGCATCCGCAATCTCCCGCTGCGCGCCCGATGCGGACGCCACGACGACGGGCAAGCCGGCCAGACGCTCGCCTTCATCCGTGACGACCGCCGCGATGCCTTTTATCGCGTCGCCGGTGAACTGGTTGAAATCGCCTTCGTTGAAATCGCCCGCGCTTTTCGCGCCGAGGTTGCCGAACCCGCCGCGCCCTTGCCGACCACGCATCACGACCAGGTTTTGTCCGCACTGGACGATTTCCGCACCAAGCTCGCCGCCGACGCCGTGCGCGAACGTGCCGTGGATCACACCGTCGGACCGAACGAGCAAAACGCCATTCGCGTGCTTGCCGCAGCGCAGGCCATGCCCAACATTTCGGCCAAAGAAAAGGCGTTGTTCATCGCGGCGCAGCACGCCGTCAAGCTGGCGAAGTTTCAGGATTTGCCGCGCAAGCTGAATGCGTTTCAAAAGGCCGTGAACAAAACGCACGTCACCACCGCCGCGTATCTGGACAAACTTTTGAAAATCATCCGCACCTATCCGCTGGACGTGAACGAACCGGATTCACCCTTGCCGGAAACCGCCGCCGTGGATCCAAAATTGTTGCCGCAAATCATTTTGTCTGAATCCTTCACCACGAAATGAAACCCGCCGATTGCCAGCCGCAATTACAACAGTCCTACCGCCGCGAGAACTGGCAAAAACTTCTGCCGCAATTGCTCCCCGGCGTGGAAATGTTTTCACAGGCGCACAATTTCCCGCTGACCAGCGAGAGCGAGCGCGGCATCGCCACCGCCCGACGCCAATTCGGCCGGGCCAAACTTGCCGACGGCAAAACCGTCGCGTTTTATGAAATTGAAGTCGCGCCGGGCGTGCAGCTTCAATCCAACCGCGTCGGCTTGCGGAGTCTCATCGTCAAGTGCATTGATGAAGTCAGCGCCCATGCCGTGCTCGCTTTTTTTGTTCAGGAGGGCAAATCATTTTACCGGCTTACCTACGCGGCCAAGGAAAGCAAACTCGGCGACGACCTGAAAATCCAGACCGAGCAGACCGCCACGCGCCGGTTCACCTACATTCTCGGCGCGGGCGAATCCTGCCGCACCGCCGCCGAGCGTTTTGGCAGTCTGCCCACTGCCGCCCGGCTCGCCGATTTGACCGAGGCGTTTTCCGTCGAAAAACTCAACAAGGAATTTTTCGCGGATTTCCGCAAGGCGTTCGAGTTGGTTGCCAAAGACATCCTCGACCGCAACAAGGGCTGGGAAAACGCAGACGCCGACCGCGAAACGCAGACGCTTTTGAGCCGCCTGCTGTTTCTTTATTTCATCCAGCGCAAAGGCTGGTTGAACCGCCAGCGCGATTATCTGGTTTCCGCCTTCAATCGCCACCACGCCGCCGACCGCGACGGCGTTTCGTTTTACGACCAGTTCTTGCGGCCTTTTTTCGTCAAACTTTCCGCCGACGATGCCTATTTCCCGAATCTTGATCTTGGCGATTTGCCATTTTTGAACGGCGGCTTGTTCGACGACGAAATCGGCTCGCTCACCGAGCGCGGGCGCATGAAAGTCGGCAATCCGGTTTTGCGCCAGGTCTTCGATCATTTGTTGGAATCCTACAATTTCACCGTGCGCGAAGATACGCCGCTCGATCAGGAAGTGGCGATTGACCCGGAAATGCTCGGCAAAATTTTCGAGTCGCTTGTCCTCCAGCTTGAGCAGTCCGACACCGGCGGCAAAACTTCCCGGCACGACACCGGCAGCTATTACACGCCGCGCCCCATCGTCCATTATCTGTGCCGCGAAGGCTTGCGCGTGTGGTTGGAACAATTCCCGCCGCCGTCCGCGTCGAAATCCGGCGATTGGCCGGCTCGCCTCGAAAAACTTTTCGCCCTCGACGCCACCGACGGCCTGGACGACACCGAGCGCACCCGGCTCAATGAGCTAATCACACCCGATGAAGCCCGCGTTTTGCTTGACCGGCTGGATAATTTTCGCGCCTGCGATCTCGCCGTCGGTTCGGGCGCGTTCCTCGTCGGCCTGCTGCACGAACTCGTCAACTTGCGTCGCCTCTGCGAAACCCGCGCCCGAGGCAAAGACCCGGCCACCGACATCGAATGGCTTTACGAAACCAAAAAGCGCGTCATTGAAAACGTCCTCTACGGCGTGGACATCCAGCAGCGCGCCGTGGAAATCTGCAAGCTCCGCCTCTGGATCAGCCTCATGGTGGATTATCCGTTGGAAGTTGACCCGGACAACTGCGCGCTGCCGGACTTCCGCCGCGCCATCAAAAAAATCACGCCGCTGCCCAACCTCGATTTCAAAATCCGCCGCGCCAACTCGCTGATTGAACAAATTCGCGGTCACGCAATTAAATTCCCGCAGACCGCCGCCGATACGTCCGATTTTGCCTTGAGCTTGAGCAAGCTCGCCACCGCCAAGCACCGGTTTTACGAAGCCCGGCGCAAAAAAGACAAGCGCCTTGCCCAACTCGACATTCTTGAAGCCACCGCCGAACTGGCAAAATACGAATTTAATTCCACGAAACTGAAATTTGGTTTGCTGCCCAGCGACCAGGACGCCGAGCGCGCCGCCGTGCTGGACCGTGCCGAGGCCGAAATGGGCAAGCTGCAAATGCAGATTGCCGCCGCCCGCAAAAAAAACGAGCGCGAAAAGGACGATGACATTGAGCGCCTTTCCCGCGTGTTCAACGACGAGGCCAAGCCCACATTCGTCTGGCAACTGGACTTCGCGGAAATTTTCCATCGTAGCGCGGATGTCCCCGGCGGCGGCGGCGGGGACTTGCTGGAGGTCTCGAAAAATTCCGCAACGCCCGCCAGTGCGGACGTGCCGCAAAGGGGTTTCGATCTTGTGTTGGCAAACCCGCCCTATGTGCGGCAGGAAAAATTCAAGGAACTCAAACCGTTCCTACAAAATGCTTTTGATTGCTATACCGGCACGTCCGATCTTTATGTTTATTTTTTTGAGCGAGGCGTGAAATTGCTGAACGATGGAGGCGTCCTTTCGTTTATCAGTTCCAACAAGTTTTTCCGTGCGGGTTACGGCGAGAAGCTGCGAAAATTTCTGGCCGAAAAAACCGAACTGCAATCCGCCATTGATTTCGGCGACCTGCCCATCTTTGAGGCCACCGCCTATCCGTGCATCATCGTGACGAGCAATCGCGCGCCTAAAGTCGCTCATCAGGTGCGGACGTTGAACGTAAAAACGATGGAAGAACTCGACAGTTTTACCGAGTTGACCAGAAACGTCGCCGTGCCGCTTCCGCAAACAGCGTTTGGCAACGATGCCTGGCGGCTTGAATCGCCTGCGGTGCTGCGTCTGTTGGAAAAATTGCGCCGAGCGGGAAAGCCGCTTTGTGAGTTTGTTAATGCGCGAGTTTATCGAGGTATCACAACAGGATTCAACGGAGCGTTTATTGTTGACCGGGCAACGCATGACAGCCTTATCCACGAACACAAATCTTCAACCGAAGTTCTAAAACCATATTTGCGCGGAAAGGATGTGGATCGTTGGCGCGCAGAATCGTCGGAGTTATGGCTGGTTTTTATCCCATGGCATTTTCCTCTTCACGAAGACCCATCAATTTCAGGTGCTTCACAGAAAGCCGAATCAGAATTTCGTAAATGCTATCCAGCCATTTACAAACACCTCTTAAAATTCAAAGCGGAGCTTTCAGATCGCAACAAAGAAGAAACCGGCATCCGTTATGAGTGGTATGCTTTGCAGCGATGCGCGGCTGAATACTGGCAGCAGTTCAAGCAGCCGAAGATTCTTTCGACGAAAATTTCCATTCGCCCAACATTCGCATTGGATTCAGATGGCTGCTACCTCGGCAACACTTCTTACTTTTTTTCTGCGGCTAAAGACGGTCGTTATGTTCTCGGCTTATTGAACTCCAGTCTGTTCCACACATACGCCAAGAAAGTTTTTGTCGAGAAACAAGGCGGCTGGTTTGAAGTTCAGCCCGACGCGCTTGAATCATTTCCAATCCCCGCCGCGAGCGCGGCGGAGCAAGAGGCGTTGAGCGGGCTGGTGGACGGCATCCTCGCGGCCAAGCGCACCGGCGACGCGGCCAAGGTGACGGCCTTGGAATCAGAAATAGACGCGCACGTTTTCCGCCTCTACGCCCTCACCCCCGCCGAAATCGCCCTGGTAAAATCCACCGCCGCCAAATGAATTTCAGGGCAATGGAAATGCCGGTAACGCTAAAACCGGCTTGTTTCTTGGGAAAAGTTGAAGATTTCCGTTTTTGTATCCCACGGGCGAGCGGTTCGCCCGTGGGATACAAAAATTCCTTTGCTTTGTCAAGGCGAACAAATTATATTGAGCCGCAGCGGTTGAAGGTGTGCCTTGAAAGCACATCGTTTGCCGCGTGATACAAACGAAACCGAGCCTGATATGAAATCGTCCGACCGCAAGGCACCGTTTGGAAGGCTTTTGTGCCAGCAAAAGCCATTAAAATGTTGAAATTTTCATTCAATCCGAAGAAAAGCACGCAAGCTGCCGCCGTCCTCTTGAAGCTCAATAAAGGGGACATGGAAAACTATTTGTTCATCAAAATGCTCTATCTCGCGGACAGAGCGGCACTGGATAAATGGGGCGACCCGATCACCGGCGACCGAACGGTTTCCATGCCGTATGGTCCGGTTCTCAGCACAATCTACAATCTGACAAAAGGGCAGTGCCAGACGATTCGCGCCTTTTGGGAAAAGTTCATAACCGACGCCGACCAGGAAACCAACCGGATTTCTCTGAAAGGCGATCCGGGTGAGGACGAGCTTTCGCGAGCCGAAATAAAAATCCTTGAATCCGTGCATACAAAATTCAAGAGCTATTCTTGGAAACAAATCCATGATTTTTGCGCGAAGCTCGGAGAATATGAAGATGTTGGCAAGAGTTCCAAACCGCTGCCGACCGAACGCATTTTGAAGTCGCTCGGCAAAACCCCGCGCGAGATCGTGGAAACCGAACAAAAAATCCGCGAGCTTCAAGTCGCCGATTTGCTTCTGGGCTGCTAAATGGCAAAAATCGGGACTGTTTTCCAGGTTGTCCCGGACGGAGGCAATCATTTTTGGATTGTCATTTCCAAGGAGAAAAAGGGCATGGTCTTGGCGGTCAATTCGACTGACGCCACCAAATGCCCGGACTCTCCTTGTGAAATAAATGTCGGCGACCATCCGGCCATCACCAAACCCAGCGCAATCATTTACCGGTATGCGAGGGAATTTGTGTCCGCGAAAATTGATGAATTGTGCGCCCAAGGCAGTTATCTCCGGCAGTTGGATGATTGCTCCCCGGAACTTGTCAAAAGGATTGTGGCCGGCGCAAAACAGGCGGACGACCTGACTTTGAAGTTTCTCGATTATTTGAAGTGATTTTTACTGGTCAGCAACCAACGATGCACCCGCCCACGCCGATAACAGACTGATTCAATTTTAGAAATCGTCTCATCGCTGGAATGTCATGGAGGCCAAGGCCGCAGCATTCGAGTCCCATGCCTTCGGCCACAAGTCCAAGGGTTGCCAAAAGTGCGCCGCTGTCGCGCCAAGCCAGGCTTTCAGGATTTCGATACCTTGCGCCCGACCGGGCGAGATCAGCCACAAACCAAATGACCGTTCCATTGTGTATTTCCAGGCACCTGTCAACCTCCCGCAAAGATTTTTCAATCAGATTGACATTCGGCACTTCACGAACGCCGAAAACATGATGATCTGAATCATAAAGCAGGAGTTTATCTTTCAGAACCGGTGCCCGAAGCACCAGCATTTGAACCGGATGACATCCACCACCGGAAGGGCTGGGTTTGCTTGTCCAGAGGGTATTCCCGGCCACTCGCGCCGTGCGCCGCGTCCGTGAAGAATGCCAGAGCAAATCTCCCAACTGCTGCAAAGTTAAGGCAGTCTTGAAATCACGACGGGATTGGCGGGCGTTCAGCACGCGGTCAAGCGGCCGCCATTTCCGCCGTGACGGTTTCGGAATTGGAAGCATTCCTGAAATTTGGAAGTCAAAGACAGGCAACGCCCGTGGTTTAGCCAGCGGGCGCGGTGGCTTTAGTTCAATAATCTCCATAACCAAGTTGGCTCATGGTTTCAGCGTGCTTTGTGCAGCCCCGGCAAACGCCACACGCATAGTTTGAAACATGGCAGGAATGACTCCATGCCAGAATTTCAAATGGAATCGCAGATGCCTTAATGAGTTCAATCCCGTCCAGATGAATCGCCGGAGCGGTGACACGGATATTTCCCTCCTGAAATTCCATCGCGCTGCTAATGCGCTTAAAAAATTCCGGCCTCCCGTCACAATGGGCCACATCGGTCCGAATCGCGCCGATCATCAGTTCGGAAACGCCATCAGCAATCGCGCCAGCCCCCGCGAGAGTGATAATGAGTTGATTGCGGAACGGCCACCATTCCGACACCGGTGAATGTGACGACGGCGCAGTTCCAGCCATATCGCCCAATCCGATTGAACGACAATTCACTTTGATAATTCGATGTTGGATGGATAGAGCCTGGCAAACCGCCGTTGCCGCCCGGATTTCACCATCTGCCGCCAGTTGCCCATAGTCCACTGTGTAGCCAAATTGTGGGCGCTTCCAAAAAGCCAGCGCGACAGAATCCATGCCGCCAGAAATTAACAGCCCAGCGCTCATTCGCAAGTTGCCGCCCAAACGGTCAGGTAAAGTGCCGTTGCAAAATCATTGGCGACTTGGCTGCCGCCACCGACAATCATTTTGAGGTCTTCCTTGCGCTCGGCTGAAACAAAAGCAACGACTTTGGCTCCCAGACTATGTGCATAGCCAACCTCGTAAATTGTGCCGGGGTCAAGTCCGTCCAAGCACGCCAGAACCACGGGACAGTTTTTCAAACCTTCAATATCAGGATCGTAAACAGCATCCGCTTCACCACGCCCGACATGATGGAGGGGTGAAAAATACTTAACGCCTGCATTTTCCAGCGCGTATTTGAACTCTTCAATTAACCAGCGCTGCGAGAGGTTAAAAAACGGACCGGCCAGATAAACCTTTTTGCATTGTTCCGGCGGAAGCGGGCGCAGAGCTTGAAAAGTTGTCCTTTGAAGCACAGCCTTGTCGGGGAAATCCAGTGTTTCAACATAATGACTGGTTCCCTTGGATGCGAGCGTTGCCGCCGCAACCGGATCAAGTTTCAGTTCCATCCAACCGTAGGCGAATAAGGCGCTGAAAACGTCGCCAGAGCCAATCGGCCAGACCCTTTTTGTCCGATAGGCAGGCACGAGCGTTATTCCAGACTTGGTGCCAACGACGCATCCAGCAGTCCCACATTTCACAACCGCCACCTCTGCGCCCTGTTTCAAAATTTCTTGGCAGGCCGATTTAAGATCAGTTTGGCCGGTGAGCCGTTTTGCTTCAACTCGGTTGGCGACCACGGCGAGCCTTTCGGCAGTCGAACCATTCTCGGCAAATTGTCGGGGATCACTTGGCGTTTGCGGGTCGTAAGTCGCCATCTTTGCTTTAACTTTGGCACTGCCTTCGACCACTCCAAACCGAAGGACGAAATCAGCCTCGACGTTGATAACATTCGGGCGCTGCTGGCAGCCACGGAGGAATGTGTCTGGCTCAATGCTAGGTTTCGAGAGTGGGTGAAGATAGCTGAATGTCACCGCATCGCTGGTGTCAATGACTTCCAGCTTGATGCCATCCGATTTCAAGTTCAGAACCGGCTTTTGATTTTTGTCAGCAAAAGTTGAAAAACTGACCGGCACTTCCAGTTTTTTGAGGGCCAAACTTGCCCGAAGACCTGACCCGAAAAGTTCATACCAATGGGGTTCACGACAAAACTCCAAATAAGTCCCGCCGGCGACGTGAATCATTATGGTGCCTGGATGCGCACCCGGACTACGCCTCCAGTTACGTCATTCAGAACGATGGCGACGTATTGGAAACCGCCTTGAATGCAGTTCAGAATCGTGATCAAACTCGGTGGAGTAAGCGACCCCGCGATTTGCCCGCCATGCTTGGCGACAAGAGAATTGACACCGCCTCCGCCCACTTGAATTTCCACGGTGAGCCTGTCCCCCTTTTTTAACAAAGCCACAACGGCGCTTACAGGGGAATTTAAGGTTGTTTCAACAATCAGCGAGGCGCAGTCTGTGGAAGAATCTCCTCCACCGCCACCGCCGCCGCCACCGATACTAATTCGGCCAGAGCCGCCGCCAGAGCCAGACATAATACCGCATTAGACGGATTGAGCCGGGGAAGGTCAAGCTCGATTTAGACTACTTGGCAAAGCCGTCAGCGCATTCATAACCATTGCGTGCATTTGTCGCATATAGCACCAGATGATGCTGTCGAACCGTGACAGGCTGACGCCGGCAGCGCGAGCAAATGCTACCAGCCGAGCCTCCATATCAAAATAATCGCGTTGGACGGAATGTTTCGGAGAAAAAAGTCCCATCAGCAGACCGGCACGGATGATATGGATGTCCAGAATGGCAACTTCATCAGAGTGCAGCACGTTTCGTGTAATCCAAGAGGCGGTTTTTGGCCCAATGCCTGAAAAAGTCAGCAGCCAGTTACGCAGTTCCAGAGCGGAATGAATCGGTGCTGGTTCCAAATTAAATTTTTGCATCGCTTCGGCCAGAAACCGGCTTTTTGTGTGAGGGTAACGGTATCGGACTTGGCGATCACCGATGGCAAGTGGTTCAATCAGGGCATTTTCAATTTCATTCACGGAACTTGCCCCATTGAGCAGCCCGCGTTCCCGCATCCGATGGAACGCGGCCAATCCGACTTCCGCTGGCATACCATGTCCCCCAAGAAGACAAGCCGCAATTTCTTCGCGCAACGAGTGCCCAAGCGCGTATTCAAAATGGGGGCTGGAGTCACCGTCAATCCAAGAACGGGAAATCCAAAAAGCCGGCGTGAAGAAGTTGTCAAATTTTCCCCAGCGAACGCCCGGAAGAATTTCCACGCCGGGTTCAGGAAGTTCAAGCCGGTCAATGTCACCGTTTCGCCAAGTTGTAACGATTTGTTGTTTTATTGACGGCACAAGATTGTTTGATAGTTTTATGCAATATGCGCGCAAATAAACGCATAGACAACAAAAAAACAGCATTGCTTTTAAGCGCGGCATTTCGCAAGAGCGGGATGAGTCAATCGTCGTTGTCCAATGTTATTGGGATTAAGCAGTCACAGATAAGCAGGTTGTTGAACGGTCGCTTCCAAAGACCTTCAAAAAGTATTGATGCATTATGCATCCATTTGAAAGTGACCCCGGTTGCGCGGAAGGACGCGATCAAACTGCAAAAATACCCAGAACTCGCTTTGTGTCTTGAAGAGGTATTGGACGGAAGCCGCAAAAAAGAGCGGGCTGTCATCAGAATTTTGAAATCAGCGCAAACACTGGCTTGAAATCTATGCACGCACCAGCCGCACCGCGCCGCTTTTGTCTTTCACCAACGAGCCGTATCGCGCAAGCATCGCTTGCGCGATGGACGAAATGACCGGGCGGGGGTCGGTTTTGTCATTGCCGGTTGGCTTAACGGCGGTTTTCTTGGTCGCCAAACAGCCACCCGACGGAAACTTTCAGACTGCGAGCAATGGCGGCGATTTCGTAATCCATCAGGTAACGTGCAGAGTTCTCGATGCGCGAGATGGCACTGCGATCCATGACGATATTTTGTGCCGCCAAACGACCCGCCAAATCGTCCTGACTCACCGCTGGCGAACACTTCAGGCGCGCTTGGCGGATGCGTTTGCCGATCACATTTCTTGCCGCCGTTGATTTTGTGGTTTTCTTCATGGCGTGTGTGTAATTCACACGCTTGACATTTATGGGATTCCGACGCGAAATGTGTGTGAAGTCCACACGACGACAATTTGCCGAGACCTGTATGCCA
>Ga0181529_10003980_pt1 | contig 16327 bp, 14 predicted proteins | sample PEATcosm2014_Bin_36_FD_119763 | JGI IMG/M metagenome (GOLD analysis project Ga0181529, IMG submission 119763) | Peatland microbial communities from MTU Mesocosm Facility, Houghton, MI, USA - PEATcosm2014_Bin10_30_metaG | ecosystem: Environmental > Terrestrial > Soil > Wetlands > Peat | place...
GAGGCCAGCTCTATATAGGCGCCGTTGCCCACGAAGAGGATGGCCGCGATGCCCGCGAGGACCGAGAAGATGGGTGCCCCGAAGGGCACCGCGAGGACGAGGATTATGCCCAGCGGCAGGCCGAAGGCGCCGACGAAGGACTGGACCGCGGCCGTGGCCGAGTCCAAGAGCGCGGGGGCCGAGCCGAAGGCCGCTTGGGCGAAGTTGTGGATGGAGGAGACCGCGAGAATGCTGCCGAGTACGAGGCCCGCGGCGGCGATCGCCCTGGCGGACTTCCTCGAGCCGGCGTTGCGGATCGAGAAGCCGCACATCAATGCGAGGGACAGGGGCATGATCCCGACGATGAGCTTGGTCGGGATGATCCATACCCTGTCGCCGGGATCGAATCCGGTGAGGGCGAAGGAGAGGGCGGCCCAGAAGAGGCAGGTCTGCGAGGTCACGGCGACGACGTCGCCGAAGGAGGCCAGGGCCGCCGCGAGGCCGCGCTTGGCCTCGCGCCCACCCTCGCCGCCGGCGAGGGAGATGTGCCGCTTGTCGAGGGAGGCGAGGGCGGCCGCGACGAAGGCGAGGACGATGGTAGCGTGGTCGGCGAGAGCGCCCGCGGGCGCGATGCCCTTGTAGAAGAGCCTCGCCAGGGCGAGATCGCCGATGGGGAGGAGGATGACCACGGCCACGGCGAGTGCCGCGAACACGACGAGGAAGCCGCGCAGGGCGCGGATCGGCGCGCTCTCCTCGCCGATCACTTGGACTTCCGGACCTTGGCCAGGGCTGAGTCCATCGTCGAAAGGAACTCCTCGGAGAACATCTGCGCGATGATGCCGCTTCGCTTCGAGGCGATAAGGTCCGTCCACTTGGCTGCGGCTTCGGCCGGCGCCGGCGGCGACTTGATTCCGTCGAGCGAGGCGATGGCCTGGTCCTCGAGCTTGGCGCTGTCGAGGGAGATCTGCAGGGCCATGTCCTGCACCACCTTCTCGAGCTGGCTCTGCAGGTCGGCCGGGACCTTGTCCCAGCTCGCCTTGTTGAAGATGATGGCGCCGATGAAGGGGGAGACCTTGAAGCTCGACATATACTGGATCTTGCCGCGAAGCTGGGACCAGAGGGCGGCAATGTAGATCGGGCTCACGCAGGCGGCGTCGACCGTGTTCGAGTTCATCTGGAGGAGGAAGTCGGCCGTCGTGCCCTTGACCGAGCGGACGCCGAGGCTCTCCATGAGCTGGATCAGCTTGTCGTTGCCCGGGTCGAGCGAGATGCGCAGCTTGTCGAGGTCGGCGGGGACTTCGATCGGCGCGCGCGAGAAGTAGCGGACCCAGCCCCCCTTGGACATGGCGAGGACCACGTAGCGGTCCTGGAGCTTGGCCTTGATGAGGGGCGTCACGGCCGCCATCACCGCGTCGAACTCGGCGTCGTTCTGGATGATGCTCGGCATCGAGATCGCGAGGCTGTCGGGGTCGAGCTGGGCGAGGCCGAAGGTCGTCAGCAGGGCGCCGTCGACTCCGAGCTTCATCTTCTGGATGATGTCCGGCTCCGAAGCGACATGCGCGCTCTGCGGGAAGACTATCTTCACGCGTCCGCCGGAGACTCTGTCGAACTCGGCCGCGAGGCGCTTGAGCCCGAGGTCCCAGGGGCTGGATGCGGGAACGTTGGCCGCCATCTTGAGCGTCAGGGTCTGGGCCGAGAGTATGGCGCCTGATGCGAGAGCCGCGAGGGCGAGGGCCGCGATGCGACGATTCATGGTTTTCTAGTCTCCTTCCTGGGCGTCTTCGAACAGCTTGCCCTCGTCGGCGAGGAGGCGCTTCGCGTCGCGCTGCGCGAGGACCGTCTCGAGGCGGGAATCGGGGCGCGCGTCTGGATCTACCGCGAGGGCTTTCTTGAGCGAAACCTCGAAGCCCTCGCGGTCCCCCTTGGGCTCGCAGATTGAGGTCGCGTAGGTGACGAACAGGGAGGCCGTGCCGCCCTTGGAGTACTCCAGGGCCTTCGCGTAGGCCGCTTCGGCCTTGGACATGTCCCCGCCGAGGTAGTCGGGCATGCCCGCGTAGTACGAGGCGAGGATGCCGTAGATCGCTCCCGAATTCCAGGCCGGGTCGAGCTCGGCCGCGCGGGCCAGGAAGGCCGGGGCGACTCCCAGGTAATGGGCGCTCTTGAAATCGAGGGGGTTGAGGCTGAATCCGGCCAGGACGGAGACGGCGCTCCAGTAGAGCAGCGGGACGTCGGCCTTGCGCAGCTTGGAGAGCTTGGCCTTGCCGTCGACCGCGGCCTCCACGAGGCCGGGAACGCGCCTGTCCAGGGCGCCTGAGAGAAGACGGAAGGACCGGCGGTAGAGGGCTCCCGCGCGATCGTAGGCCGCCTGCTTTTCCTCGAACTTTTCGTCGGGGAGGGTGGCGGCCGGGCCCTGGACGAAGGCGTTGGCGTACATGACGTAGAGCGAGGCCGTCGTGACGACCTTGTCTTGGTTCGTCGGATCGGCCTCGAGGAGGGCTTCTTGGGCCATGATGAAGGTGGGCAGGGCCTGCCCGGCGAGCCCGGGATCCTCCTCGCCGGCGAGAACGGTCTGGATCTTGGTCGCGGCCTTTATGATGGTGCATGAACTAAGCAGCAACGCGGCCGCCGAGGCGGCCGCCAAGAGACGCAGAGGCTTCATATGGAACAGTATGCTATTAGTGGACGGGAACCGCAACCGGTTTTTTGCCGGCCCGAGCGGGCCCGACTAGAGTCCGCCCAGGAAGCCCTGCCTGTCCAGCTCCTGGGCCGAGGTCTTGGCGCTCGCCCCTTCCTTGACCTTCGCGTAGACCTGCATGTCCATGTAGCGCAAGGTGAGGGGACGCTCCAGGGCCATGCGAGTCTGCTGGTCCTCCCAGCGCGATTCCTGGGGATTGAGCAGGCTCGGCTCGCCGTACTTGGCGACGAGGCTCGTATAGATCGAGTAATGGTCCACCTTGTCAGGGTTGAGCTCGACGATCATCGTCCAGAGCTTGCCTTCGTAGAACTGGAAATAGGCTCGCCTCACGAAGCTGAGTCCGGATACCTCGATAAGGCTCTGGTTCGGGGAGGGCAGGAGGGAGATGTCCTCCGGCCCATCGTAGGAGAACACGGAGTCCTTCTTGAGCGCGGTTATGGCCGAGTCGCGGTCCATGCCGAGATCGAGTCCGCGGAAGGATCGGCTCGGGGCCTTCGGGCCCGCCGGTGCGGCCGGCTCGGCCGACGGGACCGTCACAGCCGGCGCTGCCGTCACTGCCTGCTCGGGGGAGGGAGCCGCTCCCTGGGCGCTCTGGGCCGCGGCGGGAAGGCCCAGCAGCGCCAGGACGGCGAAGGCGACTATCGGGGCTGGGCCGGCTCTCCTCACGGTCCTACCTCGAGAGCGCGATGCTCAGGGCCGTGGACAGCTTGAGCACGTCCTCGTTGCCTTTTCGCACGCGCGAGCAGAGCACGGCCGCTATCTGCCGCACGATCGCGAGGCCGAGCCTCGGTTCGGAGTCGCAGAGCCCGACGAACTCGTTCCGGTCGACGCTGTACAGTACGCAATCGCTGTTGGCGGTTATGGTGGCGCTCCTCGGCTCGGGCCCGAAGACGGCCATCTCCCCGAAAAAGGAGACAAAACGGGCGGAGAGCCGGTTCATCGACTTGTCGGCAGTGGCGAAATCCCGGTCGCCGAGCTTCAGGGTCAGGTTCTTCGTCACCTCAACCTCGCCCTCGACGAAAAAATACATGCACTCGCCCTGCTCGCCTTCGTGCATTATCGTCTCGCCCGCCTTGAAGGCGACGCGCCGGGAGATGGCGAGGATCTTGCCCAGGTCCCCGTCGGATAGGCCGGAGAGGATCCCGACCTTGCGCAGGAGCTCGATCTCATCGATTTTCTTTTTTGCCATCGCATCAGCCCCTATGCCACGATGAAGGCGAGGTCGCCTTCCTTAAGAAGGTAGCTCGGGCCCGGGGCGAGGCGCACCTCGCTGCCCGCCGATGCCTCGGCCGCGAGGTTGATCTGAGCTTCCATGAATTTCCTCTTGATGAATCCGTCTATCGCGTTGGTGTTGTCCCCGAGGAGATCGTCGAGCGAGACGCCTTTCTCCTCGGACAGCACGCCGACCAGGACGCCCCGCCCGTTGGCGAGGAACCAGGCCGAGGCATCGGCGAAGGTCTTGCCCACGAGGTTCGAGGGCAGAACCGTCTCCTTGAGCCTGGGGCCCTGGCCGGCGGAGAGCAGGCGGCGCGCGGCGCGCGGCAGGCCCTTCGAGGCCGAGGCCGAAGAGAGGATGTAGCCGGCGTACTCGCTTCCGACGACTATATTGTCGACCTTGGCGCGCTTTAGGTGCTGCTCGCTCTCCGGGTGGAGGATTTCCACGCTCACCTCGATGTCGGGGTTGAGCGAGCGGATGGCCAGGCAGCAGAGGATAGTCCGCTCGTCGGCGTTGGCCAGCGAGTTCGAGCCCGTGGCGTCGGGTACGACGATGCAGGCCTTGGCGCCGGAGGCGGATGCGCGCTTGAGCACGGCCTCTTGGGTAAAGTCGCCTCGCACGAAGCGGAGGTCCAGGTCTGGGAATCGGGCTTTCTCGGCGTCGAAGGCCTCGGCCTCCATCCAGTCCACGAGGACCACGGGCACGCCTTTCGCGCTCTCGATGGCGCTCAGGTCGGCCAGGACGGACTCGGCCTCGGGATTCCACCCGCAGATCAATAGGTGATTCTTCAGCCTGAGGTCCTGCAAACCCTTACCCTCCCGTATCCTGCGCTCGACGAAGATCGAGGCCACCGTTCCAGAAATGAGCGAGGTGATCACCATGCCGGCCAGGATGGTGACGATGCCCGCCACCTTGCCGGCCACGGTGATAGGGTATTTATCGCCGTAGCCGACCGTCGCCAGGGTGACCACGGACCACCAGACCCCGTCGAAGAGGCTCTGGAACATGCCCTCGCCGGAGCGGCGCTCGATGAGCCAAACGATAGCCGCCGACGCGACTACCGCGGTAGCGAAGGCCGCGAATATGCCCACGAGGCTGGAGCGGGCTATATCGGCCCAGAGCAGGGACGCCCTCTCGCCGAAATCCTTCAGCCGGTTTTCGGTCATTTCCGGCGACAGGAACCGCCTCTTGCCTTGCTTATCTGCCTTCATCGTCCATCTTCCCGATAGTATATCGGCGCTTTCCCCTTCCCCGCTTAACCCGGCTCTTGGTATAACGGCGCATGGCCGCAAGGGAAGAGGGGGACGAGCCTCGGGTCGTGCGTGAGGATGGGGGCTTCGTGGTCGTCTACAAGCCGCCGCGCATGCATTGCGCCCCAGGTCTCGGCTCGGGGGACCTCTGCTCCTGGATGCAGGAGCGGTATCCCGAGACCGCTGGCCCCGCTGGCGCAGCCAGACCATCCGGCGAAGCCAGACGGAGGCCCGAGGAAGGCTACCTCCTCCATAGGCTGGACTACGAGACCTCGGGTCTCGTGCTCTACGCCCGCGACGGCGGGACCTATGCCCGGCTGCTCGAGGAGCAGGAGGCGGGCCGCTTCCGCAAGGAATATTTCGCCTTCTGCGCGGCCTCCCGCAACGCGAGTCCGAGCGGCTCGGCCCCTGTCCGGGGCATGGTCCCCGGCGTCGACGAGGCCGCCTGGGCCTCCGCCCGCGATGCGGAGGACGCCCAGGCGATGCTCGCCCTGCTCGGCGGGGAAGTGCGCTTTCTGCGATCGGCATTCCGGCCCTTCGGTCCCAGGGGCGCTAGGGTCGCCTGTCTGCTCGGCGCTCGCGCCGCGGGGACGACCTATGTCACCGAGATCCTCGGCCCCGCCGACCAGCGTTATACTGGCGTTCCGCCTCTCTCGGGCCCCCCCGGCCTGATCTGTCTGCGCCTGCGCCTGTCCCGAGGCTTCCGACATCAGATCCGAGCCCACCTCGCCTGGATAGGCCTCCCGATCTCGGGCGACCCCCTGTACGGCGGCGCAGCCGACGGACGGCTGGGCCTTTACGCCACGGCCCTCGAATTCGCTCTTCCCGGCGCGGGCCGGGCGGTACGGATCACCCTGGACCAGGCATAGACCTTCAGTTGCTTTCCAGGACTATCTCGGGTAGGCTCTAGCTATGGCGGCATCCCCATTCGATAATCTTGTCGCTCAGCTCAGTTCCGAGGAGAGGAACGCGCTGCTTGAGCGAATCAGGTCCGCCTGCCCCTTCTCGAGCGACCCACTCTTCCCCGCCTCCTCGTCGCCAGGCGCCACGGCCCCGCAATCGCCGAAGCTCGAGGACCTGGGCCTCCTCATCCGATTCGTCCTCTTCCTGCGCGGGCTCTTCAGCGGGAAGAGCCGCGAGGAGATCGTCAGGGAGGACGAGCTCAAGGAGATCGGGCACAAGATCGAGCTCAAGCATTTCGGGCTCATCAGCCGGCGGCGCGAGCTTCTCCTGGGAGCCGTAGCCGAGGAGCTGCGCGCCTTGCGCGACTCCGCTCGCTTCTTCTACGACGCCCTCGACCGCTCAGTCGAGCGGGACAAGAGCGCCTTCTACACCTTCCTCGGCTCCATCGAGCTGCCCCAGGTCCACGAGCGCCTGCTCGAGGAATCGGACCCGGCGGCGATCGCGCTCGCCATGCTCGAGGCGCGGGGAGCCGTCGACGAGGCCGCCGTGCGCAGCGCGGCCTTGGCGGCCTTCGACTCCGTATTTTCAGACCTGCCCGACAGGGGCCGGCGCTCGATGTACCAGGACCTGAGAAGCGTCCTCTTCCTCAAGAGGCTCTCGGGCTTTCTCTTCGACCGCCTCCTCGGGATGTTCAAGGAAATCGGCGAGCAGGGGCCCGCCGCCTCCTATATCGAGGTCCGCGAGCTCCTGCTCGAACTCGGCGACGTTCTCTTCTCGATGAGCGAGGCCCCGTCGATCGAGCTCATGGAAGCGATCTTCGTGTTCGCCGAGCGCGACGAGCTCGCGAGGTCTGGAGAGGATACCGCCGCGGCGGTCGGCGAGGATATGACCAAGGCCGAGCGGATGCTCGAGAGGATCAGGAGCTTCAACGCCCGGATTCCCCTGGGGGACCTGCTGCGCCTCGTCTCCAGCGACCCCTACTATCTCCCGAAAGACCTGCCCGGCGGCGAGGATTGGCTCGCGATCTACAAGGCCTACTGGCGCGAGAGGATCGAGTCCTCGATCGAGCAGTGGAAGGCCGAGCATCGCACCAAGGAGCTCCTCGCCGAGATCGCGGCCTTCGTCGGGGAGCCGGGCCCGATGCCCTTCGCCCACATCTCGCGGCAGGAGACCGAGGAATCGCCCGGACTGCGCTACGAGCTCGCCTTGGCCTTCCTGGACGCCTTCTACAGAGGGCCCTTCCTCCGCGAGCTCAATCGCCTTTTCAAGATCGTCCTCGTCGATGGGGAATTCTACCGCAAGGACAATCGGGTCGAATTCACCGACGCCTACGACTCGCTCCTGCGCATACCCGAGCTCGTCTCCGCGCTCGACGCTCGGCTCGGCCCCGAGGGCGAGATCGGCGGGGCATGGGTCGCCGCTTGCCGCGAGATCGGCGGAAACCTGACGCGCAGGCGGAAGGCGCAGAACGTCTCGAGGCTCGCCGAAGAGGAAGCCGAGCAGATCATCAAGCGCGAGGGGATGGCCTTCAAGACCATGGTGCTCATCATCCTGGGCTTCCTCAAGGGCGAGGCCGGGGGCCGCTACGATTCCCTCGCCAATCTCTCGACGATAGACGGGAAGGCAAGCAAGGAATTCCAGCGAAACCTCGACAAGGCAAAGGACCGCTGCGAAAAGGGCCTGGCCCTCCTGGCCGAGGTCTCCGGCCTCGACCTCGAGCGCGCGAGCTGATGGCGTGGAGCTCTTCGAGGTAGCCCTGCCCCTTGGCGAGGCGATGGGCGTCGCGATACCCTTCCCCGCGCCGAGGCCCGGAGACGGGACCGAGGCCCCGCTTCCCGCCCTGCGCCTTGTCGCGCCCATCGACGCGCCTACCGGGGGAACGCCGCGCGATTTTCCTGGAGAGCCCGAAGCCTTCCTTTCCTTCGCCTCGGCCGGCGATATGAAATTCCGCGAGAGCGCCTGCTGCGGGAACCGGGAGCGCTTCCTCGCGCTCGCCGGGCTCGTCGGAGCTCGGACCCTCGTTCAAGTCCTCGGACTGGAGCTCACCCACTCGAGGCGGGTCCTCGTGCCTTCCCGCGGCGAAGAAGCATCGATTGCGGAGGCCGCGCGGGGCTTCGACGGACTTCTGCTTCGCGACACCCTCTTCGTCGCCACCGTCACCGTCGCCGACTGCATGCCTATCTGGCTCCTCGACAGGGGCTCCGGCATTTTCGGCGTCCTCCACTCCGGATGGAAGGGGACGGGCATCCTCGCCGAGGCGCTGCGGGTCCTGGAGGCGGCGGGATGCGACCTCGGCGCGGTCGCCCTCATCCTCGGCCCAGCTATCGGCGCCTGCTGCTACGAGGTGGGCGAGGATCGGGCCGAGACCTTTCGCGCAGAGTTCGGCGAGCTAGCGGCCGTCTCGCGCGGGGGCAAGACCTTCCTCGACATGAGGGCGGCCAACCTTTCGATCGCCAGGACGGCGGGAGTCGGCAGGGTCCTTTCCGTGCTCGCCTGCACCTCCTGCGATCTCAGGCTGGGTTCCTCCCGCCGCTCCGGCGGCAGGCAATTCACCCGCATGCTCGCAGCCGCGGGATGGGCCGAAGCCGGGGCCTCTGGCGCCGCCTCTAGCGGGGGTCGGCATGCGTTGTAGGCCTGCGGTCCTGGCCGCCGCCCTAGTGGCGCTCATCTGCTCGGCCGCCGCAGCCGAGCCTGCGGCGCCCATAGCGTCGCCGCAAACGGCGGCTCCGCTGCGCATCACCGAGCGAAGCGACTATTCGCGCTATGTCGACGGCCGCTACCTGGGTCACGCCCACCGCGAGGCGAGGGGCACCCTCCTGCCGAGCGCGGACGCGAGACTCTACCAGGGCGAGTTCCTCGTCCTCGAGGAAACCCTGCGCGATATGATCGGAGTTTCACGAAAGATCGACGCCTCATTTCCGGCCAGCCTCGAGTTTTCCTCGCGGGGACTCGAGACGAAGAGCGACTCCGGCTACCCCAGCTTGCGCTCCTGCCCCTCCTTCCCGGCCGGCCTCGAGCCCGAGTCCCTCGAGAAGGGGCAGACATGGACTGCCGCGGGAACGCGGGCCCTCGGCTGCGACGACTCCGGCTCCTTCATCCTCGTGCCCTTCCTGGCGGAGTATAGGTTCCTCGGAAGCGCCGACTACCATGGGCGCAGGGCCTTGAGCCTTACCGCCCAATTTGGCACGCGCTGGCCCGCAACCACCGGCGGGGGGAGCGCGGCCGGGCCGCTCAAGGGAGCCGCGGGGACCCATGAGCTCGATATCCTCGTCGACGCCTTGACCCTCGTGCCGCTCTTCATCAGGGACCGATTCGACGAGACCTTGAGCCTGGCCTCTGGAAGCAGCGAAAGGAGGGCCGGGTTCACCTTATATTTTTATGACGACGCTCCGGCCCTCGATCAGGCCGAGGCCGGCAAGGCCCTCGTGGCCGCGGTGGATGCCACCGGCATCTCGAAGTCTCCGGCCTCGCCGCCGTCAGCGGCGGCCACGATACCGAGCGGCCCCCCTGCGCCGCCCCTTGCGGGCGAGGGCGCGCCCGCCGGAGCGGGACCCGGCCCCTTGATCGCGGGGGAAGCGCCTGCCCTCGACGACGCCTTCGCGGCGGCCGGGCTCGAGCTGGGCACGAGCCCCGAGGGCCTCGTGCTGCGCGTGAAGGATCTTCGCTTCGTGGCCGACAGCGACGAGATCCTTGGCTCCGAGCTCTGGCGACTCGACGCGATAGCGGCCGCCCTCAAGGCGCTTCGCGGGCGGAACTTCCTCGTAGCGGGCCACAGCGCCGCGGTCGGCAAGGCCGAGGGCGAGCTCGAGCTCTCGATGCTCCGCGCGAAAAAGGTCACCGATGAGCTGGTCAAGCGGGGCATCGAGAGCTCGAGAATGCTCTACCGCGGCTTCGGCTCCTCGAGGCCCCTCGCCGGCAACGACACCGAGGAGGGCAGGGCGAAAAACCGCCGAGTCGAGATCACGGTGCTCGAGTAGGGACCTCACCTCGAGAAGCCCGAGCCATCCGTCGGCAACGAGGGCCTCGTCTGCCGCACTGAGCGGGACGCGGCCAGCGGCCGCCGCTACGAGGGAGCCGAGTCCTTGAGCGGCATCGCCCGGTCGGATATAGTGCAGGGCACGGGAGGGTTCCCTGCTGCCCTGACCCGGCTTATGGAGCCGGAAGGAGGGCGGGATGAACCATGATAATTATCCAGGCGCGGCGACCCTTGGCCCTTGTTTCAGCCTCGGGATGGGAACCGCGCTCCAATCGCCGCGATCCGCGCATACGTGAGGAATTGGAGCGTACGATGTGGAGCAGAGCGTGACTCACGAGGCGAAGGTCGAGCGCCTGGCAGCGGCCCTGAGGGCTCGACCGAGAACGAGACCGCTGCGATTCGAGAAAAAGACGGTTTCGCATAAAGTCCCGAAGCCCCGAGCCAAGCTTTCGAACGCCTACGCCCTCGACATCTCGGACCTCGACTCGATTCTCGAGATCGACGCGCGGGCTTTGACCTGCACCGCCGAGCCGGGCGTGACCTTCGCCGAGCTCGTGCCGCGCACTCTCGCTCTCGGCCTGGTCCCGCTCACGGTGCCCGAGCTCAAGACGATCACGCTCGGGGGCGCGGTCGCCGGCTGCTCGGTCGAGTCAATGTCCTATAAGTACGGCGGATTCCACGACAGCTGCCTCGAGTACGAGATCCTTACGGCCTCCGGCGAGGCCCTCGTCTGTTCGCGCGGCGGGCCGAATTCCCTCGTCTTCGAGATGGCCCACGGGACCTTCGGGAGCCTGGGCCTGATCACGAAACTCAAGTTCCGGCTCGTCCCGGCCCGACCCTACGTGCGAGTGAGCTACGAGCGGTACACGGACTTCGGCGAGTACATGAAGGCGCTGAGCTCGAGCACTGCCCGCGAGGGGGTCGATTTCATCGACGGCCTCGCCCTCTCGGGGAGGGATTTCGTGATCTGCCTCGGCAGCTTCGTCGACGAGGCCCCGTACCTGAGCTCCTGCGGGCGCGCCTTGGCCTATCACCGGGCCGCCGCGACCAGGAGCGAGGACTGGATGCGCGCCTTCGACTATTTCTTTCGCTACGACGCGGACTGCCATTGGATAGCGCGCAACTTCGGCCTGGAGAGACCGCTGCTAAGGCTCACCCTAGGCAGGCTCCTTCTTTCGTCCACGAGGATGCTTTCCATCGCCCAGGCCCTCGCGGGCCTCCTAGGTCGTCGCCGCCCCGAAGTCATCGTCGACCTCTTCGTGCCCGCCTCGAGGGCCGGGGAGTTCTGGGAATTCTATCGCGAGATCTTCGAATACTACCCGCTCTGGGTGGTCCCCTACAGGATCGAGAAGGTCTACCCCTGGATTTCGCCGCGCCACATCCCCGCCGATTCGGAGAAGCTCTATCTTGATTTCGCCATCTACGGCTACAGGCCCAAGGACTCGCGCAACTATTACCGGATGCTCGAGGAGAAGCTCAGGGAGCTCAAGGGCATAAAAACCTTGATATCCCACAACTTCCATGACCAGGACGAATTCTGGAGCGTCTGGAACCGGGAGAACTACGAGGCGGTGAAGCGGATCGTGGATCCCGAGAACGCGTTCCGGGGCCTCTACGAGAAGACCCACGGAGGCTAAGCCGAAGACTCGGCCCTACGGCCCGAGGCCGGTCTTGAAGCGGCCCGCCTTCTTGAGCGCTTCCTTGAGCAGGAACTCGATCTGCGAGTTGACGCTCCGCAGCTCGTCCGCCGACCACCTCTCGAGCGCGTCGTAGTCGTCGGCGTCCAGCCTAAGGAGAAAGCGCTTCTTCTCTGCCATCTGCGAATCGCGGTTCAGGCGTACAGCGTGCCGGTGTTGATGACGGGCTGAGCCTCGTTCTCTGAGACCAGCGCGACGAGGAGGTTGTTCACCATCGAGGCCCGCCTCTCGTTGTCGAGCTTGACGACACCCTGGCTCTCCAAGTCGTCGAGGGCCATCTTCACCATGCCCACGGCCCCGTCCACGATGAGCCGGCGCGCGGCGATGACCGCCGCCGCCTGCTGCCGCCTGAGCATGGCCTGGGCGATCTCCGGCGCGTAGGCTAGATGCGAGAGCCTTGCCTCGTCGATCGTCACTCCGGCGACTTCGAGCCTCGAGTGGAGCTCCTTCCTGAGCTCGAGGGCTATCTCGTCCTGGTTGGCCCGCAGCGAGATCCTGCCCTGCTCGTCGGAGTCGTAGGGGTAGCGCCCCGCGAGGACCCGGAGCGCCGTCTCGCTCTGTACGCTGACAAAGCTCTCGCAATCGTTGACGTTGAACAGGGCCTTGGCCGAGTCGGTGATCCTCCAGACGAAGATCGCGGCGATCTCGATGGGATTGCCGTGGGCGTCGTTCACCTTCAGGACCTGAGAGCCGAAGTTGCGCGTCTTGAGCGAAACGCTTTTCCGGACGGTGAAGGGATTGGTCCACGAAAAGCCGCTCTCGCGAACCGAGCCCGCGTAGCGGCCGAAGAAGGTGAAGACCTTGGCCTCGTTGGGCTGAACGACGAAGAAGCCGCCCATCGCGACGCACTCCAGCGTGAACGCGATCAGCGAGGCCCAGAAACCGAAAGCGGGGCCCGTACGGTCGAGGGCCGGGACCGTCCCGACAAACCAGCAAACGGTGGCGGCCATCGCCGCCAGCTCGAGGAGCAGGGCCGCGAAGCCGCTGATCCTGGGCATCTTCCTTTCAATCGTATCCGTCATATCCCCACCTCCATGACTTGCATTCTTGACATCGGGACGGGACTCGAGCCCTCCCCATTTGCGCCGTCCTCGCGGATCATATCTCGATCTCGTCGAGCCGCCTCCTGGCGAATGCCGGATAGGCCGCGAGGGCCGCGGCGCAGGCCGCCGAGAAGGAGCCGAAATACAACGCGAAGAAGCCTGCCGCGCCGAGGCCCATGAAGGCCGAGGCGACGCCGAGTCCTCCGACGAGAGCCATCGCACCGAAGATGAGGACTATGGAGTTCGGGTTCTGCTTCATGGCGGCGATGGGCGTATCCCAGGTGAGTTTCGGGTTCGCGGTGTCGAGCCAGAGCCCCGCGACGCAGGCGAAGGCCGAGAAGGCGAGGGCGATCAGCACCGCCCCCGCGGCGCGCATGGCGCCGAGGCCGAGCAGGACGGAGCATAACCCGCTCCCCACGAGCGAGCCCAGGCCGGCGAAGGCGAGGCCGTGGAGAAACTTGGCGAGCATGAAGTCGAGGGGCCTGATCGGCAGGGCCTTGAGATAGCGCAGCGCCTTGGCGTCGCGTGAGAGCGACGTGCAGGTGATGCTCGTCGAGGACCCGAGGAAGGCTCCGAAGGCGGCCGCGAGCAGCATGGGCCAGGGCCTGTCGCGCCAGCCCGCGAGGAGCGGACCGAGATCGCGCATCGCGTCCGGCCTCTGTTTCGTCACGAGCACCCCGACGCCGAGGATGAGCGGCATGAGGATGATCACGAGCGGCCCGTTGAGGAAGTAGGAAGGCTCGCGGTTCATTAGCCTCCACTCGCGCCGGAACAGCGAGGCGAGCGCGCCGCGGCCGCGGAAGGCGCGCGAGACATAGCTGCGCGACACGGCCACGCGCCTGACGCGCTGCTCGTCGAAGCCGAGGAGGCTCCTCGCGTAGGCCGGCCCCAGGGCGAGCGCGATCAGGGCGGCGGCGCCCAGGCCCATGCCGAGGAGCGCGAGGCCGAGGAGGGGCCCCCGGGCGCCGGACGCCGTCATCGACCGGGTCGCAACCAGCGCGGGAGGATAGGCGGCGCCGAGCTTCGAGAGCCAGGCCTCGGGCCCGGCGAAGTCTTTGATCACGTAGGAAGGATCCGTCATCCGCGGCATGACCGTCTGGAAATAGTAGTTGAGGCCCAGGCTGAGCGCTATCGCGAGCACTCCGCCCATGACCATCACGACGTTCTTGTTCCGCAGGGGGCGCGCCGCCGAGACGAGGGGCACGATGACCAGGTAGACGGCCGCGATCGGCGGGAGGGGCAGGGCCAGTGCGGAGAGGACTGCGCCCAGGTAGAAGGGGAGGCCGGGGCCCTCCTTCGCGGCGTATATCGTCGCGGCTATCGCGAAAATCAGGATGGAGAGGGGGGCGTCCACGAGGTAGGCCATCGCCATCTTGGCGCCCAGGAGCTCGCGCCCCTTGATCGGCAGGGCGAGCATGCCTATGTCCGCCTTGGAGGAGCAATAGGTCGAAAGGGCCGTCAGGAAAACGAGGACGAAGGCGAGCATCGTCGCGGAGATGGCCGCGTTGAGGAGGGACAGGGCCTGCAGGCCCGCTGTCTTGAGCGCGTCGAAGGAGGCGTAGCTCATGTAGGCGTAGAGCCCCACGACCTGGCCGACCGCGAGGAAGATGAGTAGGCCGAGTCCGATCGTCTTGGCTATCCGCTTGGAGGAGGTCCGGCCGCGGGTCTCCCCGCCCCGAGCCCCGCGCCCGGCGGGAGCGAAGGTGGCGAGGACGAGGTGCCGCACCAGGCTCCGGAAGGGGGCGGTCATTGGCGCCCACCGTCATCGACGAGCTCAAGGAAGAGCTCCTCGAGGGAGCCGCCGCCGCTCGATCCCTCGCCCCGCCTGAGCTCGTCGAGGGTGCCGACGAATCGCAGGCGGCCCTTGTCCATGATGGCGATTCGGTCGCATATCTTCTCGGCGACCTCCATCACGTGCGTGGAGAAGAGGACGAGGCCGCCCGCCGCGACGCGCTCGCGCATGAGCTCCTTGAGGTCGAAGGCCGCCTGGGGGTCGAGTCCTACCATGGGCTCGTCAAGCACCCAGGCCCTTGGATCGTGCACCAGGCTCGCCACCAGGCAGAGCTTCTGCTTCATGCCCCGCGAAAAGCTCCCTATCGAGGAGCCGAGCGCGTCGTCGATGCGGAAGAGCGCGGCGAGAGCGGCTATCCGCTCCTGTCTCTCCCTATCCGGCACGCGGTAGATGTCGGCTATGAAATTGAGGTACTCGACGGCCCTCAGCTTGTTGAAGAGCTCGGGATCGTCCGCGACGAAGCCGAAGCGGGACTTGGCCTCGATGGGTGAGCGGGCCATGTCGATCCCTTCGATCTCGACGAGTCCTGAGTCCGGCCTGAGCACGCCGGTGAGCATCTTGATGGTCGTGCTCTTCCCGGCCCCATTGGGCCCGAGGAGGCCGAAGATCTCGCCGTCGTGGATCTCCAGCGAAAGATCGTCGACCGCCTTGGTCCCGCTCCGGGCATAGGTCTTTGTCAGGCGCTCTAACTTGATCATCTTCGCCTCCGATATTGGAATGATATCACTTTGATACTCAAATGGCAAGATATAGGGCTAACCAGGTGAGTGTAACGAACCTTTGATTCGGAAGAGGGTCGTCGCGAAGCGGCCTAGCCGCTTCACGGTACCCCGCAGCTCTGCCTCGCGGTCGGTCATGCGCCCCTTCGTCCTGAGTCGGACTGGCGCGGAATTGGCAGCCCGCGGCATCGAAAATACCTCCCGCGTAGCAGTTTTGTCATAATTCCTTTGGGTATAGGTTCGAGCTGCCGTTCCAGATCAAAGCTTCGCGACACTACCAGTACAGTCCTGGGCTTGACAATTTAGAATTGTTAGGCTAGTCTTACTTTTGGACGGCCTATTTAGCCCGTCCGAAAGTCGGATATTCCATTGGAACTCTCGGTCGCTGATCTCAAGCCGGGCCAGACCGCTAAAGTACGGAAGCTCGAAGGGCGGCGTTCCTACGTGGCGCGGCTTGCGGCTCTCGGCTTCACCGTCGGCGTCCCTGTCAAGATTATCCGCAACAACTCGCGCGCGCCCCTCCTTCTCAGCCTTAGGGGGGCGCAGATAGCGCTCGGCGCCAGGGAGGCCGCGGGCATTATCGTCAGCCTGGTAGAGGTGGGCGCCGAAGCCGCCCCGCCGGAGCCCAGATCCTCGAACTACGCGATCGCCTTGGCCGGGCAGCCGAACGTCGGCAAGTCCACCGTCTTCAATCTGCTCACGGGCATGAACCAGCATGTAGGAAACTGGACAGGGAAAACGGTCGAGAAGAAATTCGGGACCTGCCAGCACGGCCAAGGAAAGTACGAAATCGTCGACCTTCCGGGCACCTACTCGCTCTCGGCCAACTCCGAGGAGGAGCTGATAGCTCGCGAGTACATCCTTCGCGAGCACCCGGATCTCGTGGTCGCGGTCGTCGATGCGGCCACGCTCGAGCGCAACCTGTATCTCGTCGCCGAGCTGCTGCTGCTGCCAGCGCCCATCGTGCTGGCCCTCAATATGATGGATGTCGCCGAGCGGGAGGGGATCAAGGTCGAGCCCGAGGTCCTGGAGAAGGCCATCGGCATCCCCGTGGTGC
>Ga0181529_10003981_pt1 | contig 16326 bp, 13 predicted proteins | sample PEATcosm2014_Bin_36_FD_119763 | JGI IMG/M metagenome (GOLD analysis project Ga0181529, IMG submission 119763) | Peatland microbial communities from MTU Mesocosm Facility, Houghton, MI, USA - PEATcosm2014_Bin10_30_metaG | ecosystem: Environmental > Terrestrial > Soil > Wetlands > Peat | place...
CGCGTCGAGCCGATCACCTACTGGATGCGAATCGGCTACGACATCTCGGAGGGCGTGCTGCAGCGCCAGCGTCTCAAGCTCGAATACGGCTTGCGAGGACTGATCCCCGACGGCGCGCTCTTCCGCGTGTCGACGGTGGGCGTGCCCCCCAAGGACAGTTACCGCATCGAAGACGAGTTCATCCGCGATCTGATTGCGGCGGCGCCTCAGGATACGCGCGCGTTCATGGTTGGAGATCCGAGCCGGGCTTTCATTTCACGTAACCCCGAATGACGACCCATGACGATAGCCGCCTAACGGGTCGACGATCTGCCGATCTCAAGCGCGACACCGTAGTGCTCAAATGGATGAGTAGCTTCATCCTGGCCTTCCAAGGTGCGACCCATCTCGAGCGGCTGTTTCATCGCACTAGCGCCCACTAGAAAGCCAGCACGCTGTGGGCGGGATCGTCGTCGGCGGACGCCTCAGGCGTCGTCGCGCCTCCGGGCGCAGCGGTCGACGTCGGCGCAACGGCGCGCCGCGCGTCAACTGAGGATTGAGAGCCCCATTCGACAAATTGACGGAATTTTGCGGCGAATTACCAGCAAAACCTCCAAAGCCGATTAGCGAGTCGAGCGTGTTGAGTCACGACGTCGCCGTACGCAACCTTGACGTGCTTATGGCGGAAGATGCACGTAAGCGTGCGCCGAATCAACGGAGTAGATGAGCGAGTATGAGACAGAGACAATCTCAACCGGATTTGCCGAGACGCTTTCGCATTCGGGCTTCTGTCGCCGAAGCCTCGCTTAGAAGCGCCTCGCTCGCCGTCGTCCGCGTGGCGCGTTGGATTGCGCGAGGAGCGCTTCGCGCCTTCGAACCGATCGACGCCATAGGCGTCCGGGCTCTGCGGTCGCCGAGGGACGCGCCCGTCGCCCGCGTTCGACGAGTCGATCGCAGGCGGCGCGACCGCATCCTCTCGGGGGCAAGCGCGACGGGGGCGGAAAAGCGAGCAAACAAGCGAAGGCGCTCTCGCCTCCAGCTCGGGCGAAGGCAAAGGGGATATCGCAATCGCGCCGCGCCAGCTTTTCCGGTCCGTCTCGTTCGTCCCATCGCCCGGCGACCGCCGCCTGAGGAAATGACGTCGAATTGGTTCGATCTCGATTGACAGTGGTCAGTCGCGTCGCGGCATACAGGGGTTAGACGTCGCTTCGATGGCAAGGGCTTGCAGAGACTGCGAATTTCACCATCGCGTCGGTCGTCTGAGAATGTGCGTTTTGACCGGCGAACAGGCGCAACGCGAACGCGTGTATGGGGACTGCGGTCAACGCGGATTGCATTGGCGCGAGGCTCGCAGGAGCTCGTCCTTCGTTGTTCGGGTCTTAGTCGGCTTTGGTCGCTTCATTAAGTCTGTCGTCCGCTAAAGACTGAGAAACGGACGGCTGGTTTGGCCGAGGAGTGGTCCGGAGCCTGCGCGCCGACGCGCATTCGCTTACGGAACCGCTTTGTCTCCGCGATCTGTGACAGGTCAGATCAATTGCGGAGCAATTTTTCGAGGGGCCGCGCAATCGAGGAGCGCAGACCGAGTTCATTCACGACCGCGCCCAAGCGACACCGTTACGGCGGCCGCCATGGTCGCCGCGAAGTAGACCCCGACGCCAGGAATCTGCAGCGAAAAGTCGACGATTGAGTGCAGGCTGACGAGGGCCGACGCGGCGAGACCCATAACCGGAATGAAGCGGAGCTTGTGCCGGACTTTGACGCCACGGACGAACACCGCGATCAGAACGACATAGCCGATCGCCAAAGCAGCCAGAAACGGCAAGCCAAGTCCGAGCCAGCCCTCCAGAAAGAAATTATGGGCCCGCTCCCAAACGCCGAAGATTCCGGCGCAATCGGAGTCTCGATAAACGGGGAAGACATCCTGGAAAGCGCCCAATCCCGTGCCGAAAATCCAATTGTCCTTGATCGCCTTGATCGTCGAGGAAAAGGCGCACCAGCGCGCGTCGTCGCCTCCCTGCTCTTCCATCCGATACACGGATCTGCCGGCGAACAGCGCGAACAAACTGATGACGACGAGCAAGCCGGCAACGATCGTCGCATAGCGGCGCCAAGTGACGAATTCCTCGCCCGGCTTGTCGGCCGTCAGCGGGTGGGTCGACATCACGGCGACGGCGATGACGCAGGCGATGAAGGTCGCGCCGACCGCGCCTCGCGACTGCGTGAGGAAAAGCGCCATCGCGATGATCAGGCAACAGAACGCGTGGACCAGCACCAAAACGTTCTTGTCGCGCCAGCCGATGGCGAAATTGAACGCCTTCTTGAGGAAGCTGGCGACGTGGATCTTTCTCAATTCTTGGAATTCGAGTCCAAGGTTGAGGAGAAGAGCGATGCCGAAGAACGTTCCCGCCGTGTTGCGATTGACGAACGTCGCAGTGAGATAGCCGACGTAATATTTCTTCGTCTCGAAAAGAAGTTGGTCGGGGAACAGCAGTTCTTGCAGGATGCCGAACGCCGCATAGGCCGCGCCGAAATAAGCCAGCGCCCGCCACAGCCATTGCGCATCGTCGTCGCCCTGAAAGAAGGCCAGCGCAGCGATGAAGGTGAGAAAGGGGAGCGCCAATGTGGTCAGCGCGTCGAGCGTCATGCCAGGCGCGACGGAGATGGTTCCGTTCACCGGACCGATGGTTTCGCTGACCGATTTCCAGGCGCCGTTCGCAATCTCCAAACCCGGCAACGGCAAAGTCTGGGAGGTTGCGTAGGCGATCAGACCGGCGAGCACGAAGATCGAGACCGCTTGGACGCGGCCGACTCGCCATGAACCAATCGGACGAAAAGTCGAAAGGATCGCGAGGACGGCGAAAGCGAGCGCCGCTAGGTTCACTTGGACAGTTGAAGCGGCGCCGTAGGCCGTCACGGTGAGGCCGACGGCGGCGACGAAGGCCCTCGCCAGCCACCTGCGGGGCGCCGCCAATCGAGGGGCGACGAGCGCCTGCGTCATTTTGCGCCAGCCCCTAAGAGCGTTACGCCGTCGGCGTCGATGCGCAGGACGGAAAGGCGGTTGGTCAGGTACGCGCCTGTATCGACATTGATTCTGTTTTGCAGAAACTCGACGCTTGCAACCGGGGAATGCCCGTGGACGACGATGAAGCCGAACTTTCCGGAAAAGCGTAAGAAATCATCGCGGATCCAGGCGAAGTCGGCGATCGACTGGTCCTCGATCGCGACGCCGGGTCTCAGTCCCGCATGGGCGAAGCAATAGTCGCCGGCCGTGTAAACGCTCACCAGCGACGAAATGAAACGCAAATGCGAAACGGGAATCTTTTCGGCCAGATCGAGAGGCTGGACTCCGCCCTTGGCGAGCCGGTCACGGGCGTCGACGCCGTAAGAGAGGATCGTCTCGAGGCCTCCGAGCTGACGCCACTCCTCGAAAGGCGTCTGTCCGCGCAGGAACGACTCCATGATGAGTTCGTGATTGCCTCTCAAAGCGACGACGCGGACTTTCGTCGAACGGGCGATGAGCCGGTCGATGACCCCTTTTGAGTCCGGGCCGCGATCGACGTAGTCGCCAATGTAAATCTCGGTCGCCTGATCGCGCGCGCCGCGTCGCGCGACGTCGCGGTCGATGAGGTCGTGCGCTTGGGCGAGGCAATCGGAACGACCGTGGATGTCGCCAATGGCGTAGAGAAGCCGCCCCTCCGGGCTCGGAGGGTAACGGGCCTCGCGGCGACGCAGGATGTTGAGCCAAGCGAACATGGTGTCTTCACGGAAGGCGCGGTCATCGCTGCTGGGTCGGCGACGAACGGAGCCTCGGACGCACGAAGCTTGCCGCACTCTCTCCATTCGGGTCGTCGGCGGCCGCCCTGCGCGTCCGGCTCGCAACCTCGTTTCGCGCGCGACCGCGCCGCCTTGGACGCAACGGGGCGACGAAGCCCGCAGAGCGATCGTCGCCGTCACGTGGGGCGATCGCAGTTCTGGCGGTCGAGAGCGCGCGCCTGGTCTCGTTCGAACGTCATGGGAGTTCTGATTCGAGCGCTACAAATTCCGGCCTCGGTTCGTGCGGCTCCGGCGTGTCGATTACCAGACCGTCAACAGGAGGTCGCATATTGCACGTATGCGTCGGTTGTGCAATCATAGGTTGCGTCGCGCGGCAACTGATGGGGCTGAGGTTTGGGGGCGACCGTGCAGATTGCTCGCCAGTCGAGCTTTGCCGCGCAAGTCGAGCGGCAGCGGTTTGGGTTGCCGTGTCGGGCGCTGCCGCTGATTGCGGCGGCGGTCGACGCGGCATTGTTGCTGTCGGCCAGCGTTCTCGGGCAGTCCACGTACCAATTTTATCTCACGGGCAGCTGCCCTCCGCTCGACGAGGCGGTCGGAATCGGCGCTGCGGCCGTCATCGTCTTTACGCTGTCGGCGCGTCTGTGGGGCCTTTACAGAATTCGAATCTTGTTGGCGCCGGTTCCCCAATTGCACCGCGTCGTCGCGACGTTGGCGGTCAGTTTGTTCGCGGCGAGCTGCATCCTGTTCCTGCTGAAAGTCGGCGCGCAACAGTCGCGTGGCGGCATGGTCGTTTTCGCGGCGCTCGCGGCGGCGCTGACGCCGCTCGGGCGCCTCGTCGTAGCCGCCGCCTTGCGCAAAGGGGTCCGCTGCGGCGCGATCAGGGGCCGCCGTGTCGTGGCGCTCGGCGACGCCACGGAACTAGCTCGATTCGGCGAACCGGACTTCCTGCAATTTGGGATCGAAGAGATCGCGCGGATCGCGATCGGGAGCGGCTCAAACGGCGCCGCCCTGAGCGAAAACGACCGCGCCCGGATCGTTCACGCTATCGACGTCGCGCGGCAGCTTCGCGCCGCGGAATTCTCGTTGTTCATGCCATGGACCCACGCTCGCGCGCTCGCTGAAGTGTGTGAGCTGCTGCGCAACTCGCCGCTGCCGGTTCGATTGTACCCAGACCAGAGAATACGCGACGTTCTTGCCCGTCAGGCGGAATGTGGCTTTGACGAGCGCTTCACGGTCACGGTCCAGCGCTCGCCGATGAGCGTGAGAGAGCGGGCGCTCAAACGCGCGACGGATCTTGTCCTGGCGACCTCGGCGCTGGTCGCCTTCGCGCCGCTGCTGCTGCTGACCTCGCTGCTCGTCCGTATCGACAGCCCCGGCCCCGTCATTTTTCGTCAGCGGCGTTGCGGGTTCGACAATCGCGAATTCGTCATTTTCAAATTTAGGACGATGACAGTGTTGGAAGACGGCGATTCGATCGTTCAGGCCAAACCGGACGATGCGCGGGTGACGCGCATCGGCAAATTCCTCAGGCGATCGAGCCTCGACGAGCTACCGCAACTCATCAATGTCGTGCGCGGCGACATGTCGCTGGTGGGGCCGAGGCCCCATGCGATCGCTCATGACGACGAGTACAAAGCGCGCATCAACAACTACGCGCTGCGCCATAACGTGAAGCCGGGACTGACGGGCGCCGCGCAAGTCATGGGGTTGCGCGGCGAGACTCAGCGCCTTTCGGAAATGGAGCGACGGGTCGAACGCGACCTTTGGTACATCGACAACTGGTCGCTGACGCTCGATCTGAAGCTGATAGCGAAGACGTGCGTGACGCTTTTTCGCTTCGAAGCCTATTAGCGGCGCTCCAAGAAATGGCGACCCGGACATGATAACGCGACCTTCACCAAACGGCGACGGGGCTTTGCGCAAAACAGGGCCGTACGCACGGAAATTCGTCCGACTGCGCAGTCCTCGGACCGTGGGGCGTTGGGTTGAATATGGCGTTAGGCGTTGCCCATTTGTCAGCTCGCGGAGGCGACAATGAGTCGCCGCTGGAGGCGCTGCGTTGCGTTTGGCGCCGCGTCGCTGGCTTTGACGGGCTGTTCGATGATTTCTGACAGCGGGCCGTCGAGACGCATCGTCGAGTCCGAAGCGACTGCCACGCTGGGGGCGACACAAGGTTCGATTCTCGACTATGCGCTCGTCGATTTGAACCGCGTCGTGCTGCCGCTAATCACAGACCCGGGTCCGGGGTCGCTGCTGCGCACGTTTGGCGCGGGACACGGTCCGGCGCCCGAGATCAAGGTCGGAATCGGCGACACCCTTCAGGTCACCCTGTTCGAAGCGCAAGCCGGCGGGCTGTTCATCCCCGTCGACGCCGGAAGCCGACCGGGCAATTTTGTTTCGCTGCCCAATCAGACGGTCGACGCCAAGGGCTACATCACCGTTCCCTATGCCGGGCAAATCCGGGTGCTGGACCGCGGAACCCCCGCCATTCAGCAAGACATCATCAACAGACTGAAGGATCGGGCTATCGAGCCGCAGGCGGTCGTTTCCGTCGTCAGTCAGACGTCGACGGAGGTGACGTTGGTCGGCGACATCAACAATCCCGGCAAGATCGCGATCAACGCGGCGGGCGATCGGGTGCTCGACGCGATCTCGCGCGCTGGCGGCATCCGCAGTCCCGGCTACGAAGAATTCGTCACCCTACAGCGTCATGGTCTGAAGGGAACGGTCTACTTCATCAACCTAGTGAAGGACCCGCGTGAGAACGTATACGTCGCGCCCGGCGACACGCTCTATGTCTATCAGTATCAGCGCGCGTTCATGGCTTTCGGCGCCACCGGCGCCAGCGGCCAGTTCAAGTTCCTGCAGGAGAACGTGACGCTCAGCGACGCGGTGGGCAAAGCTGGCGGCTTGCTCGACAGCCGAGCCGAACCGGGCCAGGTCTTCGTCTACCGGATCGAGCAGCGGTCGACGCTGGAAAAGATGGGCGTCGACGTTTCAAGGTTTGCAGAGGATCGCGAGACGATTCCGACCATCTTCCGCGTCAATTTCCGCGATCCGTCGGGCTTCTTCGCGGCGCGAAGTTTCCCGATGCGGGACAACGACATCATCTACGTCGACAACGCCGATCAGGTCGAGATCACGAAATTCCTCAACATGATCACGACAGTCACGGGGTCGACGTCGTCCGTCGCCAACGACGCCGCGAACACGAAGGGGTCTGTCCTCTATCTCGGGAATCGCTGTGCGACGTTGAGCGGGGTTCTCACGTGCCCGACACGGTGAGCGGAGCTGGCAATTGTTCGTCAATTGGCAAAAGCAATCGGTGTCTTGGAGGCGATCATGGCGCGAGAGAATTCGATGAAACGACCAGCAATCGCTTCGCTGTCCATCGTCGCCTTGCTTCTCGCGGGGTCCATTGCCGTCGGCGCGCAATCAATGGGCGAAGCGCCCCACGCGCCCTCATTCGCGAAACTGCCGGATTCGGCGATCGCGAAATTCAAGGCCAATCCGCAAGGCCTACTGACGACGTACGCTTCCGCCGGGCTTCCATTGTCGACTGAGGTCCGTAGCCTCGTCTTGACCGACCCCAGTCTGGTCGAAACGCTGATCGCCGTCGCCAAGGGCGCCAACGATGCGCAGGAGGCGGCGATCGGTGCGGGCCTCGCGGAAGCGGCGCGCGTTCTCGCCGCCACCGATCCGACTCTGGCGGCAAAGATTCAAGCCGCCGTGGCGCAGTCCGGATTGGCGTCGCTGATCACCGCCTTCGTCGCCAGTTCCAATGCGACGCAGACGACCGCGGTTGGCGGCGAAGGCGGCGGAGGTGGCGGCAGCGGCGGCGGGACGGGCGGCGTCGGCGCTTCAACCGGATCGAACAGCGGCGCCAATGCGGGGAGCGGCTCATTCGGCGCGACGAACGGCGCTTCGGCGTTTGGTTCGCTCTCCGGCGCGTCCGGCGGCGGGTTCTCTTCGTCAACGAACCAATCGACGAGCCCATCAAAGTCGTCGATTTAGGGCCCATCGAGTCGTGCAGCTGGTCATGGACATGCGGGGGCGCCGGGCATTGTCGATCCTACTGAATGATCGCGACTTGGGAACGCGCGAATGCTGAAACGCGTCGAGCCGCCCCAAGGCCCCGGAGCTGATGTTGACATGGAGGTCGCCGGTTCTCCGGGAGCGATCGACTTCGATCAGTTGGTGGCGGCGGCGCGTCGCCAGGCGCGAGTCGTCGCGGCCGCAGCGGCGATCGCTGTCCTGTTGGGGCTCGCTTACACCGTCACCGCGGTTCCCAAATATACCGCGACCACCGATATCTTGATCGACAGCCAAAAAGACCAAAACGCGTTATCGGCGTCGATCGCCGAGTTGACCTTCGACACCGGTGCGATCGACAGTCAGGTCGAGGTGATGAAATCGGAGAAGATCGCCCTTTCGGTGATCTCGACGATGCATCTCACCCACGATCCTGAGTTCATGGGCGCGCGCGGGACACTGATCGGTCAAGCGTTGGGTTTCTTGCGCGCCGTGTTTGATTTCAGCGGCTGGTTCTTGAGCCGAGAAAAATCCGACTCAGCGGAGGAAGCCGATCTGACGCGCGCCGCAATGGGTCAACTCAAAGCCAATCTCGACGTGCGCCGCGTCGCGCGCACTTATGTGCTAGCGGTAGATTACACTTCGCCGGATCGTGGCAAGGCGGCTGCGATCGCCAACGCCTTCGCTGAGGCCTATCTCACCGATCAGCTCGACGCCAAGTTCGACGCGACGCGGCGCGCCGCCGGATGGCTGCAAACGCGTATCGCCGACCTCAAGCAGCAGTCGCTTGACGCGGACTTCGCCATTCAGAAGTTCAAGGCCGACAAGGGCATTGTCGTCACCGGCGGCGACAAGCCCGGACTGATGTCCGATCAACAACTGACCGATCTCAACGAGCAGCTCGGCATCGCGCGCACTGACACCGCGAAAGCTGAGGCGCGTTATCAGCAAATCGAGGATCTGCTGAAATCAGGGCGCGCCGACGCTTCCGTCCCCGATTCTCTCTCCAATCCGGTGATCAACGACCTGCGGGAAAAATTCTTGAATACGTCGAAGATGGAAGCGCAGCTCGAGAGCAAACTCGGCGGCGGCCATCTTCAGGTCATCAACTTGCGCAGAGAGATGGAGGAATATCAGCGGCTGATCTACGAGGAGCTGCAGCGCATCGCGGAGAGTTACCGCAGCGATGCGGAAGTCGCGCGGCAGAAGGAACAATCGCTGAGTTTGTCGATGTCAGGACTGGTCGGAGCGAGCGCCGGCACCAACGAGATTCTAGTGCAGTTGCGCGAATTGGAACGCGAATCCGAAACGTACAAGAATTTGTACCAAACCTTCATGCAGCGCTATCAGGAAGCGATTCAACAGCAGTCGTTTCCGGTCAGCGAAGCGCGGGTGATCACTGCGGCGACGCCGCCCGCCAACGCGAGTTATCCCAAGCGCGGCCTCATTCTCGCATTGTCGTTGGTCATGGGCGCCATGGTCGGCGCGGGCCTAGGCGCACTACGCGAGCATCGCGATCGCGTGTTCCGCACCGCGTCCCACGTCCGCGACGAACTCGGCCTCGAGTTTTTGGGGATGCTGCAAGACGTCGAGGCGCCGATCACCATCAAAGGCGCCACGGAACAGAACCTGGATCCCAAGCAGATCCACGTCAACAATTCGCTCCTGCGCTACTCGATTGACCATCCTCTCTCCAGTTTCTCGGAGACTTTACGTTCGGCCAAGGTCGCGGCGGACTTGGCGTTGGGCGAGCGCAAGCCGAAAGTCGTCGGCGTCATTTCCGTGTTGCCGAACGAAGGCAAGTCGACGGTCGCCAAGAACTTCGCTTCGCTGCTGGCGCATCTCGGCGCGCGCACGGTGTTGATCGACGGAGACTTGAGAAATCCGGGCCTGACCCGAGATATCGCGCGCCAGGCCGAGACTGGGGTTCTCGAGGCGATCCGGCGCGATCGTCCGGTGAACGATCTGTTGCTGTCGGAGCCCGATTCCGGGCTTTTCGTTCTGCCCGCAGTGATCAAGAAGCGGGTGCAGCACTCGAGCGAACTTCTGTCTTCGCCTGGAATGCACGACGTTGTCGCGGAGCTCGGCAAGACGTTCGACTACATCATCATCGACGTGCCGCCGTTGGGGCCGGTCGTCGACGTTCGCGCCGCGGGCTCGTTGTTCGACGCCTTCCTGTTCGTGGTGGAATGGGGTCGCACGCCGCGCATCATGGTGCAGAACATTCTGACCTCGGATAGCGCCCTGTACGAAAAGTCCGTCGGCGTCCTCTTCAACAAGGTCAACCTGAAAAAGGTCAATCTCTACGAGGGTTATGGATCGAAGGATTATTACTACAGCCGTTACAGCAAGTATTACCACAAAGACAAGGCGTAGGGGAAAGGCGTGGCGATCCCTCGGCGAAAGACGGCGACGGCGGCGTTCATCGCGTCTCCCATTCTGTTTGTCATCGCGGTTGCCGTCGCGTGCCTGTCGGTGCGCGGGCTGGCGCTCGCCGCCATCAACGCTGATCTGTTCGATTTGGCTGCGTCGATCGAAACAGAGGCGCAGCCCGACGCCGACTATCTCTCGCGCTTCGTCGCCAGCAAGGGGCTCGACGAAGTCTCCTTAGATTGCGGCGACTCTTTCACCCGTGCGAGTTTGACGGTCAATTTGGCGGCGCTCGACGCCGCGACTGTGGCGCTCGACGTGCCAGCGACCGACGCCGCCGAGCGCGGCGCCATCCGCGCCGCTGAGCACCGGTTGGCCTGCAATCCACTCGATGGGAATGCCTGGTTGCGCTACGCCATGGTCGAAAGCAAGGGCGCGGGACCAGTCAAGTCGGTGATCGACGCCTTGCGCGCATCCTATTGGGCCGCGCCAAACGAGGGCTGGATCATTGAATCGCGCTTGCCGTTCGCGACGAACCTCGTTCTGGCGGGCGCTGACGGATTCGAGGCGGAATACGTCGACGATCTTCGACGCTTCACCGCCTACGAATCGATCAGTCGAGTCGGCGCGGCCTATGTCGCTCTGTCGCCGCCCGTGCGCCGTCGGTTGCGTCCGCTGATTGCGGTAGAGCCGGAGACGCGAAGGAAAGCGATCCTGGCCGAAATCGATCGCCTCGGCGTCGACTACACGCGTGATGCGCCATGAACGGTGTTTCCGGCGTGGCCGATCAGAATTGCGAGAAGCTCGGGATGCGGCTGATCGACGCCGCGCGCTTCGATCTCACGTCTGGCGAGCGATGGTACGTGGCGATGACCTTGCCGCGCAAGGAACGTTTGGCCGCGACGCAGCTCGACAATCAGCGCTATCGCAATTTTCTCCCGCTTCAGCTGGAGACGCGACGACACGCGCGCAAATTCACGACCGTGCTTGCGCCGGTCTTTCCCCGGTACATCTTCGTCATTCTCGATCCCACGCAACAGCGCTGGCGAAGCGTCAACGGCACGCTCGGCGTTCAGCGGCTGCTCACGGACGGCGAACGCCCGTTGGCGGTCGCGTCGGGAGTCGTCGAGACTTTGGTTCAATCGAGCGATCAACGCGGCGCCTTGATCTACAAGCCGGACGAACTGGCGATAGGCGATCGGGTGAAACTTGTGTCGGGTCCACTTGCCGGGTCGCTCGGAATTTTGCAGCGCCTTGATGGCGCAGGGCGCGTTCAAATTCTCCTCGCCCTGCTCGGCGGTCCCGTCAAGGTGACCGCTGCGCGGGAGATGGTGGCCGCGGCGCTCTAGTCGTCGTTGTCGTCTTGGGGGAGTCAGAGGTTTCGATTGGGGACCGTCCGCTCGGACGGATTCACCCGAATGGCGGTAGCATGTCCAGGCGCCGCGTCCATCGCCACGACAACCAACGCGGCGGCCCAACCCCTGCTGGCGATGAACCGTCGTTTCCCACCGAAAGAGCGGGACGGAAACGCGTAGAGCGTCACGCTTCGCTGACGCCACGCGCTCGGCCTTAGTGCAGGGGCGGAAAGACGCCGATCGAAATCGCCGAGCCGCCGCGGCGACAATCTCGAGTGCGCTCGAGTCCATGCCGCGGACGCACGCCGGAACCAACATCGCGTAACCGAATCTGCTTTCGACGAGGATGGAAATGAGCGAGCAAAAAGTCGCCCTGATCACGGGCGTCACCGGTCAGGATGGCGCCTATCTCGCCGAGTTGCTGCTCGACAAGGGCTACGTCGTTCATGGCGTCAAGCGTCGTTCCTCGAGCTTCAACACCGGCCGCGTCGAACATCTCTACGAAGATCCGCAGACGCGCGCTCCGCATTTCGTTCTCCACTACGGCGATATGACCGACGCCGCCAATCTCATTCGCATCGTTCAGGAGACGCAGCCCGACGAAATCTACAATCTCGCAGCCCAGTCGCACGTCCAGGTCTCGTTCGAGAGCGCCGAATACACCGGGAATTCCGACGCCTTGGGAGCGCTTCGCCTGCTGGAGGCGATCCGATTGCTGAAGCTGGTGGAAAAGACTCGATTCTATCAAGCCTCGACTTCGGAACTTTTCGGCAAGGTACAAGCGGTTCCGCAAAGCGAAACGACGCCGTTCTATCCACGCTCGCCTTATGCGGCCGCCAAACTCTATGCCTACTGGATCACCGTGAACTATCGCGAGGCATATGGCGTTCACGCTTCAAACGGCATTCTGTTCAACCATGAGAGCCCTTTGCGCGGCGAGACCTTCGTCACGCGCAAGATCACCCGCGCCGTCGCGGCGATCCACCTCGGCCTGCAAGAGCGGCTCTATCTCGGCAATTTGGCCGCCAAGCGCGATTGGGGCCATGCGCGCGACTATGTTCGCGGCATGTGGCTGATGTTGCAGCAACCCGAGCCTGACGATTACGTCCTGGCGACCGGCGAGACCCACAGCGTGCGCTCATTTGTCGAGAAGGCGTTTCACAGCATTGGCGTCGATCTCGAATGGCGGGGGGAGGGCGTCAACGAACGGGGGATCAACGCCGCCGACGGCCGTGTTCTGGTCGAAGTGGACCCGCGCTACTTTCGTCCTACCGAAGTCGATCTCTTGATTGGCGATCCGACCAAAGCCTGGCTGAAGCTCGGGTGGCGCCACGAGATCAAGCTCGACGAACTCGTCGCCGACATGATGCGCGAAGATCTCAAGCTCATGGCGAGAGCCTTGCCGCAGCCCGACCTGCACAAGGGATTCGCCTATGTCTGAGGTCGTCTATCCGCTGTCGGGCAAGCGCATCTGGGTCGCCGGCCACAGGGGCATGGTCGGCTCGGCCTTGGTTCGCCGGCTCCGTTCAGAAGATTGCGACGTGATGTCAGTCGATCGGCGCGACGTCGATTTGCTCCGCCAGACCGAAGTCGAAGCTTGGGTCGCGCGCGTTCGGCCGGACGCCATCATTGTCGCGGCGGCGAAAGTGGGCGGCATCTGCGCCAACGCCGCCCTGCCGGCGGAGTTCATCTATCAAAACATGATGATCGAAGCGAACGTAATCGAGGCGGCGCACCGCGCCGACGTCAATCGGTTGCTGTTCCTCGGCTCGTCCTGCATCTACCCGAAATTCGCGCCCCAGCCGATCAGCGAAGACGCGCTGCTCACCGGCCCGCTTGAGCCGACCAACGAGGCCTATGCGATCGCCAAGATCGCCGGGATCAAGCTCGCTCAGGCCTACCGCAAGCAATATGGGCGCGACTACATCTCGGCGATGCCAACCAATCTCTACGGCCCCGGCGACAATTTCGATCTCGCCAATGGCCATGTCCTGCCCGCGCTGATCCGCAAGGCCGACGATGCGCGCCGAAATGGGCAATCGGAACTGACGATCTGGGGCAGCGGCGCGCCGCGCCGCGAGTTTCTCTTTGTCGACGATTGCGCCGACGCGCTCATCCACCTGCTGAAAGTCTATTCGGGAAGCGAGCACGTCAACGTCGGCTCCGGCGAGGATCTCTCCATCCACGAACTCGCTGAACTGGTGGCGAAGGTGGTGGGGTTTCCGGGAACGGTGACGATGGATCCGTCGAAGCCAGACGGAACGCCGCGTAAGTTGATGAGCGGCGCGCGCCTCGCCGCGCTCGGCTGGCGACCACACATCGGTTTGGAGGACGGCATCCGCGCCACCTACTGCTGGTACCTGGAGCAGTTGGTCGAGCCCCGTGGCGCGTTGCGCGGCGCCGCGCGGATGGCGTCTTGAGGCATTTGTCATCGGTCGATCGAGGGCCCGCGATGGCGAAGATTCTCATTTATGCGATGAACTATTGGCCGGAAATCGCCGGCGTCGGTCCGTATACCGGCGAGATCGGCGACCATTTCGCCTCACTCGGGCATGAGGTCACGGTCCTGACGACCGCGCCGCATTATCCCGGTTGGAAAGTCGTGCCGCCCTACAGCAACGGCCGCTTCTACTCGGAAATGCGCCGCGGCGTCAGGATCGTCCGTTGCCCGCTCATCCTGCACGAACGGATGGGCGGGGTTTGGCGACTGATCGCGCCGGCGTCGTTCGCCCTGATCTCGGCGCCGCTGGCCGTGTGGCTGACGCTACGCCGCCGTCCCGATATTGTGTTGTGCGTCGAACCGACCTTGATCGGGGCCCCGTTTGTCGTCGCGGCGGCGCGCCTTATTGGCGCCAAGACCGTTCTGCACGTCCAGGATCTCGAGATCGACGCCTGCTTCGCCGTCGGCCATCTTCGCCGTGTCACCTGGCTCGAGGCGTTGGCGCATGGCTTTGAAAGGTTGCTGTTGCGTGGATTCGACCGGCTGATCACGATTTCCACACAGATGGCGGAGCGTCTGGCCGAGAAAGGCGTGCCCAGGAAGCGCGTCGCCATCGTGCGCAACTGGGTCGATCTCGACCATATCAAGCCGCTCGAAGGGGTCAGTCCCTACCGACAGGAGCTCGGCCTCGGTCAGGGAGATTGCGTCGTCCTCTACGCCGGCAATATCGGCGCCAAACAGGGCCTCGGCGATGTGATCGCCGCCGCTCGCCGTTTGAAGTTGCGACCCGACATCAAGTTCGTGATCGCCGGCGAGGGCCCGGCCAAGAGCGACCTCGCCGCCAGCGCCGCCGATCTGCCCAACGTGCGCTTTCTACCGTTCCAACCTTACGAGCGCTTGTCGGCGTTTCTCGGCGTCGCTGACATCCATATTCTGCCGCAAGCGACGGACGCGGCCGATCTCGTTCTGCCCTCGAAGTTAGGCGGCATGCTCGCCAGCGGACGCCCCATCGTGGTCACCGCCGCGCCGGGGACCGAGCTTGCGACCTTTCTGGCCGGCGCGGCGATCGTCGTTGCGCCCGGCGACCCCGCGGCGTTGGCGGGGGCGATCGCCGAGGGCGTGGACCAGCCAGCGGAAGACCCGGTGAAAGTGCGGCGTCGCAGACATCTTGCCGAGCTTCTGTCCAAGCCGGAGGGCTTGAGGAATTTCACCGCCTTGGCGGTTGGCTGGCGCCCGATCTCGCGGGCGCAGAAGGTCGAGACGGTCGCGGCGCCTGAGGCGACTGAGCGGCGTGGCGAGTTGGTTGGATAAGAGCGGCCGCCGGCGGGCGCCCTTCGCTTGTCGTCCGGTCAATCTCGCCGCCTCGCGTCGAACTCTGTTCGCCGCACGGATGACGAGGGGCGTTATCGAACGTCGGGCTCTTGCGCATTGACACGTGCTTCACCATCGCTCCGATACGGCGCTGTGCATCGAGCCGACGTTGATAAGGAGTACCCGCAGTGGTCATCGCGGCGCGCTTCGTCGGCGCCATGACCGTGCGGCATGTCCAGGATCTCGGGGTCGGCGCGCGCTTCGCCGTCCGGCAAGTCGCCCAGAGCGCGTGGCTCAAGCGGCTCGTCCACGGTTTCGAGAAACGAATGCTGCGGCCTCGATCGGCTGATGACCATTTCCGGCCGCATGGCGGAACGTCCTGGGCAGAAAGGCGTTCTAGCCGATCACGTCGCGGTCGAAGCATTTGGGTCGATCTCGACCACATCAAGCGTCTCGAGGGGGGGCGGTCAGCACCTATCGGCAGGAGTTCAGGATCGCCGAGACCGATTGCGTGATCCTCTATTCCCGCACCATCGGCGCCAAGCAAGGCTTCGACGGCCTGATCGACGCGGCGCGCCGCCTGTCGCGGCGCGTCGACATCGAGTTCTTGATCGCCGGCGAGGGGCTCGCCAAGAAGGACCTCGCCGCACGCGCCGGGCGATTACCCGATGTCCGATTTCTGCCGTTTCAACCCTGCGCCTGGCTTTCGGATTTCTTGTGGCTCGCCAAAATCCATATTTGGTCGCAAGTGGTCGACGGTGCCGACCTCGTTCTTCCGTCCAAGCTCGGCGGCATACTCGCCAGCGAGTGTCGCTTCGTCATTGCGCCCGCGCTAGGGACAGAACGCGCGGACTTCGTCGAGGGTGCCGCAACCATCGTTCCGCCCGCGGACGCGTAAGCGGCGGCCAAAGCGATTGAGCAAGCTGCACATGCCGGATCTGAAGACACCACTGCCGCTCCCTGCCGCCGGCGACTTGTCTAGCAGGCTGTTGAAAAAGTGAACGTCATTCGCGTTTCAATTCCAGAGCGTTCACGGGGCGATTCTGGTACGTCCTGTGAACAAAC
>Ga0181529_10003982_pt1 | contig 16322 bp, 11 predicted proteins | sample PEATcosm2014_Bin_36_FD_119763 | JGI IMG/M metagenome (GOLD analysis project Ga0181529, IMG submission 119763) | Peatland microbial communities from MTU Mesocosm Facility, Houghton, MI, USA - PEATcosm2014_Bin10_30_metaG | ecosystem: Environmental > Terrestrial > Soil > Wetlands > Peat | place...
CTGCTTCTTCGCAACATCCTCTTCTTTGCGGAAGACCCCGAGCTGATCAAGCTGGTCTTCCAGTCGGCTTGCGATTTCCTCCAGGCCGTCCCAGCTTACCGCTTGACATTCGTCCCCGATACCCGAGTCTGGGAGTTGATCCGATGAACCACAAATACATTGCTCGAAGCACCGAAGTCGCCGCCCGTATGCTCGGAGGCGAGATGATCGTCATGTCCGCCGCCGATTCAAGCCTCTTCACGCTTAACGAACAGGCCACCGCCATCTGGGAAGCCGCCGACGGTGTCACGCCTCTCCGCGCCCTCGTCGATCGCGCTGTCTGCGAAGTCTTCGATGTCGATCCCGCGGTGGCCTATAGCGACGCCGAAACCTTCGTCACCGAGCTTGCCTCCCACGGCGTTCTCCTCCTGTCCGATTCCCCCATCCCCCCGCGGGAGCAATCAGCGTGAGCGCCCTCCTCCAGGAAGTCATGGACCGGGCCCGCCTCCTGGGAGTCCCGTTCGACGTTCACCTGGACCTGACCTGGCGCTGCAATGAGCGCTGCGTCCACTGTTACCTCGAGCATGCCTCCCCAGACGAAATGTCCGCTCCTGAGTACCGCGGCCTCCTCGATCAATTGGCCGAGGCCGGCGTTTTCTTTCTGACCTTCAGCGGCGGCGAGCCCCTCCTCCGCCCTGATCTCTTCGAGATCCTCGCCCACACTCGTGGCTTGGCTTTTTGTGTGAAACTCAAGACCAACGCATCCCTGATCGGCCAACGCGAGGCCGATCGCATCCGCTCTCTCGGCATCCACGAAGTCCACGTCTCCCTGTATTCCCACCGCCCCGAAGCTCACGATGCCGTGACCCTGATTCCCGGCTCCTTCGAGCGCTCTCTCCACGCAGTCCGTCTACTGCGTTCGCTCGGACAGAAGGTGGTCTTCACGCACATCGTCACCCGGCTCGCCTCCGGCGACGACGCAGGCGTGTGCGCGCTGGCCGGCGAGTTGGGCGCCGGCTTCCGCATTGACCCCACCATCACCCCGAAGATCGATGGCGATTCTTCCCCTCTCGCCCTCAACGTCCCCCATTCCGAACTCGTCCGCATAGTCACCAGCCCGGAGTATGTCGGAAATGTCGAAGCGTTCTGCGCGCCCCCCAAACCGCCCGATCCCGCCGCTCTGGACGGGATTCTCTGCGGCGCCGGCCACAACCATTGCTACATCGCTCCCAATGGCGAGGTCTTCCCCTGCGTCCAGTTTCCTGTCTCGTGCGGCAACGTGCGGCGGCAAGGGTTTCTCGATATCTGGCGCCATTCCCCCGCCATGAACGAAGTCCGCTCCGTCCGCGTGCACGATCTCCCCGTGTGCGCACCGTGCAGCCACATTGCCAATTGCACACGCTGCCCCGGCCTCGCTCTCATGGATGGAGACGTCCGCGGCCCCTCCCTACAGGATTGCGAGAAGTCCTGGGCCCGCACCGGCCTGGTACCTACGGGCTGCCCGGCACCTCTCGATCTCACCGCATGAGCATGCACCTCCTGATCGAGTGTGCGCGCGCCCGCCCGGATGACGCTGCCATCCGCTGCGCCGCCGCCGCAGTCGCGGACTGGAACCAGCTCCTCGATCAAGCCGCTGGCCACGGCATGGCCCCGCTCCTGTTCGCGTGTCTCTCCAGGGCATGCCCGGACATCGTGCCGCCCCCTGTTCTCGGCCGCCTGCGCGAGAGGTTCGAAGCCGTGGCCCGTACCAACCTCAAACTCGCTGCCGAGTTGGTCCGCCTCGTTGCCCTGTTTGATCGCGCCGGCATCGAAATCGTCTCCTTCAAAGGCCCCGCCATCGCATGGTCCCTCTACGAGAGTCCCGCGCTGCGGCAGATGAGCGACCTCGACCTGCTGGTCCGCCCCGCCGATGCCCAGCGTGCCGCCGATCTCCTCGTGGCCTCCGGCTGCCGGCCCGCCTGCGGCATCGACCTCCGATTCTTCCGCTCGCGCCGCGAGTTGCTGCTCACCTCGCCCGCTGGTGTCGACCTCGACCTCCATTTGGCCCTGGCGCCCTCCCAGTTCTGCCATGCGCTCGACCTGGACCGCTTCTGGTCGCGGCTCGTGACCGTCTCCGTCGCCGGCCCCTCCATCCGTAGCCTGGCGCCCGAGGACCTGCTCGTCTTCCTCAGCGTCCACGGCGCCAAGCATTTCTGGTGTTCCCTCCATTGGCTCTGCGATCTCGCACGCCTCATCGGTCGCACCGCACTCGATTGGGACGCCGTTATGGCCTACTCGCGAGCCCGCCGCATCTCGCGCACTGTGTCCGCCGGCCTGTTGCTCGCCGCCGATGTCCTCGGTGCCGCGGTCCCAGCCGAAATCCTTGCCCGCGCGCGCGCCTGTCCGCGAACTTTACGAATCGCATCCCGTGCCCAGCTCTGGCTCCACGGCCGCCCCGTGCCTCCAGTTACCATGCCCTTTGAGCTTGGCTTCCAACTCAGCCTTCTCGAACGTCCCTCCGACAAACTCCGCCTCTGCTGGGGCCTCCTCGCGCCTGGGCCAGTCGATGTCGAATCCCTCACCCTTCCCCGCTCTCTCTTCCCCGTGTACTACGCTTTCCGCCCCCTGCGCCTCATAGCGATGTACAGCGGCTTTGCCGCTCGCCGTGTTTGGGCCGGCACTTGCCACCGCGCGTAGCCAGCCAAAATGGGCACATGGCGCGTTCGCCCAACCGCCGCAGCGCTGAGCCAGCGCCGGCAGTTGCCCAACTCCGTACAGCCTCCGCCGAATACACCGAAGAGACAGGGCTCCAGACAGGGCGCAAACTCTGCCTTGTGAAGGCGAAGACGGCTCTAATGCAACTCGCAGAGCCAAAGGATGGCGGTTTTTTGAACGAAATGGGCCCCACAAGTCCAAAATGAGAATTCCGGCTTGGATAAGAGTAATCCGCAGTAGCGGCTGGGAAGGCATCACAAGAAAACCTTGGTCGGTCTTGAGCCTGGCACTGAGTCCAAAGGGTGACAGCAGAAGTAGTGGCACAAGCCGAAAGATTCTCGTCGCCTGCTCGATGGAAGAGCGGCTCGACCCATATCGCCACGGTGCTATCGCTATATTTCGGCATCGACCTGGTTCTGCCCCAGGACTACTGGGGCTACCGAGAGCAGAACTTGATTCCAGCGCAGATGGAGGAGTACTTGGATCGGCCCTTCGTTGCCCAGATGCACGTCCGGCCGCACGTGTCCAACATCGATCTGATTCGACGGTATGGGCTCTCGGTCGTTTACGTCTGGCGGAACCTCGGCGATGTGATCGTTTCGTTCGATGACCACATCCGCCTGGACGATTATCGAAACCCAGTGTGCTATGTCGACGACCGCGATCGTTATCTCGCACTGCCCCAACAGCATCGATACCGGTACTTGATCCAGAATGCAATCCCGTGGTACATCGCCTTCTATTTGTCGTGGCGGCGCGCGTTGCCAACGGTGGCCGGCATCAAGACATCGTACGAGGATATGGTCGCGCAGCCCCAAGCGTTTTTCACGCGGATTATCCAGGGACTGGGAGGAGAGATCGAACCGGAGCGACTCAGCGCGATTCTTCAATTGAAGCACCGTCACACCAGGTTCAACCGGGGAGTTGTTGGGCGCTCTGTGGAGCGGCTCTCGGATGAGAACAAGGGCCTGTTGGAGGATTTGCTCCTGGGCCACATTGAGGACTTATCGGAGCTCTGGTTGGAACTGCCCTGGCGGGACAAGACGGATGCAGCCAGAGCGCCAGTTTCAAGTCAGTCCCTCTTGCATGAACTGGCGTGCTGTCCGTACAACCGTGATGCTGGCGTGGTGAGCGCCACTACTCCCTACCTCCGCATCGAGACCACCGGACCTGACTTCTTCTTTGTCGTCCCCTCGACGGTGTTCGCCGTGCAAGAAGGCAGGTCGGCAAGGCTGAAGTTGATTGTCCGTGGCCAGTTCGGCTCGATTTTCACCCTGCTTTGGCATGGGGAAGGGGAAGACTTCTCGGAGGCCAGAGCCATGCAACGGGCCTATGACGGTCATGGCTGCGTCCGCACCGTGGAGTTCCCTCTTGGTGACGTGTCGGGGCATCCGACCAGTTTTCGGCTCGGTTGCTTCAACGGCAACCAAGGCTCTGGAATCGGCGAGATTCTGGAAATAGTGAAATTGGAAGCCTAACCTCCTTTTCTCCTAATCAGTTCACAAGGCACGGGGCCAGGTCCTTCAACGCGTGGTCGCTCAACCGCCGCAGCGCTGAGCCGACGCCGCACAGATGGCTCACTGTTGCCGGACTTCGTTCAACCTCCACTGCTGCATCGGTGTCGACGGAGGCGGCGCATGCAGCAAAATCAGGCGGCCAGCACGCGGGGGCCGCAGAGGTTTTTGCGGAATGCATTGGAAAGGCAGGGCTTCCCTGCTTTGGATTCTACCGGCCGGGCGACAACCCCGCCCTTTTTGAGCGACAGCCGAAGCCTTCCATTAATCCAGTTCCTGCTGTCTTGACGAAGCGCAGATTTGCTTTTGGGGGGGTACTAGCCCAAATAGGCTAGACAGGGCTTGCAGGTCCGAGGGCCGTTTGATACATTGAATCGGATACGGCAGTCCAGAATAGAAACTCCGGGTACAACGGAATTGGCCGGAGTTCTGGAATGGAGGAAACTTTGCGAGGACTATTCTTTTTCGGCTTGCTAGCGTGCCTTGCGCCGCTGAGCCAGGCGAGCCTGATTGGCACCACGGTCACAGGGGTTATGAACGTCGCCGGCGATCCAACAGACAATTGGTACGATCCTGCAAACGGCTTCGTTCCGACGACCGGCTACCAGAACTCGGCGAGCAACTCTAATTCGCCCACGGTTACGATTGTGGGTGGGAACGAGTTTGGCTATAACGACGGCTTTAACCTGGACGTCACCAGCTTCGGCGCCGGCGGCTTCATGGTCACGGATTCGGTGGAATCCGGTGGGTCCAACATCGCCATGACATTCACGTTCACCGACACCGCGTTTTCCGGTGCCGGCATTAGTGAGGTCTCCAGCACGTTCTCGGGCTTGACGTATGGAATCGCAGGAGATGTGATTACGGTCAACATTCCTGCAGCCGATGTCACGGCGGGTAACACGCTGTCGGCTTCCTTCGTGCTTACTCCGGAGCCGTCGAGTTTTGCGTTGCTGGCAAGCGGCCTGATTGGAGCGTTCGTTTTGGCAGGGCTGCGCAAGCGCTCGACCCCGGCGAGGCGATAACAATCACTTCGTCCTCGCCGCCCCTGGCCACTTCACTCTCCATCTCGCGCCGCAGTTGGTTTATCCTGCGAATCGCTCGGGCTACTCCGGCCTCCGTCGATCCCAACTCATATTCCTGATCGCCGTATCGGCCCACGAAGGTGCCCGATTCCACTCGGATGAATCCTGGGTCGTCTGTGCGCTGAGCCAACTCCAGATAGGCGGCATCGTACACGGATAGCCGGTGAGCGCGGGCCAGCCGGAGGACTGAGTTTTCGGCAGGAGATTGGTCCACCCGGAGTCGGAGCAGTTGCTCTAGATGCGCCAGGAATTGGCCGACGTGGTCGCGTTTCTCGACGGCTGCGGTTAGAGCGGTCTGGAACTCGGCGCGGAACTGCTGCTCCTGTTCCGAGGAGACCAGTTCCGCAGTTTCGATCAGAGCCGCCAGTTGATCCTCGATCACATACAGCGGCGCGCGCGCTGCCGCAATGGGTGGCCCGCAAAAGGTGAGCACGCCCAGGGGGCGAATCCTGTGGCGAGTGTCAGTGTGTGTGTAGGGCCATACGGCGCCGCTCCTCCTTGTCCGGTCGCAAACGCTGCGACGACGTAACTAACAACCCGCCTATCCTTCTGCCAAGCTGTTCGACCTCAAGAGTGCACATCGCGGCAAAAGGCTCTCCTGGAGGATTGACCTGCCCAGGACGTTCCCGGTCAGTCGTTCAGGACGATATTCAGCAATCGCCGCTGCGCTCGGCGTGTCCATATCTATGCAGGCGAAATCCGCAATGGAGCCTGCGTTCCCCACAAGCGGCATTGGCTGAAGTTGGCCGAACTCGTGGGAGTCGCGCCGGGAGGGTGACAACGGTTTCTCCGGCAAGCCCACTTCATGACCGTCATCGTAGGGCAGGCCGGGCGAGAGCGTTTTCCCACACAGTTTAGGTGAACGGGACATCACGGGACTAGTCTCGGCGCCGGGCCGCAGCGCCGCGAGCGCCTCGGGGTATTCAAACGTGGTACACGTCAGCAATCCTCGGGAGATCTGATTCCAGGTGTAGTCACGGCCGCACCTCAAACCGTCTTTATGGCAGACATGGAAATCGGAAGCCGCCAGCCGGAGCAATGGTGCCACCGGTGAGCGACGATTTGTCGCGATTGGCGCCGGTGCAACAGCGGGTTGCCGATATATATTCGGCCACACGTGACGGAGTATTCCGTTACCTTCTGGCCCTCGGACTGGACGCGGCGAGGGCCCAGGAGGTAACGCAAGACGCTTTCCTCCGGTTGTACGTCGCCCTGAGGGACGGGGCGGCCATCGAAGACCCCAAGGCCTGGGTTTACCGCGTGGCGCGCAATGCCGGCGTCGACAGTTTGGACCGGGTCGTCAGGGAGTCGCCGTATGCTGCGGCCATTTCCGAAACGATAGCTAGTCTTGGCAAAAACCCTGAGCAGGAGTTGATCGAAAAGGAATGGCTCGAAGGATTCCAGAATGCGATTGAGAGCCTGTCGCCGCAGCAGCGCGCCTGCCTGGAACTCCGCGGGCAGGGTTTGCAGTACTGGCAGATTGCGGAAGTCTTACAGGTGCGCACGTCGACGGTCGGAGAATTCCTGCGGCGCGGGATCAAGCAAATGAAGAGGTGGAACGAATGCCGGAAATAGAACACCCAACGGAAGAACTGCTGGCGGCCCTCTTCGAGGAGCAATTGCCCGCAGGCGAGGTCGAGCATCTTCTCGCGCATCTCGATTCCTGCCGGATCTGCGAACAAAGAATGAGCCTGATCGAGCCGGCATTCGCACGTTATCAGCGTTGTCGCGAGCTGGTCGCGCCCCGGCTTCCGAAACCGCCGCAGGACTGGGGAAACATCGTGGCGGAAATGCAGAAGGTGGAGCGCGCGCGGCGGACGGCTCCCACACTCGGAAGAAAACGCGGCACGGTGCAGCGTTGGATAGGTGCTCTCGCCGCTGCAGTTTTGGTGGGTGCGATTCTCTTCTGGCCGCAACGCAGTACGGAGTTGCGCGCCGACACGCTGTTGCTGAAAGCCAGGAGCGCGACGCCACGCCGGTCGACGAATTCGCGGTTGACGGTGCGGACTCCCAGGTCCACATTTCTTCGGCCGGCGGTCTTGTCCGGCACGACAACGCAAATCCAGGAAATGAACACGATCCGAATTCGGTTCGTCGCGGCGCACTATGACTGGAGCGATCCTCTCAGCGCGCGTGCATACGCAAACTGGCGCGCGAAAATCGCGCACCATACCGTGGAGGTGTCCGAGGATCACGGGCGGTCCACGATCCGCACGATCGCGATCGAGGGAGCCATTGCGGAAGCATCCCTCACCCTGGACGCAAGGGATTTGTCGCCTGTGAGCGCACGGTTCGTGTTCTCGCCGCAAGACTGGGTCGAGATCGCTACCGCTCCGGATTCGCCGGTGGACTTGCGGCCGCTTGCATCGGCGCCTGGCGACGCACCTACGGCGCAGCACGAATCCAAAGTGGAACAGGGCGTAGCCGAACGGGAGCTCATGACGCGCGTGGCGATCGACCGCCTTGGCGCCGGAGCAGGCGAGCCCATTGACGTGGATGTGGAGCCGGATGGCCGCATTCTGGTCACGCCCTACCGGTTAGGACAACTGCGAGAGAGCCAGTTGCGGGCCAGTTTGCAGGGAATCGAGCGCGTTACCGTGCGATCTCCAGAGGCATCGGAACGGCAGGAGGAGTTTCCGGCGTCTCTGGCAGGCGCGGATCCGGCTATCGACGCGAGTAATGCGATCGCATCGCGAGCGCATTTGTTGAGCCAGCTCGCGGAGCGCTTCCCTCCGGAAACGGAAGCCGAGTTGAGTTCGTCATCACGAAAAGACTTGCGCGAGATGCGAGTGCGCCACGCGCGCACGTTAGAAGGCGACATTGACACGCTGGCACGAGTGCTGGCGAAAAGCCAGCCTCTGCGGTCATCGGTGTCCGGGGTTGCCGATGGTAACCAGATTCCCAAAGCGCTGCTGGAGTCGGCAGTCGCGGTGAATCGGATGGTCGCCAGCCTTTACGCCGAAAAGCCTGGCGACGGGTCCACCCGGCAGCGGCTGGGCGAGGAACTCTCGCGCTTGCGGGATCTGGCGCACCGGTATTCGCAGGAGGTGCAGCGTTGAGAATCGTCCTAGCCGCCATGCTCGGCTGTGCCTGGCTGCCGTGGCTCACGGCCGCGGAACTGGGCCGCCTGGAGGGTACCGTGCGCGATGGATCTCAGGCGGTGGTTCCCGGTGCGCTCGTCTCCTCGATTCAGGAAGAGACCGGCTTTCAGTTTGTCGCCGCAGCCAATGGCAGCGGGGAGTACCGCCTCACCGTGCCGGCGGGCCACTACAACATCGTCGCCCGGCGGGTGGGGTTTCGCACGGTCTCTCGCCTGAGCGTGGTGGTGACGGCCGACGCCACGCGGAAGGTTGACTTCGAATTGCATCCGGATTCCGTTTTCGAGACCATTACGGTCTCCGATTCGGTGACGCCGTGGGGCCGCACCGACTCCCGCTGCGTAATCGTCGTGCGGCCGGACGATCTCGACGGACTGCCGAGCCGCGACCGCACCGTCACGGGGCTCCTGCGCGACGCGCCGGGTCTGCTCCTCACTCCCGCCAACGGGGGCGAACCCGGCCAGGTGTCCAGCCTGGGAGCGCGGCCGGACTCGAACAATTACCTGGTGGACGGATTGAGCGCCAACAACGCGGTCGCCGGCGCCGGATGGCCGAGTTTCCTGCCGGTGGCCTCTCTCCCGGCCATGTCAGCGTTGGGCACCACCCACGATCTTGCCGTCCTTGACGCCATCGAAGAAGTCGCCATCGATCCGCAAGGTCTCGGCACGGGGACAAGCCAGGCGGCGGGCGCCATCATCATGGTCCGCACGAAATCGGGAACCGATCAATTTCATGGTTCGGCATTCGGCATTTTGCGGCCGGGCGGGTTCGCCGCCAACGATTGGTTCGCCAATCGAAATGGAATGGACGGCGGCGCCAACCTCCTGACTGACGGCGGTGCTTCCGCGGGTGGCCCTCTGATGCGTGATCGAACCTTCTTTTTCGCCGCGGCCGAGATCCTGCACTTGCGGCAGGACTACTCCTGGATTACCACGGTGCCGTCGATGACGGAGCGCGTGCTGGCTCCAGCCACCCTGCAGCCCTTTCTCGATCAGTTTCCCGTGCCCAATGGCCCGGCGTTGAACTTCGGAATCGCCGAGTTGCGAGGCAGCAAGTCCTATCCAGGCGGGCTCGACGCGGGTTCCCTTAGGCTCGACCACCGCCTGCGGCCGCGAACCTGGGCCTTCTTGCGCGCCGCAGTCACACCCTCATGGAACGAGCTCGGCTACGCTCAGGTGAATCTTTCCCGGTACCGCAACACCGTGGCCGCTCTCGGTGTGACTCACGAAGGTTCGCGCTGGACACACACCACGCGCATCGGTTTCCGCCGTGCCGTGGCGGAAACCAGGTTACTCGCCAACCCCGAGACCGCCGATTTCTATTCCGCGTTCCCCAGCATGGCGGCCGATTTCCTCAGCCTCAGCGTCGGCGGCGCCGGCTCCATCTCACTCGGCCAGAGCGGCAGCAACCGGCAGGACTCGATTGAGATCTCACACACCGCCGCCCTGCGGATCGGCCGTCACAACCTACAGGTGGGAGCGGACTACCAGCAACTGCAGCCGCTGCGCAACGGACCGGTCGAGGGGCTTACCATCGCGTTCAGCACATATAATGACCCTACCTATGCACCTGCGGCGCCGGTCTGGGTAACTCAGTCGGAAGTACCTCTGAATGCCCTTCGCCTGAATCAGGCGTCTGCCTTCCTGCGCGATACGTGGAGTATCTCTCCGCGTCTCACCGTCGTGTTGGGGATGCGCGCCAACTGGCTTGGCGCTCCGCCGATTCCCATGGCACCCTATCTTCGTTCGGTCGACGAAACCGGTTCGTCGATCCAGCTCGCGCCGCTCGCGGCAGGGACGCTCTGGCATCCGGCCCTAGCGCCGGACCCGAGCGCCTCTCTCGCTTGGCGTCCCGGCATCGGCGGCGGCATGGTACTGCGGGCCTCCTGGAGCGAGATCCACAATAACGGATCTCAGGTTGCCGCCACCTTGTTGAACCCCGTGCCCGACTCTGCCTTACAAACAGTGGAGGGCGCCTCGGCCTACTTTTCCCCGATGAGCTTCGTTTCGCTGGCGTACGGCTTCTCTTCGGACCTGCGGCTGCCGGTGACCAGCCGTTGGTCGGCTTCCCTGGAACGAGAGTTACCGCGTCTCGGCGTCATGCAGGTTTCCTATTCGGGGATGTCCTCCGCCAACCTGCTGCGGGTGGAAGACGCGGTCAATCCAGCGCCCGATCTTCCCAACCTCGCGCAACTGCTGTTCGCCACCAGCCACGGGACGGCCGTCTACCATGGCTTGAATGCCGTCTACCGGCGCCCAGTCGCCAGCGGGCTTCAAGGGCAGGTCGCATACTCCTGGTCGCATGCCATCGACACCGGATCGTCGAACTCTTCGCTCTTTCTGATTGCGCCCGGCTTGAGTGCGCAAAACGACCGGGGCGACTCCAGTTTCGACGCGCGCCAGACGCTGACCGCCGCAATCTCATATACTACCCCCACGCTGCGGCCATTCAGCGGGCTGTTGCGGCGCTGGGATCTCGGCACATTCTTCTACACGAGGACCGCTTTCCCCGTAGATGTTCTTTCCTCGGAATCTCTCGATGGATTTGCCATCGCGAACCTGCGGCCTAACCTGATTCCCGGCCTGCCGCTTTGGATTCCCAACGCGAACGTGGCCGGCGGCCGCCAATTGAATCCGGCGGCGTTCGCCCCGGCCGCCGCCATTCCCGGAAACCTCGGCAGGGATGCGGTACGTGGATTTGGCATGTGGCAGGCCGATTGCGCAGCCGGCCGTTCCTTCGCATTATACGAGAAGCTGCGTCTCTCGATTCGTGGGGAGATTTACAACTTATTCAACCATCCCCAGTTTGCCGACCCCATGCCGTATCTGAGTAACCCGATGTTCGGCCAATCGGGATCTTCGCTGAACCTGATGATGGGAAGCGGCAGCCCAACCAGCGGGCAGTCTCCCGCGTTTCAAATGGGCGGGCCCAGATCTTTGCAAGTGTCGCTGCGCCTGAGTTATTAGAGGCAGGCGCTTTTTACGGATACTTATGAGGTCATTTTTATGACGAGTAAAACGAACATCATGCTAGCGCTCATGTTAGGCCTGGTTAGCGCCGGGACCGCGATGAGCCAACCTTCATTTACGATCACACAGCTTCCGAGTACGCCGCACCCGAATGACGTCATCGTTTGGGTAGGAGCCAATGGCCAGATGCTGGGCACCACCACCGATCCGGCAACCGGTATCATTCAGTGCGCTAAGTACCAAAACGGGGCGTGGAGTGTGTACTCGACTCCCGGTTACTCATGCTACGTGAATTCAGCCAACAAGAGCGGCCAGTTCGTCGGCTACTTGATGCCGCCGCTCAACGCGAACGGCACAGTATCTAACTACCCCTTTGCCAACCTGGATGGCACCTTCTTTGTTCCACAGCCTCCTGGCGTGACCTACGCAAGTTCCGGCGCTAACTCAAGCCAGGGCATGGCATATTCCATCAACGATAGCGGGGCCATAGTGGGCGAACTGTTCGGCGCCACTGGTGCCCCGGCCGAATACGCAGGCTGGATCTACTCGGGACTTCTCCAGTACCGGATGCTGGGTTCCGCCAGCCTTCCCTATACGGATGGATACGCCATGAACAACAGCGGAGTTGTCGCGGGCGCAGCCACTTTCGGCGCAACCGGAAGCGTCACATCCATGCATCCGGCCATTTTCTCGACCGATGGCAGTGTCAAGGACCTCGGCACTTTTGGCGGAGACCAGGGTTGGGCGTATGCCATCAACTCCAGCGGTCAAGTTACCGGATGCGCCAACAACACTACTACTTATACTCTCTTCTATGGCGTAACTCAGGGTTGCGAAGCCTTCCTTTACGACGGTATGACGATGCAGCGGATTCCGGTCCCCGGCACGAATTACCTGAGTCAGGGATTTGCGATCGACGACGCCGGCAACGTCATAGGCAATTACTACAAGGAGTTCAACAATTGGGGCGTACCGGACGGCTATTTCTATTACAGTAACGGCGTATTGTACATGCTGGACAGCACGATCATTTCGAACCTGCCTGCCGGGGCGAAGGTCGTCTCCGCAAGTTTTGTTAGGGGGACGAGCCAGATTCTGGCCGAACTTCTGTTAGCGAATCAAGCTACAGCCTGGTACCTGCTGACTCCGGCGGTTAACAACGCGCAGCCGGCCATTACCGCGGTTGTCAACGGCGCCAGTTTCGCGGCGCCCATTTCGGGCGCCAGTTGGATCACCATCGAGGGTGGAAACCTGTCCACGACCACGCGTCCATGGAACAGCGCCGATTTTGTGGGCAACAACCTGCCGACGCAGCTCGATGGTGTTTCGGTAACCGTCAACGGCGTCCCGGCATATCCCTGTTACGTCAGCCCGACTCAACTCAATGTGCTGGCTCCGGATGGCGTCGTTCCGGACGGTGCCAGTGCCGGCCAGGTTCAGGTGCAAGTTATGAATCTGCAAGGATCCAGCAGCGTCTTCACTACCAATGCGATCGCCGCGGCACCGGCATTCTTCGTGTCCGGTACCAAGTACGTGGCCGCGGAACATGCGAACGGTGTTCCTATCGGACCGGCGGCGCTCGGCGGGAACTTCACTCCCGCTCAACCGGGTGAAACCATTGAGTTGTATGCCACTGGTTTCGGTCCGATGAACCCCTTTAGTCCGGCCGGCCAGATCCTCGCCGCGCCGGCGCCTTTGGCAAATAACGTCACCGTCACGGTTGGAGGCCAGCCTGCGGTGGTCACGTACGCCGGCGTCGTCAGCAACGGCTTGGACCAGTTGAATGTCACCGTGCCGCCGGGTTTGCCGAATGGCGACGCGCTTGTCGTGGCGGCCATGTCCAACGGCTTCGGCCCGATTTACATAACGCAGCCTGGGTTAGCCATTACCGTGCAGCAGTAAGGTGATGTGGGGCAGGATGGCACGCTGCGGCGGGTGGGCAACCCTTCACCCGATTGGCTGATGGGCTTGGCCGATTGCCAATTGCTGCAGGATGTCATCCTGCCTAACAAACTCAGGAATTCCATTTCGCTCGTCGCAAGAACCCGAGGTTGCCGGGGGCCGTTCATCGCCGCACCCCAACTGGCCAACCAGCTCGAACTTCAGATCCAACCAGGTCGCCAACCTTTACCGATTCCTGGCGCGAACAGTCCATCCGTCCGACAACCCGGATGAGTCCCGTGATACGCCGTTCCATGAAAGTGGCGTTGCTCGACCACCAGGAAACGTAGAATCGACCGGCATCCCGGCGCGGCCAAAGCCCAAGTCCGCGAGCGTTATCGCGCCATATCGGCAACTATTCCGGCCAGATGGCCATCATTGGTCAGCGGGCGACGCGCCCCGGTCGAGAAGAAGTTTACCCGCCGGATTGCGCCAGACCCGCGCGATGGGTCGGGCGCCGCGACTCGATTGCGTCGAGTAGACTCCTCCGGAAGAGTAGAGCGGCACCAGCGCCTGCGAATTGAGCCACTGCTCCTCCAGCACAGCACGTCCGCAGGTCAGTTGGCCACCTGCATTCTGAGCATCCTTCCACGTGATGGCGAGTTTTCCGGCCTGGGCGAAGGCAGTGCCCCGAACCACTGCGTCGCCCTGGCGGACGGCAAATTCCACTGTGCTGCCGCCCTCCGCGCCGCCGCGCAACGTGCCGGTGCCGGTCATGCCTCCTGCTTCCACTGCGATCCGCTCGCCCTCAGCGCGAAAATCGACCTCCAAGTCCTCATCGCACGTCCACGCCCCGAGAACGCCCGGCGTGGTTTTTGCGGCCGCAACGGGCAGCGCGTAGAAAAGGCCTCCGATTTCGATCGTCCCGGCCCGCTTGCGATCCGGCGGCAAAGCGAAAAACGGAATCCCCGCAACCTGATCCCAAGCGTGGGCCGCATCCACGCCATCGCGCATCAGGTAACGATCATTCTTCAGGCGATAAACCGGAGCCGGCAGAAACAGTCGTGAATCGTCCAGCGAAAGCCGGTACATAAGCTGGTTGTAGTTGTAGCGCGGGGTGATCACCGGGTTTCCGGAGAACGTGTCAGTATAGGTTCCCTCGAAGTAGATCTTGCGTCCGCCATCCTGATCGAAAAAAGGATGCTGCACTGGCCAATAGAAATAGTAATTCCCGTTGCTGGCGACTCGTGTAGCATAGACCCAAGGCCCCGTCGGCGTGTCAGCTTCCGCATACCAGACCTCGCCGGGGTTCTTTTGCAGGATACCGACCCAGCGCTTGCGGTATTGGTTCCATGACACCTTGCCGGCGGCCTCGATGGGCTGTCCGGTCTCTATGTCCAGCCACGTATTCTGCTCCGGCGGCAGCGTTGTACCCGTCTTCCATTCCCCGTCGAATACCTCGTAGGCGTGCAGTTCCTGAATGCTTTTCCAGTCGGCGCGCACTCTCACTACCGGTCCAGGGCGCGCATCGCAGAAATAGAAGTACTCAACACCGCCGGAGCGCACGCGTAGCGGCGGCACTCCTCCAGGCCCGACCTCCGGCTCGGGTGAAGGAAAGACTACCAACCGGTCGAACTCCTGCCGCTCGTCGTTGAAGACAGCCAGCCCGGATTCGTTGGGTTTGCTGTTCGCCCCAATGCTGTCGTAGCTGGCAACCAGACGCTCGGCGCCGGATGGATCGCGCACGGTCAGAAGGGCGCCGAGCCACTTTAATCCCTTGACCGGCCAACTGCACATCGGCTTGACGAAGCCGTCGGGTCCCGTAAAGTAGGTCAAGTCCACGCCGACGCTCGGGTCGAGGCCCCCATGGCCTGGCAGCTCCGAAGTCGCACTCGTGGTGGAGAAATTGCCGAAAGGCCCGCTGGCGCGAGCCGTGTCGCCCCACAGCCAGAACAACTTTCCGCGATACGGCGTGACCCGCACCGTGTCCTGCCCGAGAACTTCCGCATTCAGCACAGGTTGCCGGATTGGCACGGAGTACCCAGTGAGGAGGCTATCGCGGTAGATGCCTTGGCCGGTCACGCGGTAAAGCCTTTCCGCGATATTCAGCCGTTGAATCCTGAGCTCAATCGTCCCGCCTGGTTTCACGTGAATGGTGGCCCCGCCGCCAGGGAAGCGATAACCCGGGCTCTCCACCCGGAAATAGACTTCGCGATCCATCAAACCCGGCTCATTCCACGCGATGATGCCGTTACTATCTGTAAAGCAGGTGATCTGGTTGTTGGTAGTCAGAGCCACGAGCGGCACTCCCCGCCCGGTTTCCTGATCGACGACTCTGATTTGGAAGTAAGGGCTTTCGGCGCAGATCGCGAGGAGGGGCGCGAACAAGAGTGCGAGATGCGGCGAACTCATCGAATACGATGTTATCAGGCGGTTCGTTGCGACGCGTCTGCTCGCAAGGGCTGATTGCACTTAATTAGTAGGTTGGCCGGAGGTCAATATGCCTTGACCCAGCAATGCCGGCGTGACTGCAACGGCACGGCCCAACAGAACACTGCACTTCGACATGGCCTGACACCTCACTTGAATTCTAGTTCCGGGTCTCATTGTAGCTCCTGGATTGGCAAGGCGGGTGTGGACTCGCACGAGCTGGAGGGATCGTCACCCGGCGCTGGCGCAGACGGTGGCCTCAGGGTAAGCACAGGCCACCCACGTTAGAAACCACCCCCTTCGGCCACCAGATACACCCGCACGTCGCCCGCGCCGGCCAGGCTCTTCGGGATGGAGATGTTCACCTGGTCCTCGCCCTCTACCCGTTCGGCGCGGGCGATATTCGCTAATATCGGCCACTGTTTTCCGCCGGCAATGCGCGTGTGCGCCGCGCGGAGGCTGAACAGCCCGGCTGAATCCGGCGGTCGGCCACATACTACCCAAGCCGCACGACTACATTCGTGGCGCGGAGTATCGACCGAAAGTCATGGTGATGATCAAACAACCGATGGCGATTTGGAATAAGCGCATTGGGATCCGGAAGTTCGAAATGGAAACTCCGGTTGAACTCGGTTTTGGTTAAACTTTGAGTGAGGGATTTGATGACTTTGC
>Ga0181529_10003983_pt1 | contig 16316 bp, 14 predicted proteins | sample PEATcosm2014_Bin_36_FD_119763 | JGI IMG/M metagenome (GOLD analysis project Ga0181529, IMG submission 119763) | Peatland microbial communities from MTU Mesocosm Facility, Houghton, MI, USA - PEATcosm2014_Bin10_30_metaG | ecosystem: Environmental > Terrestrial > Soil > Wetlands > Peat | place...
CGCCCCGCAGATCGCCGAAGAGCTTACCCGCGCCTTCGATCAGTTCTGCGCCATCACCACCGCATAAAGCCGCACCAAGGCGTCTGCCATCCGCAATGCTGGGTGTCCCAGGTCTCGATTTTGAGACCTGGGAAAGGAAGATGTTCGTTCCCGAATCTTTCCCTGCCACACACTTTGGGTGCCCCGGTCTCGTTTTTGAGTAAGGCCTCGGCTCGAGCCGGTTGGATTTTCCAACGGACAGGGCGTGGGGCTACGATCTCGTGCTTTGTTGGTGGAGGGCAGTTTCGCCCTTTTGGCTGCGCCGCTGTACTAACCCCTAGATCAGGCCACACCCCGAACACAATGGGAGGGTGGTCCTGGAGAAGAGCAACGGCTTTTGTCAGGAGCAAGAATCCTTTGCGCCGCTGGCTCCCACACGGGCCAGCCGTCCGTTAGACTGGCAGCATGGCAAAGCGGATTGGAGTACATCTGGGAACCACGGGGGGCGCGTCGAACGCCGTGGAACGCGCCGCGGCAATTGGCGCCAACACCTTTCAAATCTTCTCGTCGAGCCCGCGCATGTGGCGCGCGCCCAAGGTGGACCCCAAACAGGCCGCCAGAATGCGCGAGCTGAGGGCCGCTCTAGATGTTGGCCCGCTGGTCATTCACACCAGCTACCTGGTCAACGTCTGCAGCCAGAACGAGGAAGTTCGAGAGAAGAGCGTGGGCGCCTTCCGGGGCGAGATCGAGCGGGCTCTGGAGCTGGGCGCGGAGCACCTGGTGCTGCATCCGGGCTCCTGGAAGGGTCTTACCCGCGACGAGGGGCTGACGCTGGCCGCGGAGTCCATTACCCGCTCCATTGACGGCATCGCATGGCAGGGAACTGGGTTCAGCATTCTCATTGAAAACACGGCCGGGGCGGAGTTCTCCCTCGGCGGCAGCTTTGAGCAGGTTGCGGAGCTGGTCGAGCGGTTGCGGGCCACGGCTCCGGTGAACGTCTGTCTGGATACCTGCCACACGTGGGTGGCAGGGTACGATCTGGTCTCCCCCGAGGGCTATGAAGAGACCATGGCCAAGATTGCCGCCAGCATCGGCTTTGAGGCCGTGAAGGTGTGGCACTGTAACGACGCCAAGGCCGCCTGCGGCTCGAAGCTGGATCGCCACGAGCACATTGGTGAAGGTACGATGGGCCTGGAGCCCTTCCGGCGGCTGTTGAACGACCCCCGCTTTGCCCACTCCGCCTTTATCGCCGAGACCCCCGTGGACGAGCCCAACGACGAGGAGCGGAACGTAAAGGTGCTGAAGGGGTTGGTGGAAGCTGTCGTAGCCTGATTTTAGGTGATCTTGATGCCATGGTAGCAAAGTGCTACCATGGCGTCATGCCGCTTCCTGTGAAACTTTCCGATGCCCTTGTTCTCGATGCTCGACTTGCAGCCGAGGTCGAGCAACGTTCGATAGCGGGCCAAGTGGAATATTGGGCCAAATTGGGCAGGATCGTAGATGCCCTGATCGATGGTCGCACTCGTGGCGCTGTTTTTCAAGGAAAGGCTACGAGGCCGCTTTCAGAACTTGTTGCGGGTATCGAGACCAGTGAGGGTAGGGCACGTCTCAAAGCCCACCTGGAAAGCGAGTCCTTTCCACATTTCGAGCCTCACCCGACTCGGAGAGGTGTACTTGCGCGGATCGAAGCGGATGGAAGCCGTTCGATTGGGCGCTTCGTCAATCGTGAATTTGTTGCCGAGGCGGGGGATCCCAAAGATACCGAGATTGAGAGCGAGGCTGGGGCAGGCCGACCCGAACTTGGTTCTAGAGGAAGCGCTCTTGCTAGCCATGCGGCTGCTACTGCGCAACTCCCCCCTCGCGAACGGCTGGTTCTGGAGTTGATCCTCATGGCCCGCTCCAATCGCGAGATTGCCTCCGAACTCGGCATAGAGGAGAGGACCGTCGAGGCCTACGTGGGAAGGTTGATGCGCAGGGCTGGAGTGAACACCCGCCAGGATTTTCTAGCAGGCTGGAACAAAGTTAGAGAGCAGATGGTAATGAATAGCCCTCTATTGCAAACGCGTACGAAGAGTGGTCAGACCAAGATCGCAGCCAAGGCATGATAGCTCTTCTGGATCGCAGACCGCTTCTCGTTGCCCTTGCCGGACCGAATGGCGCAGGCAAGAGCACGTTTTATCACTCCCAATTGGCTGAATCTGGCCTGCGCTTTGTGAATGCCGATCAACTTGCATTGCATTTACGACTGGCCCCCTATGGAGCTGCCGAACTCGCCGACAAGGTACGGAGAGAATTAGTCGCCAAAAACGAGAGTTTTATTTTTGAAACGGTATTTTCCGACCCGGCAGGCAACAAACTTCGTTTTCTTCAAGATGCTGAGAAGTCTGGATATAACGTTGTTCTGTTCTTTATAGGAATCGATGGGCCCGAGACCAGCGAGGCGCGCGTGACAATGCGAGTCCTGAAGGGCGGCCACGATGTGCCTACAGACAAGATTAAGAGCCGCTATGCGCGCACGATGGTGAACCTGCAGCGAGCGTTGGTAACTTTATCCAATGTTTTTGTACACGACAACAGCGATTTGCTGACGCCCTACCGGTTGGTCGCAGCACGAACAGAAGGAGAACTCAGGATACATCCTCCTGTGCCTGGTTGGCTTGAGCCGTTGCTGCCGCCCCGCTAATCGCCCATTCCAATTACACTGAATAGGCTATGGCGGAAGAGACAGAAAAGCGTTACGAACCGGCTACGATTGAACCCAAGTGGCAACTGCGCTGGGCTGAGCAGGAAAACCTGTACGCGGCAGAACCTGCCGATTGCGGCAAACCCAAGTACTACGTGCTGGAGATGCTGCCCTATCCGAGCGGCCAGCTGCACATGGGCCACGTCCGCAACTACTCGATTGGCGATGCGCTGGCCCGGCACATGTGGATGCGGGGCTACAACGTGTTGCACCCCATGGGATGGGACGCCTTCGGGCTGCCGGCGGAGAATGCCGCGCTCAAGCACAATACCCCCCCGCGCGAGTGGACCCTCTCCAACATTGCCGCCATGAAACGGCAGATGCAGCGCCTGGGCCTGGGCTACGACTGGGCGACCGAGGTCACCACCTGCCTGCCGGAGTACTACCACTGGAACCAGTGGTTCTTCCTGCGCATGTACGAGAAGGGCCTGGTCTACCGCAAGCAGAGCAAGGTGAACTGGTGTCCGGAGTGCGCCACGGTGCTGGCCAACGAGCAGGTGGTGGACGGCTGCTGCTGGCGGCATGAGACCACGCCCGTGCACCAGCGCGACCTGGAGCAGTGGTTCTACCGCATCACCGCCTACGCGCAAGAGCTATTGGACGGTCTGGACAAGCTGGAAGGCTGGCCGGAAAAGGTCCGCACCATGCAGCGCAACTGGATTGGCCGATCGGAAGGCACCGAGGTCGATTTCTTCCTGGCGGAAGAAACCGACCAGGGATCAGGGATCAGGGATCAGGGGTCAGAGACCAGGGATCAGGGATTAGCAAAGACCCGGATTCGCGTCTTTACCACCCGCGTGGACACTATCTTTGGCGCAACCAGCGTGCAGCTGGCTCCCCAGCATCCGCTGGTGGCGCAGTTTGCCGCGGCTGATCCGGAGCTGAAGGCCAAGGTCGACGAGCTGCTCGATCAGCAGAAAAAGGCCCGCGAGGCGGGCGACATTGGCGGCATTGAGAAGCATGGTGTGCCTACAGGCCGCTCCGCCATCAATCCGTACAATGGTCAGCCGGTGCCCATCTGGGTGGCCAACTACATCCTGGCCGACTACGGCACGGGCGCCATCATGAGCGTTCCGGCCCACGATGAGCGCGACTTCGAGTTTGCCAACAAGTACGGGCTGCCGATTGTGCCTGTCATCCGTCCTGCGCAACCAACCGAAGACGAGAACGGTGCGAAGCGCTTCCCGTTCTGTTCGGAAGATGGCGTGCTGGAGAACTCGGGCGACTTTACCGGGCTGAGCTGCGAGGACGCGCAACTGCTGATGCAGGCCACCGCCGTCCGGGGCAACTTTGGCGAGGCCAAGGTCACCTTCCGCTTGAAGGATTGGGGCGTAAGCCGCCAGCGCTATTGGGGCACGCCAATCCCGATGATCAACTGCCCGGCGTGCGGCTTGGTGCCGGTGCCGGACGATCAACTGCCGGTGTTGTTGCCGAACCAGATTGCGATCACCCAGCAGGGTGGGTCGCCCTTGAGCCGTGTACCGGAGTTCCTGCATACCACTTGCCCCAAGTGCGGCGTCGCGGCTACCCGCGAGACCGACACCATGGACACCTTTGTCGACTCCAGCTGGTACTTCTACCGCTACACGGACGCCAAGAACAACAAGGCTCCCTACGATCCGGCCAAGGCGCAGTACTGGTTCCCGATCGACCAATACATTGGTGGCGTTGAACATGCCATTCTTCACCTGATCTACTCGCGCTTTTGGACCAAGGTGATGCGCGATCTGGGCCTGATTGTGAACAACGAGCCGGCCGAGCGGCTGTTTACCCAGGGCATGGTCATCAAGGACGGGGCCAAGATGTCCAAGTCCAAGGGCAACGTGGTTTCGCCCGACGACATGGTCGTCCGCTACGGCGCTGACGCCACCCGCATGTATGCGCTCTTTGCCGCGCCTCCGGATCGCGATCTGGACTGGCAAGAGGACGGCGTTGCCGGTGTAAGCCGCTTCCTGGGCCGTGTATGGCGTTTGACCACCAAGTACGCGGAGGTTGCGGTTGCTGCCAAGGGCCAGAAGGTGGAGGCCCCCACCGGGCTTTCGTTGAAGCTCTTGCGCAAGCTGCATCAGACCACGGCCAAGATCACCCTGGACTTTGAGGGACGCTGGCACTTCAACACCTGTGTGGCGGCCATCATGGAGCTGGTCAACGAGGTGCAGGGTGCCGATACGCAGTTGGCCGCGGGCGAGGTTCCGCCGGCGGTGATTCGCGAGATCCTGTCCACGCTGGTGCTGCTGCTGGCGCCGCTGGCGCCGTTCCTGTCGGCTGAGCTGTGGGAGTTGCTGGGCGAGGAGAGCAATGTGTTGCGCGCTCCCTGGCCGGTCAGCGATCCGGAGCTAGCCAAGGAAGACGAGAAGGACATCCCCATCCAGATCAACGGCAAGCTGGTGACGGTGGTGCGGGTGGCGGCGGACGCCGACGCCAAGACCATTGAAGCCGCGGCGCTGGCCGATGAGAAGGTGCAGGGACGCGTGGAGGGCAAGACGGTGGTCAAGGTCATCGTGGTGCCGGGACGCGCGGTGAACCTGGTGGTGAAGTAAGTGCCGGCCCCGGCTCGGGGAACACAGTTGCTTGTGGGTCACATGGGCACGTGCATCCGCAGGCCGGGGCTGATTGCGCTGGAAGTGGTGTGGAAGTGGGCCTTCGGGATTCCACTGCTCCTGGTGGGCCTGGCTCGCCTCAGGCAGATCAGGGACGCCGTTGAGGCCAGCGCCTCCGCTCCAGCGGCCATCGATTTTTCCAATCCATGGGCAGCGGCGGGGCAGATCGAGGCCCTGTGGCTGGCCTACGAGCCGCAGGTTGCGGCCTTGCTGGGCTGGCTGCTGCCGTTGGCGGCAGTGGGCTGGGTGCTGCTCTCCGGCGTGGGCCGGGCCGCGCTGCTCAAGTTCATGGAGCCCGCCTTCCGCTTTCGGCCACTGGCCATGCTAGTTCTGCAGGCTGCACACATGGCGCTGCTGGCGCTGGTGGCGTGGTGCTGGTTCCGCTCCGTGGCGTGGGCCGCGGCCACGCACATTACCGGAACCGCAGAGCCGGAGTTGGTGGGCTACTCCGCGTGGGTAATCTTCCTCTCCCTGGGGTTCTTTACGCTCTGGGCGCTGGTGAGCTGGCCCTTGGCGGTGGCTCCAGTGGTGATGCTCAAGGAGAACTGCTCGCCGTTTGCGGCCATCGCGCGCAGCTTCCGGCTGGGCCGGGGATTCACCGCCAAACTGGTAGAGATCGGCATGGTGATGGGGATCGTGCGCCTGGCGCTGATGGTGCTGGCCATGGTCTTCTCCGCCGCTCCGCTGCCCTTCCGTGACGAGCTCGGCCCCGAAGCCATGCGTGCCGTGGGAATGGGCGCTCTGGTCTTCTACTTTGTCGCCAGCGACTTCTTCCAGGTGGTCCGGCTCAGGAGTTTCCTGGAGTTTTGGCGGATGTTTTTGGAACCGGGACTCGGGACTCGGGAATAGGGAATAGGGAATAGGGAATAGGGAATAGGGACTGAGGGACTCCCCCCCTCCCCCCCTATTGCCACTACGCAAATTCCCGTGTCTAAAGAGGTTGCGCGGGTGGTCTGGCGCAAATTCTTCCAGCGTAAGAACTTAGCCGCAAATTATTCTGCGGAAAGAAGTTAGGCGGATGGATGCGTCCGCCGCCGCTTTCCGTGCGGAGTCTTGCCTGATGGAATTGTGCCGCAGGTGGGGGAAATGATCTGCAAAAGGGGAGGGATCGATCCTATTCCAGGACCGATCCGGCTTTCGCACTATAACGTGCGCTGAATGATTGCATTGGCCCACTGTTGGCGTCAACTTATGGGGTTCAGAATTACTGGGGATACGGTTAGGTGGAACCACCTTGAGTGGCATAGACAGATGGACCAATGTCGCTATTCGCGCCTCCTGTATGGCCAAAACTCAGCAGCTTTCCGGCGCTCCGACCGGTTGAGCTGACACGGTCAAAGTAAGCCCCGCAAGCGGTCCGTAGTGGATGCAGAGAGGACAAGGCTGGATGCGAATTGCACGATGGTCCATCACACCGGCCTCGTCCCGGAGCTTTCGTACGGCGTTCGTTACTTCTTTCCGTTGTCTTTGAAGTTCAACGCAAAGTAGTAGGTCGTGTACGAGTGGTTGGTTGATACGTTCGTCAGGAACTGGCCGCCGCCGAAGTAGCCAATGCCGCCACCCAGGTTGAAGTGCTTATTGAGTTCATACCAGGAGTAGCCATCGATTTCCGCGCCCACATGGCGACCGTAATCAATTTTGTTGCTCGTTATCGCGCTGCCTGAGGTGTTGTAGATCGAGTCCAATGCGTCAGCCGCCCAAAAGTCCAGCCCTTGCGCCGTGAAGGTGAGCCGACGGTGGGGCTCGACGGTGATTCCCGCGCGCACCACCTCAATGTTCTGCCAGCCGAAAAGGTCGCTGATTCCAAAGCGGTCGTGGGCTGTCGGGTAGATTGTGTCGAAGGTGGTGTGCGATGTATTTTGGCTCGGGTTGCTGTTGCCCGTGGCGTAGTCGTACTGGGCAAAGACGCGCGCCTTGGCCACTGCATTCAGGAACTGGTATGCCGCGCCTGTCTGCGCTGCCCAGGCATGAATCGGCTGCAATCCTACGTTGCCGGTTTCGAGGATCACCTCGCCGGAGTAATCGAGCGCCGTGTGGGCTTGGGCTTTGAAGCGCACACCAAAAGCCTTTTCGTCTTCCTTGCCGGTGGTCTTACCCTTGGCCGGTTCTACGACCTCTGCCGGTTGCACGCGCCACAGGACGAACGGCTCAAGGTTTGAGTGAGGGACAAGAAAATCATCCAAACGGCCATAGACTCCGAAGATGTTGTTGCCTTCCTGATGCGGGCTCACGCCGTAGGCCTGCGGTACCACAGCGGAGGCGGCAAAGATGCCCAGGTGCTCGCGCTTGGCGTTCAGGTTCAACACCGCGGCGTCGTAGGAGCGGCCCTGGTTGCGCCATTCCGAGTTGGCGATGATGGTGTTGTTGTAGTTGATCAGCTGTCGGCCCACGCGCAAGCTGATCCAGTGTTTTTCCGGGTTGCCAATCTCGGCGTAAGCCAGCTTCAGATCCCAGCGGACCGTGTTTGGTGGTCCGATCGGCGGGTTTTGGAAGCCCGCACGGGCGTCCTGCACCTGCGCCGTAACCCGCAGCCAACTGGGCGTATGAAGATCCACCTGGAAGCGGAAACGGTTCAACAAGTAGGAGTCATCGACCCTCGCCTTGAAGCTTGAATTGTCGTACGCCTCGTACCGGAATCGCTCCTCGGCCTGTAAGTCGATCCAATTGGGCAGTTTTGCGTCAACGTAGGTCACGGGTGCAAAGTCGTGAAAGTCGTAGCGCGCCGGGTTGCCCGTAGTGCGCCAGGCCGCGCCGTTCAGGAAGCTCAACGGGTTGGAGGCCGGCCCGGTGATGTACGCGCCGCCAAGCGCAGACGTGGCGTTTTGCGTGGTGATGTCGTCCTGCGCTACCAAGGGCAGGACGGTAGCTACAGCAAACAGAAAGAGCGCAGCAGCGACAGAGGGCAGTAACCGGTGCAGAGAAGCAGACGGGGCAGCATAAAGGGCTTTTTGCACTTTGGAATCTCCTTGGGATTTGGGGAAGCTGTGGATGGACTGGGGTCTTGGACCCCTGACCCTCATGGTGCGACAGATCTTTATCGGCAGGTGTGTAGACAACAACATGAGCAAAGCGGCGTTACCGGTCCGCTCAGCGAGTGGCCCGAGTCCGAAACAATACCTGCAGGGATGTGTGGATTCACAGGCATCCTGTACTCAAGAAAGATGAGTGAGTTGTGTAGGGGAAGACATGACCGTGTACCTGCCAGCGGGCGCTAGCGGAGACAACAACACGATTTTTGATAGAAGAATGTCTTCATCGCATGAACAACCTGGATTATTACCAAATTAGAGTGAATTCCGTTTTTTGTCAACAAGGACCCAAGGTCAACAATTCCATGTACAGCGGTAAGCGATGCCGTTGCCCGATCTCAGAACCACGCGATCCTATAGACGGATACTCATACAGCGGTTCGGATGAATTAGAGAGATTCCAGAAGAAAGCAGGAAGCCTGCTGTTTCTCGCGAACACCCTCCGGAAGCGAGAAGGGAACCAGTGGGTCGAGTCAGAAACCTGCCGAAAAACGACCGCAGATTTTTCGACTCACCACCTCCAAACTGAAGGCATTGCATGCAGCAGGCACCTGCGGTGCGGCAGTAGTGCTTCGCGCGGATACCAAGATGACAGCTTCGTCTTGAGGTCACTTCGATTGGAAGAACTCGAAGCGGGCTGCCGCACCGCGGGTGCTTAAAACAACTTCATCCGTATCACGAGGTACTTCTTGGGGTTTTCGCGGATGCTCTGGACTAGCTGCTGGGCCGCGCTGAGCGTGGCGTCGGCGTGGTTGTAGAGCGCGGGGTTCTGGACCAGTTGGCCGAGCGTGCCCTTGCCCTGATCCACATTGGTCAGGATCGAATCGAGCCGCGTAACCGTATCGTCGAGCTTCTGGGCGAAGGCGGGGTCTTTGGCCAGTTTGCCTAGCGCGCCCTGTCCGCTGTTCACCTGCGCCAGGAGCTGGTTGGCGTTGCTGACGGCGGAGTTCAGATTGTTGTAGAGGGTGTCGTCCTTGAGCAGCTTGCCGGCAGAGCCCTTGCCCTCATCCAGATCGGTGGCCACGCGGTTCAGGCGGTCCACGGCGGAGTTGGCGCGGGTGTAGAGGGTGTCGTCGTTGATGAGCTTGCCGAGCGAGCCCTTGCCGCTGGACATAGCGCCGGTGATGGTCTCAAGGTCAGTGGCGATCTTGGTGATCTTCAGGCCCAGCGAAGGGTCGTTGATCAGGTTGCCCATGGTGCCGCGGCGGTTGTTGAGCGAGCTAACCAGCACGTTCATGTTGCGAACCAGCCCGGTGACCTCTTCCATGGTGACGTTGCTGGTCCGGATCACGTCCTGGATGGAGGGGCCGGCGCCGGCGGGCAGCTCGGCATTGTTCCGCGGCGTGGGACCGGTGGCGTGCGAGGAGTCGAGATCGACAAAGTTGTCGCCCAGCATGCCGGCCTGGTCGATGGAAGCGATGGAGTCGGTGTGGAGGTCCTGCTCGTACTCCTTGCCGACGCGCATGGTGAGCTCAATGGGCGAGTCTCTGCGCTCCGGGACGATGCGCACCTTGATGACGTTGCCGATGGTGACGCCCTGCAGGGAGACGGGCGCGCCCACCTTGACGCCACCCGCGTTGCGGAAGTAGACGCGTAGCTCAAGCTTGCGGGCAAAAAGTCCACCCGAGGAGCCGGACATCAGGAAGACGAGCGCCATGAGGATGGCGAGGGCAACCAGAACCAGGACACCGACACGCAACTGCGACCATTGAATCTCTTTGCGGCTGGGCACGGGACTCCTCTGCTTAAAATGAGCGATTTACGCCTTGAGCATAGCAGAAAAACCTCAGCGGCGGTCCTCTAGAATTACGCTGGCCTGGGCCAGTTGATCGGTATGGGTGATGGAGAGGGCGGCGTTGACCACGCCGAGCTGGGCGGCGATTTGCGCGGCGCGGCCATGGAAGAGCAGGGTGGGCCGTCCACCGGGCGCGCGCCCCACTTCAATTTCTTTCCATATCACGCCATAGCCGATGCCGGTTCCGAGGGCCTTTGCGCCCGCTTCTTTGGTCGCAAAACGGGCCGAAAAGCTCTCTGCATAGTTACGTTTACGCTGACAGTAGGCCTGCTCGGCCGGGGTGTAGACCCGGTTAAGGAAACGCTGCCCATATCGCTCGATGGACTGCTCGATGCGACGAATTTCTACAAGATCGATACCTGTTCCAATTATCATCCTAGATAACAAGTTATATCAGCCCCGGGGTGGGGAGGTTTCGACCGGGATTCGGACACCCGGAGTGGGCCGCCCAGAGCAAGTTGGGGCTGATTGTTACTTCGGAACGTCTTTCCGGGGGGCAAATGGGCTTGGTTGTTTCAAAGCAGGGCAGCAGGCGTGTCACTACCGCACAGCGGTTATGCTGTTCCTCTGTGGTCCGATAGACGGTGTATGAGGACGCATTCGATGGAACGAGACGCGGTGCAAACAATCGGTGTCCCCTGGGCGTTGCAGATGAAGGCTATCTCCATTGAGGAGCCCGGCCGACTGGTGCAGACGCTGACAGGAGCCATTCTCGGTTGTGGAGGCTGGGTGCTTAGCCGCGGAGCGAACGATACGGGCACGGTCAACATGCTCTTTGAGTTCGAACGGCACGCCTGCGTTGACGTTTACAGCATTATGATCGCTGCTGGTCTGGAGTTGAGCCAGAGCGCGCACATCCGATTCACCGAACTTTGCCACTGTACGCGCAATCAGCAGCGTGACTGCGGCGCGGAGATTGCCAGCATCGATCTGGAGATTCAGACCTTCCCCGTGGAGTCGCTGAGCAACATTGAAGGCTCGCCGGCAGCCTAAGCCAACTTGATTTCGAGCAGAGAAGAACGGGGGCCTTGGCCCCCGTTCTGCATTGCATGCAGCAGACGCGCTTCGCGCAGACGCGGAAACTCTCAGCATCCAGCGGTTATCCAGCCTCAACAAGTCCATAGCGCCGTTGCCAAGCCTCTTTGAGCCTGGTCCGGACGCGGGCGCGCTCCGCTTCCGTGCCTTCCGGGGTGCCGGAGTTGGCGTAGTACGAGGCTTCCTGCTTGGCCAGTTCCAAAAGTTGGCGGTCGCGGACCAGGTTGGCCACGCGGAACTCCGGCAAGCCAGCCTGACGGGTTCCGAAGAACTCGCCCGGACCCCGGAGCTGCAAATCGAGCTCGGCCAGCTCAAAGCCGTCCTGGGTGCGAACCATGGCGTTGAGCCGCTCTTCGCCTAATTGAGAGACGCGGCGGCCGGTGATGAGGATGCAGTAGCTCTTGGCCGCGCCGCGGCCCACACGGCCACGCAGCTGATGCAGTTGGGCCAAACCAAACCGCTCCGCGTGTTCCACCACCATCAGAGATGCGTTGGGCACGTCCACGCCCACTTCAATCACGGTAGTCGAGACCAGCACATCGATCTCGCCGCGCTGGAAGCGGCTCATGATCACGTCCTTGTCGTCCGCGGACAGGCGGCCATGGAGCAGGCCCAGACGCAGGCCGGCAAGGGGACCGCTGCGCAGTTTCTCGTGCATCTCCACGGCGGACTTGAGGGGCAGCTTGTCGCTGGCCTTCTTTTTCCCCTTGGGAAAGAGCTCGCCGGCCTTGCCCTTGCGGGGGGCAGACCTCTGGGGCGCATCGGGAGCCTCTGTCCCCGCCTCTGCCTCGTCGTGGGAGAAGTCGAGCTCGGGCTGGTCGTCGCGCGAGCCCTCGATGACCGGATAGACGATGTAGCTCTGATGACCAAGCTCGACCTGCTTGCGCACAAACTCCCAAACGTCCTCCGAGCGCTCCTCGGGAACGCGCCGGGTGACGATGGGCGTGCGGCCGGGGGGCAGCTCGTCCAGCACGCTCAGGTCCAGGTCGCCGTAGAGCGACAGGGCCAGGGTGCGCGGAATAGGCGTGGCCGTCATCACCAGCACATCGGGCTCCGGCTGGTTGGGCTTCTTCATTAGCTTGAAGCGCTGCAAGACGCCGAAGCGGTGCTGCTCATCCACAACCACCAGGCCCAGGCGATCGAACTCCACCTTCTCTTCAATCAGCGCATGGGTGCCGATGACCAATTGCGCGTCACCACGGTTGATCTGGTTGCGAGCCAGGCGCTTGTGGTCCTCGTCCAGCGAGCCGGTCAGGAGCACGATGCGGGGCTTGCGGGTGGAGTGCTCCAGCAGTTTGCGCGCGGCCAGATAATGCTGCGTCGCCAGAATCTCCGTGGGAGCCATGAGCGCGGCCTGATAGCCGTTTTCAATGGCCACCATCATGGCCTGCAGCGCGACGATGGTCTTGCCGGAGCCCACATCGCCCTGCAACAAGCGACGCATGGGGCTCGTCGAGCGCATGTCGGTGACGATCTCGCCCAGCGCTCGCTTCTGCGCGGTGGTGGGATGAAAGGGAAGGATCTCGCGCAGAGCCTCGCGGACGCGGTCGTCGGCGACGAAGGCGATGCCCGCCCGCCCGCGCAGCTTGCGGCGCTTGAGCTCCAGCCCCAGCTCCAGATAGAAGAGTTCCTCAAAGATGAGGCGGCGATGGGCGGGCGTGGAGCAGTCCTGGAGAGCGGTGAAGGGCGTGCCCTCGGCAGGGAAGTGGACCTCACGCAGCGAGGCCTCGCGGCCGGGCAGGTTGAGCCTCTCCAGCATGGCCTGGGGCAGGCAGTCCGGAATGTTGCCCCGAAGCGATTCGAGCAGGTGGAAGATGACCTTGCGCTGCCAGCGGGAGGTCAGTTTGTTGCCGCCCAGCGACTCGTAGACGGGCGTGATGCGGCCTACTTCGAGCAGCCGGGTCTCGGCGTCGGCCGTGTCGTCGGGCAGGATCTCGAACTGCGGCTGTAGCATCTTGAAGTCGCGTGAAGAGCGCGAGGGCTCCACCCGGCCAAAGACGGCCACCGTTTGCCCGGCCTGAAACTTGCCCTCCAGATATTTGGCGTGGAACCAGATGCACTTGAGCACGTGGCGGCCCTGGCCGAGGGCCAGCTCAAAGAGCGCGCCGTTGCGGGTGCTGAGCATGGCCGAGCCGCGCACTTCGGCAATGACGCTGGCCATCTCGCCGGCTTTGAGCTCGTCCAGCGACTGCGGGTTCTGGCGGTCCTCGTAGCGGAAGGGAAGATGGTAGAGCAGATCCTCGGCGGTTTGGATGGACTTGAGGGCGAGCATCTCCGCCACCCGGGGACCGACCCCGCGGACGTACATTACCGGAGTGTCGAGGCCTGCCACAGTTGGATGGTAGAACAGAAAGCGAAACGAGACAATTTTTTAGCTGGAGGTAGAGCGCAAGATGGGCCGAGAAGTCAGACGGAAACAGGGGCGTCCTTGCCGTGCAGATCATCCAGCAGCCTATCGAAGGCTAGCTTATAGGCATCGTGGTTCTTCCAGTTGCTGAAGTCGGGAATGAAATACTCGCGAATCTCGCGGGCAAGATCCTGGCCTGAATCGCCGTCCTCCAGCTTCCAGTCCCGTAGCTCCTCAAAGGAGCAGAGACGGATAGGGAACAGAACTCGGCGCTTTTCCCGCAGCTCACGTTCCCGCGCTTTGAAGATCTCCCGGTTTACCCAAGTACTCGTCATGCTTTCCCGTGACAAGAGAAGCAATAGCTTGTCATAGACGCGAATGGCCTCGTCGATCTGCTCATGAACTTTCTTGCCACCCCTCATGTCGTGAGGAGCGAACCAGCACAGGACGCCTTTGGCTTGCAAGTCTGCGTGGAGGCGCTCCGCGAACTCCTGATCCTTGGTGGAATAGCTGATGAAGAGAGAATAGTACTCGATGCCGGTGCCCACAAGCGAAGCCATATAGTCGATGAAGTTCTCGGGAACGCCGGCCCCACGCAGAAAGACGTGCGGAATTTTGCCTTTGGATTTGTAGATTGTGTCGATGCCGATGGTGGAGGGACCGCCATGTCGAATGGTTTCGAGCCCCTGAACGTTGCTTAGATCGACATTCCCGAATGAGGTATAACCGCAAGTTGCAACTGCAAGATCTGCCTCGACTAGATTCGCCCCGTGGAGGTCAGTTCCGATGAGGTCCGCCCATTTGAGGTTCGCCGCAATAAGGTTCGCCGCAATAACGTTCGCTTCGCGAAGGCGCGCCCAGCTTAGGTTGGCCTCGGCGAGGTTGGCCCCGGTGAGGTTTGCCCCGTCTAGGCCCGCCATGCTGAAGTTCGCTCCGGTAAGCTCCGCTGCTTTGAGGTTTGCTCCCGAAAGGTCCGGTATGATTGCTGGATACTCCTCCCGCCACCGATTCCACGCCTCAACGCCTTCTTTTAGTTTGACAAGATGCTCTGGGTTGGCCATGCACCATTATGCCAGCGTCAGGTCAGCCTACCGGATCCTTCTTTCGCAAAGAATGCGGAGAGCATCTACCTAAGCCCGGCCCGTTAAGCCGCCGTCGCTTCGTAAACCCTCACCTCGGCTTCGATGGTCTTACCCAGAGCGAGCTTGGCTTTGGTGAGGTCATGCAGTTGTTGAAGATTGAGCCAAAACTCAGGGCTGTTATTGAAGAAGCGGGCCAGACGCAGAGCTGTGTCGGGGGTGATGGCGCGCTTGCCGCGTACAATTTCACCGATGCGCGTGGATGGCACATGGATGCTCATCGCGAGCCGGTTCTGGCTCAGGCCCAGCGGCTTGAGAAACTCCTCCGCCAGCATCTCCCCCGGCGAGGTTGTCACGTATTGGTAGTTCCATCCGTGAGCAGGGCGTTCCAGAGACACCGTGGGCACCTTATTTCCTGCCTTTCCGTTCGCTGTGGTAATCGACGATTTCAACGTCATAGGCTCCATCCTCCTTCCACACAAAGCAGATGCGAAACTGATCGTTGATACGGATACTATGCTGGCCACGCCGATTTCCTCTGAGCGGCTCCAGCTTGTTTCCCGGAGGCTCGCGGAGATCGTCCAGACGGGTTGCCGCATCCATGCGGTTGAGCTTCCGCCGGGCTACGGCTTCAATGCTGCGCCATCGCCGGTTGGTCCCCAACTGAGCCAGTTCCGCCGTATCGTAGTCTTTGAAACTACGGATCATGGAAGTAGGATAGGCTGCGGTGCGTTCAACGTCAAGCAGCTAATGCTAACCCGTACACCGTGAACCTTCCGGCGCAAACTTGCGTATCGGTATTACGGGTGCGCACAGCGGCCTTTGCTACACTGCTCCAGAGTCAGTTTCCCCGGTTTACCAAAACCCAATTGAACGGCGGTAGAAACCATGCCTGTTGTTGAGCTAGCAAGGGTAACCAAAGCATTCGACACCAAGATCGCGGTGAGCGATCTGAGCCTGACCATTGAGGCTGGCCAGATGTTTGGCCTGCTGGGCCCGAATGGCGCGGGCAAAACCAGCTCCATCCGCATGATGATGGGCATTACGCTGCCCGATGCCGGCGCGGTACGGATGTTTGACCGGCCGTTTGAGCGCAAGAGCCTGGAGCGCGTGGGCTATATGCCGGAAGAGCGCGGCCTCTATAAAAAGATGCAGGTTCTGGCGCAGCTCGTCTTCTTTGGCGAACTGCACGGGATTGAGGCGGGTGAGGCCCGGAAGCGCGCCCAGCGCTGGGCCGAGCGCATGGAGATTGCCGACGTGCTCGAAAAGAAGACCGAAGAGCTTTCCAAAGGCATGCAGCAGAAGATCCAGTTCATTGGCACGCTCTTGCACGATCCCGGCCTGATTGTGCTGGACGAGCCCTTCAGCGGTCTGGACCCGGTGAATGCGGCGCTGGTGGAGAAGACCCTGCTGGAGCTGAAGAACGAGGGCCGCGCCATTCTGTTTTCCACCCATCGCATGGATCAGGTGGAGAAGCTGTGCGACTCCATCTGTCTGGTGGATCACGGCCGCTCGGTGCTGGAGGGGCGGATGCGCGAGATCAAGAGCCGCTATGAGCGCAATCGCGTGGTGGTGGAGTTTGAGGGCGATGCGGGGTTCCTCGAAAGCGATGAGGTGGCCGAAGCCCACAACTTTGCCGGCCATGCGGAGATTCGCCTGAAGCCGCATGGAGACGCGCAGAAGTTGCTGAGCGAAGCCGCAGCCGGGGC
>Ga0181529_10003984_pt1 | contig 16315 bp, 10 predicted proteins | sample PEATcosm2014_Bin_36_FD_119763 | JGI IMG/M metagenome (GOLD analysis project Ga0181529, IMG submission 119763) | Peatland microbial communities from MTU Mesocosm Facility, Houghton, MI, USA - PEATcosm2014_Bin10_30_metaG | ecosystem: Environmental > Terrestrial > Soil > Wetlands > Peat | place...
CAACAAGTTCTGGCCGCCCGAATGGGAAGCTGCTGAAGATGTTGAAGCGATTGGCGAGGCGTGCCGGGATTGAATGTGGCTGGTGTCCAAACTGCATCGCTGGGGTGAAGGGCGAACGCGGCTGCGATGAAATCGAACTTCACAAGTTCCGCCGAACGTGCATCACGACCTGGCTCCGGAACCGCATCGACCCGCGCACAGTGATGGAATATGCAGGCCACGCGGACCTGGAGACAACATTGCGTTACCTGCGCCCGGTGGCGGCACAAGAGCGAATCTCTGCCGTGAGCGAGATCAAGTGGTACTAACAGAATCCTTTCGCCTGTGATCGAAGAGATGGAGAGTGTCATCCTCGCCGAAGGCGTGACGGATTGTTGTCGTCAACCTACCAACTGACACGAGCCCGTGATCGCTTGCGCCGTTTGGAGCGAAGGCAACAAATTCACCAATGCTCCCGCTGAAGGCCGCGATTCCATTCCATTGAGGATGCACGTGCCTTTGCCAGCACTTCTTCCCCAGGCATAACCATGAGTACCACCAACGCTGAATACGGATGGTGGGCTACCAGCCGGAGTGGATGGAAACACATGGCGGCAATATCACCTTTCCCCGTCTGCCTGCGGGCAAGTATACGTTTATGGCCATGGCCTGTAACCCGGGGCTGAACGCCTGTTCTGACCCGTTGAAGGTTGACATCCGGGTCCTGCCGCCCTGGTGGGAAACATATTGGTTTTACGGGTTATGCATCCTGGCCGCACTGCTTCTGATAGTGGTCGCCGTTCAGCCCTATGGCCGACAACTGCGTGCCAGAAGCCGGCATCTGGCGGCGCTGGTTTCCGAGCGCACAAGAGAACTGGAGGCGAGCCGCGAGCGGTTGCACATCCAGGCCACTCACGACGGGCTCACCGGATTGCTCAACCGCACCGCCATTCTGCAAACCCTGATGCAGGAGATGGAGCGCGCCCGGCGCGAAAATCTGACCGTCGCCGTCGCGATGCTTGATCTGGATCATTTCAAGTGCATCAATGACCGCTACGGCCATCTGGCCGGCGATGAGGCGCTGCGCTGCTTCTCCTCCGCAGTCGGCGCGGCCATCCGCGCTTACGACCATGCCGGCCGCTATGGCGGTGAGGAGTTCCTGCTCGTACTCCCCCAAATTCCTCGCGAGGCGGTCGAACAGAGACTGAACAGCCTCCATGCTGCGATTTCCAATCTGCAGATCAGAGTGGGCGATTCTCAGTTCACGCTCAACTGTAGCATGGGCGCCACTGTCTACGAACCAGCCGATCAGGCCGGAACCGTCTAATCCCTGCTCGCCATCGCAGACAGCGCCATGTATGCCGCCAAAGACGCCGGACGCAATCGCGTCGCTTTCCACGCATTGGGGTCTGGGGGAGACCAGAAGAATCCGGGTGTTAGGCTGCTGCCCTGACCTCCGCATCGGCTCTTGGCCTGGATGCTGGATTGTATTTTCGCAGTGAATTCTCCCACTCGTCGCCGAGTATGCGTCCCGGTCCTGGGGAGGAGCCCTGCTGCGTACCATCAAACACCCTGAATCTTCTGGTCTCGTTCTCAAAGCGCGACAACGTCGGCTGCTAGGCCAGATCAAGGCCCTTGTTTGGATCGCTGCCGGCCAACAACTTGTGAATCGGATCGGCGCCAATGCGCGCCACGTCGTTGGTGTCCTCATATCCGCGGGCCAAGCCATACACGCGCTGTCCGATCAACTCGACGGCCGTGCGCTCAACCTTGCGCACCTGTCGCCGGTCCGCAATGCAACCGGCTAGCGCTTCAACCAGCCCGGCGCCAAAGCGCCGATTAACCGCCGCCAGCGATACCGCGCCGCCAACGCTCGTGCCATAGGTCTGATCGAACTCCATCCCCACGGGGCGCGCAAACAAATCGCCAAACAAACAACACTGTCTCGCGGTAGAATCGTTCAAGCGGAAGCCTCTCTGAGTGCCTTAAACACTGTATCGTCAACATGTCTGTCGCACAACGGGCTTCCGCTTTCTCAACCTTCATGCATAATCAGGGTTAATGGCCCAAGTCATCGCCGCGGAACTGGCGTCTCTTTTAGAACGACATTGTCCGCTGCAATGGAAGATCCCGCGACGAGCTGCCAACTCGAATGACGTAGTTTCCGGGAACAAGCTTCCATGAAGCCGAAGCCTCATCGTAGACAGCGAGCCGGTCTCGGCTTATCGGAACGGAAACGTGCTTCGACTCGCCGGGCGCAAGTTCCACTCGTGTCCAACCGACCAGACGCCTCGGCGGCTCTCCCGCCGAGGCGGGTAGGGAGACATAAACCTGCGCGATTTCAGTGCCGGCGCGTTTACCGGTGTTCTGCACAGTAAACGAGACAGTTGTTGAATCACCCTGTGTTACGTAGAGACCGGAGTAGGCATACGTCGTATACGAGAGACCGAAGCCGAACGGGAAAAGCACCGTTTTGTTTTCTGCGTCATACCACTTGTAGCCTACTTTTAGCGCCTCATCGTAGAAGATCTGGAACGCAGGCAGCCCCTTCGCAGCGATCTTCATGAAGTCAGAGAAATCGGTCAGGCCTGCATAATTTGGCTTTGATTCGGGCGGTGGCAATATCAGCTTGGGATGCGGCAGGTCTGCGTCGCTCTTCGGGAACGTTATGGCAAGTTTCCCCGTCGGATTTATGGCACCCGTAAGAATGTTGGCTAGCGCCTCGCCGCCGCGAATCCCCGGATACCACGCCTCCACAATACCCGCCACCTTGTCGATCCAGGGCATCGTGGCAGGGCTTCCTGTCTCCAGCACCACAATGGTCTTCGGATTGGCCGCTGCGACGGTTTCGATCAGCTTGTTCTGCTCAGCGGCAAGATCAAGCGTGGGCAAATCAAAAGTCTCCGATTCCCACTGATACACGAAAACAATTGCGACGTCCGCCTGCTTTGCCGCGGCCGCCGCCGCGCCGCTATCGTCCCCCGAGGTGTAACTCACCTTCGCATCCGGCAGCTTTGCTGTCAGCGCACGAAGCGGTGAGCTTGGCATCCAAACCGGCCGGATAAATGCTGCGAACGGATCCTTCGACGGAGGCGGAGGAACCGGCGAGCCGCCCGGTGCATCGACTTGCGCCGATCCGCCGCCGGAAAGAACGGCCACGTCTGCGTGTCCGCCGATCACCGCAACGGTGCGAACGCGCTCGAGCGGCAGGATGTTTCCTCGATTCTTGAGCAACACGATGCTCTTCTCGGCCAGGCCTTGCGCAATCGCATATCCGCGCTCCACATCTGGAACCTGCGTCCTCACTGGGTTGTCGAACAGCCCAACTGCGAAGATGGTGCGTAGAATGCGGTGAACATGGTCATTCAGCTCGTCCTGCGACACCTCGCCGCTCTCGACGCCGTTCTTCAACTCGTCACTGAAGTAGTATGCACCGGGCTCCTCATTATCGAGACCGGCGCGGGAGGCCTTCGCGGCCGAGTGCGTAGCGCCCCAATCCGATAGAACGAAACCCTTGAACTTGAAGTCCTCCTTGAGAACCTCTCCCAGCAGGTACTGGTTCTCGCAGGCATAATCGCCGTTCACACGATTGTAGGAGCACATCACGCCGCCTGCATCGGAAATTGCCAGCGCAATCTGAAACGCCAGCAGATCCGTCTCGCGCATGGAGCGCTTATCTACGTTCACGTTCGCTGCATCGCGGCCGCTCTCCTGGTCATTCATTGCGTAGTGCTTCAGGTCGCCGATAATGTTCTGCGACTGCACGCCCTTCACAAAATTACCTACCAGTGTTCCTGCCAACAGCGGGTCCTCGCCCTGGTATTCGAACGTGCGGCCGTTGCGCGGCTCGCGCGCAAGGTTCACGCCACCGCCAAGTGTCATGCTGAATCCTTCGGCGCGCAGTTCGCGACCGATCAGCGCTCCGTATTCAAATGCAGCTTGTGGATCCCATGACGATGCTGCGGCCAGATTATTCGGCAAAGCCGTTGAGTAGCGTCCCCGGTAAGAACCGAGCGTCACGCCGTATGCGGAGTCCGCCATTTGGATCGATGGTATTTCCAGCCGCGAAATTGCCTTTGTGTAACCTGCGCCGCCGTTTGACCCCGCCGGGTCCGCGAGTCCTTGCCCATGCAGCAGCGAAATCTTCTCGTCGAGAGTCATCTCCTTGATGACCAGGTCCGCACGCACATCGGGAGACAGACTGGTGTCCGACCAAGGAAAGTGTTTCGGTTTAGATGTTCCCGGAAGCTGAGCGCTAACCCAAGAGCCGGCGACGAGCGCGGTGATCAGCGCGAAAGACTGTACGAAACGTATCTTCTTCATAGACCTCTCCTCATAACGCATATTCCGGTACGCCGAGTGGGGTAGCAACGATCCCAGTCTTCGAACCAGCATGCCATCTCACTGCTTGGCGCCCGGTTCCTTGGACGGGGTAGCCGTGAAATCGCCTGTCACTCCAAAGGGCTCCACTTTCACACTGCCCGATCTTCGCCGTTAGCGAGATCGCCTGGGTCCAACCCATCATTCCACCTTGTCCTCTGTCGTCGTTCCAATCGACCCTGAAAAAGCGCTCGCGATATTCGTTCGCTAAAACCGCCACTTCCAACCGTCTGCGCGAAGATTCACGCCTGTTCCGGCCACTGGGCATACGCCTGACCGGAGCAGAACGCTCGGGCAGACCACGACGGCATCACCGAAAAAGATACTGACAGGACAGTTTTGTTGTCAACAGGGAAATGACGGTGTATGTTTGAATAATGAGGAAGGTTGTCATGGGAACGCTGAGTAAACAACAGCTTCGGACCACGGAGACGCGGGCGCGGATTCTCGATGCAGCAGAAGAGGTCTTTGCGCGAGACGGATATGAAAACGCCCAACTGGATGAGATCGGCGCCAGAGCAGGCAGGAGTAAAGGGGCGGTTTATACGCACTTCAAGAACAAGGAAGATCTCTTCCTCGCTCTCTACGAAAATCGAAACAGGGCATACCATGATAGGCTTGTCAGCGCCATCAAGAAGTGTACGAGCCAGAAACAGAGTCTGTGGGCTTTCCGGGATTTCTGGGTCGGGATTGCGCATGACAGGACATGGCCGATTCTCACCCTTGAGTTCAAGCTCTTTGCATTTCGCCATCCGGAAGCGATAACGCGATTCCGTAAAGTACTCGACACTTCTAAGTCGCAGACCGATGATGCGGCATATAAGCAGTTGTTTGGACACCTCAAACGAAGCCAGAAAAGAGAAAATGATCTGTCGCTGCTGGCGTTGGGGCCAATTAACTCGGGTTTGATACTCGAGGGCCAGATTGAGCCGGACGTCCTCACCGAAAAGGCACTTCGCCGGATTCTGGGCCGGATCTTCGACGCTCTTATAATGCCCCTTCCTTGAACCGGTCACAATGCGGCAATGCACCTGACGTTCGTGTTCGGTATTGTTGTGGCTCGGGTTTCCCGGTGCCATTCTCTGTCACAATCCATCATGAGGTGGCTTCACAATTGAGTGACCGCGTGCGATCACAAAGTACTTCCACGCCGAAGGTGCAAGGCCGGGGCATCACGCGCGCTCATTGATGAAGACCCCTGATATCTCCCTAGAAAAACACAGCGGCTTGGACGGCGATGGTCAGTGCTCCTGGAAGGCGTGGTGAAATGGCGGGGCGTGAATCGTAGCTCAGTCCGGTGGATATGTACGTGCCTGAGTGGACGCGTGCTGTGTAGCTGCCTGTCAACGTAGCGTAGTGCGTCGCGGCTGTCAATCCGGCGGCGTTGAGTTGAGCCGTCGAATAGCGGCTGTAGTTCGAGTAAGACGATACCAGCGAGAGCATATCGCCGGGACGGCGGTTAAAGGGCGCCATTTGGTAGAGCCGAAGTTCATAATAGCGGGAATAGGCGTCCAATTCCGGTGGTGCGGACATGGCCGATGCCCCCAAATAGAGGCCGCGGCTGGGAAAGGTCGGGCCGCCGGATCGCAGTTGGCGGTCGGCGAGCAGGAAATAGCAGTGGTTGCCGCCGGTGTCGGTGTTGGTCTTTGCATTGGCGTATCTGGTTGTGTTGGTAAGATAACCACCGCGCACCCAGAACTGAGGCGCTTCGGCCTGGGAAGCGCGGTTGTAGCCGCCTTCGAAGACGCTCAGCAGGCCATCCCCCTTAGGGGCAAAGCGGAAACCTGCGGCGTCGCGGGCGAGATCTCCACGCTCACCATGGGCACTGGTGGAGCGTTGCAGACCGATTTTTGCATAGAAGTCACCCTTAGGCTGCGCCCTGACGGTGAAGGTCGGCGTAGACAAGGGCGAGTACGATAAACCCACTTCAAACGGCAGAACGGCATATACACCCTGTGAGGCGTTGGACACGCTGCCGCCCATCTCTATGCCGATCAGCTCTGTATCGTTATTCTGATAGCCGGCTTTGAGTTCCAGGCGTCTGTGGAAAAACGGCTTGTACACGATCAATTGGCCCATCTTCAAGGCGCTGGGATAGGCGCGATCCCAATTGGATCGCAGAAAGAAGGCCCCTGCGGTGAGTTGGACTCCAGGAAGGTGGATACTGGCCAGATCCGCAACAATACTGTAGGACACCATCGAGGTCCAGGTCGGACGCTGTCCGATGAAATCCTGTTTCGCTTCGGGAACGGGGCTCTGAAGCGTATTGACTGTGAAACCCGGCGTGTAAACGATTCGGTACGTCATGTCATGACAGAGCATTTTGCGGCGGAGGGGATTGTCAGCACCCGTAATGGAATCCGCGAAAGGGGGCATCACTGCGTCCGCGTCAAAAGAAGACAGATCTTCGATGTTGACATGGGTGCCCGGACACGAATCGCTAGGGATGCCAATCGGATGAGTGACCGGAGCCGGATAGCCCGCGGGATTCGATTCCGTGGCCAATTGTTGTTGCGATTGCTGAGACTGTGCTGCGAGGAAAGGCAATGCCGAAATCGACACAGCGGTGAAAATGATCAACGCGATTTGACGATTTGTTCTTTTCATAGGGATTCCTCTTGGGTGTTGAGGTGGTTCTGCAACGGCTGATGTCCTTTCGTTTCAGTATTATCCGTCCATGACTTCACGATTTCGAACCTCAGTACTAGTCCCGGACTACCCCGGAGCAGGCGCTCGTTACCATTCCCGTGGCCAGTTCCAACTCGCGTGACGGAGAGCGCTTCGCACTCCGCAGCTTGTGGGGCACATATAAACATACTGACGAGTCTGTAATGTGTCAACTGGAATAGTGGCGAGAGGTGCAGGACAATCAACTATTTTGGCCGAATACGCGAACATGTGTTGACAAAATTAGAGACCCAGTAGTATCTTTCCAACCATATCGTGGAGGCGCGATCATGGGCTCCAAGTTGGACAGATGATTCCTGGCTCTGAATCCGTTCCAAAGAAGACCATGCAAATCACGTTCGCCGACGCAATAGGAGGATTGATCAATGAAGAAGAGCGCGTTTCGGGGATTTGCTTACGACCGGTTCTCTGAGGATGATGGGCAGGGACGGTGGATGAAGATAGGAACCAAATGGGCGAGCGCGACAATATTTGGCTGCCTTGCCCTCATGGCCCTTTTGGCCCAGGTGAGTGCGAGGGCGCAGGTTGCAACCGCTTCCATCAACGGCACAGTCGTTGATTCATCCGGCGCGGTCATTCCGGGTGTAACGATTACCGCTGTCCAAACGGCAACTAATTACACGCTAAGCGTAATTTCCAAAGAAACCGGCATGTTCATCTTGCCATCGCTTCCAGTTGGCCCGTACAAGATCGTTGCGGAAAAGAGCGGTTTTGGGCGTTATGAGCAAAGCGGCATTGTGTTGACCGTCGGGCAGGTTGCGGTACTGCAAATAGCGCTTGTAGTCGGAGCACAGACGCAGAGCGTTACCGTGACAGCAGAAGCGCCTGCAGTGGCGAGCACGGAGGCGACAATTCAGAATGTGGTCGAACAGGAAGTTGTGTCGGACTTGCCCTTGAATGGGCGGAATCCCGCCACCCTCATGTTTACGGCCCCCGGCGTGACCGACGCGGGCGAAAATATTGCGCGAAATAACAACGAAAGCACCGTTAAATCTCCCGATTCAAATCTTGCCTCGTCAAGTGCGCCGACAACGAATGGTGTGCGGCCTGGAGGCACCTATTTCTCTCTTGACGGTTCCACCAACATCGACCCATATGGTGTGCTTGGCGGGCCCTTTCCAAATCCGGATGCTACGCAGGAGTTCAGTATCGTCACCGGATCCTATGGAGCTCGCTACGTCTCGGCTCCGGGCGGCGCGGTCAATGTTGTGACCAAATCGGGAACCAATGAGGTTCACGGGGCGGCCTACGAATTTGTTCGCAACGGCTACTTCAATGCCAGGAATTACTTTTTGCAAACTCCCGACGTTCTGAAGCGCAGCCAGTTCGGCGCCGCGGTTGGCGGCCCAATCCTCAAGGACCGGCTCTTCTACTTCGGTTCGTACCAGGGAACGATTATTCGCAACGTCTTGCCAAACCGCACTGCGATGCTCACGGCAGATGAGCGAAACGGTATCTTTACCCTTGCTAGCGGTCCCGGAGCGGGAGCGACCGTGACGCTTCCGATAGACCCGGTGGCCGCCAATATTCTGAAGGTTTTACCAGTTGCCAATGATGGTCACTACGCCGACTACAATACTCCGAATAACAGTGCGGACCAGCAATACGTTGGAAGGTTCGACTACAACATCGGCAGTGATCGTGTCTTCGTGCGCTACTTTGGCGACTACAACACCGTTCCTGACTCTGAGGTGGCCAACCACAATATATTGACCGCCCAGTTTCCTGGCCACAACGCCAATTGGGACTTAGCGACCGTCGGCAATACATGGTCCTCCAAGTCGGGAACGTGGCTTTCCGAAACCCGCGCCTCCCTCATGAAGATGAAGTTCTCGGACTTCTCGTCTCCGACATCCTCCAACTTCAGCGGAGACAAGTTGGGCATACAGAACTTCACGCCGGGAACCCATCCAGTCTTGCCTGTCTTTTCCTTCGGGACTATTGCCGGCTCCGCATTTTATGGCATTGCCTCGGTGTCGAATTCTCCATGGGCGGAATTCCCTAGGGACAGTTGGGATTTCCAGCAGGATGTTACCCACCCAGCTGGCAAGCACGTGTTGTCGTTCGGTGGCGATTTGCGCCTCATGCATTTCTATGAGCACAATGAGTCCGGGCAGGAGGGAGTATTCATATTTTCCGGACTGGCCGCTTACTATTTGGCGGGTCTGAATCTTGTGGATGCTCCTTTCGCCGACATGTTACTTGGAGTATCCACCGTGTACGTCCAAGACGACGGTATCAACACGGCGTCTGACGCAAAGATGTTCGGGCTTTACGCTGAGGACCAATACCGCGTAAATGACCGGCTTACAGTGACTGGCGGTGTGCGCTGGGATCCATATCTCCCCATCGTTATGGAACATGGACACGTCACCTGCTGGAACCCTGGAGACCAATCGCAAGTCTTTGTGAATGCGCCAAAGGGAATTCTCTATCCCGGCGATAAAGGCTGCGGAAGCGGTGGCACCACGTCGAAGATGGCGATGGTCGAGCCCCGCATTGGTGTCGCCTACCGTCTCGACAAAAGGGGCAATACCGCGTTGCGCGCGGGGTGGGGAATGTACTCCATGGAGCCCCCTATGTCTTCGTTCATAGGGTTCTCGGCGCCGCCTTGGATACGTGGTTACGAACTTACCTTCACACCACTCGACAATCCGTGGAGTGCGGCGGGTGGGGTGAATCCTTTTGCCGGCGGCTTCCTCAGCCCGAGTTATAATCCTCCGAGTAATGTGAGCTTTGCTGCTGCACTGGCGCTTGGACTGTCTGCCGCCGAGATCGACCCGAGTTTCAAACCAGCCACGGTGCAGCAGTGGACGCTTTCTCTTCAACATGCGCTGAGCGCAGCCGACAGCATTGAGTTGGCCTATGTTGGAACTGAAGGCGTTCATTTGTCGCAAACTGGCGACCTCGACCAGCCCGTTATGGCGGCGGGTGCGAATCAGACGAACGAGAATCAGCGAAGGCCCTTTATCTCAGAAGGGTTGGTGCACGTCCTGGACTTGGAAAGCAACACGAATTCCAGCTACAACGGACTCAATGCAACTTATCGCCACCGGAACCGCGGCGGACTGGATATCGTCAGCACCTTCAACTGGTCCAAGTGTATCGATGACGGGTCGATGCCCCCGTGGACGAGTGCCGACACCATCATCCAGTCGGCCCCGAAACATTTCCGCGGGCGTTGCGACTTCGATCAAAACGTCTCATCCCGCACGACCGTAGTGTGGGCGGGGCCGAATCTGAAGGGTCGGAATCAAGCAATGAGGCTCGGGCTGGGATCGTGGATGGTCACTGGATTGGCGGTGCTTGATGCCGGCCAACCCTTCAGTGTGACGGACAGCTCAGACTATTCATACAGCGGTCTTGGGCTCGATCTGGCTGATCGCGTGCCCGGAGTTCCGCTCTACTCCAACGGAATATTGAACCGCAACGCTTTCACCGACAATGCACCCGGGACCTATGGAAACTCCGGCAGGAACTCATTCAGGGGGCCTTCCAACTTTGAGGCCGACATGGGTTTGATGAAACTCATTCCGATCAAGGAACGCATCAAATTCAATTTTCGGGCGGAAGTATTCAATCTGTTCAACCACCCGAATTTACCATTGCCTCAGACGGACTACGGTTCCGAGGGAACTGGTGTGTTTGGAACGTACACGTTTGCTCGCGATCCTCGCATCCTTCAGTTCTCGCTCAAACTTCAATTCTAGGAGGCAGACGACGGGCCGTGGCGGTCACGCTACGGCCCGGAGGATTCTCGAACGCTGGTCTTTTGTACGCGAGTCAACGAAACTTGGAAGAAAGATCAGAAAGCCAGATTTGGCTCTCGTCAGGATTGGATCGATAGAACCATCCTGATTGCTCGCCAGTAGTGGAGATGTCTATTTGCCACAGGAACGTATGGAGCTAAGCCACTTGGGAGCTGTCGGCCATATCTGCTTCAGGCACTTCAATGCGCAGGGACACCGATCAAGTTTCCGTTGATGCAACATGCGATAGGTATCGAACTGGCCCATCTGAAGAGCTTCAATCGTCTATTTGGGTTTGCGGGAGGCAAGAAGAAGAAAGCCGCGATCCTGGCCGCTTTGCGTGAAGGTTGGATCGACGTTTTGATAACGGAACGAAGGACAGGAGAGGCACTGCTTAGCCTTCTGCTGATTGAGCCGGTCATGCGAAGAAATCTTTACTGGGAGTAGATCTGTTCGATTCACGTTTGAATTCAGTGAAACTGCGTGGCACACAGCGCCACACGGAAGGGAATGTAAATGCTCGGACGTCTTGTTGCTCTGCTGGTTTTCAGCATGTTACCCGTAAGTGCATTCGCGCAGACGCGGTGTGAGAGCCTCAAAGAACTCAAACTGCTCAATGGGACAATCACTTCAGCCACCATCGTGGCGGAGGGCCCTGCCCCCGCCTCGCCTTGGATGCCGCCGTCCAAAGAGGCTGTCCCTGAACACTGTACCGTTCACGCCATTGTCCGGCCTTCAAGCGACTCGGAAATCCATTTTGAAGTTTGGATGCCGACTGCGAAATGGAACGGCAAGATCATGCAGGGGGGCAGCGGAGGCTGGGGAGGATCCATATTCTCGGATTACGGCGCAATCTCCCTGAGCCGCGGCTACGCGGCTGCCGCGACGGACGATGGCCACACGGGCACAGCGACTGATGCCTCGTGGGCAATTGGGCATCCGGAAAAACTGATCGATTATGGGTTCAGGGCTGTTCACTTAACAAGCGTGTACGCGCACTCAATAGTTCAGGCGTTTTATGGAAGAGATGCACAGCGAAGCTATTTCATAGGCTGTTCCGACGGCGGCCGCGAGGCCCTGATGGAAGCACAAAGATTCCCCGAAGACTTTGACGGCATTGTGGCTGGAGCACCCGCAAACAACTTTTCGGGGCTTATGGCCGCAATGGTCTGGGACAAGCAGGCGATTCTTGCCACGCCAGGCAGCGCGATTCCGCCAGCAAAACTCCCCGCCATCCAGAAGGCTGCGCTCGATGCTTGCGACGCTTTGGACGGCGTCAAGGATGGTTTGGTGGAGAACCCGCGGGCGTGTCACTTCAATCCCGACGTTCTCGCCTGTAAAGAGGGAGCAGACACGCCTGAGTGTCTGACAGCGCCGCAGTTGACGGCCATAAAGCAGCTTTATGCGGGCCCCAAAGATCCGAAAAACGGCAAACAAATCTATCCTGGCTTGGCGCCAGGCACCGAAAACGGATATATGGGGTGGAGCATTTGGGTTACGGCGGACAAACCTGAATCCGCCATGCAATTTCTGTTTGCCAACTCCTATTTTGGCCAGGCCGTAAATGAGCAAGCCGACTGGGACTCCCGGAAACTCAGCTTCTCTGACGATTTGGATTTTGCTGATCGCAAGGCTGGATGGCTCCTTAGTTCTACAAGTCCTGACCTCCGCTCCTTCCGGGATCACCATGGCAAGCTGATCCAGTATCACGGATGGGGCGATGCGGCGATTTCGCCCTACAACTCGGTCGACTATTATGAAAGCGTCCTGGACTTCTTCTCGAAATTCCCAGATCCCCGGACCGATGCGTCCAGGCCTGTCAGCGATTTTTATCGTCTCTTCATGGTTCCAGGAATGGGGCATTGCGGCCTGGGCGCTGGTCCCAATCGATTCGTCACTCTCTATCACGAATCGGACCCGAATGATCCCGAGAGTGATGTGATCGCAGCCTTGGACAGGTGGGTGGAAACAGGTGTCGCGCCTGATCACATCATCGGCCAGGGAACGGTCCCTGGAGATTCCAGCAAGAAGCTGACTCGCCCGCTTTGCCCCTATCCGAAAGTGGCTCGCTACAAGGGCACAGGCGATCCCTATGATGCTGCGAATTTTGAATGTTCTGTTGCTGGCCCAGCGAGATAAGGACTGCGTCTTGAAAGGTTCGCACATGAATGCGTGATTCTGGTGCTTCTTGTTGGCCTCCGTTCTCGTATTGAACTGCCGCGTCAAGATCGTGGCGACGCCCGCGGCAGACAGGCTTACAACTCATCCAAACCGAACGACTTTCTTGCCCAAGTGCGGTGAGAGTGTGCAAAGTTCTGGGCTGGCCATGCCTCCGCCCGCTCGATCATGCCACCTTGTGTTAGAGGAGGCTGCCAGGGACCACCTCAAATATCAGTTCGGTGGTCCATTGTATCCACAGAGATTGACCCAGCCCACAACTTTGCACACTCTCTCCGGGGAATGATTTGTCCGTTAATTTGCCGAACTCTAGCCGGTGGCCCAGCCGAGATTGGAGTTGTCACGTGATCAATCCAGCAAACCGCGAACGGCCAGACCAGTGCGAGCAGCTCGGCGGCTCGGCAGAATGGAAAGAGTTCCCGGTTCCTCTTTCTACTGACGGTGGACCCTGGAAGGGCCACACCCCCTTTGCCATTGCACGACAACCAATCTTCGGTCTCCGGGGGAGGGTCTATGGGTACGAATTGCTATTCCGTGACCGGATGGCGAACTCCTTCAGCGGCGATCGCGATCAAGCCTCACAGACGCTCGCGAATCGATGGGAGTCACACAATCTCAGCGGTTTGACAGGGGACGGGCTGCCTTTTGTGAATTGCACGCGAAACACGCTCCTGGCAGGTTGGGCGGAGCAGTTTCCTCGGGGAACTGTACTGGAGATTCTCGAGGACGTCGAGCCGGACCAAGCTGTTCTCGAAGTCTGCTACAGGCTGAAAACGGCGGGCTATCGCATCGCTTTGGATGACTTTCAGTATTCAGACAAGATGGTGTGTCTGGTCGAGATTGCCGACTACATCAAGATCGATTTTCGGGCTCTGAATCCACATCAGCGCGATACGACACTGTTTAGCCTGCGGGGATTTTCCGGCGCGCTGGTAGCGGAAAAACTGGAGACGGGAGAGGAATACTGTCTGGCACGCGAGCAGGGCTTCGTGCTGTTTCAAGGGTTCTTTCTGGCCCTTCCCGAGATATTCCTGTGGCGTGGCTCGCTGGCTGGCGTCACGCGGGAACCAATGATCGTGAATGAATTTGGGCCCATTACCCCTCGATACCCGCCTGTCGCGCTCTCACCTTGCGATGCTGAAGACTCACCTCTAGCTGCTTGGCGCCCCGAATCGTCGACTGATGTTGGCGAAATGCCGCCCTGAACGATGTGGAAGCGGATACCGCTTCTGGGATAGCGGGTTTTCGGGGAGAGTGTGCAAAGTTCTGGGCTGGCCACGCCTCCGCCCGTTCGATCATCCCCACCTTGTGTTCGACGAGGCTGCCAGGGACCGCCTCAAATACCAGTGAGGTGGTCCATTGCATCCACAGAGATTGACTTAGCCGCCAACTTTGCACACTCCCCAATGACAGATGGAGCAAGGACGCTTCCGGCGCAAGGGTATGATGCTCCATCATACCGGCCTCGAGCCGAATGGCGACGTGCCGATCTTGATGACCGGAGAGGTGGATCAGTTTTGCCTAGTAGGCATGGCTCGGCTGTGAAAGCGCCGAACAATACCCGGTCTATTCCGCTCTCGTGATTAACGGCCAGAGGACGTATGATACGGTAACGGCCAGAGGACGTATGATACGGTGTAGTAATTAGCTATGTAACACAATGCAAACGTCTTGTACCAGGTCCTTGAATGACCGCCCATTGCAGGTTAGGAGCCGCGTAATGTATACTCGTCGACTCGGCAGCCGTCGGACTTTCTTGAGCTGCCATATCCCGCATTAACGGATTTGATCATGACCACGGAAGAGCAATTTTCGGAGGCCCAAAAGGAGGCAATACTGATCCAGACCGAACGGTTGGCGACCAGTCCATTTTTTAGTGGTAGCCTGCGGTATCCTTCATTCCTCAGGTTCATAGTTGCGCAGACTCTAGAAGGACGGGCGAGCACCCTAAAGGAACGGACTCTCGGGATCGAAGTATTCGGGCGCGCGCCAGGCTTTGACACGTCCGGGGATCCCATCGTGCGGGTTGCGGCTGCCGAAGTGAGAAAGCGGGTGGCGCAATACTACCAGGAACCCGGCCACGAGAATGAAACCAGAATAGACCTCCATCCTGGCTCGTATGTGCCGCACTTCGTCTTCGCAGCCAGTCTTATCGAGGCTCAGAACTCAGCATCTGCAAGGGACGACTCCGACCGTTTTCCCGCAGCGGTGCAGGACCTCCAGAGTCCGGTCATAAAGCCACGATTAAAGAGGTTTACCCTCGTTGGGCTTGGTCTCATCATCAGTATCGTTCTTCTCGGCGGGACCGCGGTGCACTTCTGGGACAGCAGAATGACGCCCCCGCTTGCTTCCATGTGGAGTGATTCGTCAGAGATTACAGTCTGTATCGGAGTTTTGACCACTCCTTTACCCCTAGCTGCTTCCGAACTCGATCCGCACGACACTCGTGGCATGAACTCGGCGCTCGTTCCATATGGGGATACGGTTGCTATGTCTCGCCTGCAGGCTGCCTTTGCGGAGCATCATCAGAAATCTCGAATAAGACCGTGCAATACCGTGATGTATGAAGAGCTCCGGAGGAGCCCAACGGCATTGATTGGAGCGCACGACAACGATTGGACAATGAGGATTATGCAAGGACTCCGATTCCGCTTTGCGAATCCAAGTCCTGCTGGACGATTCATCATTGACACCAAGCGTGCTCAGAACCCAGGATGGACAATCGAATATGGCTCTGCAGATGGCGGTATTTCACAAGACTACGCAATTGCTGCCATGCTGAACGACAATATGCTCGGACAACCCGTTCTGATCATCGCCGGAATTGGACCCAACGGAACGATGGCCGCGAGCGAGTTTCTTTCCAGCAACTCCAGCGTCCAGCTCATTCGCAGCATCGCGCCTCCTTCCTGGAACGGGCGGAATTTCGAAGCCGTGGTGTCTACTCAAGTCGTGAAAGGCAACACAGGTCCGCCGCGGATTGTTGCGGCAGAATTCTGGTAGTAGGATCCGCTCTTGTGCTTTGGTTTCGTTTTCCCGCGCCCATGCCGGTTGCCCCGAGGATCCGAGAACATTAGAGCGGTTCCAAGTTAGCTTTACCCATGCAGGCGGAGAGGCGGTACCCTGAATTTGGCTACACTCTCCGCGAAGAAATGCCCATGCCGAAGCCTTTGTCTGATGATCTGCGCTGCCGGATTCTGGATACGTATGAACAGAAGGAAGGATCGCAGTCGAAACTGGCGGCACGGTTTGGCATCAGCTTTGACTATGTGCACAAGATATTGGTATGTGGAGCAGGTGTTGTGCCCCAAGCTCGAGCCTGGCGACGTGGTGGTGATGGA
>Ga0181529_10003985_pt1 | contig 16314 bp, 17 predicted proteins | sample PEATcosm2014_Bin_36_FD_119763 | JGI IMG/M metagenome (GOLD analysis project Ga0181529, IMG submission 119763) | Peatland microbial communities from MTU Mesocosm Facility, Houghton, MI, USA - PEATcosm2014_Bin10_30_metaG | ecosystem: Environmental > Terrestrial > Soil > Wetlands > Peat | place...
ACCGCTCGCCGCCGCCGTTCGTTGAGAGCTTCTTCTGACAACTTCCGACCGTCAATCTTCTCCATACTTCATTAGACGAACCAATCTCAGAAATGTTTCACTCGTTTAGGGCCGGATCAGTAACCAATGTACTCCGCGCTCAAAATCCGTCTACAACATTTCTGAAAAAGGAAATGTTGCGTGAGAAAATCCTACTAAGGTTTGATAATTGCGGCTCAAGATGGAGATATGGGTCCTTCAGTAGTCCACGCTAGCAGAGGTTGCACGACGCCCGGCTCGCGTCCCATGTAGGCGCCGCCGCGTTCCGCAGTGTCTTCGACGTCAAAGGATGCGATGTCGTCATTCTCGTAAGTCACTGTGTTCTCGTTTCTTACAATGAACAGCTTGAGAAAGTAACCGCCGCTGTTTAGCAGATTGGCGGGCAATTGACAGACCGCCCGGTAAACCCCAGGTTCCCGCACCTCTGCGCGGCATCCGCTCGTCAATACGGTGACACCCTGGTCGTTCAGTAGGTGATATGTGAGATGCGTGATCACGCCTGCTTTCATGACCCAATATTCGGTCTCGATTCGGAGTGGAGTCTGCATAGTCAGCAATGGTCCGGATGAATTGTCGTCCGGCAATACGCGAACTCGCTTGATTCGGATTAGGTCGTTTCCTGGTGCAGATAGCGGTTGCGTCCAGTGCTCCTCCTCCATGCGGACTTGGCTCTCCCGTAAATAGCGCGGGACTACCAAGGCGACGGGACCATCGGCAACTAGCTTGCCTTTATTCATCATCAAGGCACGGCGGCAGAGGGACTGCACGGCAGTCATGTTATGACTGACGAACAGTACAGTCCGCCCTCCTTCGCTGACATCATGCATCTTTCCCAGGCATTTCTTCTGAAACTGCGCATCTCCTACCGCCAGCACTTCGTCCACCATCAGGATTTCCGTCTGCAGATGGGCGGCGACGGCAAATGCAAGCCGCAGGTACATTCCGCTGGAGTAGTGCTTTACGGGAGTATCGATGAACTTCTCGACTTCGGCGAAGGCGACGATGGCGTCGAAGTTTCTTGCGATCTCGGCGCGCTTCATCCCCAGAATGGCGCCGTTCAGATACACGTTATCGCGGCCGGTGAGTTCTGGGTGGAAGCCGGTGCCTACCTCGAGCAGAGAGCCGACGCGGCCGCGAATCTCAACATGGCCGGTAGTTGGTTCGGTGATGCGCGACAGGATCTTGAGAAGAGTGCTCTTTCCCGCTCCATTCCTGCCGATCACACCAACGATTTCGCCTTGTTTTACGTCGAAGGAAACGTCTTTGAGCGCCCAGATCGTCTCTTCCTGATGATTCTCCGGAGCACCGTTCCGTCCCATCAGGGCGCGGGCTGCCCGGAAAGGCGCTGACGCGGCGCTGGCAATCGAGTCGCGCAGGGACTTGTAGGTATACCGGCCGCCGTTCTTCTCGATCGCGCCGATGTGATACTGTTTTCCGAGATTTTCAACGCGAATTGCTATATCGCTCATGTATCGATACTCGTGTTTCAGTACTCAGACGCCAGGTTAAACGACATCGGCAAAGGTCTTCTCCACGCGCCGGAAGTAAAATGCGCCGCCAACCAGGATGAGCAGGGCCGCGAGGGATGAAGCGGCGATCATGGGCCCGGGAGCGGTGTTGGTTCCCAGCAGCGCCCAGCGAAATCCCTCGACAACGCCTACCATTGGATTGAGACCGTAGAGGGTTCTCCACATCCCGTGGAGCATGCTGGCTGGATAGGCAATGGGCGATGCGAACATCCAAAACTGGGTAAGAAAGGGGACGGTATAACGCACGTCCCGATACTCGACGTTGAGCGCAGAGAGCCAGAGGCCGACACCAAGAGCACATACGAATGCCAGCAGAAAGAAGAGGGGAAGATATACGCACCGTAAAAACGGCGCCTGGCGATAAAAGGCCATCATGCCGACCAGCAGAATGAAGGAGATGGCAAAATCGACCGCACCGGAGAGGACGGCCGACAAGGGTACGGTCAGGCGCGGAAAGTAGACCTTGGAGATGAGATTGGCGCTGCTGACAAGGCTGTTAGAGGACTGGGTAAGTCCATTGGCAAAGAAGGTCCACGGTATCAAACCTGCAAGACTGAAAAGCGGGTAGGGGACGCCATCGGAGGGGACCTTCGCCAATCTTCCAAAAAAAAGGCTAAAGACAAGCATGGTGAAAAGCGGCTGAATGATCGCCCACGCGGCGCCGAGCGCGGTTTGCTTATAACGGACCTTGATCTCGCGCCATGTAAGGAAGTACAGGAGCTCACGGTACTCCCAAAGCTCACTGAGTTTCAGGGCTACCCAGCCGCGGGAAGGCTCGATGATTGTGACCGGAATTGACGCATCATCAATCAGGCCGGCGATTGCTGTGTCTGTGCTCTGAGGTTTTATTTCCGTAGTGTTCACTTGAATGACCTGATCAGATTCGGTAAGGAGCCAACACGCTGCACGAATTTGCCGATATTGCCATAGGCTTCTGAAACGGCATCCATCACTCCGTTTCCGAATTTATTCGGCGTGAACGCAGGGATACGCCGGAGTTCAATGCTCGCGTCTCCGGAAGAATTCCATGCTCGCATAAAAAATAAACCGGGGGCCTTCAAGGAGATCACGGCGCCAGAGTTTCCTGGGCTCCTTCAGGAAGCGGTAGACCCATTCGAAGCCTGAGCGTCCCATCCACTCCGGACAGCGGCGCACGGTCCCAGCAACAAAGGCGAACGCGGCGCCGACGCCGATGGCAGTCGGTACATTGAGATTCTTCAGCCTGTCATGGATCCAGATATCCTGTTTTGGCATCCCCAGCGCGACCCACAGGACGTCTGGTCGGGCGGCATTGATCCGCTCCATGATTGCGGTCTCCTCGGAGGTCGTGAGAGGGCGGAAGGGCGGTGAATAGGCGCCGGCAATCCTGTGTCCAGGGTAGTTGCGCGCAACCGTCTCGCACAGCGCCGCAAGGGTCTGTTCCGTATCACCGTAAAAGTAGCTGCTGTAGCACTTTTCCTCGGCCAACTTCAGGAACTCCCGCATGATTTCGGTGCCCGGCGCACGGACGGCCTTGCGGTGTCCATGCATCCGCGCCAACCAGACTGGCGCAATGCCGTCGGGCACCCAAAGCTCTGCCCCATTGAGAATCGAACGGATGCCGGAATCCTTATACGCTTCCATCAGCCCGTGAAACCCGGTCACGACCACTTGGCGGCAGCGGCCATCGCGCATCTGTATCCATCGCTCGATGTGGTCAACCGTCCGCGTCGCCGAGACGAGGTGAACGCGCGAACCGAGAATGTGAATACTCGGTTCAGCGGATAAAGAAGATGGAGTACCTATCATGTGAAAAGTCACAGCCTGAGCTGTCCGAAGGCTCTCGCTGGGTTGCCACTTGTCCCGCGTTGGTGGCCTCCCGTTGGTATTGGTATAGGTCAAACGTGCCGTCTCGTGCTACAAATCGCCACCCATGTTCCTCCGGGTGGTCGCCAAGGTATTTATGAATGTACGAGGGCCAATCGCAAAGCCACGTCGCATGAACCTGAGGTAAATATTCCCACATTTTTGATTGATACACGAGAGCTTGGGGATTAACCTTTCCATCTAAATTCACGACATTGTGCCGAAAGTACCCAATTGTTCCGGATTGTCCGGCGGCCACAACCTCGTTTTGGGGGACATAGTGTTCCACCAAACTCATCTGTTCTTGGAGCATTAGATTGCCCACAAAGGAGCTATTGACACGCCACAATATGACCGTTCCGGCTAAGATCGGAGCGACAAGTAGTGAGCTAATGGTCGTAACTAACTTAGGTCTTCTTTGATAGACAAAAACGACTGCGGATGCTGTACCAAAGATGGCCACCAAGCTCAGGGGCATAAGATACCTTGTGTAAAAGTGTATTGCCCATGAGGAAAGCCCATACCAGACAGCGAGGATAAGGGATAAGCCTATGATCCAGCAAGCAAATTCAAGTGTTCGCCGGGCACGCTCGCTCTTAGTAGTTACGGATGTAAGCAAGCGCTTTAGGTTTCGGCGAAACTTAATTGCGGTCACGGCTAGGAGCAACAATGCAAGCGAACGAGCGAGCACCCCAACAGTCCAATCAGCATGGCTCTCCGTCAGGTAGGCCCATGGAATTAACTCTCGCGTGAGCACCGCGATCATTCGTTCGAATCTTACAAAAGAAAACCCCCAATCCTGCTCGGCTTTTCCACTCGACGGCATGAGTGAATGAAAGACAATAATGTTGTAGAACCACCACGGAGAGGAGATGAGAAAAGAGGGAACAGAGATTTCAATAAATCGCACGACCCGCTCGGATAACTTTGAATTCCTGCACAGTACTAATTGGCTAAAGGAGACGATCGCCACTAAAAAAACGGCATCAATCCGGGCCAAAACGAGGAGTCCTAATAAAGAGCCAAACACAATCCAATGTTGATGGCTATCTTGTAAACCAGTTTGGTAATAACGCCAGCAAGCGGCATAAACGAACAGTAGGCAACCGGTCTCAAGGCCACAAAAGTTCATGAGAAAAACGATTGCGGCCGAAAGGTACAAGGTCGCAGCCATCCAGCATACCCATGATGTTCCGTGTTCGTCGCTCGGGTCGACGAATCCACGAACAATCTTCCCAACGAGAAAGCCAGTTCCGAGGTACATCAACCACAAAAAGGCGAGAACCAGCCGAACCGCTAAAATCTGATTTCGGGCTGCCAGTGCAAACAGGGGAACGCAAAGGAATACATAGAGCGGCTGAAAGCCGTTGGTGAGAGTAGCCCCATCAATTGTGACCCCGTTTCCCTGCGCCAGATTGTGTGAAATAGCAAAAACATAGAAGGCGTCGTCGCAAAGTGGTTTGCTTAGAACTAATATGTTAGGTCGAAATACAAGAGACAACGAGCAAATTGCAATAATGCCGAACAGCACTCCGAATATCCGGGATGTCTCCATACTGAGAAACCTCGTTGAACCAGGATTAGTCATTTGATCCTCATGTAGCCAAGAAAATGCACACTACCAGGATGAGGAGGGGACACGAGAGCTAACAACTAGAACAACAGTCAGAATACTCAACGGGAAGATTTTAAAGAGGTAGCCACCTCTTGGATGCTCACTCGGATTTCTCGCCATGACCGTAATGGCCGTAGTGACCATAGCGGTAATATCCATAGTATGAATAGCCATCCGACGATGTGTTATGGCTCACTTGGTTCAGAACCACCCCAACGATATTGGCTCGGAGACGGTGCAGTACTGAGATCACCTCCGCAACGGCCCTGCGCCTGGTATCTCCGGCCAGGCTGATAATGAGCACTCCATCGGCGGCGGTGGCTATCTGGAGACACTCCGCAAAGCCCAGCAGGGGTGGCGAATCCAGAATCACCAGGTCGAATTCCTTGGCGAACTCGTCCAGCAGAGAGGAGAGCCGCGGGCCGATGAGATCGGCGGCGCGATGGGAGCCGGGCCCCGCGGGAAGCAGGCTCAGGTTCGGCTTGTCCTCGACCGGAAGGACTACATCCTGCCAGGGAAGTTCTCCGGTCAACACATTCGAAAGGCCCTCTCGCGGGGTTAACCCGAATTTCGAGTGGATGCTTGGACGCCGCAGATCGGCGTCCACCAGCAGCGTCTTCTTGCCCCGATCGGCATTGGCAATCGCAAAGTGGGCCGCAATGGTCGTCTTGCCCTCGGAGGGTGCAGCGCTTGTGAGGACGATTGAGCGGAGCCGTCCCTCGAAGTCGGACAGAAGTATGGTATTGCGTATCGTCCGCATGGCCTCATCGAAATCGGAGGCAGATCGATAGTATCCCTTTCGCTTTTCATTTTGCACGGCGTTGGCCACGATGGTCGCCGTCGGGACCGCCGCTGCACTTTTCGGAAGTTGGGCCGCAAGTTTGTCGATGGGCATTGTCCCAATGACATCCACGCCGAGAAATCTGCTGGCCTCCTGAGGATCGCGGAGCGTCGTATCGAGAGAATCCAGCAGCAGGGCGGCTCCGAACGCCAGAAGGGTCGAAGCGAGAAACGCCATCAAGAGGTTCAGCCTCGTATCTGGATACACAGGGTGCAACGTCGGCCGTGCGGCATCGGCAATGCTGATATTGTTATTCTGAAAACCGACATTGATGTCCGATTCCCTAATTTTCCGGATCAACTCGTCATACAAAGTCTTGTCGGCATCGGCCTCCTGCTTCAACTGTTGGTACTGAAACGAGCGCACGTTGATACTTTCCCATTCCGCCTTTGTGTCTGCTACGGTCTTCTGGAGCATCTGCTCGCGATTCAAAGCCAGACTATATTCTGCTGCGACTCTAGCGGCGATATTGTTGCGCGTGTCGTTGAACTGCTTCTCCAATTCTGCCAGTTCGGAAGCTGCCTTGCGATACTCAGGGTGCGTGGCGCCGTAGGTCGACTTAACCAGCGCAAAGTGCTGGCGCGCCTGGTTCACGGCATCATTGAGCTTTGTGAGTGATTCCCCCTGTGAGGAAACCAGGGCGGCTTCAACCGAGCCGGATTTGATGGTATTCAAAGCTGCTTCCTTGCTGACCCTTTCTGCCTGCGCGTTCGTGTAATCCGTGTTCAATTGCAGGAGACGCGCTGACAAAATGTTCGTTTTCTCGTCCGGATTGATTACATCGAGGTCCTTCTCATACTGCGCAAGGGCAAGACTCGACCGCTCCATCTTTGCCTTCAATTCATCGAGCTGCTTTTCCATGAACGACGACAAACTGGCCGATGACCGAATTCGGATGTTGTATGTGTGAGCCAGATAGGAGTTCGCAGTCGCATTCGCTACATCTGCTGCCAAACGCGGGTCTGTAGATCGATAGCTGATGAGCAAAAGATTGGTGCCAGCCGGACGCGTCACCTTAAGCTGACTCAGGGAAACCGGAGCTGCTGCCATCCCCTGCACCTTCTGCGAGCTCAGGTGATTAGACTGCTCTTCGAGATTCAGCAGATGGTACTGCTCGGCTACTGGACGTACAACTGAGTCCGACTGAATGAGCTTGATCTGTGTTGCGAGGAATGTTTCGGTGTCATTGGCGGCTGAGCCCATGGAGTCCTGGCCGACAACTTCAGCCGGGGCCTGGCGGTCGATATCTATCATGGCTGTCGATTCATAGATCGGTTGCAGCCGCGCGGAGACAATAGCAGTCGCAAGCACACACGCCGCAACAAATGCGACGATTTTCCAGAGATGACGGCGTAGTATCCAAAGATAGTGCGATAGGGGAACCGCGGGAGCTTCCGGTTCGAATTCCTGCTGCGGCACAATTGGCGCATAGTAGGCCGCCGGCAGATTATTGGCCGGGACAGGGGGAATTATCTCCGGCGATCTCGCTTGTTCAGGCATAAGTCCTCTTCAGATCAGCTATCGTGCATAGAGCAGTAAAAGGCCGGCGACGCCGAGGCCAGTGCCCAGGGTGATTTCAAGAGCCTTCGCACTAGCCCGCAGGCCCATCGAATTCGGAATGTATAGCATGTCGTTGGCATAGAGCGGCACGTCCGAGGATTTGCGAGCCAGTATTTTCTTCACTTCAATTGGAATCTCGTTTTTGCGGCCACTGCCGTCGATACGATAGATGTACGCTATGCGTCCGGTATAGGTGTCCAATCCATCTGAAAAGGCTAGCGCCTTGAGGACGCTGCTCTCGGAACCATCCGTAATAGTGAACATACCGGGATGCTTCACATTGCCTACGACGAAGAACCGTCCAGCCTCGGGAACACGGATAGTATCTCCGCCCTCCAACTTTTCATTCGATGCCGGGTCATCGGCGCTAAGGAGTGCGCGCGCAGGAATTCGCTCCGTAAGGGTGATCGATTTGTCGCCCGTGTTTGATGACGGATGACTCACCAGTATCTCCGACCCGGCACTCTCGGCAAGTCCCCCTGCCCGCGTGATGGCTTCAAGCAGGGTCACCGTACCCGTGGCCTGAAACGTCACCGGGTTCCTCACTGCTCCGGCAACAGTGATTGGCCGGCTGCGGTACTCGACAACAGAGACCGTCACGATGGGGTCTACCAGCACGTTCTGCTGAATCAGAACCTTCGAAATGGCCTTTTCGAGCTCGGCAGGATCGAGACCCGCAGCCTTGATGTGCTGCTGGACCATCGGCAAGCGGATATCGCCGTCAGCGTCCACCTGGACGGTACGGGTCAATTCGGGCGAATCATACACCGTGATCCCGATCAGATCGTACGGTCCAATCTTTTCCACGGGCAAATTGGAGCTATCGTTGAAGGACGCAACTCCTGCTCCCATGCGATCAGGAGCCGCCTGCTGTTGTGCTGAAACTGAACTGGCAACGGCAATTGCCAATAGCCAAATGGCAACGCATCTCATAAACAACTCCCGGATACAGGCTTGCGGCATCCTGTACATTCCCATGGTTTCTGTTGCTCGTGCCCGATACAACTTCTACGATCTCAATTCGTGGTACCGTCCCTCTTGAACGTTGTGATTTCAGCCGACAATTGCTCTATTTTTTTGTCCAGGCTTCTCATTTGTGATCGGAACTCGTCCAAGTAACTCCCGGCCACAACCTCTCGATTTGCACCGTTCAAAAGTACACGCATGGCGTCGCGCGCGAGGTCAGATATGCTTCGCGCACCGGTGACTAAACAAAGCCGCATGAGGGCCGAGTACTCCTCGTCGGAGAGCCGGACACTGATCATGCGTGACCGCGGTTTTAGGACTGTCATGCTGGATTCGGATGCGTCCAGAGATTCTGGACCGCGCTTGTCACTCGCCGGGACGAAACGAAGGACAATGGGAAGAGATCAAGCTGCCACGGCCCACGTTCAATAGCTCAGGGTTTGGGGCGTGAGTTCAGGGCAGGCTTCGCCCCCGTCTGTCCCAAGCTTTGTAAAGATACTAAGCAGGCCAGGTGCACTTATCGATGAAGTGCGAACATGCTTCGTGTAGTCGCAGAGTTGTAAAACTACAGCGTGTTGATGCATGAAGCACAATTTGGATGGGAATAACTTACTCACAATTTGTGAAAGATGCAAGTAAAAAAGTAGACAAATGACTGACAGCTTCCTATACCTGTCATTCTCCTGCATGTGTCTCATTTTCAGACACGTTCCTTTTCAAGAGAGGCTCCAATTAAGATCTGACGTCAGACATACATCTGCAGTTTGTATAACGCTATGAGGCAGAAGCAGGTCATTCCGAGTTATCTCACGGGAAAGCTGGGGTCCTTGGGCAATGAAGAGCGAAGAGCCAGAAGACAGGTTTACAGATACAAACCAATTAAGAAGATCCAGCAACCCGCCCGGACAGCAATCGCAATCTACACCTGAATTACACAAAAGCATGGTGTTCCGGCTAACCCGGAGCATCGTGCATCCTCACCACAACTTGATATTCGTAACGGAGTGGAAGCCTGGAACCAATATCTTTGAGTTAGCGGCTGGCGGGAGTTGCAGACTGATTCGCATCGTCAATCACGAGTCCAACGCCGGCAGCGGTGTAGCCAACCAATCCGCTAAATACTAATTTGTCAGACATAGTCAGGTGGGATCCTCCACTAGAGACTGATACTGATTTCGCACAAACCACCGATGAGGCATCCTGAACCGGCGTAGCGGCTGTCTGCACAGTGCCCGAAAGCGCAACTTCCTTGCCTACATACCTCTTTAAATCCTTGCAAGTTATTTCAAATTTTTGAGCTGCGCTATCGGTGAGAAAGTAATGCCCATTCGAGTAGCTAATCGTGCCCACACTCGAGTATGCCGTGGGGTTTTCGCCGCCCTCCTGCATAGCGAATAAGGCTGCGTGACCCGCGGGAACGCTCGCCAATAGAACTCCACGATCGTTCGTAACCCCAAAACTGCCATTCAGCGCTGCGACTTCCACCGTGTTTCCTTCCTTCAGCGAAACCACTCCGAGCGAATTCGGCATGTTCGGAGTCACATGCAGTCCATTCGCTTCGAGCTGAAATGAACTGGAGGCAGCCAACATGCTTTTTCCCTGCTGCAGCACAAGCCGGTCGCGATACAAGGTGCCGCGTGAGCTCGTAGACATCGTGATCTGAGTGCCTTTGTCCAAACGTAAATCAGCGGTAGCCTGCCCGGTTTCTACCACCGTGCCATCGAAGAGCGTGGCGTTGCCCTTGACCACATAGCTGTCCACGCGCATGTCTCCACGAGCGCTGGCTGTGCCGATCGAAGCCGTCCCGGCCAAAGCGTATGGCGCCATGCATAATAAGGCTGCCACAACTTGAAACCTCTTCAGCATATCTCTCGCCTCCACATGGCTCGATGCAGATAGGCTACAGATGATTGATCCGCAGTGTCACCTATATACACCCAAATTGCATCGGATGCAAATTGTTTAAAATCCAGGAAGTGTCCTAATTTGCAACAACTTCGGACGCTGTCGACCTCTCCAGCTCAATGCCGTACGGCAATATTGGATTGATTCCACCCATCTCAGGATGCAGAAATCGGGGTCATGGGCGAGAATTCTCCGTGAACATTGCTTCCCGGAATGAAGATCGAAACGGCTTACGGTATCGGACGCAGAATCCGGTTTGACAGCCTTGTTCCAAATGCTATGCTTTCGGCTTAACCATGATTCCTCATCTTCGCCATTCAGTCGGTATCGCGCTGCGAATCATCATCGCGGCAGCGTGTTGCCTCGGAATTTGGAGTTCGTGGGAGTTCGCTCGTGCAGACTACCTGTTCCATAAGGACACCGAGGAGTCGGTGCGCTCGGCAATTCGTCTGATACCTGACGGTTGGCAGTATTACATGCGTCTCGCCCAGTTTGATCGGGAGCATACCCGGGAGCTGCTGTCCGCTGCGCTGCGCCTCAATCGCTACGATGCCCAGGCGGATATCGAGTTGGGATTGCAATACGAGGCTGACGGGGACTTTCCCATGGCTGAGAGGCTGCTGCTGGACGCCTATGATGTGGACCACACCTATTTGCCCCGCTGGAGTCTTGCCAACTACTATCTTCGCCGCGACAATCTGCCAGCATTCTGGGCATGGGCCCGAAGCGCTGCCAGTATGCCTGCCGACGAGGTTAGGCCGCTCTTTGAGTTGTGCTGGCGCGTCTCGCCCGATCCTGAAACAATTACCGGGGAAATCCTAAACCAGAAGCCCGAGTTGATTCGCCAGTACATCGGCTTTCTGCTGGCGAAGGACCAGTTAAGCGCCGTCGCTACCGTTGCACCGCGCCTGGTCCGCTACGGTGATGCGGAATCGGACCTTCCGCAGATACTCTCTGTTGTGAACCGTTTGGTTGCTGTCAATGATGCGGCTGCGGCCAGCGCGCTGTGGCATTTGCTGATGGAGCAGCACTGGGTGGTTGCAGACACCAGCGTGCCAAACAACGCCGATTTCGAGCGTGATCCGCTGTCCGTCAGTTTCGACTGGTCCCTTCCGGAGTATCCCGGCCTTCATTCATGGCCGGGGACTTCCGGTTTGGAAACAGAATTCACCGGGAGCCAGCCGGAGGATTGCACGGTCGCTGAACAGACTGTGGCGCTGGCGCCTGGAAACTACACCATGACGTACTCGTACCGCACCACAGACATCCCCCCGGCGACGGGAATCCGGTGGCAGATCTTTGATGCGAAGTTGAACACGGTCCTCGCGGAATCCACCGATCTCTCCAGCAACGCCATAACGCACTCGACGATGGAGTTCTCTGTCCCGCCGGGCGCTCCTCTCCTCCGGCTTCGTCTCGCGTATCGGCGGACTCTCGGGACTCCGCGTATTTCTGGGTTGCTCGTGGTACTATCGACTGGAATTCAGGCTCATCCCTCGTCATGACTTGTCCCAAATGCGGTAGTTCCGATATTCGTGCTTCTAGACACGCTCGCTGGAGCGATGTAATCCATCGGGTTCGCGGGCGAGAGACGTTCCGTTGCCGCAGTTGTTGGAAGCGTTTTTATGCTTCGGAGTCCACTGAATCCGGCCTGCAGCAGGTGGATAAATCAAAACTCACCCACCGGCCTGCAAAGCTCATGAGTACTCGAAGCAAGAAGCGCCTGGTCCGCCGCTTGGTGATGATCTCAATCTTTGCAGTGGCGTTCCTCTTATTCTGGCTTTTCCTGCGTTATCTAACCACGGAGAAAAGTCCTTCTGAGGACTCCGGGGCAGTGAGTTATACCCTCACCTCTTACCCCTCGTAGCCTGCGTGGTCCAGGGAGCCAACTCATCTGAACGGGGGGGGCAGGATCACGGTTGCACTGCTTAAGCAGAGTACTGCGCAGACGCGTTATCCGGGCTGGGCATCTTAAGTGTCCTTTGGCTGATCGGGTCTGGCGTTCGAGCCATATAGAGAAGTGCGAGCATGAAAAACATCCAGCCCGAGACCGAAGGGCGCGGAAAAGGAAAATCCACACAGGCATGTAACATGACCGCAATCAGCCCTAGCCCCCAGGGATTCCGAACGGCCGTGGGAACGATGACGGCAAATGGGATCAGCACCAGCAGCAAGAAAGGAATTCCTCCGTCGGCCGCAAACTCCGCCCAATCATTGTGTGCATGGTTGGCGTAAAACGGAAAATCCTTGATTGCATATTGCTGGTAGACCTCCGGAAATGTTCCCAGGCCAAAGCCGGTCAGCGGCCGCTGCTTCGCCATATCCGCAGCCGCCACAAGGAACTCCCGGCGCACCAGATACGGGTCATTCTGCTGAAAGCGCAGCCAGACCCGCTCCCATCCAACAGCTAGAGTGAATGCCGCAGCCAGTACTGGAACCATCACCAGGGTTGCCGTGGTTGAGCGCGTCGGCAGGCCGGTCTCCGGATCCCGCAGTCTCACCAGTCCAATCACCAGCATGGCCAGCAGTTCCGCTGTGCAGAGTGCCGCGCCCGCTCGCGATGCCGCGCCAATCGCAGACCCATAGAGAATCCCGCCGGCAAGCGCATACCACCAGGATCGCCATCCCTCGCGCAGGGCCCGCCACAGGGCGATCGGCAACGCGATCTCAACGAATTGCGCGTAACTGTTGTAGGAAGGGAATGTTGCGTAAACGTCCGGATATCCGGTCGGGAATATCCACAGGACGAGGCCCCCGGAGGTAAATAGCTGCGTGAGGCAGAGCACAGCCATCACCGTAGCGAAGAGCAGAAACGCGCTCAGGAGGTTGCGCCGGGCTGTCCGGGTATCACCGGCGATCTGGCTCATAAAGAATACTCCGGCAAGAGCGCCCCAGCGCAGGACAGCTTCACGGGTCTCGACGCTGGAAGCTGTTGTATGTGCAAAGATCTGGATCAAGCCCCAGAGGGGAATGAGGTACACAAGCCACGGTGCCAGCCCGCCGGCGAGGTGATCTTTCCCTGTGCGAATGCCTGCCACCAGGACCACGGCAAGAATGGCAAAAACGCCGATCTGAAAGGACTGAAGCGCCCAGGCATCCCGCACAAAAACGGTCGCCGTGCAAAAAATCAGCAGACAAATCAGACCCACGCCAACGACTACCGGTGTACGCCGGTTTGCATTGACCGCCGGGTTATCCAACCCGGGTACCGCGCGAATAGGGATGACAGGCAATGCGCCATTGTATGCCACATTCTTATTCCGATTGCAAGTTGGGCAGACCTCGGGGCACTCTGGGAATCGTATGAACGGGGGCTGGAGGGGGTTGCGTCAGCAAGAAAAATCGCACTTAGGTTGCAGAGTGGGTGATACATTGTGCTTGTAATTCCCACGAACTGAACTCTCGTAGTGCCCAGAAGGCTCTGCGAACAACCCCGGAAGGAGACAACATGAAAACGGCAACGCTCATTGTTTTAATCTGTTCAGGGCTAAACCTGCTCGGTGCAGTACTCAACTGTGGCATCAAGCTGCTCGGCATCCAGTTCCACCTCACTAATCGCGGCCTCGGTATGCCTGTGCTCTACATCCTGTTAGTGGCCAGCCTGTTTTACTACTTCCTGGACCTCTACAAGAGCCAGAATTCCTAGGCACCATCGATCCTCGTGTCGCACTTCGTAAGAAGACGCGGCCACAAAACAAGTTCCCATGCCCGCGCTAGGCAACAAAGAGGATTGCTCCAGAACTCTCATCGCGACCGCTACGCCTTCATGGTAGAGCAGACGGCTTCTAGGCGTTCGCAGGCCGTTTTTTGTGCGTCCGGGCCGGATTCTCGCCTCAACTCCCAACCATGCAAGCGGGCCAAGGGCGGCCTTCACCCTTCGGAAAGCGGCAGGCGCTGAGATGTGGACAAACGAGCTGATCTCCGATCTGGAAAACCCGAATAGCCCACTCCCTTACATTCAGTGGACGACGATGATGCCATCGTTCTTCTACCTGCGCGCTCGCTTGCCTTCGCGCGAAAGTGTAACGGCCCTTCCAGTACAAGGCGGAAAGATTTCCTGAAATGGAACGCCGGACGATAGTTACTGACCGGTATTATCTTTTTTGGTCATGGCCAATGTTGTGTTCTGTCGATGATTCCAGCAGCCGTAAATGCAAGGCAGCTGGAGGGCAGCATGAACGCAGCGTACGATACGATATTGGGCCTGATGATAGCGATGGGAGGCTGGGCCTGCTCCGCACAGGTGGCCACAATCCCATCCGGCCAGATCGAACGGGATGGGCAACTCTCTGCAAGACTTACGGCGCCGGTCAACCAACCCGCAGGCAGGCTCTTCTCAAGCAGCCTGCCCTCTGGCATTGTTCCGGTGGAGCATCTCTCAGCATCTGCCGCGGGTTTTGTTCGCGTACCTCCCGTGACGGTTTCCCGAACTCTCGATTCAAGATACTTCCTGCTCAACGGGCTGCACTTGACCATGGCGATGCTTGACGTGGCAGTAACACAGCGCCTCATTGCGACTCAACGGTATGGCGAGGGTAACCCTCTCATGCCCTCATCATGTGGAGCGCAGTTGGGTGTGGATTTCGCGCTCGTTGGCTACGGATCGTTCGTCAGTTACAAGCTGAAGAAGCAGCGCTCCGGCGAGTGGTGGATTACACCGATGATCGGTGTGGCAACTCACAGCGTGGGCGTGAGCATTGGCTTCAATGACCTGGCACATCGATAAGCATCCTCGTAGATTGCCACAGAGGAACCTGGGATTGTGCGTTCACCATGGATTGGCGATGCTGCGCCTAGGAATGCCCTGGCACGTTTAGCGAGAGAACAGACGATCCCATATGCTTCTTGTGCCGGTCTTGGGAGGATATTCGCCACTCTTGCTGGGTCCAGTCTTATGTGGCGCAGGCTCCGGGGCGTCTGCATACTTCTTTGCATTGAACTTCAGTGGTACATGCTTCCACAAGCCAACGGGATCGGGTTGTACCGGCCAGATGGAGCCCTCAAGTGCGGCCCGTGGATTGATGAGACATAGCCGCCGTGCTGTCTCCTCGCCCGCCCGCTGGGCAACATACTCAAAACCCTTTCTCAGATGTGGTGGTCGCCACTCGGGGTGGTGCGCGTCGCTGGCAAGAAAATGGATCCAGTTGCGCTCCAGCAGTTCATTCGCAAAGGCCTCCGCCATCTTGCCGAAACGCCCATATAACGAACTGGAGGTCACCTGGACCAGGCACCCCTTTCGCAGAAACTCAGCAAGCAACTCAGGTTGGCGTTGCAGTGCCGGAGACCGCTCCGGATGAGTGACGATCAGGGTATAGCCTGCCATCTGCAACCTGCTCATGGCGTCGGCCATTTGGGGAGGAATATCCGCGTTGGGAAACTCGATCAGCAGGTACCCTTTACCGTTGATCGAGTAGCGCAGCGGGTTGGCCACCGCTTCGAAGATGTTCTCCGCGGACAGGTGAAAATCGCACCCCAAACTCAAGTCGACGACGTCCTTTAGCAACTCGCGCAACTCGGCCAGGCGCTCTTCGACGACCCGGGCCCGGTAAGGATACATATCGCTCGCGTGAGGAGTGCAAACGATATGCGTCACGCCCTCGCTAGCGGCCTCACGTGCCATGGCGAGAGATGTTTCAATATCCGGCGATCCGTCGTCCACCCCGTAGATCAGGTGATGATGAATGTCAATCATGGCGTCCCGTCTGCTTCGCCTTCGAGCGCTACGAGTGAATCGGACATGCGCTCATCCAGTTCCCGGTTTCTCCAGCACAGGGAACACATTGTCCAATAAGCTCGTCCACTCCAGATACTACCCCCCCCACTTGACCCATAGGAAAATCAAAACCTCAGAGTCTTCAGATCGGGATGTCAGATGCGGGCAAGATTTTTTTTGGTCGGCCTTAGTGGACGATTTTCGAACTTTTCACGCATCCGAAGCCGGTTTCGAGGGTACAGCAGGATTCGAACCTACGACTTCCACCGTGTGAACGAACTTCTTACCTGTAAGTTATTGA
>Ga0181529_10003989_pt1 | contig 16289 bp, 12 predicted proteins | sample PEATcosm2014_Bin_36_FD_119763 | JGI IMG/M metagenome (GOLD analysis project Ga0181529, IMG submission 119763) | Peatland microbial communities from MTU Mesocosm Facility, Houghton, MI, USA - PEATcosm2014_Bin10_30_metaG | ecosystem: Environmental > Terrestrial > Soil > Wetlands > Peat | place...
ACCGGGATGGCCGTTGTACTTGGCGTACGATTGCCATCCGTTGATGAACCAGGGTTCGATCTTCAGCTTATTCGTTGGGAACCACTGCACGCGCGCGCCATTGAAGAACCAGGGCGTGTTCGAGGACACATAGGACGGCTGGTAGGTCCAGTTATCGTAATTGTAGTAGCTGAACAGACCGATATACGAGACGAAGATTCCGCCGTCCACGTTCAGGCCGTGATTCACGTTGAAGTGGTATCCGCCGTAAGCCTCCGAAACGTACTTGTAGGCGTCGCGGAGATTCCATTGGCCCACTCCAAAGCTGGCGTCGTTGCGCGGCGTGGTGGTGGCGAACAGGCCGAACATAGTCAGGATTCTGCCGCGGACGTTATCCCAGTGGAAGTCGCCGCCGACGCTGACCTGGTCCAGCTGAACTTCGCCGGAGCGGAATGATTCGGTAGCTCCTACGATGGTGTGATCAATCGGCTGGTTGAAGTCCTCCATGAAGTTCGTGTCGAAGCGAACCTCCGGGGTAAAGAACTTGGTGTCGAGCACCGTGTCCTTATTGCGCGGGGAGCCGTTCAGCCAGGTGAAGTCGCCGTAGGCAAACGGGGTTTGATTGTCCACTCCGGTGGTAGCCGCGGGAGCCTGTAGAGCGTCCGGAAGGACGGGCGCCGTGGGCGCGGCCGGCGTCGGCGCGGCTGCCTGGGCGCCAGGTGTAGCCGTTTGCGCCGGAGCCGACGCCGGCGTCGGAGCGGGCGCCGGCGTCGGTGCGGGGGCGGCTGCCGGACGGGCTTTCAGCTCCGCTTCGAGCACCGCGATGCGGTCCTTCATGGCTTGCAGTTCTTGTTCAATAGTCGGCGCCGGAGCCGCGGGTGCGGGGCTGGCCGCCCGCAGCACCAGGCTGGGACCAGGCGCCTGATTCTGCGCAATCTCCACGGTGACCGGGTCCGGGAAAGCGAGCCCTTCCTTGGAGGCGATGATTTTGTACGATCCGGGCTGCAGACGATCGGCGACGAAGACCCCGGCGCCGTCGCTCACCACCCACCGGTCGACGTCGCCGCGCACACCGTGAATGGCGACATTCACCAGGGGCAGCGGCTGCCCGGCGGCGTCCACAGTAACTCCGCGCAGGGCGCCCAGTTTCACCTCCGTCGCGGCATCGTCGGCATAAGCCGCCGACACTGCCAGGCCCGCTGCAATTCCGGCCATCAAGACACACCACACCCGTCTGTCGATCTTCATATCCTTTGGTTTTCCTCCTCACCCGTGCATCTGATTCGTGGAGATCCCGATAGCGGCGAACCGAGGCGCTAACTTGGATCGATTGTGCTGCCGGACGCATGAAAAAGGCATGAAAGGCCGATCAATAGTTTCTATACGGAGGATAACAGCGCCTCTATATCCAGCCATTCGTTAAGAATCCAAGTCCCAACCGCCGCTTCGACAAGCCGTTTCCAGTCTAGGAGAGGAACAGTAAGGAAGGCGTAAGTCAACCATAAAGGTTTTATAAAGGACTGACACACAGCCGAGGTAACTCCCCTAGTCGCCAGACTGTGGTGAAGAGGCAACGGACGGGTCGCGGAATCGATAACCAATCCACGGCTCGGTCAGGATGTACTCCGGACGCGCCGGGTCGGATTCGATCTTCTTGCGCAGGAAGCGGATGTAGGAGCGGAGATATTCGAGTTCGGAGCGGTACTCCGGGCCCCAGATGGTTTGCAGAAGTTTCGAATGCTCGATGGGGATGCCGCAATTTCGCATGAGGTGCGCCAGCAGGTCGAACTCGGTCGGAGACAGGTGGATTTTCCGGCCGGCCTTGCGGAGGGTGCGCTGCCGGGCGTCCAGTTCCAGGTCGCCTGCCAGCAGCACTTCCGATTCGGGAGGTTGTTCGATGCCGGCGCGCCGCAGGACGGCTCGCATACGGGCGAGCAGCTCCCGGAGGAGAAACGGCCGGGAGATATAGTCGTCCGCTCCGGCATCCAGCGTTCCAACCTTATCTTCCAGTTCGTCGCAGACCGCGATCATGACGATTCCCGCATGGGGGAGCAGCTTGCGGATCCGGCGGCACGCCGCCACGCCGCTGATGCCAGGCATGTAGCTGTCGAGCACCACGAAGTGGAAAGGCCGCCGGCGGATGGCGCCGATGGCGGTCTCGAGGTCGGGGACTTCCTCCAACAGGTATTCGCCGGTCGCCAGGGAAGCGCGCAGCGACTGCGCCGTAGCCGGCGGGCCGCCGGCCACCAGTACCCGTACCGGTTTGGCGGAAATGGGCAACCGGGACATTCCTTCGAGTGTCGTGCCTGCAGCGTAAGGAAGTCGTAAGGAAGTCCTAAACGCTGCGTTAGGAACGGGGCCGGGTGCTCCACCAAAATTACTTATAGCCCGAAGAGAAAATTTCGTCTTGACGGCCACCCACGCTTTCTGGTCCACTTTCTTTATTGTTTCCTTATGCGTCCGCCCGCCGAAGGGGGACAAATAGGATCGGCCCAGCCGGAATCTGAGTTGACCACGCCGTCAACGGCCATTCCGAGTTCAAAATCTCTAGGAGAATCGTGAAAATGACTGAGTGCGTCGCAAGGCGTGTATCGCTGCTTGTCCTGGTTGCCGGTTTGACGGCGGCGGCCTTGCCGTGCCGGGCGGACGATCAGCCCAAGCCCGATCCCGCCGGTATTGCGACGGGCGATCGGACCAGCGTGGTGGACGCGGGAGGGAATCCGTTCGTGGTTCCGGCTCCCACCGATAAGAACGCGCCGGATTACGCCAAGAACAAGAAAGACGCCGACGATTTTCAGTCGCAGGCCGCCAAGGAGCCGCTGGCCGCGAAGCTGGCCGATAGCGTCGGGCACTTGCGCATCGGCACCAACTTCGCCTGGACGTTGAACACCGGCTACCTGGTGCTCTTTATGCAGTGCGGGTTTGCGCTGCTCACCTGCGGGCTGGTGCGCAAGAAAAACGCGGCGCACCTGATGATGCTCAATTTCGCGGCCTACGTATTCGCCTTCGTGGCGTACTACGCCGTGGGGTACGCGTTTCAGTTCGGCGCGGTAGCGGTGAACGCGGCGCCCTCCAACTTGGGCGGCGCGCCGACGCTCAACCACTTTCTCCTGGGGAGCGGCCTGTGGGGCTTCCTGGGCGGCAAGGGGTTCTTCATGACCGGGCCGGCCTACGACGCCAGCAGCAATTGCCTGCTGCTGTTCGAGGTGGTGTTCATGGAGACCGCCGGCTACATCATTGTGGGCGCGATTTGCGAGCGCATCACCTTCTGGGCGTTCCTGCTGGCGGAACTGTTCGTGGGCGGGCTGCTCTACCCGGTCTTCGGCTGCTGGGTGTGGGGCGGCGGCTGGATGTCGCAGATCGGTAACACGCTGGGCTTGGGACACGGCTACGTGGATTTTGCGGGATCGACGGTGGTGCACGCGGTGGGCGGGTTCTGCGCCATGGCGCTGGCGGTGGTGCTGGGGCCGCGCATCGGCAAGTATGGCAGGGACGGGAAGCCGCGCGCCTTCCCGGCGCACAACCTGGTGTACGTGGTGACCGGCACCTTCATCCTGCTGTTCGGCTGGATGGGGTTCAATCCCGGTTCCACGCTGGGCGCCACCGACCTGCGCATTTCGGTGGTTGCGGTGAATACCAACCTGGCGGCCATCGCCGGATCGGCGACGGCTATGCTGGTGTGGTACTTCCTGTTCGGCAAGCCGGATGTGACGATGGCGTGCAACGGCATGCTGGCCGGGCTGGTGGCGATTACGGCGCCCTGCGCGTTTGTATCGCCGACCGCGTCGGTGGTGATCGGCATTCTGGCGGGGGCGCTGGTGTGCGGCGGGGTGCTGTTCAACGAGCGCGTGACCAAGATCGACGATCCGTGCGGGGCAATCTCGGTGCACGGATTCTGTGGCTGGCTGGGCGCGGTTTGCGTGGGCATCTTCGCCGACGGGACGTACGGCTCGGGGTGGAATGGCGTGGGCGCGTCGAGTTATCTGGGTAAGGCGGGGCAGGGCGTGACGGGACTGCTGTATGGGGATACGAAGCAGTTCTTCTGCCAACTGGGCGGAGCCACACTCTGCGCGCTCTGGGCCTTCGGCGCCACTTTTGTGGTCTTTACCGTGGTGAACAAGGTGAAATCCATGCGCGTGGCGCCGGAGGTGGAGCTGGAGGGGTTGGACATTCCGGAGTTCGGCATGAAGGCGTACCCGGAAGATCCGATGGTGGCGGCGGAATAGGAATTGGGCCGAGTCGGCCCAATTTTGGGTGCCGTGATCCTTTAGAAACAGTAGGTTACGAATGTAAAATGGGATCGATCGGTGCCATTTTGCATTCCTTCGGCGGCCCGATCAATGGATGCGGGCAGCCCCTGCTTCTCGGGTTTTCCCTACCGATGAGGGTTCGATCCTTCGTCGGGCCGCTCCCTGCGGTCGCGGTTCCAAACGGCGCCACCCGCGCGAATCTCCGTAACGGCCGATGAGGATTCCATCCAACTATTGGAAGCTGCGGCGGAATTCCTCGAACTCGGCCCGTAGTTCGGCCAGGGCGCGTTCGAGTTCGGCGATGCGCTGGCTGTCTCCCGAAACCCGCGGGGCGGCCGGCTCGGGCTGCGCTGTGAGTTCCAGCGGTCCGCATAATAGGTGGCCGTGGCGGGATTCGCGGGACCCGGCCTGGCGCGGCAGCATCTGCACGAAACCGGCCTCGGCGAGGTGCTGCAGCGTATATTCCGCGGCTTCCAGGTCGTCGAATTGGTACATGCGCTCGGTGCGGCCCCGCAATTCGCCGACCGTCTGCGGGCCGCGCAGCATCAGGACGCACATCACCGCCGCCTCGCGCCGTCCCAGGTTGAGCTTTTCGGTGAACCGCTGGCCGTGCTTGGGGACGCGGCTCTCGCCGCTGATGCGCACCGCCAGGCCTTCGGCGCGCAGCCGCTCCAAAGCCTCTTCCACGGTATCGTCGTCGAAAGACACCACCGGGTCGCGGTTGGATTTCTGGTTGCAAGCGTTCACCAGGGCGTTGAGCGAGAGGGGATAGTATTCCGGGGTGGTGATTTCCTTCTCCATGAGGGCGCCCAGGACGCGCACCGCGGCGGAATCCAGTTGCCAGTCCATGTTTCCAGTGTAAGTGGTCCGGGCCCGGTTACAATGGAGACGGATTCTTCGTCTTAACGAATTATGCTGCGCGCGGCCACGTTGCTGATGCTATTGGCGCTCCCTGTCCTGGCGCAGGAAGATTGGGAGGAAGTGCGCCAGAAATCCACAACCCTGGTGGCGCAAGGCAAGTACGCCGAAGCGGAACCGTTGCTGGTACACGTCATCGACCTGCAGGAGAAAGAACTGGGAGTGGACGATCCGCGCCTGGCGCCGGTAATCGATTCCCTGGCGGCGGTCTACCGGGCTCAAGGGCGCAATGCGGACGCCGAGAAACTGTACCTGCGGTCGCTGGGGGTGAAGGAGAAAGCCGCCGGACCGGAAAGCGTGGAGCTGATCGCCGATCTCAAGCCGCTGGCCAGCCTGTACGTGGCAATGCAGCGCTTCACCGACGCCGAAAAGGCCTACATGCGGGTGATCGCCATCCGCGAGAAGTCCAAGGGCTTCGACGACCTGGAAGTAGCCAACGATTGCGCGGCGCTGGGCGGATATTATATCGACCGCAAACGATTCGCGGTGGCCGAGCCTAATCTGCGGCGCGCCATCCTGATCATCGAACGGCGGCTGGGTCCGCAGGATCCGGCGCTGGTCCCGGTGCTCGATCCGCTGGCGGGCATCTACGTCGAGGAGAAAGTCTTCAACCTGGCGGAAGGGCCGCTGCGGCACATCATTTCCATCCAGGAGAGCCTGTACGGCCCCAATAACGAAAAAGTCGCCGCCTACGTGGACAAGCTGGCGCAGTCCTACTACCTGCAGAAGCGGTATGCCGAGGCCGAGCCTCTCTACAAGCGGTCACTGCCCATCTGGGAAGCGGTGCTGGGCGGCGACAATCCGGAACTGGCTACCACGCTCGACAACCTGGCGGTAGTGTACGCGGCGCAGGAAAAGTTCGCCCTGGCCGAGCCATTGTACCGGCGGTCGCAGGCGTTGCGGCAGAAATCCAACGTCATGAGTTTGAACAACCTGGCGCTGGTGCTGGAGGGCAAGGGCGACAACGCCGCCGCGGAAGTGCAATACAAGCGGGCCATCCTGCTGGCGGAGCGGATTCCGGTGCTGGCGGGGTCGGCGTCGGTGGGGGAGACGGGGTTGCTGGTCACCACCCTGCGCAACTATTCGGCGCTATTGCACCAGTTGAAGCGCCAGGCCGAGGCCAAGCAGATCGACGACCGCGTGCTGGGGCTGGTCAAGACGGAACAGGTCCCGTAGGGTATCATGAAGTTCTCGCCCGGTGATCGTAGAAGCTAACACGGTACGATTCGATTCCATCACCCTCGACAACGGCGCCACGCTCGCGCCGGTGGAGGTGGCCTATGAATCGTACGGCCAGCTCAACGACCGGAAGTCAAATGCCATTCTGGTGTTGCATGCCTTTTCCGGGGATGCGCACGCCGCCGGCATCAGCCACGAGTCCGGGAAGCCGGGGTGGTGGGACAACATGATCGGTCCCGGCAAGGCGTTCGACACCAACCAATATTTCGTTTTCTGCAGCAATGTGTTGGGCGGATGCCGCGGCACCACGGGGCCGGCGTCGATCAATCCCGCTACCGGCCGCCCCTACGGCATGACGTTCCCGGTGATCACGGTCGGCGATATGGTGCGGCTGCAGAGCATGCTGGCGGACCGTCTGGGCATCCGCAAACTGCTGTCGGTATCGGGCGGCTCGATGGGCGGAATGCAAGCGCTGGAATGGGCGGTGTCGTATCCGGACCGGGTGGTTTCGGCGATTCCCATCGCCACCACCACGCGCCACAGCGCGCAGCAGATTGCCTTCAACGAAGTGGGGCGCCAGGCCATCATGGCCGATCCCGACTGGAACGAGGGCGACTACTACAACGGGAAGCCGCCGGGCCGCGGATTGGCGGTGGCGCGCATGGTGGGCCACATTACCTACATGAGCGACGACTCCATGCGCGAGAAGTTCGGCCGCCGCCTGCGCGAGAAGGAAAACTTCAGCTTCGGCTTCGACGTGGATTTCGAGGTGGAAAGCTACCTGCGCTACCGCGGCAGCCAGTTCGTGAACCGCTTCGACGCCAACTCGTACCTGTACATCACCAAGGCGATGGATTATTTCGACCTGACCAACGGCCATCGCACCCTGACGGCGGCGCTCGAGCCGGCCCTGGCGCGGTTCCTGGTGATCAGTTTCAGCTCCGACTGGTTATACCCCAGCTACCAGTCGCAGGAGATTGTGCGCGCCCTGCGGTCGCGCAACTGCGATGTTGCCTACGTCGAACTGCAGGCCAATTACGGCCACGATTCGTTCCTGGTGGATGTGGGCGAGCAGACCAACCTGGTGCGCGGCTTCCTGGCCAGCACGTTCGAAAGGGCGACATGACCACCCAGAGTCCTAAGGAAACGCCGTTCGTCCGCGAACTGCTGGGGCGAAGCGATTACGCCATTATCGGGGAGATCGTGGAGCCGAAGACCAAAGTCCTCGACCTGGGCTGCGGCGAAGGCGAATTGCTGGCGTGGCTGGCGTCCAATAAGGACGTGGACGGCCGCGGCGTGGAAATTTCTGGCGCCAAGGTGTCGCGGGCGATTGCGCGCGGGGTTTCGGTCTACCAGTGCGACATCGATGAAGGCCTGGCCGACTATCCCGACCAGGCGTTCGATTACGTGATCCTCAGCCAGACGCTACAGGAGACCCGCAATCCGCGGCAGGTCTTGCGCGAGATGGTGCGGGTGGGACGGCGGGGGATCGTGGCGTTTCCCAATTTCGGCCACTGGCGGGTGCGGCTGTCGATGCTGTTCAGCGGGCGGGCGCCGCGGACCAAGCTGTTCCCGTATGCGTGGTACGATTCGCCCAACATCCACTTTCTGACGGTGCAGGATTTCGAGGAACTGGCGGCGCTGGAGGGATTGCAGGTAGAGCGGCGTTACTTCCTGGCGGGTCCGCGGAAGGTGGTCGCGCTGCCCAATCTGCTGGCGGAAGTGGCGGTGTTCCTGGTGACGGGGAAGTAGAGTGGACTTATGAGCATCGTTCTTCACCCCGATCTCGAAGCCCGGCTTCGCCGGAGAGCGGAGACGGCGGGCGTCACCATCGATGAATACGTCGAAGGGCTGGTCCGCGCCGACCAAGAGGCTGAGGACGAGCTGGAGTCCCTGGCGATAGAGGGCTGCGCTCAGGCGAGGCCATCGCAGCCGGAGACGAGTATTGGGCGGGCAAGCATCGTCGTCTGGACCGGCGTCTCCATGCGCATGGCCCGCAGTGCAGCGGCGATGCGTAGTGCGTCGCAAGGCCGATTTGGACTTTGATGCACAGGCCTGTCTTTCCGAGGAAGAGGCAGGCCCGGATCTCGGGCACTGTTTTCTGTCCGCGCCGCGGATACGTTTGCCCTACTGGCCAAGCGACCGGAGATGGGGTGGAGGTCGCGCCTCAGGCATCCGCCAACTGACTTCTCTTCGGGTCTTCCGCGTATCGGGGTTTTGAGAGGATCCTGATCCTCTATCGACCCTTGCCCGACGGCGTCGAGATCTTACGAGTGCTTCACGGCTCAAGAAATCTCCAGGCGCTTCTGCGTCGGCTTGGAGTAGCGCTGCACCCGACCATCCCTCGAAAAGTACCCCATTTCTGCCGATATGCAGGGATAGGGGCTTATGAAGCGAATTGTGCGAATCCTCCCGGTGGTCCTGGTGGTGGTGGGAACTGCCCGGGGAGAGCACTACCGGTTTCGCCATTATGGGCCCGATGAAGGCCTGAATACGGCGATCAGCCGGCTGTTGCAGGATCGCGCGGGGTTCTTGTGGGTGGGGTCGGGAGACGGGCTGTTCCGCTACGATGGAGCGCGGTTCCAGCGTTTCGGAACCGAGGACGGGTTACCGAGTTCGTCGATTCGCTCCCTGCTGGAAGCCGCCGATGGAACTCTCTGGGTGCTCACCGGAAGAGGACTGGCGCGGCGGCGGCACAACTCCTTCGAAACGGTGGACATCGGGGTGGGGCTGGAGGCTGCGGATTTCGACGCCATGGAAGTCGCCGCCGACGGCACCCTGTACGTCGGGTACGACCGCGGTTTGTTGATGGGCCCTCCTGCGAAGGGCGGGACGGCCCCGCGTTTTTCCCCGGTACCCGGTGTTTCGCGCGATAGGGTCAGCGGACTCTACGCGGAGAAGGGCGGCGCGGTATGGTTCAGCAGCGGCCTGCGGTTGTGCCGGCTGGAGCATGGCCGAGTGCGGGTGTTCGATAAGAACGACGGCGTACCGCCGGAACGCTGGGGCGCCATGCTGCGCGACCGCCGCGGCGATTTCTGGATCCGCGGGCCGCAACACATGGCGATTTTGGAGGCCGGCGCGGCGCAGTTCGTGGATCGCGGCAAGGGACTGCCGCAGTCGAGCAACACCATCCTCACCGTGGCGGAAGATCAGCAGGGCATCGTGATGGTTTCGACCGACCAGGGACTGGCGCGCTGGATCGACGGCCGGTGGGAATTGATCGGCACGGCGCAGGGCCTGGAATCCGACACCGTCACGACCGTGATGCAGGACCGTGAAGGCTCCATCTGGATCGGCTTGTGGGGCGCGGGGCTGGCGCGCTGGCCGGGGAACCGGGAGTGGACCAACTGGACCACCCGCGACGGCCTGAGCAACGATATCGTGTGGGCGGTGCGGCGGGACCCGTCGGGAGCGTTGTGGACGGGGACCGATCACGGGCTGGTGCGGCTGCAATCCGCTCTCGGGCCGCGGACCTGGCTCAAGAAAGACGGGCTGGGCGGCGATAAGGTTAAGGCCCTGGCGGTGAGCCCGGATGGAGCGCTCTGAGCTGGCTGCCTGCCGGGCGGGGTGTCGCGCGTGGACCCCGTGACGGGGAGGGTGCAGGTCTTCGGAGCGGCCGCGGGGCTGGCGGATGATCGGGTGATCGCCCTGAATCTCGACCGCGACAACCGGCTGTGGGTGAGCACCGGGGAAGGACTGTTTCGCAGTACCTCGCTCCAGCCGAATTTGCGGTTCGAGCGGCAGACGCCGCCGGGAATCCCGGAGCGCACCATGTACTTCCGCTTCCTCAACGACCGGCAGGGCAGGGTATGGGTTACCAGCGGGCGAGGCCTGTTTTGCTGGGGCGCGGGACAATGGACGCGGTATTCGACGGCCGATGGCCTGCGAGGCAACGCCGTCACGCACGTTTCGGAGGCCTACGACGGCTCCATCTGGGTGGCGTACCGGGAGCCTCTGGGGATTTCGCGGCTGGATTTTTCGCACGGGAAACCGGCGATCCGACATTTTTCCAAGAAGGACGGACTGCCGTCCGATTATGTGTTGTTCCTGGGCCAGGATGAACGCCGCCAGACGTGGGTGGGAACGGATTATGGCGTGGCCGTGCGGGCGGGCGCGGAGTGGATTGTCTACACCCACGAAGATGGCCTGGTCTGGGACGATTGCGCGGCCAACTCGTTTTGGGCCGAACCGGACGGCACGGTATGGATCGGAACCCTTAAGGGGCTGTCGCGGTTCCGGGCCGCCAGCCGTTTATCGGCTCCGCCGCCTCCTCCGGCGGCGATCACCGCGGCGAAGTTCGGCGAACACGCCGTGGATCCCGCCGTCTACGCGGAAGTGCCCTTTCGAGATCACGATTTTCTGGTTACCTTTGCGGGACTGACGTTTCTCAGTGAAAAGAATGTACGGTTCCGCTACCGCCTGGCGGGACTGGACGATAGTTGGATCGAGACGGCCCTGCGCGAGGTGCGCTATTCGAGCTTGCCGGCGGGGAAGTACACCTTCGAAGTGGAAACGCGCAACGCGACCGGCCCGTGGAGTCCGTCGGCGGCGGCCATTTCCTTTCGGGTGAGGCCGCCCTGGTGGCAGACGTGGTGGTTTCGCTGTCTGGCGGCCGGCGCCTTGCTGGGCCTGCTGGGCTTCCTGCTGCGGATTCGCATGCTGCAGATTTCGCGCGACCGCGAGCGGCTGGAGACGGCCGTGCTGGAGCGCACCAGCGAACTGGAACTGCAGAAAAGCGTGGTGGAATGCCAGAAACACGAGATCGAAGGACTGCTTCGCCAGGCCGAGGAGGTGTCCCGGCTGAAGAGCGAGTTCCTGGCGAATATGAGCCACGAAATCCGCACCCCCATGAACGGCGTCATCGGCATGACGCAGATGGCGCTCGCGACCGAGCTGTCCGCGGAACAGCGCGACTACATCACTACGGTGCAGAGTTCCGCCGAGGCGCTGCTGGTGGTGATCAACGACATCCTGGATTTCTCGAAAATCGAAGCCGGCAAACTGGAACTGGCGCACGATCCGTTTTGTCTGCGGCAATCGGTGAGCGATGCGCTGATGGTGTTCAACTGGAAGGCGCAGCAGAAGGGGCTGAAGCTCACGCAAGCCGTCAGCCCGGAAGTTCCCATTGCGGTAGTGGGCGATTCCGACCGGCTGCGGCAGGTTCTGCTGAACCTGATTAGCAATGCCATGAAATTCACGGAGGCTGGCGAGATCGTAGTGTCGGTGGCCCCGTCGGAGGGCGCGCCGCGGAACGCGTCTGAACTGGCGCTCTGCTTCTCGGTGCGCGACACGGGCATGGGGATTGCGCCGCAGAAGCGATCGGTGATTTTTGAGGCCTTCGCGCAGGCGGACGGTTCGGCCAGACGGCGGCAAGGCGGAACCGGCCTGGGTCTGGCGATCTGCAAGAAGCTGGTGCAATTGATGAACGGGCGGATCTGGGTGGATAGCACCGAGGGCAAGGGGAGCACGTTCAGCTTCGTCGCCACGTTTACGCGCGTGGAGCCGCCCTCGGCCGGCGGCACCATTCTGCCGGACTATCTCCGCGAGACCGCCGGGGCGCCGCGCCCCGCGCCCCTGCCGCGAGCCTCCGAACCGCTGTACATCCTGTTGGCCGAGGACAATTTGGTCAATCAGAAAGTCGCCAAGCTCATGATCGAGAAAATGGGTCACTCGGTGGTTGTCGTGGACAACGGGCGGCTGGCGGTGGAAGTCATCGGCAAGCAACATTTCGATCTGGTTCTGATGGACCTGCAGATGCCGCAAATGGACGGCTTCGAGGCCACGGCGCGCATCCGGGAGGCGGAACGGCAGGTCGCGGCCGCGGGTTCGGACGAGCCGCACATCCCCATCATCGCGCTCACCGCGCACGCCATGAGCGGCGATCGCGATGAGTGTCTGCGGGCGGGAATGGACGATTACATCTCCAAGCCGATTGCCGCGCAGGCGTTGATCGACGTCCTGAATCAAGTGCAGGCGGCGCGCCAGGGCTCGGCCCTGGATGTCCCTCCAGGACATGCGAGTTAGAAGTCGGGAGTCAGCAGTTCGGGCGGCGCGGCCGTGCTATGATTCCGGGTAGATGATTGGCAAGCGATGGAGGCTGCTGGTCTGGGTGGCTGTGGCGCTGGTATTCGCCAAGGTCGAGTGCGCGGCGTGGTGCACCCTTCCGGCGTGCGGCCTCGGACAACAAGCTCCCCCGTGCCATCGGCACCACCAATCCTCCCAACCGGCGCAACCGGTGGTCTGCTCTCACCAGATACCGGTAGCCCGTACCGCGGACGCTCCGACGATTACGATTCCAGCGGACGGCGTAATTGCCGCTCGAGACTTGCACTTGTCCGTACCTGGCACTGTGAACGGCCCGTGTCGCTCCCTGCCGTTTGCGGAGCCGTATCCACCCGGTCCGGCTGAAGGTTCTCCGGTTATTCTGCGCATCTGATCCCACTCTTGTTGCCGCTCACCGCAAGCCAACAGGAGAGGTGTCATGTTTTCGAAACGATGGACGATTTGTCTGCTGGCGGCCGCCGCCGGGGCACGGGGCCAATCCGGAATGGACATGGCCGATATGAACTCCGCCGGCATGTTTCTGATGGATCTGGCTTCGGGCACGTCGGCGAATCCGGCGGCGTGGCCTACGCCGATGACGATCGAAGCGCTGGGGAAATGGAACACAATGCTGATGGGCACGGCGTTCGTCTCCGACATTCAGCAGTCCGGGCCGCGCGGCGGCGACAAGCTGTACTCCACCAACGCGTTCATGGCGGCGGCGGGGCATCGGGCCGGAGCCAAGGGCGCGGTGCAGGTGGTGGCGATGTTCAGTCTGGAACCGCTGACGGTGGCGGACCGGCGGTATCCGCTGCTGTTTCAGACCGGCGAAACCGCCTACGGAAAGGCGCTGGTGGACGCGCAGCATCCGCACAATTTCGTGATGGCGCTGGGTGTTCAGTACGCCTACGAACTGGCGCCTGGCACCTTCTTCGAAGCCTACCTGGCGCCCGTGGGCGACCCGGCGCTGGGACCGGTGGCGTATCCGCATCGCGCGTCGGCCGCGGAGATCCCGCAGGCGCCCATTTCACACCATTGGCAGGATTCCACGCATATCTCCGACGATGTGGCGACGGTGGGCCTGGCGCACGGGCCATGGCGGATCGAGGCCAGCGGGTTCCACGGCGCCGAACCAGGGGAGAACCGCTGGACCGTTCAACAGGGCGTCCTCGACTCGTATGCCGCGCGTCTCTGGTTCCTGCCGTCGCGCCACTGGGCGGCGCAGATTTCGGCGGGCCGCCTCACGCACCCGGAAGCGCTGGAGCCGGGCGACCAGGTGAGGGTGACGGCGTCGCTGGAGTATACGCGCCCGATGGCGGGCGGAAGCTGGTCGTCCAGCCTGGTCTGGGGGCGCACGCACAATACGGCCACGGGACACAATCTGAATGCGTACCTGGCGGAATCGGCGCTGCCGGTGAGCCGGCGGAACCTTCTGACGGGGCGGTTCGAGCTGGTGGACAAGGACGAACTGTTCGCCGACCAGCCGGGGCTCGCAGCGCAGCTCGACCTGGCGTACGGTAGTACCTTTCGCATCGCGGCGTACACCGTGGGGTACACGCGCGATATCGAAATTTCCCGGCGGATCGAGACCGGCATCGGTGCGAATTTCAGCGCGTATTCGCTGCCGCAGGCGATTCAGCCGTATTACGGGCAACGTCCCGTAGGGGGCAACCTTTTCGTGAGATTCAGAGTTAACAGTAAACAGTAATCAGTTTACAGTTGACAGTCCAACGCGGCCCGCCGGATACGTTGGGGCCGCGGCGAGAGTACTGTGACTGTTTACTGTTTAGTGGACTGTCTACTCAAGCAGTGCAACTCTCGCCAGCCATTCCAGGCTGGCGGCGAGATGGCGCGCAATCTCTTTGAGCGGCGGGGTGCCGGGGGTGCGGGCGAGATCGCGGGCGATCTGGCGGTGGGTGCGCGTGCCGTCCAGCAACGGCAGGAGACGGCCGGCGATTTCGTCCAACGCCACGACGTGGCCGCAGGCATTGGTCACCTGGCGGGATCCGGCGGCGGCCTGGTAGCGGGCCAGGCGGCTGGCGGCGGGTTTCGGCAACACCTGCTCCTGGCACGCGAAAGGGTACACGTGGAAGTCGGCGAACCCGGACGTCACCATGCCGGCCAGGATGTCCCGCAGCGCGGCTTCGCCCGCGGCGTACGGGACCAGTTCTTCGAAGGTCAGCGGCAGCGGATACGTCTCCGCCAACGCCGCGGCTACGTGGCGGACGGCGTCGTCGGCTGGCTGGATGCGCATGCCGCGAAGTCCCTCGATGGTTCCATCGCTGGCCGGGTGGCTGGGCGCGGAGAATAGAAACCGGTCGAGGCACTCGGCGAGCGGGGCTCGCAGCAACGGCTCGCCCTGATGGCATAGCAGCGTTTGGCGAAACCGGCGGGCCTGCAGAAAATCCAGATACTGCTGGCGCTCGACGAGGCTGCCCGAGAGCGGTTTCAGCCGGCCGTGCGGGTCGAACAGGCAGGCCGGGTCGGCATCGCCCAAGTACTGCAAGCCGTGGCGCGCGGCGTGGTCCACGAACTGGTGAAAGTAGACGGGATGGTTGATCTCGCCGAAATCGTCATGAATTAGCCACCAGTCTGGCTGCTGGAGCAGTCCCGCGATTTCGCTCTCGAGGAGCGGCCGCCAAGGCTGGGGAATGGCGGACGAATCGGCTAGATACTGCACGCTCCAGCGGGCCTGCCGCAAGCGGGCGGACGGGTCCTCGATGCCGCGGGTATGAAACCGCATGAGGTCGCGCAGATATTGGCGGATGAAGCGGCCAGGCAGAGTGTTGTAGCTGATGAAGGCGATTCCGTGGGGCGCCAGGCGCTCGCGGCAAACGCGCAGCAGGGCGTCGCGAACCTCGGCCGGCACCCAGGAATAGACGCCGTGAGCGACGATGTAATCAAACTCGGCGTAATCGAAGTTGCCGCCGGCGGAGATGTCGCGAAGGTCGGCGGCGCGCAGCGTCAGGTTGTCGATCGCCAAGGCGGAGCGCATTTGCTCGCCCGCGGCAATGGGCACTTCGGCGAGATCCACACCCACGAACTGACTTTTCGGCAGATAATACGCAATACCGATGAGGTTGCCGGCGTCGCCGCAGCCGATTTCGAGATAACGGCAGGCATCCACGGGAGCGGGCTGCATCCCGCAGAGGCGGCCGACGGCGGCCAGGCGGGCGGGATGAATTTCGCTCTTGACGGGGGACTGGTACGGGATTTGGTTATAGGAGCTGGCCGGCACAGTCCATTATGACCTGCGGGCCGGCCGGCGCAGGAGCATGTCGCCGGGCGGAACGCCATGGCTCTCGCACCAGTCCAGATACAGACGGCCGTAACTGGAGGTGATGTAATCCTGCTCGCGGAAGCCGAGCGCGCGCGCGGTGCGGTCGATCCAACGGGGCGGCCCTTCCAGTTCCAGAAACACGCCCACCGGAGTCTCGTCGACGGTGGCGACGCCGGGGTTTGCGGGCTTGCGGAACTCGGTACGGTATTTTTCATAGCGGAACATCGGGCGGAAGCCCAGACGGTCGAAAATGGCGCGCATGGGTGCCGCGCCGGAGATTTCCAGTTCCAGTTCTTCCCGAATCTTGTGCCGCGCAATGGTGGGCGGACCCTTGTAGGTGACGATGACTTTGCCGCCGGCTTCACGCACGCGCAACAGCTTTTTGGATGAGCGCATGGACAGCTCCGGCGTATCGAATAAGGTGTTGGCTTCGAAAACGCGGCGCCGCGAGACGCAAAAGCCGGCGTTGCGAAGCAGTCGCCGCGCGGTAGCGGCATCGGCGGCGGGAAGTTTGATCTCGATCTCGCGGGTGCCCGACGCCATGGCGGATCTACTGTTCCGGCGAACCGTCGTGCCGGTCGCGGAAATCCTGGTCGATAGGTTTGCGCCCGCGAAACCCCTCGTCGGCGCCGTGCCAGAAT
>Ga0181529_10003991_pt1 | contig 16288 bp, 16 predicted proteins | sample PEATcosm2014_Bin_36_FD_119763 | JGI IMG/M metagenome (GOLD analysis project Ga0181529, IMG submission 119763) | Peatland microbial communities from MTU Mesocosm Facility, Houghton, MI, USA - PEATcosm2014_Bin10_30_metaG | ecosystem: Environmental > Terrestrial > Soil > Wetlands > Peat | place...
CGAAGATCGATCGATAGAGGTTCAGCCATGTAAGCCAGCCTCCTTCGCCAGCCCACATGCTGAATCAGAATTCCGCTGATTTGGGAATCCCCGCCGATTCTATCGGCTCGGAAACCGCTCTAGTTTTCCCGACGCAGCCCCGGACCGCCGTCGGCTGAAAGGCTGCAAGATCGTCTTTCCGCCCAGCAAGCTCTGCGCTTGCGCTTCACTCGAGGCCGTAACCGTATTTCTCGATGATCGCGCGCGCCTCTGGGCCCTTGAGGAAGGCGAGAAACGCTTTGGACGTTTCGTCGTCGGCGCCGGTCTTGAGCAGCACGGCGTCCTGGCGGATCGGCGCGTAGAGCGTTTCGGGCACGAGCCAGCGCGATCCCGCCGTGACATTCGCCAATTGCGAGAGAGCGACGAAGCCGAGCTCGGCATTGCCGGTGTCGACGAATTCGAACGCTTGGGCAATGCTGTTGCCTTGGACGACCTTGGGCTGGATCGCGTCATAGACGCCGAGTTTGGTCATCGCCTCGATCGCCGCCGCGCCGTAAGGGGCCGACTTCGGATTGGCGATCGACAGCTTGGCGAAGGCGTTGGCCTTCAGCGCCTCATCGCCCTTGGTCACGTCGAGGCTCTTGCTCCACAGGACGAGCTTGCCGATCGCATAGGTGAAGCGGCTGTCAGCGACCGCGAGGCCGGCGTCGACCGCAGCCTTCGGCCGGTCGGCGTCAGCCGACAGGAAGACCTGAAACGGCGCGCCCTGCTGGATCTGCGCGTAGAACTGGCCGGAAGCGCCGAAGCTCAGCGCCACGTCATTGCCGGTCTTGTCCTTGAAGGCGGCGGCGATTTCTTTCGCCGGCGCGGTAAAATTGGCGGCGACCGCGACCTGGGTCTGACCGGCCAGCGCCGGGGGCGTCGCAGAAAGCATGAACGCGCCGGCCGTAGCTAGCATAACGCGCAACCACATAATCATCTCCTCGAATTGTCGCGAGCCAGCGGGAGGCGGCGCGCATCGGTTTGCCATTTCGCCGGGGCGCCCATGCCAGCACGCATAAAGCTGGATTCTCTCGGTTTGCGACCATCATTATGTATCACCAATACATAGACTGAACGAGGGGGCGAAGTGAACCTCAGAAATGACCTCCAGCGCCGGGCCGAACGAGAACACGGCTGAACAAAGCGCAGAATTGCGATCGAATTGTCTGTCAACCCAACGCCTCCGGGCGCGCGGCTCGGGGGTCGGCCATTGAGATCGCGCGGGGTGCGCCGATCAGAAACTGACGCGCACGCCGCCGGTGAAGGCGGTGTTGTCGGTGTGGGTTATGGCCCACTTTTTCTTGTCGCTGCTACAGGCGTTGGCGAAGCTGCCGGTCGCTTCGGAATACATTGCGCCGTCGTGGATATCGACGCGCTTGACCGGGCGCCGGTCGGGCATGTCGGAGACCGCCTTTTGATGAACAGCGCAGCTTGAGTGGTTGGCGTTCGACACGGGAGTAGCGCTGACGCCTGCCGCGGCCGCCCCCGCCGCTAAGCTGCGACCGCAAGCAAGGCGACGTCGAACCGCTAACGGCGCTCAACTTCACGGCGTCCTTCGAGGCGTCACCCCGCTCCCAGCCGCCGACCTGGACCATCGCCCCGGCGCAGGCCGCTGTGACTCCCCTCGTACTCGAACGATTCATTGTAGCGCGACGTCTCCGTGTAACCGGCGCCCTGTGCGATAGAGCCGGACGTGCCGATTAGCGAGAACGCGTAGGCGCCGCCGAACGGATCGTAGGCGCCCGCCAGGTCGTTGCTGAGGGCGTACTGCCGACCAAATGTCAGCGCGCCGAGGGTCGGATTGCTCACGCCGAGATAGGCGCGGGTGTTGTCGATGTGGCCGGAGCGGCTCGAACCGGTGTTGGCGCTCAGGAGCAGACAGTTGCTTTGGGTGTTGTTGTTGGCGAGCGACTTCGGCCCGTTGGCGAACCAGAGCGAATAAGGGTCGAACCCGAAGTCGGCGTCGTCAGCCAGGTACCAGTTCGGGACGATCTGTTCCTTGATCTTGACGCCAACGTTCGACGGGCAGAGGCGCGTTTGGCGCCGCTCGCCGCTTTGCGCCGCCGCTGTCTTTGTTGATCAGCTCGCTCACGCCGTTGGAGCAATCCTTGTTGAACTTCGTCGCGCGCGTCTCGTAGCCGCCGCCGACGACGACTTGGCCGTAGAGCGTGACGCCATAGAGCGACGGCGGCAATCGGCTGCAGTCGAGTCCAGCCAGTTCCAGAAGCGCGCGTAGCAATTCGGCTTCTCCGCCGCTGGCGGCGTCTTCTTGGCCGGCATGTCGGCGGCTCGGGCGGCGCTGGCCAAGGCGGGGCCGGCCGCCGAAGCCAGCGGGATCTTGTGCAACATGCTCATCGCGCCCCTAGACGCAGTTGGCGGGCTTGGCCGTCCAACATCGTTCTAGGGGCAGTATTGTCTATATATCAAAATTACATAATGCCACAACGCGCGGCCCGGCGGCGTCGCGCTGAGATCGGCGCCGATCCCAATGCGGCTTCACGCTGCGATCAGGATCACCTGATTGGCGTCGAAGGTGGCGGCGGCCTGGTCGCCTTCTCGGAGTTGGAGCGCCTCGATATCGACGCGCGGCGCCACTGCGACCAACTGCTTCGAGCGGCCGATATCAAGACGCACTTCGCTGTTGCGCTCGGCGTCGACGCGCCGGGTCACAGTTCCAATGAACCAATTGCGCGCCGGTTTGGGAGCAGGGGAGGTCGGCGCGATTCGAATCGACGGCGCCTTCACCACCGCCAAAACCCTTCGACCGGGCAGGAGATCGAGTTCGGCGGCGGCGTCGTTGGTGACGGTCGTCAGCATCACGTGCTCGTCCGACATTTTCAGCAGAACTTCGACGTCGACGGCCCATTTTCTGACCTGCGTCACCTCGGTCCAGAAAACGTTTCTCGCCGAAATGCGTGCGCCCAGCGCCCACAACAGACTCTCATCGTCGCTGGCCAGACCTTCTTCAGCGATCAGGTTGGAAATCCGGGTCAGCCGGTCTTCGAGCTTGCGGAACGTGGCGATCAGCCGTCGGCCCGCGTCGGTCACTTCCGCTCCGCTGCCCGTCGCGCCGCCAACCTTGGTGACGAAGGCGGGGGTTGGCAGCAGATTGTTGACGGCGGCCACGGATTCCCACGCCGTCTTGTAGCTGAAGCCGGTCGCCTTCGCGGCCTTGGCGATGCTGCCGTGTTCGATCACGGCTTCGAGCAGCCTAATACGCTCACGCCCGATCAGAAATCGGCCGCGGCTACGCAAGGCCAAGACGGCGTCAATTCGGTCTCTCGACATCGGCGTGAGCCCATTGTCTTTGCCCGGCGCAACTGAGCCGACATCCGCCGAACGACGGTCCATGCGCTTGAATGTCTACGCCGCTGTCCCGCACACGCCAAGGCGGATCGCGGGCTTGCGCGCCAGATTGGACCTCTGAGGAGGCGTTCGCCTTCCTGAAATCTTGCGCCAACGCCTGATTGGGCGAGGCGGAAGTTGCGCCTGCTGACTTTGCCTGGCGGCCCGGCAAAAAAATGTAACGAGGTCGCCTCTTCCAACGAATTCGTGTTGCAGCGCACCGCCCCGCGCCGCCGATCCACGAGGAGTCCGCCATGCTATCGCGCCGTCGTCTCCTGGCTTCCTGTCTCGCCACAGCCGCTTTTGTCGCGACGTCCTTCGCCTTCGCCGGGGAGCGGATCGACTATTCCCCCGCCGCGTTCGACGCCGCGCAGCAGGCTGGGCGGTCGATTTTGGTCGAAATCCATGCGCCTTGGTGCCCGACGTGCCGGGCGCAAGCTCCGATCCTCTCCGAGTTGGAGAAAGACGCCAAGTTCAAAGATCTGCTCGTCGTCCACGTCGATTTCGACTCGCAAAAGGACGCGGTGCGGCGCTTTGGCGCTCGCACGCAGAGCACGCTCATCACGTTCAAGGGGCCGGTCGAGACGTCGCGATCTGTCGGCGACACGAATCCGACTTCGATCGCCGCACTCCTCGACAAGTCTCTGTGAAGGCGAGCCATGAGCTTCGCGACTTTTGCAATCGCCTTCCTTGCAGGCCTGCTGTCGGTCCTCTCGCCGTGTGTCCTACCGTTAGTTCCGATTGTGCTCGGCGCTGCGGCGAGTGAGCACAGATTCGGGCCGGCGGCGCTGGCCGGCGGCGTAACGGCGTCGTTTGTCGCAATCGGGCTTTTCGTCGCGACGGTCGGCTTTTCACTCGGCCTGGACGGAGACCGGTTTCGCACCGCGGGCGCGATTCTGATGATCGGAATCGGGGTCGTCTTGGCGTTGCCAAAATTGCAGAGCCGATTGGCGATCGCCGGCGGGCCGGTCAGCAACTGGGCGGACGCCAGAATCAACGGGATCGGATCGCGTGGCGTAACGGGACAATTCGCCATTGGCCTGCTGCTCGGCGCCGTCTGGAGCCCATGCGTCGGGCCAACGTTGGGCGCCGCCTCTGTGCTTGCCGCGCAAGGTCGGTCGCTTACCCAAGTCGGGTTGACCATGCTGAGTTTCGGCTTTGGCGCCGCGGCGCCTCTGGCGCTGGTCGGCCTGCTATCGCGTCAAGTCTTGTTGCGCTGGCGGGGCGGGATGATGTTGGGCGGCAAAGCCGTGAAGGTCGGACTCGGCCTGCTTCTCACGTTCTTCGGCGCACTGACCGTGTCGGGCTTCGACAGACAATTGGAGACTTGGCTGGTCGATGCCTCCCCGGCTTGGCTCACGACACTGACGACCAGTTTCTAACGGCAGAGCGGCCGTGAACGGAAAGCGCCGCTCGCGACCGATTCCCGACTATTTCGGTCGCGCCGGACAACGGCTCCGGATTTCTTCTGACCGCCGTGGAAAGTCCGGAAAGATGGAAGATCGCGCTTGCGACTTCAGGAGACACTGTCGGACGCGCTGACGGCATTGGCGAACGGTCTCAATCTCGGGGCGAAGCGCGCCTACGCCGGAGGCGTATGCGGCCGATAGATGATGGACCATAACTCTGATAAGTCGATCTGGTTTCACCTCGTCAGCAAAGGCCGCTGCTGGGTCCACTCACCGGCGTGGACTCGGCCGCTGGAATTGTCGGACGGCGACCTGATCCTGTTTCTCCCCCACGCCGCTGAACATTCTCTCGTACGATCCTCGCCGCAGGGCGGGGCGAGCTCAATTTCAGGCCGGACGTTAGCTCCGTCTGGAGAAAATCGCGAGGAGTACAGCAATCCGAGCCGCCGTATGACAGGCCCGACCCCTCGGACGGAGCCGAAGCTCGGACGTTCGGTGCGTCATGTCGTCGGCGCACCATCCTTGAGAGCGGCGCAGAACTCGCGAAACGCCGCCGCATCCACGTACGACTTCTGCGTCCCACGCCGCGTCACCGAGACCGCGGCATAGCGCACCGCCCAGTACAGCGCGTCGGCGACATCGCCGCTCAGGGCATAGAAGTGTGCGAAGCTGCCGATGAACGCATCGCCCGCTCCGGTCGTATCCAACGGCTTTACCGGCACCGCCGGGATATGCCGCGCCTCGGTCTTCGTCACCAGCAGCACGCCATCGCTGCCCAGCGTGGCGATCACGGCGCGAATCCCGGCCGCGAGCAGCTTACGCGCTGCGGTCTCGATCTCAGCTAAGGTCTCCGTCGGCAGGCCAGACAGCAACGCCAGCTCGCTGCGGTTCGGCGTGAAGAACGTCACATCGCTTAGCTTCGCAAGGTCCAACTCCGGCGTCGCCGGCGCCGGGTTCAACAACACCGGCTTGCCGTGGCGCCCGGCGAACGCGATCGTGTGATACACAGTCTCCAGCGGCACTTCGAGCTGCAGCAGGATCAGGTCGCAGCTGAGCAGATCGCTGGCCGCGGCGTCTACGTCGGCCGGCGCGAGATGGCCGTTTGCGCCTTTGATAATCAGGATGCTGTTCTCGCCTGAGGGCTCGACGAAAATCGGCGCCACGCCGCTGGAAACGCCAGCCACGACAGCGACATGGCGTGTATCGACGCCATTGTTTTGGAAGTTACGAATGGTGTTCTGGCCGAATACGTCGTCGCCGACCTTGCTCACCATCAGCACTTGGCTGCCCAGCCGCGCGGCGGCGACAGCCTGATTGGCGCCCTTGCCGCCGTTGCCCATCTCGAAACGCGGCGCCTCGATCGTTTCACCGCGACCAGGCATGCGAGTCACGTAGGTGATCAGATCGACCATGTTGCTGCCGACGACGGCGATGCGATTGCTCATCGGTCACAGGCTCCGGATGGTGGCGTCCATTTTCGCAGCGGCGGCGCTGTCGAGATAACCCAGGCGCACGCGGAAGTTGGCGTTGTCTCGTGGTGCGAGGCTGCGCACGTGGCCAGCGCTCTTCTCCGTCAGATAGCCTTCCGGATGGCAGGTGGACGGCAAGGCGATGGCGGCGACCTGGAGGTCGGCGTTGCGCAGCAGCCAACGAGCCGGGTAGGGGAAAGCGTCGGGCGAGAACGACACCACGAAGCCGTCGCCCTCTGGACGGCGCATCATGACATGAGTCAATCCGGCCGCGTCGCGTCGCAGGTTGTTGAGATAGAAGACCTGCTCGGGATCGTAGCCGAGCGACGGATCGAGACGCTCCATGCGGCTGGGGTCGCGCGCGAGCACTTCAAGCAGCGCGCGGTACTCGGGCGTGGGCTGCACGAAGCTCGGAATCGCCGTGCGCACGGCGACGTTCGCGGGCGTGTACGCCGCGGCCTGCAGAATGTGCGCGTTCTCGACGAAGGCGAGATTGATGTGGCACATGTACATGAGATCCATGACTTTGCCGCCGCGGTTCTCCACCGACATGCCAACGTCGAACAGCGTGCTGCCCGGCCGCAGCGTTACCGAAGGTCGCGCCATGTAGTGCGAGCCGAAGCCGGCGATGTATTCGTACTCGCCGGTCAGGCGAACGAACGCGCCCTCGGCATCGCCGTCGAATTCCAACGCAGCCGATTCCAGCGTCGCGCAGGAGAACTCGCCGTGCAGTTGGTGGTCGTCCTGCGGGCCTGGCACGCCGTTGCGCAGCAAGCCGCTATGGAACGCGAGGCAACCGTAAGTGTCGACAATCACCTTCGCCGGCCGCGGCGCCGGATACTTGTGCCCCATGCCGAGCCGCACGCCATCGAAGTTCGCATCCCAAAGCATCTGCCCAAAATAGGGTAGTACGATAACGTATCCGCGCCGGTTCGCCAGCCGCACCGCCTCGACGCCGGTATCGTACCGGAACAGCGACGCCTCCACGCCATCCGACTCCAGGAATACGCGCTCCTTCTCTTCGAATAGCGCCCGTCGCAGATGCACCTTGGTCATGCGCGACTCCTATTGTGTCCGACTGCGGAGCGCGTTGATCGCAATCACGATCAGCAGGAATGCGCCCCAGATGAAATCCACCATGAAATTGCTGAAGCGCAGCAGCTGGAAGCCGCTGGACAGCAGCATCAGCGACGCCAGCGCAATCGCGACGCCGAGCACCGTGGCCTTGCCGCCGGCTGGGTTGGTTCCGCCTAGCACTGAGATCAGCACCGCTTCCAGCAGGTACGACGTACCGTAATCGGCTTTCGCGGCGTTGACGCGCCCCGACAGCAAGATGCCGGCAATGCTCGCCAGCGCCCCGCTGGCCATATAGGAGACCAGGATCACGCGGCTCTTGCGGATGCCGGCGAAGACGGCGGCCTTGGGGTTGGCGCCGATCAGTTGCAGGTCAACCCCGAGCGGCGTGCGCGTCAGCGCCAGCGCCACCAGCGCCGAGATCACCACGAACAGCACTAGCGGCAGGGCGACGCCGAGCAGCTTGGTGTTGCCGATTGCGTCCCAGCCGTTGGGAAAGCCGACGATCGCAGGCCCGCCCGAGAGCACAAGGCAGATGCCGACATAGAGCTGGCCCGTGCCAATGGTCGCCAGGATCGGCGTGATGCGCACCTTGGCGATCAGGAAGCCGTTTAGCGCGCCGGCCAGCAGGCCGGTGCACACCGAGACCGCCACGCCCAGCGCTACCCAAGAGAGCGAAAGCTGGCTGAGCGCTGGCCCGTGCGCGCCGCCCACTGCGTGAAAGAGCAGGCCTGCCAGAATGCCGGAAAGATTGGCGACGCCGATTACGGAGAGATCGATTCCGCCGGTGAGCATCGACAGCATCATCGCCAACGACAACAGCCCGAGTTCCGGCGCCAGGAAGGTGATCGACTCGAAGTTGTAGGCCCGTAGGAACTTATCCGGGTTGAGCGCCGTCATCAGCAGGAAGATCAGCACGGCCAACCCGAGCAACTGCAATAGGTTGGCTTCGCGATTAATGAAGCGGCGCAAGTCCATGTCATGTGACATCGTCGTCGCTCTCCTCACGCCAGGCGCTTGCGGTCGCGCCAGGCGGTCGTTGCAGTGGCGGCGATCACGATCGCGCCGACCGCAACGCGCTGCCAGGTCGTGCTGACGTGTAGGATGATCAGGCTGTTGTTCACCAGCACCAAGGTGAACACGCCGAGCATGGTGCCGAGCACGCTGCCGCGGCCGCCGAAGATGCTGGCCCCGCCGAGCACTACCGCGGCGAGCACGTCTATCTCGGTGCCGGCTAGGTCGCGCGGGTTAGCGAGCCAGGACATAGAGACGTAGAGCAAACCGGCGAAACCGGCGAGGGCGCCGGAAAGGCAGTAGACGAAGTACGTGATCCGACGGACGTCAAAGCCGGCTCGGCGCGCGGCTTCCTTGTCACCGCCCATGGCGTACACGCCGCGCCCGATCATGGTGTGGCGCAACAACAGGTGCACCAACAGTGCGAGCGCCAGATAGATCACCAGCATGGCGCTGAGTTCGATGGTGGTGCCGTCCGGCTGCACACGCTTCACCAGGTACAGGCTGGCGAAATGGATCAGCGAGGGCGGCATGCGGTCGATGTTGATGTTGGCGGTGCCGACCACGCCGAGCAGGAAGCCGCGGACCATCGTTCCCGTGCCGAGCGTGACAATCATCGGGATCATCCGCATGCTGTCGACGAAGAACGCGTTCAGCACCCCCAACAGCAGGCCGATCACCGTGGCGGCGATAAACGGCAGCGCCACGCCGGAGTAGCCGGTGTTCAGCATGCCGAGCAGCGTGACGTACATCGCCGCCATGGCGAAGTACGGCACGGAGATGTCGATGCCGCCGGAGATCAGCACCGTCAGCACGCCGAGCGCCATGATGCCGGTGATGACGTTGGCGCGCAGCAGGCTGAAGACGTTGCCGAGTTCCCACGCCGCCGGATTGATGATGCCAATCACTACGACGGCGAATAGAACCACGAGGAAGATGACGGTCTCGGACCGCCGCAGCAGTTGGCTCATACCAGGGCCTTGAGTCTGTCGGCGACCTGCGCCTCGGTGACTTCCGACGTGGACAGATCCTCGATGAGGCGGCCGCGGTGCATCAGCACGATGCGGCTGCAGTTCTGCACCAGCTCCGGCACGTCGTCGGAGATCATCAGCACAGCAAGCCCAGCGCTGGCGGCGAGGTCACGGATCTTGCGATGGATGCCAGCCTTCGAGCCGACGTCCACGCCAACGGTCGGGCCGTTCAGAACCATGATGCGCGCGTCGTTCATCAGCCAGCGCCCGATCACTACACGCTGCTGGTTGCCGCCGGACAGCTCGATCACCGGCTGGTCGCCGGACGGCGTCACGATCTGCATGCCCTTGATCATCGCCGACGAACGCTCGTGCGCTTGGGCGAAGTTGATGAAGCCGTGATGGGCGAGGGCGCTGTAAGAGCTCGCAAGCAGGTTGCGGTTGATAGTCTGCGTCAGGAAAAGGCCCTCGCCCAGTCGGTCTTCCGGCACGTAGGCGATGCCCTGCGCTATGGCGTCCTGCACGCTGCCGAGCCGCACCTGCTGGCCGTCGATGAAGATGCTGCCGTGATAGGCCGGATACATGCCGAACAGCGCTATCGCGAGTTCGGTTCGGCCGGCGCCGAGCAAGCCTGAAAGACCGACAATCTCGCCGGGATGGATCTTGAGGTTCACGTCGGAAAACAGGCCCGGCACGCCGAAGCCGCGGGTTTCGAGCCGCGGCGGCGGCGGAGTGGCCGGCCGCGTCCAGCGATAGGTCTCGCCGGAGGGATCGTGCCCAGTCATAGCGCGCGTGATGGAGACCTCGTCCCACTCACCAGTTGGGCCTTCGCCCACCACTCGGCCGTTACGCAACACGGTGATGCGCTCGCTAATCTCAAGCATCTCACGCATCTTGTGGCTGACAAATAGGATGGAGATGCCGCGGCTCTGGATGTCGCGGACGACGCCGAACAGCGCTTCCACCTCCTTGCGGGTGAGGGCGGTCGTCGGCTCGTCCATGATCAGCAGGCGCGGGCTCGACATCAGCGCGCGCGCGATGGCGACGAGCTGACGTCCCGACGGGGGCAGCGTGTCGAGGTCGGCGTCGAGGTCCAGCTGCACGCCGAGCCGCACCAACGCTTCCTTCGCCACCTTGCGCACGTCGCGCCAGTTCACCAGCCAACGTCGCTCACGCAACTCGGTGCTGAGCGCCAGGTTCTCGGCGACGGTCAGCGCGCCGAACAGCGAGAAATCCTGGAAGATCACCTGGATGCCGTGCGCAATGGTGCTGATCGGCGTCAGCGAACGCGTCGGCGCGCCGTCGATGGCGATTTCGCCGCCATCCGGCTGGTAGACGCCGGAGATCACCTTGATGAGGGTCGACTTGCCTGAGCCGTTCTCGCCGGCAAGACAATGGATTTCGCCGGGGGCGATGGCGAGCGAAACGTCATCCAGCGCCTTGACGCCAGCGAAGTGCTTGCTGATGTGGAGGAGTTCGATCAGGGGGGGAGGCATGCGACAGATTCAGTTCGAGATGGCGTGAGGGGCGCCTCGGTCGGCGCCCCCCCTTCCTGCCGATCAGAAGTTGTATTCGCCCATGTTGTCTTTGGTCACCGACACCCAGCCGGCGCCATAGAGCAGGTTCGGTCGGTCAGCCTGCGGCTGCGTCAGGTTCTCATAGCCAGGCAAGCCAAGGTTCAGGCCCGCCTTCAATTCGCTCTTCTTGCCCGTCGCCGCCATCGCTGCGATGACGTTCATGGCAATGCCGGCCACCGCCGGATCCCAGAACTGAATGTAGCCGATGTCGCCGCTCTTCAGGTATTCGCCCGCGACCGACACCAACCCGGTGCCGGCGAAGAACAGCTTACCCTTCAGCGCGCGCTCGGCGATCAGCTTGCCGGCCCCCGCCGAAGTCGGCATCGGGCCGCCCAGCACGCCCTTGAGGTCCGGGTACGCCGTCAGGGCTTCCTTCAGCTTGTTGTAGTCCTGCGTCGCATCGTCGTACGTCTCGAGGCGCTGCGTAGCGAGCTGCATCTTGGGGAAGTTGGCCTTCTGATACTCGATGCCGCCGTCGATCCACTCGTTCTGCGACTGCGAAGTCAGGCTGCCGACGGTGGCGACATATTTACCTTCGCCGCCCATCTGCGCCGCCAAGCTCTTCATCAGCGCGGCGCCGTACGCCTTATTGTCGAACGCCTCGATGATGTAGTCGGCGTTTTGCAGGTTGGAGGCCTCGTGCGCCACAACGATGATGCCGCGGTCGCGCGCCTTCTTCAGCACCGGCTCTACCGCTTCGACCGAGAACGGCACAATGCAGATGGCGTCGACGCCCTGCGCAATCAGATTCTCAACCAACTGAACTTGCTCGGCCGCATCGGCGTGGCTCGGTCCGACCATCCGCACGTCATCGCCAGTGAGCTCTCCGAACTCCTTCACGCCCTCGCGCATGCGGTCAAACCAAGCAATGCCATCGACCTTCACCACCGTCGCCATGGTGAGCTTCTTGCTCTTCGCCGCAAAGATGTCGTTGCGGACCTTGCTGACGTCAATCGGACCGGGCGCGGCATAGGCCGCGCGGATCCCTGTTCCCGCAAGCAATGTCGTCGCCAGGGTCAAAGTCGTGAATTGCCGTCTATTAAACATGGTATGTTCCTCTCCTCTTGCATCGTTTTGTATTGTTTAGCGCCGCTTTGCATCGGCTTTTTTTACTACAGTCTTCGGCCCTCCGGCATCTGGCGCCGATGGTCGTCAGGCCGCTCTTGTTGCAGTCACCATTGCGACTCCGGAACTTGCGCCGATCCGCGTAGCTCCCGCCTGCACCATCGCCAGCGCCTGCGCAAAGGTCTTTATGCCTCCCGACGCTTTCACTCCCATTGTTGGTCCCACCGTGCGGCGCATCAACGCGATATCCTCCACGGTCGCGCCGCCGCCGCCGTAACCAGTGGACGTTTTCACGAAGTCGGCCCCGGCCGCTTTCGCCAGCAGGCAGGCTTGCACCTTCTCCTCGTCAGTCAGCAGGCAAGTCTCGATGATCACCTTTAAGACCGAAGCGCCGCAGGCCTGCTTGACCTCTGCAATATCGCGCCGGACATAGTCGTGCTCTCCGGCCTTCAGCGCGCCGATGGCGATCACCATGTCGATCTCGCCAGCGCCATCGGCCACGGCCTGTCGGGCCTCCGCCGCCTTCGCCACTGTCGTCGTCGCGCCGAACGGGAAGGCGATCACCGAACAGGTCGTCACCTCCGAGCCTGCCAGTTCGCGGCGCACCAGCGCAGCGAAGATCGGGTTCACGCAGACGGAACGGAAGTGGTATTGCCTCGCCTCGGCGCACACCTGCCGCACTTGCGCGGCAGTGGCGTCAGGCTTCAGGAGGGTGTGATCAATCAGCCCCGCCAGATCGGCCGATCCGCGGATCAGAGGAATATCGGACACGTTGTTGCCTCGGTTCTGCTCCCTCCGCGAGTAACGAGGGTGCCGACAGCGTTCTGTAGCCTTCCGTCAGGCGCAAGCCGCGAAACATGGCGAGCGCCGGAACGGCTATCGCGACGTGAGTGAACTCATTCTCATGACGCTTCCTCGGGTATCGCTCGCGGTGAACCAAAATCGGAATGACCGCGCTGATTCATCCGCTTCGGATGATGTTATGATTATTACACGCCGTGTCGTTCTGATTGTCAATGTGAAAAATTGCTCACACGCGCTGATCGCCCGGAGCCAACACCGGGACGCCGGCCTGCTCGAGTGCGGCGCGGTCGGCGGCGGTCAGCCCGCCATCAGTGACGACCGCGTCGAAAGCGTTGAGAGGAGCGAAGAAGGCCGGCCGGACAACGCCGAACTTGCTGGAATCGACCACGACGTAGCTTTTGAGAGAGACTCCCAGGGCCTTCTGCTTAATCGGCACTTCGTGGAAGTTCGAACAACTCACGCCACGTCCGACATGCACGCCGCCGGCGGACAAGAAGGCCTTAGTAATGCCGATCCGCCCGAGCATTTCGAGTGACTCCGGGCTGCTATAGAATGACGCGGACGAGGCCTGATACAGGCCGCCAAGCATCATTACCGCCAGGTTTGACTGCTTGCAGACAACCTCCGCGATGCTCATGGCGTAGCAGACAACCGTGAACGATCCTACGGTCGGAAGCCGGGTCGCCAATTCGTGCAAAGTCGTGCCGCAGTCGATGAAAATCGTATCACCGGGTTCGATCAATTCCGCCGCCCGAATACACGCGTCGCGCTTTCCTTGTGCGTTGGTCTCGGCCTCGCGCGCAAAGACGTAAGGCCTCAGTCCGCTCCCTTCCGAGGCCGCAGCGTCGCGGCCGCCGAAGATATAACCGCCGAGATATGTGAACCGACCTTCGCACGAGGCGATGTCGCGGCGCACCGTCATCTCCGAGACCGCGAGCAAGGCTGCCGCCTCGCGTAGACGCAGCACTCCCCGCGCCTTGATCGCATCGTCGAGGCCGGCCAGCCGGTCCTGCCGGCGTTGCAACAACGGTCGCGTCTCCTCGGTGTCCTCACGCGGCCGCGGCAACCTTGAGGCTGGATTCGGGCGTCCGTTAATTTGTCCCATGTCGCGATGAATCCGCTAGGCGTTTGAGCGAGATCGATCCCAATTAAGTCAATACGTCGCGCGTTTCGCCCTGCCACCATCAATCCGAACGCGTTCAAGAATGTCAAAGGCTTATGCTTGCGACATCGCCGGGCAGGCCTGTACCCTAATGATCCCTCACACAGTGACCTCGGCCTCACCCTAGCACTTTGTTCGAGTTATAACATCGACATATGAAAAGTCGAGATCGTGACATCAGCATGTGAGGAGTCAATCAGCGTCGAACTGGGCGGCGACATCGCGGATGCGATGGCAAGAAGGGCGCCGGCGAGGTGGTTTCTCTCCATGAGGCCGCCGGATTTCGTATGGCTGACGATCGGCTCGATTGCGAGTCGGCGGCAAAACGCCGAGACAGCTTCATCCGCGGCTCGGCAACCCCGACCAGCCGAGCCGCGGATGAAGCCGGAATTTCCCGGCCCGCCTGGTCCAGCGTCGGGGGCAAGCTCAATTGACCAAAGGACTCTGGCCGCCGCTGGATGAAAGATGGGGGGGTCAGGTCAGAGACCGAAAAGTGAAACGCTCTCGATGTTGTCCTAGGCGTTGTCCAGCACCAGAAACGGCCAACGTGTCGCTTTACCTAAGCTATTGATTTTAATGGTGCCCAGGGGCGGAATTGAACCACCGACACTGCGATTTTCAGTCGCATGCTCTACCAACTGAGCTACCTGGGCGCCGGAGCGCCTCGGCACTGCGGACGGCGGTTTATAAGTAGGCGGCGCCGGCTTGGCAAGCGCCTCCCGCCGGCCGGCGCAAGCCTCTCCCGCCGCTCGGCGAACGAAGCCCCCGATGGACAACCTCGGCGGCGCGTGGAACCATTCGACAGCGACATCGCCGTCGCCCGGAGGTCTGCATGATCCGCGCCGTCGTCTGTCTCGCCACGCTCGCCGTCGCCGCGTCCGTCTTGGTCGCCCCCGCCATGGCCGAGCCGATGCCCAAACACGTCGGCGACTGCGCCAAGACCAAAGTCTCGCGGATCGAGACGCGGCTGGCCGACGGCGACGGCAAGCCGGTCGCCGATTCGGGCAGCGCGATCGACTTCGTCAACGGCGGCTATCAGGTCTCCTACGATCAGGTCTCGGCGATCGATTCCTCGCGGCCGGGAGATCCGGTCGAGATCTGCCTGGTTTCAGTTCCTAAAGGCTGCCCAAAGGGCGACCATCGCGGCAAGGTCTACAAGACCACCAATCTGCGCAGTCACGGCCAATGGACCTTGCCTGACGCCGAGCATTCCTGCGGCGGCGCGTAACCGACCGGGCGGCGGCGGATGGCGAACGTGCGAGCGCAGCGGGTCTCGATCGCGAACGATCCGCGCGCGCGCGCGTTATTTTATCAGGGTCTGCTGGCCGCGACGCTGATCGGCCTCGCCTATCTCGCCTGGAGCAACGCCGTCGCCAATATGCAGGCGCGCGGCGTGCCGATGGGCTTCGGCTTCTGGGACGAGACCGCCGGCTTCGACGTCAATCAGGCGCTCATTCCCTACTCAGCGCTGTCGACCTACGGTCGCGCGTTCTGGGTCGGTCTGCTCAACACCTTGCTGGTCGGCGCGGTCAGCATCGTGCTGGCGACGCCGCTCGGCTTCGCCGTCGGCTTGGCGCGGCTCGCCCCCAATTGGCTGCTGTCGCGGATCGCGCTGGTCTATGTCGAGCTGACGCGCAACACGCCGCTGCTGCTGCAACTCTTCTTCTGGTACAACGCGGTGCTGAAGACGCTGCCGTCGCCGCGCCAGTCGGTGAGCGTCGCCGGCCTTTTCTTCCTCAACAATCGCGGTCTGTACCTGCCACGCCCCATCTATTCCGACGGCGCTTGGCTGGTCGGCGCGGCTCTAGCGCTCGCCGCCGGGCTGACCGTGGCGCTGGCGTTTGTCGGGCGGCGGCGACAGGCGGCGACGGGCGAGCGATCGCAGGACCTGTGGACCGCGCTGACGCTGATCGTCGGCCTGCCAACCGTCGCTTATTTCGCCGCCGGTCGGCCGATCGGCCTTGAAGTCGCGCAGCTCGCCGGCTTCAACCTGCGCGGCGGGACGGAGATCCATCCTGAATTCGCAGCGCTGGTGTTTGGGCTCGTCACCTACACCGCCGGCTTTATCGCCGAGATCGTGCGCGCCGGCGTCTTGGCGGTGCCGCGCGGCCAGAGCGAGGCGGCGGCGGCGCTCGGGTTGCATCGGCCGCTGTCGCTGCGGCTGGTCGTCGTGCCGCAGGCGCTGAGGCTGATCACGCCGCCGCTGACCTCGCAATATCTCAATATCGTCAAAAACTCGTCGCTTGCCGTGTTTGTCGGCTACCCCGACCTGGTGCTCGTCTTCGCCGGCACGGTGCTCAACCAGACCCATGCGGCGATGCAGGTGATGGCGGTGACGATGGCGGTCTATCTGGCGATCTCGCTGGTCGTCTCCTTC
>Ga0181529_10003992_pt1 | contig 16284 bp, 14 predicted proteins | sample PEATcosm2014_Bin_36_FD_119763 | JGI IMG/M metagenome (GOLD analysis project Ga0181529, IMG submission 119763) | Peatland microbial communities from MTU Mesocosm Facility, Houghton, MI, USA - PEATcosm2014_Bin10_30_metaG | ecosystem: Environmental > Terrestrial > Soil > Wetlands > Peat | place...
CCTTCCGCCGCCTACGTGTTTCGCGCAAACGCGGCCTCGAAATCCTCGACAAAGCTGGCGAACATCCGCGCGCGACCGAGGTCGCCGGCGGCGGTGTAATGATTGACGAGATTGCGGCAGCTTCGGCTCAGAACCTCGCGGACGGGCGTCGGGGCAAGATCGGTCGACTGCGGGACGATGCGGTGGGACCGCAGCAGGTCGAAGACCTCTTCTCCGTCGCGAAAAAGGCCGTTTTCGAACGGATCGATAAAGAATGGCTCTCCTTCGCCATAGCATCCGACGACAAAATGGCCGGGCAGGTTCACCGGGGAAAGCTCGATGCCGAGACGGCCGGCGACCAGCAAGTAAACGATGCCGAGCGAGATCGGTATCCCTTTTCTGCGCGTGAGCACACTGTCGATCAAGCTGTTGAGCGGATCGGTGTAATGCTCAAGGTTGCCGCGGAAGCCCCATTCATGGAACAGGACGCGGTTGAGGATGCGGCATTTCTCGCGCGAGGTGGACGGCTCGACGACCAGTTCGCGGCAGCGGCTCGCGATCCGGTCGAGCGTCGTGCAGCATTCGCCAATGTCGAGGCGCGGCGACACGGTGCGCGCGAGCAGCAGGGAGCCCGTCTCGAGCTCGTAATTGAGGGACCGGATGAACCCGCGGAACTCGGAGATGGGATCGCTGAGCTTAAGCTCGTTCAGAAACCAGCTCGCATGACGGGCGAGCGAACGATTGGGCCCGTTCGCTATGTCGCGCAGGAAGGGCGCAGCCGAGGACCCCTGTTCGTTGAAATAGGCGAGGAGAGCCTGGCGCACCGGCGCGCTCGTATCGTCGAGCAGGCTCCGCAGTGCCGCCTGGCGACTGGCGTCGAGCTTTTCCGTTGCCAATTCCACGGTCACCATCAGAAAAAAAATTCCGCATACTGGCAATCATGGAAAGGCGGTCGTGTTATCCCAATTTGACGGTGGCGTGTCCCCGCTCGTCGGGTGTTGCCAATACCCAGATTCTTCGTCAAGACCGGCCGCCAATGCAGCCGGCAATCCATGCCGGCCAGATGGCGGCCAAGAGACGTCGAATGGGGCAACAATCTCCTCGCAAGGACACGCCACCGTCAAATTGGGACAACATCAAGGCGGTCTCTATGCCGGATTGCGGGCAACGATTCTATCGCTCGCGGAAAAGAGCCGTGCCAATTCGGATAAGCGTGCTTCCGGCGGCGATGGCCGCGGGATAATCTCCGCTCATGCCCATCGACAGCTCACGGAGCGGAACCTGGAAGCGGGCCGCAAGATCGTCGCGCAGATTCCGCAGATTTGCGAAGGTGCGCTCAGCGACGGCGGGATCGGGGGAAAGGGGGGCAATCGTCATGAGCCCGTCGAGCTGAAGGCGCGGTCGGGCAAGGGCCGCCTCCACCAGCCGGGGGGCTGCCTCGGGATCCGCTCCAAATTTCGCGGGGTCGCGCCCCGCATTGATTTGTAATAGGATAGGCGTCGTTCGGCCTAGTTCGGCCGAAGCGCGGTCAAGGAGGTTGATCAGCTTTTCGCTGTCGACACTTTGAATGCGATCAAAATGGCGGACAGCCAGGGCGGCCTTGTTCGATTGAAGGTGGCCGATCAGCTCCCAGCGAACGGTTGCCGTTGTTTGGGCCCGCTTCTCAACTGCTTCTTGCACACGGTTTTCGCCGACTGCGGGAAAGCCGTAGCGGGCCGCGTATTCGACTGCCGCGGCGGGATGGCTTTTCGTGACTGGCAGGAGCCCGACTTCTTCCGGAGCGCGGCCCGCCCGGATGCACGCCTCGGCCATCGCGGTGCGGATCGCGTCCGCCAACCGCAGAAACTCGTCGTATGCAAGGATCATGAGTCTATCGTTAGATTTTCTAATTAATCATTTACGCCGGGGCTCTCTTCATTAGCTTGCGTGCAAGCACGAGAGCTAATCATGCAAATTGAAAACCTGAAGATTTTCGCCGACTTGGTCGAGACGAAGAGTTTTTCGAAATCGGCCAAGTTGAACAACCTGACCCAATCCGCCGTCAGCCAGCAGGCTCGGGCGATGGAGCGGCACTTCAAGGTGCTCCTGATCGACCGCAGCCAGAAGCAGTTTCAGCTCACCCGCGAGGGGCAGCGCGTCTACGAGTCGGCGAAGGAGATGCTTCACACCTATGAAATGCTGATGTCCGAGTTGCAGGAGATGAAGAAGGTGATCAGCGGCACGATCCGGATATCGACAATCTATTCGATCGGGCTTCACGAGCTGCCGCCGTACATAAAGCGCTTCCTGCACGATTATCCTTCCGTGAATGTTCGCGTCGAGTACCGGCGCTCCAATCTTGTTTACGAGGACATTCTCCACAATTCGGTCGATTTCGGGCTCGTGGCGTTTCCGGTCAAGGTGCGGCAAGTCGAGACCGTGCCTTTTCACAACGACCGTTTGGTGCTGATCACGCATCCGGAGCATCCGCTTGCAAAGCAGGCTGAGGTAAACATCGCGGACCTGGCGGGGCACAAGTTCATCGGATTTGACCCGGACATTCCGACGCGCAAGGCGATCGATCAGATATTCCGGGAGAACCGGCTCGAACTCGACCCGGTGATGGAATTCGACAACATCGAGACCGTGAAACGCGCGGTCGAAATCGACCATGGGATTGCAATCGTGCCGCAGGCGACGGTCACCCAGGAAGCAAGGCAGGGAACGCTTTCCGTGCTGCAGTTCAGCGGGCGGGAATTTGTCCGGCCGCTTGCGATTTTGCATCGCAAGGGGCGTGTGTTGACCCCTGCAATGCGGAAATTCGTCGAAACACTCGGTCTCGACCTGACGGAGCCCAAGGAACCCTGAAAAGGGGACCTGTCCGGCCGGACGGCGGGAGCCGTGGTCCGGCCGGGATTGTCCTCCGACTTATTCACATCCGGCCTGGAACCGGCTGTGCTCGGCAGCCCGGCGCCGATATTTTTGCGGGAAAAAACGAACAAGAATTGCGGCCGCGTTTCCCAGACATAGGCTGTCCCCTTTGGTTTGGGACTTTGCTGAAATTCCAATAGCCACCCTTTCCCTATGAAGCGCTTTTTCCTATGGCTTGCGCTGGGCATCGCGGTTGCGGGCCTTTGGGCCTGTAAACCGGGGACCTCCGCCTTGCCGGTACCGGCGCCCGCATGGAACCTGAAGGATGTGGACGGCCGCGTTGTGACATCCGACCTGTTCAAGGGAAAGGTGGTGGTCGTGAATTTCTGGGCCACCTGGTGCGGCCCGTGCAAGAAGGAGATCCCCGGGTATGTGGGACTTCAAAAAAAGTATGCAGCGGACGGGCTTGTGATCGTCGGCATTTCGGTGGACCGCGGCACGGCCGAGGTGAAGAAGTTCATCAAAGAAAACCGGGTCGGCTATCAGATCGTGATGGGCGACGACAGGACCCAGGAGGCTTTTGGAGGAGTGGATGCCTTTCCGACGACGTTCATCATCGATCGCGACGGAATAATCCGCGATCGGGAGCCGAGAATGCTCGCCACGGCTGAGTTCGAGCGGCGGCTCCTGCCCTATCTGAAGCCTGTCGGCGACGGAAATTAGGAGTACGTTCGGGCTTTCGGTCGGCCTGCGCCCCAGCTTTCCAACGCAAAAACAGGAGGGGCCGGCGATAACCCCTTAACGCCGGCCCCAGTTTTCTGTTTCGGCCCTTAGGGCCGTTTTCACGCTACCCAAGATCCTGTTTTTCAGGACAGGGTTGATCAGCATCGCCCATGCCATATCGCTTCGCCGCTTGGTCTTTTGCCGGACAAAAAGGGGACAGCCTCGTAAGTTCGGCGAGTGCATCCGCCACCTCGCGGTCGCTTCGGCAGCGGGGCATCTTGCTTTGTCCGCCCCATTTACCGCGCGCCCGCATCCATTGCTCGAATGTTCCGGGCGGCGCCAGCCGAACCACCGGCTGTCCGAGTCCGTTTCCCCTGCGCTTGGCCTCATAATCCTCGTTTCGGCGCTGGAGTTCGGCGTCCAATCCGGCCGCGAGGGAGGCGGCATTCAGGTTGGCACTATCGGATCCCGAACGAAGCTCGATCCACCACTCGTGGCAGCCGCGCTGCCGGCCGGCCGAGGCGTCGACAAAGAGAGGGGCCACATGAAAGCTCGTGATCGACCCGCCGCTGCGGGCGCTGGTGGCCACCAGCGCATCGGTTAGCTCCTTCTCGATGACGTGTTCGCCGAAGGCGCTGAGCTGCAACCTCGTGCGACCCGAATACGCGAGCCTCGGGGGTTCGGCGGAGACAAACCGCACCGTGTCGCCGATCAGGTACCGGCAAAGTCCGCCCGGAGTCGTGAGCAGCAGTGCATAGTCTGTCCCTGTTTGCACGCCATCCAGCGGCACGGCGCCGCCGCCCAGGGAGGGGAGACGGGTCTCGTCAAATTCGGCCATGGGCAGGAATTCGAAGAACACCCCGGCGTCGGTCATGAGGCGCAGACCGGCTTCGGGCTCTGCGTCCTGGGCGGCGATGAAGGCTTCCGAGGCGGGATAGACTTCGTGAAACTGGACTGTCGGTCCCATGGCTTTGCGAAGGTCCTGCAGATAGGGGCCGATGGGCACGCCGCCGTGGATAAGGCACTCAAACCGGGGCCAGATCTGCTGAAGATGGACAGGCTTTCGGATTGTTCGCTTGTCGGCGGCGAGGAGGGCTTCCGCGAGGATGAGTACCCAGCTCGGTATTCCGGCCAGCAGCGTGATGTCTTTGTAGAGCGTCCGCTGGACGATCGCCTCGATTTTCGCCGGCCAGTCGGACATCTGCGCGATTTCGGCACCCGGTTCGAAAAGATGCTTCTCAACCCAGGCGGGAAGGTGGAGGGCGGTGATGCCGCTCAGATCGCCCGCTAAGGCGGGAAACGCGGTAGATCCCGCAATCGGCGCAAGTCTCGTCGAGCCGCCGAGGAACAGCTGCCGTCCGCGGAACACTTCGGCGCTTTTAACCCGCGATGTATAATAGAGAAGCGAGGCAAGTCCGGTTTGCCGGAAATGGGTCAGCATTTCAGCGGTCACCGGGATGTACTTGGTGCGGCCGGCCGTGGTCCCCGAGGACACGGCGTAGTTCGAACACCGCCCCGGCCAAAGGACTCCGGCCTCACCGAGCTTCATCCGCTCTACGGCCGGCGCCAACTCCTCGTAGGTCCGCACCGGGATGCGCGAGCGAAACTGCTCATAACTCATGCGCCGTTCCACGCCATCCTCAGCCCAGAATGCCGCGGCGGATAACCGTTCGGTGAGCCCTGCGAAAGCCTTTGATTGCTGGCGGATAGCGATACGCGGTCGGCGCAGATGGCTCGCCGTCCGCGCGGTGGCGAGCCTGGCCCCCAGCGCGACAAACCGGCGCGGCGGAGCGGGCAAGTGCAGCGCGCGGGGGCTGCGAACGGGGACAGGCACTTTCACGATTTCAGGCCGCCAGCCTTATCCTTCCCGGTTTGAGGCGGCGGTAAAAGCGTGCGATCGGGAGAAGGAATTGGAAGTGATGGAATATGAGCGAAGCATGCTGAACTTGGCTGTCCCCTCCGGAAACGAGCCGGCAGGATCCGTGCGGAAAAAAGGCGGTATGGATGGATTGAAAAGCAAGGCGGGTGGGGGAGTTGTCCGTCAGGACAGCACTTTCCTTCTCGGCATACAGAACGAGAACCGGCGCCTCGCAAAGGGGCATGAGCTCCGGCTCGCGCCAAGCGGAAGGCGCCGGCATGTCGCAAAGGGCGCTCACCCGTTCGCAGGCCCCCTTGAAATCGATGGCGTGAATCGTGCCCAGGACCCTGTTTCGCAGGAGGCGCAGCTCCTCTGCGGTCATCACAGCCGCGATCGAAGCGCGGTTCTGCGCTCCGGCCTCGAACATTTTTGTGAAGATCGACCGCGATTTTTCGATGACCGAGGCATCGATCAGGGAGCCCTGGCCGACGTAGGGCTTGAGTGCGCGTCCCAGGAGGGTCGAAGGCTTGGCCTCCGCAGGATCGAGGACGTCGGCCATGCACGCGACCGGGCTTATGAAAACGAGCCCGGCCAGGTCCGCCGTGCGCCCTTGCGCCCTTACGCGGCGCAGCCACTCGAGAGCGATTCCCACGCCGAAACTAACAGCGAGTATGACAGGCCGCCGGCCGTGCTCGTTTGCCAATTCGGTGACCAGATCGTCGATTTGCGCGCAGATCAATTCGAGCGAGAATCCCTCCGGCGCGTAATTGAAGTAATACACGCTGCCCCGCTTCAGGAGAAAGCTGCGCAGCAAGAAAACCTGCTCGGTCGAGTCCGGCACGAATCCGCCCAGGACGATGGTCGGTATCGCGCCATGCCGCGGTTCGCGCAACAGTCGCGCGAGTTGGCGCGGTTCGCCTTCGCACCGGGCCAGGGCCGCCTCTGTCGCGCGACTCGCCGACGGCTCATAGGGCACGGGCTTGGGAGGGCGAAGCTTGTAGCCCGCGGATCGAAAAAGCGTCTGCAGGGCTTGCGGATACGAAATGCGGGTGAACGCGGTGAGCACGGATAGGGCAGGCGATGGGAGGCGGGGGCGCGCAATCAGCATGACACCTACGACCGTGTCCGCGGGCGGCTCGTGGCAAAGCCAAAGCGCTTTCGTCACGGAAATGTTGCGTCCGCGGAACCCAGTCGTGACTTTCGGGGCCGAAAGCCGATCTCCCGTGCCGCTACCGCCGATCATCCACGAAGACGAGGACCTTGTCGCTTTCGACAAGCCGAGCGGGCTGCCCGTCGCGCCCGATCGCTGGGAGAAGTCGCGCGACAACCTGATGGCGCTCGTTCACGCCCGCCTGGGCCGGCACGTGGCGAACGTGCACCGCCTCGACGCCGATGCGAGCGGGATCCTTCTCTGCGCAAAATCCAAGCCCGTGCTCGACTCTCTGAGCGGCCAGTTTCAGGCAAAGACGGTTGGGAAAACGTATCTCGCGTTTGCCGTGGTGCTGCCGATCGAGAAGGCGATGAAGGTCGTTGCGCCCCTGCGGTCCGGCGAAGGCGGGCTGCCGCCCGCCTTCACGGTCGATCTCGCGCTCGGGCCGGACGAGGCGCACCCCGGGCGCATGCGGATATTCCGCAAGCGCGGGGGCAGGGCGGGCGTGACGGAATTTCGCGTGCTCGAATCGTTCGGCAGATTTGTGTGGCTCGAGTGCCGTCCGCTCACCGGGCGCACACAACAGATCCGCGTGCACCTTGCGGCCATCGGCGCGCCGGTCTTGGGCGATGCCTTTTACGGCGATCCCGAGGACCAACTGCTCCTGTCGGGGCTCAAGCGCCGTTACAAGGGGCGCTCCGAGGAAAGGCCCCTGATCGCGCGCCTGGCGCTGCATGCGAGCGAGCTTACATTCCTCCATCCGGCGACGCGCGCGCCGATGACGCTGCGGGCTCCGATGCCGAACGAGTTTTCCGTCGCGCTCAAGTACCTTAGAAAGTATGCGAGCCCTCCGCGGAACAGGGATGCGCGGGCTTGAATTCCTCGCGTCCGCCATCGGCATCGGCCCGGGCATGCGGGTGGGCACCCGAGCCCGCCCTCGTGCATGATCGTAATCAATGTTGGGATACTGATGCGAATCCGCGTTGCGGCTGAGCAGGTGCGGGAACTCGGAACTCCAGCATCCTCAAGGCACCGGGTGCACAGGAGGACGCTCGTCCGTCGTCTTTACGGCTGCGGCGGCCCGCATGCGATCCACTTCACGCAGAACGGGAAGGAAGATGAAGTAGATCAAGGGTATCCAAATGGGCAGCAGGATAGCCCACGCGGCCGAGGAATGGAGCGCGGCGGTGCTGAGCCAATGAATGAAGATCCCGGGATGATCCCAATGAATCTTGTTCATGCGCCCCACATGGAAATAGATCACCGGGTCCCGGAAGAGCCATTCGCCCATCCTGACAAGCCCCAGAATCACGGGGATGTGAATCGGGACGCACAGGACGTTCACAAGCTGCAGGATAGGCTGGTTCAACTTGAGGGCTATCCCGACGACGATGCAAAGGAAAGTGGTTGTCCCCAAGATTGGGAAAAGCGCGCATGCGCTGCCCACCGCCAGGGCCAGGGCGATCTTTTCCGGACTGATTCCCTGGGTCAGTTGGTGGACAATAGGCTTTACGACGCGTCTTTGCCAAAAAGACGACGCGGGATCGTTGTTCTTTGCGGGGTCGGTCTCGAGCACGGGCGGTAACGGCTATTCTTGCGGACCGCCTGCTTACAGGCAGTCTGAGGCCAGCACAAGCCGCGTTATTACTTTCCATGAGGCGGCGCATCCCGCGGAATCATGGAACATTCACAGCCGCATCGTTTCGTACGCTTTACCTAATAACCGTTGCGGCGACCTGAAAATTCTCAATTTTGAGCGATTTTCGCCGTAATGCTTGTGACCGGGTTGACCTCCCGGGCGTCTGTAAAAAATCAACACCATGGAAGTGGCCGTAATTCTCATCTCACTCATAACGCTCCTCGTGGCGAGCGAACCGGATTCGTCGGGAGGCGGACAGGCGTAGGATCGCGGCCCGCCGGTGTGCGATTTCCCGTTTGCGTGGCGGACTGGGCGCGATTAGCCCTCGATATCCCCCGCCATGAACTTTAAAGTGCTTTTCCGCTCGGTCATCTTCCTTCTGATGATTTTCGCCGTGGTTTACGTCGGCGTAAACAACACGAACTCGATCGATTTTTCGTTTCCCCTCCTGTTCTCGAAGAACCTCCACCAACCGGCAGTCTATATCTTCTTCGGGATTTTTGCCGTGGGGGTGCTCGGCGGGACATTGCTGACCGCGGGTGGTGGGGGCCGGCGCGGCGGTGGCGGGAAGGACAAGTAGCTAGGAAGGTCGGAGTGCGCGGCGGAGATTGTCGCAGATGATCGCCGCGGCGATCGCTGCGTTCAAGGATTCCGCCTTGCCTTGCCGCGGTATCGTGATGCGGGTGGTGATGCGCTCCCTCACCGCTTTCGACAATCCCCGTCCTTCGCTCCCCACGACGATGATTGCGTCGCGAACCGGCGGCAGCCGGTGCACGTCCTCCCCGGCAAGGTCGCAGCCGAAGATGGGCGAGCGCGAATCGGCGAGCGCCGCGGGCAGGTCCGCGGTGTGAACGACCACGCGGGAGAACGAGCCCATGCTCGCGTGAATGACTTTTTGCGAAAAAAGGTCGGCGCAATCAGGGGAGAGAACGACGCGATCCAGCGCGAACCAGTCCGCAATCCGCAGAAGCGTGCCGACATTGCCCGGGTCCTGGACGCCGTCCAGCGCGAGCGTTAGTCCGTGATCGAGACCTCTGGACGGAAGGGGTGGCCTCGATATTCGGCCCAGCGCGAGGACCGGGGCCGGCGTCGGCAGATGGCTGATGCGCTCCATCTCTGCGGGGGAAACATCGCGCGTTCTTTGCCCGCTCCAATCGGGTGTCGCGTAGATTTCCTCCAGGGGAAATCCGCCCGCCAGCAGGTCGGCGACGCCCTTCTCCCCTTCGATCACGAAAAGGCCGAGCTCTTCGCGATGTTTTTTATCGCGCAGAGAGCGGAGACGTAGAACTTCGGCTTTGGTGAGCACCGGCGGTGGAACCTTTCGCAGGAGGGCAAGGTAGAGCAGACGGGCGGTTCTATCCAGGCAAGACTTGCCTCACCCCTCTAAAAACCGGCGTACCTTTTCCATTGTTTTTGGGTCCGATTGGAGCGATGTTCGCACAATGCCGGCATACGCACGCCCTTCGGCCTTTCGACGGCTGTTCGACGAGATCGGCACCGTTGACGCGGTGGGCGTCGAGGAGCGCGTTGCAAAATACGCGACGCGAAGCATCAAGAAAGCGTCGAAGCTCAGCGGGCTGAAGCTTGGCGTTTCGATGGTGGATCTGACGACCCTGGAGGGAAAGGATACCCCCGGAAAGATCGCCTCGCTATGCCGGAAAGCCCAGCACCCGCATGAGAATGCCGACGTGCCTCCGGTTGCTGCCGTTTGCGTGTATCCCGCGATGGTGCGGCATGCGAAGAGGCACGTGGCCGGCACCGCCGTGAAGGTGGCATCGGTGGCGACGGCATTCCCCTCGGGCCAGGCGCCGTTGCGGACACGCCTGGCGGAAGTGAACTGCGCGGTCGCGGACGGGGCCGACGAAATCGACATGGTGATCAATCGCGGCGCGTTTCTCGCGGGCGAGTTTGCGAGGGTGCAGGATGAGATTTCGGCCGTCGTGGAGGCCTGCGGAGACGCGGCCCTCAAGGTCATATTGGAGGTGGGAGAATTGGAGACGTATGACGCGATTCGCGCCGCCTCGTTTCTCGCCATGGGCGTTTTGCGCGAGGGCGATTTCATCAAGACGAGCACAGGGAAGACGCCTCTCAATGCGACTCTCGGCAACAATCAGGTGATGATCGAGGCGATCCGCGACCATTATCTGGACACCGGGATCGCGATAGGAATGAAACCCGCCGGAGGCATTCGCGGCGCCAAGCAGGCGCTGCAGTTCCTGGTGGCCGTCAAGGAGACGCTGGGCGACGCCTGGCTCGTCAATAAAAGGTATCGATTCGGCGCGAGTGCGCTCCTGAACGATCTGCTTCGACAGATCGAAAAGGAAAAAACCGGGGCCTACCAGGCTCCCTATTACTTCAGCGACGCCGCTGAGAGCTATTGAAAAGGACAACCATGCCGGCCCACGCCACCATGCCCCCGATTCCTCCCGAGAAAAGAAAGCCTGCATCCCGCAACGGGCGTGCGAAAGGCCGGGCTCTCGAAAAAGCAAGGGGAAGGACGGCGCCCGAGCTGATTTTTGGCGATCTGTGGGAATTCGATCCGGCGCCGGAGAGCGCCGATCCGAAGTTGAAAGCCCGGTACGATCTTTTTATAAACGGCGAATTCACAGTCCCAAAGTCGGGAAAATACTTCGAATCGATCAATCCCGCGAACGAGCGAAAGCTGGCGGAGATAGCCTCCGGCTCCGGGCCCGACGTCGACAGGGCCTACGTGGCGGCGGAGCGGGCATTTGCGACCTGGGGCAGAATGCCGGGGAGGGAGCGCGGCAAGTACCTCTATCGCGTGGCCCGGCTGCTCCAGGACCGCGCGCGGGAATTCGCCGTCGCGGAGACGATGGACAACGGGAAGCCGATCCGCGAAACGCGCGACTTCGATGTGCCGATGTGCGCCGCCCATTTCTTTTACCATGCCGGATGGGCCGACAAGCTCGAGTACGTGGCGCCCGGCCGGCGGGCGGCGCCGCTCGGGGTGGTGGGACAGGTGATACCCTGGAATTTCCCGCTTCTCATGCTCGCATGGAAGCTGGCGCCGGCGCTGGCCATGGGGAATTGCGCGGTGCTGAAGCCCGCGTCGAATACCTGCATCACGGCGCTCAAACTCGCGGAGATCTTCCAGGACGCGGGCCTCCCGCCGGGAGTCGTCAACATCGTAACGGGGCCTGGCAGCACGGGCGGCCTGATCATGGCCCACCCCACCGCGGCAAAGATCGCGTTCACGGGGTCGACCGAGGTTGGCAAGGTGATCATGCGCTCGGTTGCCGGAAGCGACAAAAAGATGACGATGGAACTCGGCGGAAAGGCCGCAAATATCGTCTTCGACGACGCTCCGCTCGACCAAGCGGTGGAAGGAATCGTCAACGGCATCTTTTTCAACCAGGGCCAGGTCTGCTGCGCGGGTTCGAGGCTCCTCGTCCACGAGCCGGTCGCCGGCCAGGTCGTCTCGAAGCTTCGGAACCGTCTAAGGGTACTTCGTGTCGGAGATCCGCTGGACAAGAACACGGACGTAGGGGCCATCGTCTCGCGGGCGCAGCTGGACACGATCCGTGAATACCTGGGAATCGGAGTTCGGGAGGGAGCCGAGATGTGGCAGCCGCCGTGCCGCCTGCCCTCAAAGGGCTATTTCCTTCCGCCGACGCTCTTCACCGGCGTCACGCAAAGCCATCGGATCGCGCAGGAGGAGATCTTTGGGCCGGTCTTGAGCATTCTCACGTTTCGCACGGTGGAAGAGGCGATCGAAAAGGCCAACAACACGGCTTATGGCCTGAGCGCCGGAGTCTGGACGGACAAGGGCTCCCGCATCCTGAAGATGGCCGCGGAGCTCAAGGCGGGTGTGGTCTGGGCCAACACCTTCAATAAATTCGATCCAGCCTCGCCTTTCGGCGGCTACAAGGAGTCCGGCTTCGGCCGCGAGGGCGGCCGGCAGGGGCTCCTGGACTACGCGAAACTCGTCTAAAAGGACCGCCATGACACGACTTCCCATCACCAAGACACCCAAGGTCTATGTCGGCGGCGCATTCATCCGCTCGGAAAGCGCCCGCACGTTTCCGATCGCAAACGCGTCGGGCGAGTTTTTCGGCAATATTCCCCAGTGCTCGCGGAAGGATCTTCGCAACGCCGTCGAGGCCGCGGCAAAGGCGGGCCCGGGCTGGGCCCGGCGAACGCCTTACAATCGCGGCCAGATCCTGTACAGGCTGGGCGAGATGCTTGAGGCGCGGGCCTCCGAAATGGCCGATGCAATCGCCCTTGACGGCTCCAGAGCCGCGGCGGCGAGGGAGGTCGCCGCGGCCGTGGACCGGCTGATCTATTACGCCGGCTGGGCCGACAAATGCGAGCAGGTGCTGGGGAGCGTGAATCCGGTCTCAGCGCCGTATTTCAATTTCACGGTTGTGGAGCCGATGGGAATCGTGGGCGTGATCGCTCCGCCCGATGCGCCCCTGTTGGGGCTAGTTTCCCTGGTCGCCCCGGCCATCACGGGCGGCAACACGGTCGTGGCGCTGGCTTCGGAATGCCGGCCTTATCCGGCGATCCTGCTCGGTGAAATGCTGGCGACGAGCGACCTGCCCGGAGGCGTTGTCAATATTTTGACGGGTTTTCGCAAGGAACTCATGCCGATATTTGCCACACACGCCCACGTGCGCGCGATCAGCGCCGTCGCGAATGCCGAGGAGCGCAAGGCGCTGGCGCTGGGAGCCGCCGAAAGCGTAAAGCGCACGCACTTCACGAAAGCCGAGGAAGGTCCGGACTGGTTTTCCGACTCGGCGCAGAGCCTCTACGCGATCCGGGACTTTCTCGAATTCAAGACGACCTGGCACCCGATCGGGGCATAGGCGTTAGCTCATGCCGATGCCGGATGCCCTGATCCCCTCTTCGGTGATAGCCCGAAAGCGCGATGGATTTGCGCTGACCCGCGAGGAGATCGCCTGCTTCGTTCAAGGCGCAACCGACGGGTCCTGGGCGGACTACCAGCTGAGCGCGATGCTGATGGCCGTATTCCTGCGCGGCATGGACGGCGCCGAGACGGCCGAGTTGACGGCGGCGGTCATGCGCTCTGGGCGCATCGCGGATCTGTCGGGTGTGCGCTCGCCCAAGGTTGACAAGCATTCGACGGGAGGCGTGGGCGACAAGATTTCGCTCCATCTCGCTCCCATGGTGGCGGCGTGCGGCGTTTCCGTTCCGATGGTCAGCGGGCGGGGCCTCGGCCACACGGGCGGCACACTCGACAAGCTGGAATCGATCCCGGGTTTCCGGGTGAATCTCACGCTTGCCGAGTTCGTGGCGCAGGTCGGGAAGGTGGGATTGGCGATAATTGGCCAAACCGGCGAACTGGCTCCGGCGGACAGGACGCTCTATGCTCTCCGGGACGTGACGGCGACGGTCGATTGCATTCCGCTTATCTGCGCCAGCATCCTCGGGAAGAAACTTGCCGAGGGGATCGACGCCCTCGTCCTCGATGTGAAATTCGGACGGGGCGCATTCATGCCGACGAGGGACCGGGCCCGCGAGCTTGCGCAGGCGATGGTTGAAATAGGCGCGTCCGTGCACAGGCCGGTGCGCGCGGTCCTGACCGCCATGGAGCAGCCGCTCGGACGGACGGTCGGCAACGCGCTCGAGGTCGTCGAGTCGATCGAATTCCTGCACGGCACGGGCTCGGCCGATGTCAGGGAGGTTACCTTCGCCCTCGGAGAGCAGATGCTCCTGCTGGCCGGCGTTGCGGCGGATGCCGGCGAGGCAAGGCGCCGGCTCGAGGCGTCGATCGCTTCCGGAGCCGCCTGGGCGAAATTCAGGGAGATGGTAGCTGCTCAGGGCGGAGACTTGGCCGCGATCGACGATCCGCGGCGCCTGCCGTGCGCCCGCTTGCAGGCTCCGCTCGTCCATGCACGGGGAGGGTACGTCCGGTCGGTGGATGCCCTCGAAATCGCGCGGGCATCGTTGCGGCTCGGGGTCGGCCGCAACAGGGTCGATGCGGTGATCGATCCGGCGGTGGGCATAAGCAATCTCGTGAAAGTGGCCGAACAGGTGCCGCCGGGAGGCTTGCTTTGCACGATCCACGCCAGCGACGAGGGTTCCCTCGCCGAGGCGCGAAGAACCCTCCAAAGTGCGATTACGGTCGGAGACGAGCCGGTTGCGGCGCCCAACTTCGTCGAGGAGATTATGGGCCCGGCTTGACCGCTTTTTCCAATTCGGAGAGCTCGGTGGCCTTTTGCTCCCATTCCAGCGTCGCCTCCCGCAGCTGTTCGACGATCGAGGAGAGCTCGCGATTGACGTGCTGCGCCTTGCCCGGCTCCTGATAGGTTTCGGGGGCCTCCAGGATCGCGGTCAGCTCGGTCTGCTTGGCTTCGAGCTCCGACACGCGCTGCTCGAGCCGGCCGACCTCGTTTCGGAGCTTTTTCTGGGGTACTGAGCGCGCCGCGCGGGCGTCTGCTTCGAGGCGCTTTTGCTCCTTTGTTTTGCGGCCGGATTGCGGGGCGGACCGGGCGACCGCCGTTTCATCCGTGTTCGCCTCTCCCTGGTGCGGGAGACGCGTCCGGATCGCGGTATCCGGCTGACGGGTGTCGGCGGATCCGGCGGTCAGGGCTGCGCGCTCGTTTGTCGCCCGGGACTTATCCAGGTAATAATCGTAGTTGCCCGCGTACGGCGTCAGGCGTCCGGATTGGACGTGAAGGACGCTTTTTGCCAGCGCCCGGATGAAATGCACGTCGTGGCTGATGAAAATCAAAGTCCCTTCGAATGCGTGGAGCGCACGGATCAGGGCGTCGATCGAGGGAATGTCCAGGTGCGTCGTCGGCTCGTCCATGAGGAGGAGATTCGGCGGAGCGAGGAGCAGCTTGGCCAGGGCAAGGCGCGACTTTTCGCCGCCGGAGAGAACGGAGACCTTTTTGAAGACGTCATCCTTTCGAAACAGGAAGCCGCCCAGGATCGCGCGGGCTGTCTGCTCGGTGACATCCCGGTTCGCATTGCGCATCTCCATCGCCTCTTCCATCACCGTGTGGCGGGAATCCAGGTTATCGAGCCGGTTCTGGGCGTAGTAGCCTGAGAATACATTGCTCCCGAGCTCCCGGACGCCCCCGCGAATCGGGACTACGCCGGCGAGGATTTTGAGCAACGTGGATTTGCCCGCGCCGTTGGGTCCGACGAGAACGATCCGCTCGCCGCGCTCAGCCTGAAAATCGAGGCCGCGGTAGATTACGCGGTCGCCGTAGGCTTGCTCGACATTCTTCAAGGTGACGACCCGCAGGCCCGACCGGGGGGGCTGGGGAAACTTGAAATGAATCCGCTTCAGCTCCTCCTGCGGCTCGTCCACCGAAACTGCCTGCAGGCGCTCGATTTGCTTCTCCTTGGATTTTGCGCGCGAAGCGAGCGTTGCCTTGGCGCCGAATCGGTCGACAAAACGCTGGAGGTGGGCGATCTCGCGCTGCTGGGTCTTGAAGAGTGCGGCCTGCTGCGCCTTTCGTTCCTCCTTTTCGCGGATGTAGTCGTCGTAGTTTCCGTTGTAGCGATGGAGCGTTCCGTCCCGCAGCTCAAGCGTGCCATTGCACAATGCGTTCAGGAATGCCCGGTCGTGGGAGATGACCACAAGCCCGCCCGGGTAGCGGGTCAAATAGTCCTGGAACCAAAGCAGGGCCTCGAGATCGAGATGGTTGGTTGGCTCGTCGAGGAGAAGTAGGTCGGGCTCGCGGGCGAGAAGCCGGGCGAGGTGAGCGCGCATGACCCATCCGCCGGAAAAGCTCCGAGCGGGCCGCGAAAAATCCGAATCGCGAAAACCGAGGCCGGAAAGGACGATTTTCGCCTTAGTTTCGACAGAGTACCCGCCCAGCTCCTCAAATCGGCTATGATGATCGATATCGCCGGCAAGACAGGGAGCGGCTCCCCCTTTTTCAATGGCGGCCAAATGTGCGCGCAGTTCAGCGAACTCGGGGGTGATTGCACAGGCGGTGTCCAAGATTGTTTCGTCGCCTGCCGGCGCCGTTTCCTGGGGCAAATGGCCGTAATCGGAGCCGCGCTCCCAGGTGATCGTGCCCGAGTCCGGGGATTCTTCGCCTAGGATCAGGTTGAAAAGGGTGGATTTGCCCGCGCCGTTGGGACCGA
>Ga0181529_10003994_pt1 | contig 16278 bp, 13 predicted proteins | sample PEATcosm2014_Bin_36_FD_119763 | JGI IMG/M metagenome (GOLD analysis project Ga0181529, IMG submission 119763) | Peatland microbial communities from MTU Mesocosm Facility, Houghton, MI, USA - PEATcosm2014_Bin10_30_metaG | ecosystem: Environmental > Terrestrial > Soil > Wetlands > Peat | place...
AAACACCACCAGCACCAGCAATCCGTTGATCGCCGCGCTGGTCACCATCGACCCGGTATTGCGCTCCGGCTCAGGCAACAGCCCAAACCGCGCCTCCGCTCGCTGCACTTGCTGTGACATCTTCAATGAACCTCGCACGACGTTGTTCCGGGGGGCTTCGCCGGGTGCTTAGAATGAGAGGCGCTTGGAACCAGAGTACAGAAGAACAGAATTGAACCGCAGAAGGGGGTGTGCGCGTTCTGACAATGTCTTAGACCTGGAGTCCAATAACAAATAAGAAATCGGCAGATTTGTGCCTCTGCATGAACCTAATCCGCACGGTTTGGAGCAAAAGGTGGGACAGACTGCGTAAGCCTCACGATTTAGAGGGCCTGAGTATGAACTTGAATCTGTTTTGACCTGGGAAAAGAGCAGATAGGTGTCTTCTGATGATGAGAATCCACTCAGAAATGCTTCTATTTTGAGGTCGTCGTGCGATTGCTTGGAGTCTTGGTCACTTCTGGACCCGGAGCAGGGAAGCGGAGAGGCCGCTCGCGGGCCGGGATTGCCCGAGGGGAAGAAGAACACCTCCGAGATTGAGTTGCTGACCATGCGTTCTACCGTACCTGCCAACGATCAGATGGAAACAGCCGACTAATCCCCTCGTCTGAATTGTCTGCCGCGAGGGGTGTCCTAATAATCCCACCCTTATGTAATAGACTCAAGGTTACCGAAACTGTTCGAGAAAGGACACTTTTTGTGAAGATACTGGTCACGGGCGGAGCAGGGTACATCGGAGGCACAGTGGCAGGATTGCTGGCTTCCAAGGGCCACGAAGCAGTGGTGTATGACAATTTGAGCCATGGGCGGTTGGATCTGCTGCCTGGGGGCGTGAAGTTTGTGGAAGGCGAACTGGCTGATCGGGGCAAGATTGAAAACCTTTTCAATGAGGCTAGAAGCCAGGAAAAACCCTTTGACGGTGTGCTGCACTTTGCCGCGCTGATTGAAGCTGGCGAGTCCATGAAGGTGCCCGAGACCTTCTTCCGCAACAACACGGCGTCTACCTTGGCGCTGCTGGAAGCCATGCTGGCCTGCGATGTGAAGAAGCTGGTCTTCTCTTCCACGGCGGCGGTTTATGGCGAGCCCGAGGTGGTTCCGATTCGTGAGGACGCCAAGCTGTTGCCCACCAATGCTTACGGCGAGTCCAAGCTGCTGGTGGAGCACATGCTGGGTTGGCTGAACCGCATTCATGGGCTGCGCTGTGCCTCGCTGCGGTACTTTAACGTTGCGGGCGCGCCGGAAGGTCCTGGCGGCATTGTGCGCGGTGAAGCGCATGAGCCCGAGTCGCACCTGATTCCGCTGATTCTGGACGTTGCGCTTGGTCGGCGCGCATCCATCAAGATCTTCGGCGAAGACTATCCTACCCCGGACGGCACCTGCATCCGCGACTACATTCACGTCTCCGATCTGGCCGATGCGCACCTGCTGGCGCTCGAAGCGCTGGACAAGGAAAGCCGCCTGATCTACAACCTGGGCAATGGCAAGGGCTTCAGCGTGCGCGAAGTGATTGAGTCAGCCCGTCGCGTGACTGGTCATCCGATTCCCGCCGAGATGTGCCCCCGTCGTCCCGGCGATCCGGCCGTGTTGGTGGCCAGCTCCGAGAAGGCTATTGAACAACTGGGCTGGAAGCCGCACTACACGGAGCTGGACGAGATTGTCCGAACCGCGTGGGTCTGGCACCAGAAGCGCCACGCCAAGGCATAGCATGCAGGCACCTGCGGTGCGGCAGCCGCGCTTCGCGCAGGTACAAGGAGGACAATCGTTTTTGTGCTGCGTATTTCAGACAAAGGACACGTGAACGTATTACAAATCTAGGCAAAAGGCCCCGGAACTCTCGGGGTCTTTTTCTATGCTGCGGAATTCATCCCATTTCCGTCGGCAAAGGTTAGGCTGGAAGCATGGCAGGGAACGAATTAGCGCTGCGGATCGAGGGGCTCAGGAAGAGCTTTGGCGACGTGCAGGCGGTGGATGGACTGGACCTAGGGGCCGGCCGTGGGGAATGCCTGGGTCTGCTGGGACCAAACGGGGCAGGCAAGACCACCACCATTGAGATTTGCGAAGGGCTGACCGCGCCGGATGCGGGCGTGGTCGAGCTGCTGGGGCTGGAGTGGAACCGCAGCGCCCATGAGCTGCGCCAGCGCATTGGAATCCAGCTGCAAGAGACGCAATTCACCGACAAGCTGACGGTGGAGGAGACGGTGCGGCTTTTTTGTAGCTTCTACCATCGTGGGATGCCGGTGGATCAACTGATTGCGCTAGTACAACTAGAGGAGAAGCGCAAGGCACGTGTGGGTGGATTGAGCGGCGGGCAGAAGCAGCGCCTGGCCATGGCGCTGGCTCTGGCGGGCGACCCGGAGCTGGTATTTCTGGATGAGCCCACCACCGGGTTGGACCCGCAGGCGCGGCGTCACCTCTGGGAGCTGGTGGAGGAGCTGAAGCGCACCGGGCGCACCATCATTTTGACCACCCACTACATGGAAGAGGCCGAACGGCTCTGCGATCGCGTGGCCATCATGGATCGGGGCCGCAAGATTGCCGAAGGCACGCCCAAGGAACTGATTGCTCTGGCCGGTGGCGAGGAGATTGTAGAACTGGGTGCTTCGCGCACGGCGAACGTGCCAAGACTGGTTGCGAAGCTCAAGGCCATCGACGGTGTGCGCGAGCATACGGAGCTGGGCGGTGTGCACAGGCTGGCAGTGGGCGAGCTGCATCGAACTACGCCGCGCATCTTTGCCGTGCTGGAGGAGGAGGGCGTGCACCTGAGCGAGTTCCGCACTCACTCCGCCACGCTGGAAGACGTGTTCGTCAAGCTGACGGGGAGGAACCTGCGCGATGAGTAAGCTGAGTGAGTTCCTTGACCGGAGCAGCCTCTTTCAACTGACCTGGACGCGTTTCCGCCTGATTCTGCGGGAACCGGAGGCGATTTTCTGGGTCTTTGTCTTTCCGATTCTGCTGGCGGGAGGGTTGGGGATTGCCTTCCGGAACCGGCCCGCGGATGTGCTCCCCGTGGGGGCTACAACCCCGCAGATGGTGCAGATCTTGAATGCCGGCGGTGAGCTGAAGGCGCAGGCGGTGAGCGAGGCCGAAGGGCCCCATGCTCTTGCCACCGGGCGCGTGGTGCTGATGGCCGTGGCCGAGCCCAGCGGGGTGCGTTACGACTTTGACGAGACCAATCCCGATGGCCGCGCTGCCCGGCGTGCCGCCGACCATGCGCTCCAGACTGCGGCCGGTCGGCGCGACCCGGTTGTGAGCCATGACCGGCTGGTGCATGAGGTGGGCGCGCGCTACATCGACTTTGTGGTGCCCGGCCTGCTGGGGATGAACCTGATGGGGTCGGCCATGTGGGGCCTCGGCTTTTCTATCGTCGATATGCGGCAGAAGAAGCTGCTCAAGCGCATGGTGGCCTCGCCCATGCCGCGCTGGGAGTTTCTGGCGTCCTTTCTCATCTCGCGGCTCGCCATGCTGGTGCTGGAGGTGGCGGCGCTGCTGGGGTTTGCGTGGTTGGCCTTTGGGGTTCCCTTCCGCGGCAGTTTCTGGCAGCTGGCGGCGCTATGCGTGCTCACCTCCATCGCCTTCTCGGCGCTGGGCCTGCTGGTGGCCTCGCGGGCGCGGACGCTGGAGGCGGTGAGCGGCCTGATGAACCTGGCCATGTTTCCTATGTGGATTCTCTCTGGAGTTTTCTTCTCGGCTTCGCGCTTTCCGGCCTTTATCCAGCCGTTGGTGCGGGCTCTGCCGCTCACCGCGGCCATTGAAGCCCTGCGCGGCAACATGCTGGAGGGGCTGGGGCTGGGCCGGATGATGGGCCAGGTGGGGATTCTGCTGCTCTGGTGCGCGGTTCCGTTTGCCTTGAGCCTGAAGATCTTCCGCTGGCGCTAAGGCATTGCATGCAGAGGCGCTTCAAGGCCGGGGCTTTAGGAACGCACGGAGGTTCTTGGGAGCTGCCAGATCGTTCCCAACAGGCCCAAAAGAAGAAAGGCGGCCGAAGATCGGCCGCCTGAATATCCCTGGATTTTCTCAAGTCTAACAATAAATTGATCGCGAAATCTAATAAATTGATCGCGAAATCTAGTTGATGCTGGTGCTCATCATGGGCGAAAGGACGGTGCCCTGTGCCTGAACCGACTTGAGCATGGCGTGCAGCGCGCAAATCTCAGCGCGACAGGCGGTGAGCTGCGCCTGCAGGTGGGCGAACTCGGAGCGGATCTGTACCTGGAGATCGGAGATCTCCACTTCGAGCCGGTCATTGGCCGCGATCTGCTCGGCCTGGTTCGTCTGGACTGCCTTGAGGTTGGGCAGGATCACGTCCGACAGCAGGTGGTCTAATGTGGCTGCGATATCACTCATGCCCCGATCATAAGAACATTCCAATGACTATGCACGATTACGGGCGCCCGCACGGAGGTAACTCGAAAGACTGACCTTAGTTGAGGCACCCCGCATTGCGATTTGAGGTCAGATGTGGCACATGTTTGCCGCCCGGCTTTGGACCCCATCCAAGAGTCAGGGACAGAGTTTTGAGCAGAGGAAAAACTGCGCTGCAAGGTCCGGAATCGGACCGTACAATCGTTAGATATGGATCTGAACAAGCTTCCCGAGGCCCCTTCCTCTGCCGCTTCTGACAGTCTTCTGGACGGCGGGCGTTTTGTGCGCGCCTGTCTGCGCAAACCGGTTGATCGTACGCCGGTGTGGTTCCTTCGCCAGGCTGGCCGCTACATGCAGGAGTACCGCGACATCCGCAAGCACCACACCCTGGTGGAGATCTGCAAACAGCCCGATATCGCCGCTGAAGTGACCATTACAGCCGCTGAAAAGCTGGGTGTGGATGCGGCCATCATCTTTGCCGACCTGCTGCTGCCGCTGGAGCCGATGGGCCTCCCCTTTGAGTTCATGGCGGGCGAGGGGCCGGTGGTCCACAAGCCGGTTCGCTCGCTGGCTGACGTGCAGGCACTGCGCACGGATCGCGCAGAAGACCTGGCCTATGTGGCCAAGGCCATCGAGAAGGTAGCTGCGCACTTCCGCGACCGGCTGGGCATTATCGGCTTTTGCGGAGCGCCCTTTACGCTGGCCAGCTACATGATCGAGGGCGGCGGCTCCAAGAACTACATTGAGACCAAGAAGCTGATGTACACCAATCCGCTGGCCTGGAACCTTCTGCTCGACAAGATCATCACCGTGCTGATTGAGTACTGCCTCCTGCAAGTGCAGGCCGGGGCCGACGTGATCCAGATCTTCGACAGCTGGGTTGGTTCGCTCTCGCTTACGGACTATCGCGAGTACGCATTTGCCGCCTCCAAGCGCCTGGTGCGCGCGGTGCAGGCGATGGGCGTGCCGGTGATCTACTTTGGCGTGGAAACCGCCGGCCTGCTGAACGAGATGGCCAAGACAGGAGCCGATGTGATCGGGCTTGACTGGCGGCAGCCGCTGGACGAGGGCTGGAAGTCCGTTGGTGCCGCACACGCCGTGCAGGGCAACCTGGACCCGATTACGCTCTTTGCTCCGCTGGAGGTGATTGAGTCGCGGGTGCGCGAGATTCTCGTCTCGGCCGCGGGCCGTCCTGGGCACATCTTCAATCTGGGCCACGGCATTGTGCCGAGCACCCCGGTGGAGCATGTGCAGGAAGTGGTGAAGATGGTGCGCGCGATCAGCCTCAAGACGAACGCGGAGGCGGCTCGTGGCTAAGCAGGCGGTCCTTCTGCTGGCCCACGGCACGCCGGAGACAGTGGACCAGATTCCGGAGTACCTGCGCAATGTGACCGGGGGGCGGCCCTTGCCGGAGGCGGTGGTGACAGAGATTCAGCGTCGCTACACGCTGATCGGCCATAGTCCGCTGACCGAGATCACGCTTGAGCAGGCGCGCCTGGTGGGGGCGGAGTTGGCCCGGACCGGAGATGCGGTGCCGGTTTACGTGGGCATGCGCAACTGGCGTCCCTACATTGCCGATGTGGTACGGCAGATGAAGGCCGACGGGGCGGAGCAGGTTGCGGTTATCTGCCTGGCTCCGCAGAACTCCCGGACCAGCGTCGGGCTCTACCGCAAGGCGGTGGAGGCTGAAGCTGGGGACCTGAAGCTGGACTTTACCGAAGGCTGGGCGCGTAACCCACTGCTGGCCGAGGCATTTGCGGAGCGGCTGCGGCCGGCGCTGGCTCGTCTGAGCCAGGAGGTGGGCGAGCCGGTTCCAGTGCTGTTCACCGCCCACAGCGTGCCATGCCGCACGGTGCAGACGCCTGCGGGTGGTGAGATTCAGCCCGATTCCTACGCCGAGGATGCTAAAGCAACCGCTGCCGCTGTTGCCGCCTTGGTTCCGGAAATTCCGCGCTGGTGGTTTGCCTTCCAGAGCCAGGGTGCATCGGGCGGTCCGTGGATTGGACCCACCGTGGAGCAGACCCTGGAGGCAGTTGCCAAGGAAGGGGTCAAATACCTGATCCTGCAGCCCATTGGGTTTCTTTGCGACCACGTGGAGATTCTCTTCGATGTGGATCATCTGTTTCGCGATTTTGCCGTCCAACTTGGTGTGCGGCTGGAGCGTCCAGATTCCCTAAATGGGTCTAGCTGGTTAACACAAGCGATAGCCGGGTTAGTTCGTGAGGGTCTTTTCCGGCTAGAATAACTGCAGTGATTTGAAGTTGCCGCAGGCTGGTATTCATAATGTGAGGCGGAGGAAAGGGATCTTCATGATCTCTTCTCTGTTGCTTGCGGTTGAACTAGTATTGGTTGCGGAGTGCGTGATTACAAAGAACATCTCAGGAATCTGGTGAATGCAAGGAATCTGATGGAGATTCCTGTCTCACTCATCCTTGAATGCTAAGTGTAGGGCTGACTCGAACTTCAAGACCGCGTGCTTTGCGAGATGTTACCACGAGGCTTCTGCTGTGGTGCAAACGTTAGCAGACAACTACAGCGTTCATTTTTTGCGATTTTCGAACGGGGTCTTTCGATGACTGAAGAGCGGATGGAGCAGGGGCACAGTTCAAATAAAAGCTCGCGCGAGAAGAAGGTCTATTGTCCAAAATGTGGTAGCGACCGCACTGGTCGGTTGCCCCGCAGGGGATTTTGGCAGAACGGTGTTCTTTCAATGCTTGGCTTTTTTCCTTGGGGATGTAGAAACTGCCGGGAGCACTATTTGTTGCATCGGCGCGGAAAAGATGGGAGCGAGTATTCTGATCGGCGTGAAGACCGCTCTCATCATTCGAGATCCAACTCTCGTTCCAGTTCCCGATCCAGCTCCCGATCCAGCTCCTGATCTGATTTTCAGGCACTTTGCATCGAGTTGGGCAGCCGGAGATGGCTGCCCAATCTAGTTTCCCCATCCAGTGCAGAGGTCAATTTCTCTCTCGGAACCAGAGCTATTGGGGCAGAGGAATGCTGTTTTCGATCTCCAGGGAGCGGATCGCCTGCTTGAGGTCTGCCACTCCCGTGTAGGGGATGCCGATGATTCCCAAAGCACGTGCGGCTTCCACGTTTGCGGGAAGATCATCAAGGAACAGAGTCTCCTCGGGCGCGGTGCCCAGCGCCGCCAGGGTATGCAGGTAGATGGCCGGGGCCGGCTTGATGACGCGCAGCAGATAACTGAAGACCTGGACGTCGAAGTTCCGCACCCAGGGCAGATTCCGCACCACGCTTTCCTTCACGACATCGCCCAGATTCGACAGAATAGCTGTCTTCAGGCCTGCCGCACGCAGCTTGGCCTGCCAGTCCACCAGCGGCTGATTGGAGCTGGTCCACATCCGTGCATCCAGCTGCGCAAGCTCTGCGATCAGCTCCGGAGGGTAGGCGACGCCGCCCTCGTCGAGGATGGTTTGCCAGTAGCTCAGCCCGTTCAGGTCGCCGCGGTCATAGTCATGGCGATGCTTCCAGTAGAGTGCCTCAGCCTGTGCCGCGGGGATGCCGGAACGGTGGAGCATTTCAGCCTGAATGGATGCATCCGGAGGGCCGCTCAGAACCATCCCGTAGTCAAAGATCACCGCGCGCAGCTTCAATCTGGCTCCCGAGGGCCCGTGTATGGTGGAAAAGGGCTCAATTCCATTGTGCCTGACCCTAAGCTGACTCGCATCCCAGGATGCGGTGGACGGGGCAGGCAGGCGGAAAGACACAAGAGCCAGGAATATCCAGAAGATCGAGAGCAGACCCATGCGATTCTCCCAGCGTACGAACTGGAATACAGAAGAGAGCGAGCTATCCAGGGCGCACCGCGTCCGGCTCGAGTCCGGCTTGCCGGTGTCTGACCTTACCGCCTCCAACCCCACCCGGAGCGGCTTCAACTATCCGGCGCATCTTCTTGATGGGTTGAGAGATACGGAAGCACTAGACTACGACCCGCAGCCCCGGGGCAGCCGCCGGGCGAGGCTGTCGGTCTGCGACTACTACCAGAGCCATGGGGTTCGCCTTGCGCCTGAACAGATTCTTCTGACGACCTCAACCAGCGAGGCCTATAGCTTCCTGTTGCGGCTGCTCTGCGATCCGGGGGCGGAGATTCTGGTCCCGCAGCCCGGCTACCCGCTCTTTGACTACCTGGCCACGCTCGATGACGTCAGAATCAAGCCAGTCTCGCTGGTTTATGACCACGGCTGGCAGATTGACCCGGAGAGCTTTCGCCTGGCCATCACGCCTGAGACCCGAGCCATCATGCTGGTGCATCCCAACAACCCGACCGGCCACTTGACCAAAGGCTGGGAGGTGGAAGAGCTGGCAGGGATCTGCAGGGAACATCAACTGGCTCTTGTAGTTGACGAGGTTTTTTTAGACTTTTCTTTTGCCCAGCCAGCCAAGAGTTTTGCCGACGGCCTGGAAGGCGTGCCGGTGTTTGTGGTGAGCGGGTTGAGCAAGATTGCCGGCCTCCCGCAGATGAAGGCGGCCTGGATTGCCGCCACTGGACCCGACCAGGAAGCTGCTCTGGAGCGGTTGGAGGTGATTGCCGATACCTTCCTCTCCATGAACGCGCCGGTGCAGTGCGCGCTGCCGGGCTGGCTTGCGAGCCGGGGCGTGCTGCGGGGGCAGATTCGCGAGCGAACCCAGGCAAACCTTGCCGAACTTGACAGGTTATTAACGCAAGCAACTGCAGTTGAAAGGCTTAGAGCGGATGCCGGGTGGTATGCGGTGCTCCGGATTCCGGCCGTGCAGCCGGACGAGCAAACGGTTCAGGAGCTACTGGAGAGGGGAGTGTGGGTGCATCCTGGCTACTTCTTTGGGCTGCCAGCCTCTGGTTGGCTGGTGGTGAGCCTGCTGGCTCCCGTTAACGAGTTCAGCACTGGAGCCGCCGCCCTGGTTAACTATCTTAGAACGAACCAGGACGGTAACAATCGTCACCTTGAAGGTGAAGTGCTTCTTTAAGGTTGAATGCTCAAGTTGTTAAAATTAAAGGAAAGGTGACTGGAGCTGCTTTTTTATCGGGGCATCAGGAAGGGGTTGCTTCGGCGCTCGATGCCGATGGTGGTTGAAGGTCCATGACCTGCGATCACGCGGGTGGCGTCGGGCAGTGTGAGCAACTTGGTCTGGAGAGACCGGATGATCTGCTCGTAGTTGCCGCCGGGAAGGTCGGTGCGACCAATGGAGCCTGCAAACAGGGTGTCGCCGGCAATGAGCAGGTTCAACTCCGCGAAGTACAGGCAGACACAGCCCTGGGTGTGGCCGGGGGTGTGCAGGACGGTGGCCGGATAGGCGGGCAGCCCGACGACCTGACCATCGTTCAGCGGCTCATCCGGCGGAGCCACCTTGGGGGGAGCCGTGCCCAGCCACGCCGCCTGCTGGGTCATGGAGGAGAGCAACGGCAGGTCATTCTCGTTCATATAAATGGGTGCGCCGGTCAGCTCTTTAAGCTGGACGGCTGCGCCCACGTGGTCGATGTGGGCGTGGGTGAGGAGGATCTGGCGGAGGGTCAGGCCCTGGGCGGTCAGCCTGCCGTAGATGCGCTGGACCTCGTCACCGGGATCGATGACGATGGCTTCGTGGGTGTTGCTGTCGCCGAGGAGGGTGGTGTTGGCACCGATCGGACCAACGGGGAAAGACTCAAAGATCATGCAACTATTGTAGTTCGAAGAGATTCCGGGAGCGTGGTCCCAATGGAACAGGGCAAAAATTGACGGCGAAGAGATAGTGAATAAATATTTCGCACGGTTCGCTCTTTATTCGCTATAATTCGCGCATGGCAGTCACGCGGCGGCAAAAAGAAATTCTCGATTTTCTCTCCTCCTTTGTGGAACGGAACGGTTATTCGCCGTCGTTTGAGGAGATTGCGCGGGGCATGGGGCTGAAGAGCCTAGCCACCGTTCACAAGCACATTACGAACCTGGAAAAGAAGGGCTTGTTGGACCGGGTGCACAACCGTAGCCGGTCGATCGATATTCTGCCTCCCGGTACCCGCACTCTGGCTACGGACAGCCTGCCGCTGGCCGGCCGGATTGCCGCGGGATTTCCTGTGGAGGCCCTGGAGACGCCGGAGACGATCTCGCTGCACGACGTGGTGGGCAACCGCGACGTCTTTGCGCTGGAGGTCCGGGGCGATTCCATGCGCGATGAGCACATTATCAACGGGGATTACGTGCTGGTGGAGCGGACCCGCACCGCCCGGCAGGGCGAAATTGTGGTGGCGCTGGTGCATGGTGCTGAAACGACCCTGAAGCGGTTTTTCCCGGAGGGGAGCCTGGTCCGGCTGCAGCCTTCCAATGCCGAGATGGACCCGATCTATGTTCCGGCCGCACAGGTGGCCATCCAGGGACGGGTTCTGGGCATATTGCGCAAGTACCGTTGAGTTTTTGGGATATTGAAGCAGAAGATCCGGGGCTGAGGCCCAGGATCTTTTTGGTAACGCGAACGAAGAGCGGGAGCTATATCTAAGATCTGATCCCTCAATGTGCAGCTGTCGGGCAGAGGCAGGTGCGATAGCTCTCCGCGTCCATGTTGCCCAGGGAGCAGGTGTACTGCGGCCAGTGGAGGGCCATCAGTAGGGCGCTGGCGTGGAAGTAGTAGTTGTGGATGTAGGTCTGGCTGGGGGCCGTGGTGGCGGCCTTGTCGGCTTCAAAGCCGGAGAGGAGTTGGGCTACGTTGGTCGCGCTGTAGGCGTTTTCTTGATACGCCTCGCGGAAGCTGTATTTCAGCGCCCAGGAGGCTCCCTTGGCATCTGTGCTGGCGACGACGGCGTAGTCCACCATCGTGCCATTGGTGGGGTTCACGCGCGCCACCGTGAACGAGGGCAGGTTGCCGTTGTTGGGAGAGATGGAGGGGGTCAACTTGACCGCGATGGGCGGCTGCTGGCTGATGCCGGGGATCAGGCGCATCTCATCCATGTGGGTGTGGGCAAACAGGGCCAGGGGAACCACGTCGGAATAGGGGGCGAGAGCTTCCGGCAGCGCTCCGGAGGAGAGGTACATCTCCGGTGCCTGGCCGCCGCAGACGTTGCGCAGGTGGGTGGCGGTCGAGTAGGGGTCGATACCGGGCGGGATGTGGCCCACAATCCAGAGTTTCTCGCCTTGGGCGCGGGCGGCCTGGAGCTGCGCGTTGAGCCAGGCAAGCGGCTGTAGGGCTGCTGCCGGGTTGGGCTTGGCATCGCAACCGGCGTAGCGGCTGGACTCAAAGAGGTTGTCGATGGCTACGATCCGCAGGTGCTGGAAGGGCGCGGGCAAGGCGACCGAGTAGTTGCCGAAGGCGGCAAAGTCTGCTTGGGCCTGGGCGCGCTGGCTGGCGGGAACGTCGGCCACAAAGCTCTTTGAGGATTCAGCCAAAAAGGCGCTGTGCGGGTCCAGCTGGTAGTCGCCGCAGCCGGAGTCGTTGTTGCCTAGCACTGGATAGACCGGCACGCCGGGCAAGGTTGCGCGCAACTGGAGCAGGATGTACTCCATGGTTTTGACGGTGAAGGCGCGATAGGCGCCCTCCGGGGCCTTGGGGAAGACCGCGTTGAACTTGCAATCGAGGGCGTGGGCCAGCAGGTCGCCGGCAATCACGGCGAACTGGACGTTGCGGGCCTCGGTGTGGAGCGCGTTCAGGCTGGAGACGAACAACTCCTCGTCGGTGTCGCGTCCTCGGGTGTGGCAGGATTTTTCTAACGCAGCCAGGTGAGTGTCTCGGTCGGCTGAGGCGGGGGCGTCTAGAATCGCGCGCCAGCCGGAGACCGGCGCGGCTGCCAGCTGGGGAACCTTGCCGGGGTCCAGGAAGGGATCGAAGTGGATGTCGCTGAGCAGCAGAGCCGGAACAGCGGGGGGCCGATTTTGTTGCGCATAGGCCGGGAGCAAGACCATCTGGAGAGCAAAAGCAGCCAAGAGCGAGCATAAAAGCAGGCGGACAGAGCGAGAACAAAGCATGGAAGGTTCCAGGGGGTTGGGAAAGCAGGCCGGAATCAGGATAACCGATAAAGGGGTAGATGGTTCGCGCGTTCCCGACAAAACCCTGTAACACTCCAATTTCCACATCATCTTCGAGAACCTCTGGCCGATAGAAGGAACATCCTCCCACAGGATTTGTTCAGAGGAGCACGACCATGTCTGCAGGTGTGTACGTTACAAGTGTTGAGACCGTAGTTCCCGAAGGCGTTTTCATTTATTCGCAAACCGACCTAAAAGGTCACATCACCCTTGCCAATCAAGCATTTGCCGATATGAGCGGGTACGCCGTTGAGGAGATGGTGGGCAAGGCCCACAACATAGTCCGGCATCCTGACATGCCGAAGGAAGCCTTTGCAGACATGTGGCTCTCCCTGAAGGCTGGCCGACCGTGGCGTGGCGTGGTGAAGAACCGGCGCAAAGACGGCGGCTACTATTGGGTGGTTGCGATGGTGTCGCCGGTGCGGGAGGATGGCAAGTTGATTGGCTATCAATCCGTACGGTATCGTCCCAACCGGAAGCAGATTGATGGGGCTTCGGCGGCTTACAAGCGCATTCTGGCAGGGGACAAGAGCATCAGGGTTGAAGAAGGCCTGGTGGTGAAGTCGCGGTCGGCTCTGGTGCTGCGCGGAAGGTCCTATGACTTCCAGATCATGCAGGCGGCGCTGCTCGGTTTGTTATCAGCCACGGTGGGCATGGTGGCGCTGTTGGAGGGGATTTCGCCGACGTTCCGGATTCTGGCGGCTATCGTTCTGGGGGTGGGCGGATTGCACGGGCTGTACATGCTCGGCTTCTTTTTGCCCAGGTTGAAGAATTATGTAACTGAAACGAACAAGTATCTGGATGAGGTGCTGGCGACCGGCAACCTGCGTTTGCGCACCGAGGTGGATCGGGATGACGCCCTGGGCGCCATTGGGCGCAAGCAGCGGCTGCTGAACGGCTGGATGCAGTCTTCGATCCAGAGCGTGGGCGATGCGGTTTGGCATGTGGAACATGCGGCCTCCGTGGTGTCGACTTCGATCCACGAGATTGGCAAGGCGGCGCAATCGCAAACCCAGGCTACGGCCTCGGTGGCGGCGGCTACCACTGAGCTGGGGCTGACCATTCGCGAAGTGAGCCAGCATTTGTACAACACCGAGGGCGCGGTGAGCGAGACAGGCCGGCGGGCGACCGAGGGCGCGGGGGTTTCGGAGCGGGCCACCAACGAGATTCATGCTCTGGAGAGCGCGATCCGGAGTGCGGCTGGCGAGGTGGAAGCGCTGGGCGAGAGCACGGCACAGGTGGGCCACATGGCAGCGGCCATCCGCGAAATTGCGGACCAGACCAACCTGCTGGCTTTGAACGCCTCCATTGAGGCGGCCCGAGCCGGCGAGGCAGGCCGCGGATTTGCCGTGGTGGCCAACGAAGTGCGCCGTTTGGCAGATCGCACCACCAAAGCTACGGCCGATATTGATGGCCTGATTTTGAAGATCAAGGCCGACACGGAGCGGGCCATTGGCGGCATGCGCCACGGATCAACCCAGGTGGGCGAAGGCCTGAGCTTGGTACGGGAGGCACAGGAAGCGCTGAACGGCATCAACGATCTGATGGGCGGCGCGGTGAAGATGGTCTCTGAGATTGCGACATCTTCCAGCCAGCAAACCGAGGCCATGAACGACATTGGCAGCAACATCTCGCATGTGGCGGCCATGACCGAGCAGAGCCTGGGTGTGGTTCACGCCACCACCGACCAGATCGACCAGCTGGTTCCGATGGTTGGCCGGGTGCGCAACGCGGTTGAGCAATTCGAGGTGTAGCAGGACTCCCCTCCACGGCGGGGGGAGCGTTGTGGTATACGTTACCGCATGAACGTACGCAACGCTCTCTCCGCTTTTCTTATGGCTTTCGTTGCCTTTTCTCTTCTTCCAGCAGCCAGCGCGCAAAAGGCCTCCCCGGCCCCGCCCATGGGCTGGAACAGCTGGGACTCCTACGGCCTGACCATCAACGAGGCCGACTTCCGCGCCAATGCCGAGGTCCTGAAGGAACTGCAGACCTACGGCTGGAAGTATGCCGTGATCGATGAAGGCTGGTACATGACCAACCCCGAAGCCAAGGGGCTGGTTGCCCGGAAGTACGTCTGGGACCAGAACGGCCAGCTGATTCCGGCGCTCAACCGCTTTCCCTCCGCGGCCAACGGCGCGGGCTTCCGTCCGCTCTCCGATTGGGTTCACAAGCAGGGTCTCAAGTTTGGCATCCACATTGTGCGCGGCATCCCCAAGCAGGTGGTGGATGAGAATTTGCCTATTGCCGGTAGCAAATTCACCGCCGCCGATGCCGCTGACAAGACCAGCCCCTGCCCGTGGGACGAGGGCAACTGGGGCGTGGCCGACAATGCGGCCGGACAAGCCTACTACGATGCCATGTTCAAGCTGTTTGCGCAGTGGGGCCTGGACTTTGTCAAGGTGGATTGCATCAGCAACCGGCCTTACCGGATCAGCGAGATCAAGCAAATCTCTGAAGCCATCAAGAAGAGCGGGCGGCGCATGGTGCTGAGCCTCTCTCCGGGGCCCACCAGCCTGAAGAATGCCGCCGAGGTGGCCGAGTACGCCGACCTGTGGCGAATTGCTGACGACCATTGGGACGTTTGGGGTGAGAAGCACGAGACCGATCCGGCCAAAATGAAGCCGGGAGAAAGCGGCGAGTTTCCCTTTGGTGTGCGTGACGCTTTTGATCGACTGGCCAAGTGGTACACCTATGTGGGCCCCGGAAGCTGGCCGGATCAGGACATGCTGCCCTTTGGCCACCTGGGACCAAGTCCCGGTTGGGGCAAGGAGCGCGAGAGCCGCCTGACCCATGACGAGGAGCGGACTGAGCTGGCGCTGTGGGCCATTGCCCGGTCGCCGCTGATTCTGGGTTCGAATTTGACGCAGATGGACGACTTTACCCGCTCGCTGGTGACCAACCAGACGATTCTGTTCATGAACCAGGCGGCCACCTACAGCCGTCCGGTGGACGTGTCCACGCTTGGTCCGGGATTTGAGAACGTGCGGGTGTGGCGTGCCTCGATTGGCGAGCCAGGATCGCGCGGCTATACGGAGTGCTTCGGCTTCTTCAACCTGGATACCAAACCGGCCACGGTGAAGACCACCTGGAAGCTGTTGGGTCTGGATGGAGCGAAGCATGCCGCGCTGAGCGCCTGGGATGACACCACGACCAAGGAGTCCAAAGAGATCGTGGTCACAATGCCGCCCCATGGCAGCCAGGTGTTTCAGGTCAAGTTCAACTAGGCCATTGACCGCATGATTTCTTACCACTGTTGGGTGCCCCATCCATCCCGCGTTTTGTGCGGGATGGGTGGGATATCGTGACGCTATTTGAGGGCCGGATCAACAGGGTTAGGGTGCCCCAGGTCTCGATTTTGAGCCACCAACCGGCTTTGGCCTGTGCAGATTCTAAGCAGCTTATAGGATGTTGCTTGGAAGACTTGGGGCGAAATGTCGGTGGTTTTCGACGCTGCCGTGTGAATCGTTGCGCCCCGTCCGGGGCGCAGTGCGAAAAGCCCAGGGCAACCCTGACGCGGAGCGGAAGGGGCAGCCCTGGGTCGCGTTCCCAAAAGACTCAAGCGCCCTGGAAGGGCGCTGTGCAGCACCGGAATATGTCCGGGGTTAAAACCCCGGAGGCTTTTTGGGGGCAGGTTTCAGGGACCTGAAGGTCCCTGCTCCTTCTTTTTCCATGTCTCAAAATTGAGACATCGGGCACCCCATCCGGGTTGGTTCGGGGAGATTCCTGAACTCGCATGCTGCTATCCCACCCTTCGAACATGAAGCGTTCGAAGGATGGGGCACGGCGGATTCAAGCTCCAAGTGCAACAGGTGTGATTTTAGCCGACCAGTGTTGTACGAAGTCGAAAGCGCCTTCGGGTAGGAACAGTTCTGCAGGCGCTTTCCATCCC
>Ga0181529_10003996_pt1 | contig 16272 bp, 11 predicted proteins | sample PEATcosm2014_Bin_36_FD_119763 | JGI IMG/M metagenome (GOLD analysis project Ga0181529, IMG submission 119763) | Peatland microbial communities from MTU Mesocosm Facility, Houghton, MI, USA - PEATcosm2014_Bin10_30_metaG | ecosystem: Environmental > Terrestrial > Soil > Wetlands > Peat | place...
CCGTGGCCCTGATCCGCGCCATCAAGCGGACCTCTTCCGCCACCATCGGCAACTTCTGGGTGGATACGACGCGCTCACTGCTCTATGTGCTGCTGCCGGCCTCAATCATCGGCGCACTGCTGCTGGTTGCGCAGGGCGTTCCGCAGAACCTGCACGCATACACGTCGGCGCATACGCTGGAAGGCCAAACGCAGACCATCGCGCAGGGCCCCGTAGCCTCGCAGGAAGTCATCAAGGAAATGGGCACCAACGGCGGCGGATTCTTCAACGCCAACAGCGCACATCCCTTCGAGAACCCCACGCCGCTCTCGAACCTCTACGAAATGTTCTTGATCTTCTCGATTGGCGGAGGACTCACGTATACACTGGGCCGCATGACCGGCTCGCCGGGTCACGGATGGGCAGTTCTGGCGGCGATGTTTGTGCTCTTTGCCGTCGGATTCACCACCGTCTACTGGGCCGAATCGCATCCGCACGCCCTGATTCACAACGCCGCGCAGACCGGCACCTCGACCGCGCCTGCCGGCAACATGGAGGGCAAGGAGGTCCGCTTCGGCGTCTCCCAGTCCTCGCTCTTTGCCACCATCACCACCGACGCCAGTTGCGGCGCCGTCAACACCATGCACGACTCGCTCACTCCGCTGGGCGGCATGATGGTGCTCATCAACCTTATGATGGGCGAAGTTGTCTTCGGCGGCGTGGGTTCGGGCTTGTACGGCATGATCATCATGGTCGTGCTCTCGGTCTTCATCGCCGGCCTCATGGTAGGCCGAACCCCCGAGTACCTGGGCAAGAAGATCGAGGCCTACGACGTGAAGATGACCATGCTCTACGTGCTCATCTTCCCGCTCATCATCCTCACGTTCACGGCCATCTTCGTGCTCTCGCCCACCATCGGCCTCAGCAGCCTGGCCAACCAGGGACCGCACGGCTTTACCGAGATTCTCTACGCCTTCACTTCGGCGGCGGCGAACAACGGCTCGGCTTTTGCCGGCTTGAACGCCAACACCTGGTGGTACAACGTGATGTTGGGCTGGACCATGCTCGGCGGGCGGTTCCTCATGATGATTCCGGTGCTGGCGCTGGCCGGCAATCTGGCAAGCAAGAAGAGCGTGCCGCCCTCGCCGGGAACCTTCCCTGTGAACACCGCGCTGTTCACCGTGCTGCTGGTCAGCGTGATCCTCATTCTGAGCGCCCTAACCTTCTTCCCGGCGTTGAGCCTGGGACCGATCCTGGAACACTTGCTGCTCAAGGCTGGGCAGCTTTTCTAGGGAGACTCTGACCACCAACTCTTGAAAGGGCGTGCCTAAAGGCACGCCCTAGGCCGAGCAAAAACATGCGGGGCTTTAGAAGCCCCTGAGGGATCACGGACTGACATGCTTGAAAAGAAGAGTCTTTGGAATACGGAAATCATGGCCCAGGCGCTTGTGGATTCATTCCGCAAGCTCGATCCACGCGGCATGGTCAAGAATCCGGTGATGTTTGTCGTCGAGGTGGGCGCTGTGCTTACCTCGGCACTGCTCATCGACAACACCATCAACCACCGGGCCGGCTTCGGCTTCAACCTACAGATCACCCTCTGGCTGTGGGTCACGGCGCTCTTTGCCAACTTTGCCGAGGCCATGGCCGAGGGCCGCGGCAAGGCCCAGGCCGACACCCTGCGTAAAGCTAAGGGCGAGACAATTGCGAACCGGTACACCGCCGACGGCGGCTTTGAGGAGGTTGCCAGCGGTCAGCTCCGCGCCGGTGACGTGATTTACGTCGAGGCCTACAGCTACATCGCCGGCGATGGCGAGGTCATCGAGGGTGTGGCCTCGGTGGACGAGTCGGCCATCACCGGCGAATCGGCCCCCGTCATCCGCGAGGCCGGCGGCGACCGCTCGGCCGTCACCGGCGGCACCAGGGTGCTCTCCGACTGGATCAAGGTACGTATTACCTCGAACCCCGGCGAAACCTTTCTCGACCGCATGATCGCCCTGGTCGAGGGCGCTACCCGCCAGAAGACTCCCAACGAGATTGCGTTGAGCATTCTGCTCTCTGGCCTCACCATTGTCTTTCTGCTGGCCGTGGTCACGCTGCAACCCTTTGCGATCTACTCAAAGGCCCCACAGACGGTTTTCGTGCTGGTTTCGTTGCTGGTCTGCCTGATCCCCACAACGATCGGCGGGCTGCTCTCGGCCATCGGTATCGCCGGCATGGACCGCCTCGTTCAGTACAATGTGCTGGCCATGAGCGGGCGCGCCGTCGAGGCTGCTGGCGACGTTAACACGCTGCTCCTGGACAAGACCGGCACCATCACGCTGGGCAACCGCGAAGCCACCGAGTTCTTTACCGCCCCCGACGTGAGCGAAGAGCGGATGGCCAACGCCGCGCAGTTGGCCTCGCTCTCGGACGAAACACCCGAGGGCCGGTCAATCGTGGTACTGGCGAAGGAGAGGTACAACCTTCGCGGCCGGGACATCAGCGGCATGCACGCCGAGTTCGTTCCCTTTTCTGCTCAGACCCGCATGAGCGGCGTCAATCTGCCCGGCGCAATTATCCGGAAGGGCTCCGTAGATGCCATTACCCGTTTTCTCGAGGAGCAAGGATCGTCCTTGCCCCAGAAGGTACGTGACCAGGTTGAAGAGATCGCCGGCGCAGGCGGGACGCCCTTGGTCGTCGCAGAGAATGCCGCGGCTTTGGGCGTCATCTACCTCAAGGACATCGTCAAGGGCGGCCTCAAGGAGCGCTTGGCGCGTCTGCGCGCCATGGGCATCCGCACCATCATGATCACCGGCGACAATCCGCTCACCGCCGCGGTGATCGCTCGCGAGGCCGGCGTCGATGACTTCCTGGCCGAAGCCAAGCCCAAGGACAAAATGGACCTGATCAAGCGTGAGCAGGCCAAGGGCAAGCTGGTAGCCATGACCGGTGACGGCACCAACGACGCGCCCGCGCTGGCCCAGGCCGACGTGGGCGTGGCGATGAACTCCGGCACCCAAGCTGCGAAAGAAGCCGGCAACATGGTCGATCTCGACTCCAACCCGACCAAGCTCATTGAGATCGTCGAGATCGGTAAGCAGCTCCTGATGACGCGTGGCGCGCTGACCACCTTTAGCATCGCTAACGACGTGGCCAAGTACTTCGCCATCATTCCCGCCATGTTTGCCGGCGTCTTCCCGGTGCTGGGCGTGCTCAACATCATGTACCTGCACTCGCCCCAGTCGGCCATCCTCTCGGCGGTCATCTTCAACGCCGTGATCATCGTGGCCCTTATCCCGCTGGCCCTCAAGGGCGTCAAGTACGTGCCCCAGTCGGCCCATATTCTGCTGCGCAACAACTTGCTGATCTACGGCGTGGGCGGCATCATCGTGCCTTTCATCGGCATCAAGGCCATCGATATGTTCCTGGTTGCCCTGCATCTGGCATAAACATGGGGGCCGCATCCGGCCCCAAGGAGATTTACTGTGCATTCCGTGTGGAAGACTTCCATTCTCTTTACCATCGTTACCACGGTTCTGTTGGGCCTGGGTTATCCACTGTTCGTCACTGGCGTCGCCGCTATGATCTTTCCGCACAAAGCTGCGGGAAGCCTCATCAAGCTCAAGGATGGCACGGTCGTCGGCTCCGAGCTGATCGCCCAGAGCTTCACCTCCGACAAGTACTTCCATCCCCGGCCCTCGGCGGCGGGCAACGGCTATGACGCCACCGCCTCCGGTGGCTCGAACCTGGCCCAATCCAACAAGACTCTCGTAACGCGGATCCAGGGTGATATCGACAAGCTGGCCGCTCAGAACCCCGGCAAGCCGGTCCCCATCGACTTGGTCACCACCTCTGCCTCGGGTCTCGATCCAGACATCACTCCCGATGCAGCCTTCTACCAAGCTTCTCGCGTTGCCAAAGCCCGCGGTATCGGCGAAGACCGCCTCCGCCAGCTCATTGAGCAGCACATCACAAGCCGCCAGCTAGGCGTTCTGGGAGAACCCCTTGTAAACGTGCTGGATTTGAATCTGGCGCTGGATGGGTTGGCAATGTAAACCGCTTCATCGAAGGGCTTCGCAGGTTGGGAGATTGCGCCGGAGAGGCTGCGTTTCTTGTCTCCGTTTTAGCTGAATTCATCTTTGTCATTCAACAAGCATCACTTTTTGGAAGGGACAGTGTCGATGTATATGAAACCGTATCGCTTGCTGCAATCAATGGCCGGGGCAGCAATGGCAATTGCCTTGATGTCCGGCGCACAGGCCCCGACTACCCCAGCACCAACACCCGCGCCAGCTCCAGCCGATCAAGCCCCTGCGCCCGCTGCCCCCGCAGACGCGGCGCCCGCCCCGCTTTCCACATTCGTTCTCACAGGTCCGCTGCAATGGCTGCCGCCGGCGACCTTCGATGCTGGACCGTTCGGCAAACTGTCCGTCAACGGCATCGTGACCGGTTTTGCGCAGTTCCAGAACAACCCCGTGCCGGGAGATGACGATGCGCAAGCCACTCTGAGCAACGGACAGATCTTTATCCAGAAGGCATACGGCTTATTTCAGTACTACATCCAGGCCGGTGTCTATACCCTACCGACGCTCAGCGTGCCGTTCGTTAACGCTCAAATTACCGTGAACAATCTCTACGGGCCTGTTCCGGTCGCCTACGCGAAGTGGCAGGCAGCTAAGAACACGCAGTTCCTTATCGGATCTCTTCCCACTCTGATGGGCGCTGAGTCCACGTTTACGTACCAGAACTTCAACATCGAACGCGGCATCGTTTGGAACCAGGAAAACGCCATCAATCGCGGCCTCCAAGTGAACCAAACGATCGGTAAATACCTCAGCGCTGCCTTCAGTTGGAACGACGGTTACTATTCCAACCGCTACTCGTGGCTCTCGGGTTCGGCAACCCTTACGAAGGGACCTCATAGCCTGGTGTACGACGGGATGGGGAACCTCGGACAGACCGCCTATCAAACGGCGGCAACACCGGTACAGAACAACAGCTATATGCACGCGGTGATCTATACATACGCTAAAGGCCCATGGGTCATTTCGCCGTACTTCCAGTGCAGCAAGCTGCCGACCAACGCGAAGGTAGGCGTGACTAAGGGTACATCTGCAACTGGCGGCGCATTGAACGTCAGCTACGCCTTCAAGAGCGGCTTCTCGTTTCCAGCTCGCGTGGAATACCTTACCAGTTCGGGAAGTGCAACCGACGGATCGGTCAACTTGTTGGGTTTTGGATCGGGCAGCGCAGGCACCACTTTCACCGCGACGCCGACCTACCAAAAGGGAGGCATGTACGTTCGCAGCGATCTCGTGTGGGTGCGCGCAACGAACTACACGCCGGGAAGTGTCTTTGGCAAGACGGGAACGCTTGCGAGCCAATTCCGGGGCGTGCTTGAATTCGGCTTCATCTTTGGCAACAACATTGTCAAGAAATGACCACGAAGAGGCGATGGCTCCGCAGAGTGACAACGCGCCCATCTTCACAAAAGGCGGCACGTTCGCTGCGGTCAAAGCAGGCTCGGCATTCAGCGCAGTGATCGTAGCCTTCTTCGGGCCCAAGCGCTAAGCAACACTAACCAATCGCCTCAAAAATTGAAACAGTTTAAGCGAAAGGCATTTGGGGTGATAGACAGAGGGAGATATACGACCGGGCAAGCACAGGCTATATCGAACTGCGTCGGCCTCGGCCTTAGCAACGGGGTGGGTGGACTGAAAGCCCTGTGGTGGCCCGACCTGCGCACGAACCAGACCGCCACAATTCTGGCGATCATGGTTCGGTTCTAAATCAACCAAAACAGTAGTACGTCGCCCTCGGGACCTGCCTTCGCGGCAGGTCCCGCGTCGTAGACATCTCGTCAGCCGGGCCACTCTGAATCGCATCATTGTTCATTGTTCCCTGCGACATAAAATACCTTTCCCACAAAACTAGGAGAACCCTTGCAGCCCACGGCCCCCTCAAACCGTCCCGTCCTTCGAGCAAATCTCCACCGTCGCGTTAGTCGTCACCCTGATCAGCCCACACAGCCACGCCGCTCCACAAAGCAACCATTGGTATCATTTATCTATGCGTCAGAACCCAACAAACCGTCGGCGCCTTACCCGGTTATTTCGGTTGGAAGGGGAAATTCATCCCGACCGGCCACGATTGACAGATTGATTTCCGATACATATCATGTCATGATATGAAAGAGCGCGAGCAAGAGGATTATGGTCTGGAGTACCTGCTCGGCTACAACGGGCGCATCCATCATCTTGATGGTGGATATTGGCTCAAATTCGAATTCAAACGTGTCCAAGAGAGCGATGAGCGGCCACATGGTCTGGATTATTCCCTGACCTTTCATGCGCCGGATGGAACTCGACTGATTGGGTTTGACAACGCGCATCAAGTACCGGCAAAGGGGTCTCGATTTAAGAAAACTCCGAAGCATTACGACCACTGGCACCGAACTGAGACCGAGGCCGGGAGACCCTATGAATTTACGGACGCAGCGACATTGCTTGAGGATTTTTTCAACGAAGTCGAGCGAGTCCTCGATGAGCGTGGAGTGACTTTTAAGGTTATCGGCGAAGAGTGACCGAGGAGGTGCCAAATGGTGAACGATTTGAAAATTCAATCGCTGAAGGCTTTGCGTGAGGAAATGGTGGCAGTTGCCAAAGGCGAACGTCCTGTTCCCCCGGACGCGAACAGACATAGTTTCAATTCACTTGAAACGGTTGCGCGGTTGCTTACGAGGGAGAACAGAAGGCTCCTTTCTTTGATTCGTGATTCAGAGCCAAAGTCTGTCACTGAGCTTGCCCACATCAGTCGCCGCTCTCAACCCAATCTCACTCGTACGCTGAACAAGCTTGAGGCCGCTGGATTTGTTGTAATGAGCCTTCACGGTCGGCAAAAAGCTCCTCAAGCCGCCCTACAGAAGCTTACGGTTGAAATCGACCCATACTCGGAAATTGACACGCTCCGATTGGTACCGCTGAAAAAAAAGGTTGGGCAAAGAATCGAGGCAATTTAGGCGAGAAACAGCCGTCGCGGCACGGCGCAAGTCTTTCGGACTCAGTCAGAGCTATGTCGCCTCCCATAGCGGTCTCACGCGGGAAACCATCGTGCGGTTCGAGCGAGGGCAGTTGACCGAGTTCGGTTCCCGCAAGCTGCTGGCCGTCCTCGCAGCCCTCGGCATGAAGATGCGCTTCGTGGAAGTCGGGATTTCGGGGACTCTGGACGAATTGCGGCTTGAGCGGGGTGGGGCATGGAGTGAATGTCCACGGCAGGGGCATCGGCGTTCTTGAGCGTGTCGGCAGCTAGGTCGGGGTGCTCTTCTTCATGCCCAACAACCACGTTCTCAATGCGCATTCGCCACTGGAGATTCAGCGTGAGAAGGTATGTTCTCGCCACTGAACATGGTGTCCAAATTTGCTGTCCACGCTCTCCAGACTTGATAAAAAGTAGGAGATTTGACGATACGTGGGGCAGGTAGCCGGATGGAGGTCTTGCATTCCGGGCGTTCGGGCTTTGATTACAGCTATCATTACAACGTCTGAAAACAGCATGGATAAAGGGGAATTGTAATGTTGAGACTCACCGTAAATGCTTTTTAGGACTCGCTTCGATTCTCTTCGATACTTTCGGATTTACTTAAGTTATTTAGAATCAATCAATTTCTAGAATTGTAAAGCTGACGTTCGACGCAGGCGCGAGGGGGGCATTGGTGACACGTGCTCACGGGCGGAACGCGAACCATGCGCTCAAGTGGCGGCGTGATTTCGAGCGCAGTGACCTGGTGGATTCCGCAGTAGCATTCACAGCTTTGCTTTCGGTCACGGCTGCTGCTCCGGGTGAGGCCGAGATACGGCAGCTTGCCGCGCAGCAACAGCCGGCGTTCGGTTCTATCCATATCGAGTTTCCATGCAGTGGCGATGATCGGCGTGGAGTGCGGCGCTGAAACGAACGATAATCAACAGAATGGATTCCAAAGTGGGCAAATGGCAAGATAGACACGCGGGCTAACGACTCCGCACACCCAGTGTCCATAGACTATTGCCTACAAAAAGTGCCGTCAGACATCATCTGCCTACCCGCTGGAACTAGACTATCGACCAGATCGCTTCCGCTCTGCTCAATAGTGCTCGTTCGGAAAAAGGATTGTTCAAGGGTACCCGCGGACGACTTTCTGTTCAGGGCGGTCGATAAATTCGCTTCGGCGTGGTGGAATACGGGCTCAAGCGCACTGGTTGGACGAGAATTCTGCCCATTGGATTGAACGCAGACGCGCCCGCTCACGAAACCTCATCGAGTGGGTGGGTGCAAGACTACCGGCCGACTGCAATAAAAAAGCCGATATGAAGAGCGCTTGCTGGACGTGATCGGCGCCGAGAGTGGCACTTTCAACTGAGGGCCAAGCCTTCTGGTCCTGGGTACCTCCGGCCCGGATGACGCCTCAGTTGGTGACGAGGATGGGATACTCCGGGGACCGGAGTGCAAAGATCAGTTACGTCGATCGCCTGAGTTGCATGCTGGTGTGGTTCAAATAGACTCAGCGCGCCTAGTTGTCGTGTAGCGCTAGGCAGAAGCTCTCCGGTCGTACGTCTCCGCGGCCACGGGCTTTGTCCGTCCTAGCTTAAGTACCCACGAGAGGGACCAGTGATCACCTCGCCTGCCGAAGCCGCGGGATCGCCGCGAGACACTCTGCTTGATACCTTCAACCCAGAGTGCAACGTCAAACAGCCAGCCCGAAGGCGAGTTCTTCTTTCCTCCGGATGGAGCGCTGCCGCGCCGCGCCGGGATAGCCGAAGGTGTCACCATGAAGATTGGCGGCTTGCACACGCGGACGTTGGGCCATTTTCTCTCTTGATGTGCAAGCATTGGTATATCAGATGTAAATGGGACACCGACGGAGGCTGAAAGACCATGGAACGGGATATGGATTTGATTCGGGAGTTGCTGATTAAGTTGGAGGCATATCCGATTTGGTCTCACCGCGAGTAGAACTAGCCTCATGCTGCACCTGCTAAGGCTTCTGTCGATCTTGCCTACCCGGTTCTTTTGCTCACGGCGCGACCTAGTGTTGGAAAATCTGGCTCTTCGGCAACAGCTCACCGTCTTGAGGCGCCGGCATCCGCAGCCGCGATTTGCAACTGCTGATCGATTGTTCTGGGTGATGTTGCGGCGGCTCTGGCCAGGATGGAGGCAGGCATTGATCCTCATCCAACCAGAGACTGTTGTTCGCTGGCACCGAACAGGGTTCAAGCTGTATTGGACGTGGCTCTCGCGGCACCAGACTCGCGTGGGGAGAAAATACGTCAGCATCGAATTGCGCGAGCTCCTTTTTCGCATGGTCACCGAAAACCCGAGTTGGGGTGCCTGTGATCTTTCAAGAGGCTGTCCATTCGATCTGAACCGGAGAAGCTGGTTGTGACGAGCAATCAGTAACTCTAGAGGGAGACCGAATGGACTATCACAAGAATGCCCCATGGACGGCGGTCAGTCGAGAGCGACTGGCACGGATGGTGATCAACGATAGTGTGACTGTGCAGTCGGCAGCCGCGAAGTTCCGTGTCAGTGCCAAGACAGCCGCCAAATGGGTGCGGCGTTATCGGCAACTGGGAGTCGCCGGCCTGGCCGATCGCACTTGAAACCGTGACTGGAATCAGGGCCGCGCAGGACTCACTCAGTTCGCCACGTTCGAACGCTCGTCGCCACTTGAACACCTGGTTCGCATTCGCTCCGTGTGCTCGCGCTACTTCCGCCACGCTGGCACCCGGCTTCAACGTCAACTGCACAATCTGTAGCTTCCCTGAAACCGATCGCCATCGGCGTACCCTACGACTGGAACTCACTTCCACTGCATCAGCCATGAGCCGATCTTCGGCCCTTCAGCGCTCTATCACCAGAGGGGAACTCAGAACGCTTACGCTGCGGCGATGGCCCGGTTGGCAGGCGGACGCGTTCTGCCGGGCGGTCACTCTATGGATAATTGCCCGATTTAACTGCGAGGTGGGATAGGTTCGATGCCTTCAATAATCTTGAGGATCACGTTGTCAACCCAGGGGTCTCCTTCACCGGCAGGTACATCTTTGAAAAGCCACCACTCCTCAGTGTGCTCTATGGTTTGCTCTGGTTCCAGATTTTGAAGGGGTCCAAGCGTTTCCAGCTCAAGCGAACATAGGTCTGTATACACTTCGAAGTTGCATCCAAAATCAGGATACTTCGAACCTCTATTTACCTCTGTCTTTTTTACGAACAAGTGACCGCCACGGAAATAAGCGCCCCATCCAGACGGGTTGTAAATTCCACCCATTTGCTCATTGAATCGACCAGCAGGTTTGCTGTTCTGCTGGAGTTGGATATATTTCGTGCCAATTGCCCAACGCGAATCTGCCAAGTCAGTATAGGACCACAATGCCATGACGCCTTCGGGCAGCAATCTATCTTTGGCAACTGGCGCTCGCGGCGGAAGAGGCAAAATAGCTTTTCCTCCCCCGGCCATGACAGATAGCGCCCAGGGGGCGATTTCCGTAACATCTCTCCCAACATTGCGGATGCGATGAGTAACAGAAACATGTGTCCCCGCCGCGGCAAGCGTAACTTCGATCTCTTTCTGCAAATTTATTCCTGGAGGTGTAGATTCTGGGGGCGCCGTAAAGATGAAGCTATCCATGTGCCGGCGAATGGAAACTGGAAGATTATCGGGGAAATAAGTGCAATCCACTTCCGGAGAAACCCACAGTCTATGACCTCCATAGACACGAAACTCTGTGCCTCCACATTTCCCGGCATGCTCAGCGTTCTCGTAAAACTCATTGTCCTTTCCATGGAAACCGAAAAACAGGATTCGTGGTCCGACTTCCGTCGAAATGATCAGTCGCACCGTATCGTTGCAAAGTCTGAACGCTTTCTTCCATCCTTGATACTCCACTTCGTCCGCCACTAATGTGTTGACCGCTTCAAGTTCGCGCATGTGCTGGCATCTCCTGGTTCAACAAATATGATCGGCCTTCCGTACTCATGTGAATCCTTGATATTCGCTTTAGATTGTGAGGATGTTCGCGTTCGGCGAACCTTTCATAGCCGCCCCTCCAACATCTCGATCACAACCATACTGTGTAGCCTTGGTGGCATCACGCCTCAAACGTGATGAGCTTCCCTTTGAATCCCCGCGTGTTATAGGCACCGTACGCAATGCCTACTGCCATCCAAACAATACCTAAGAGCTTCGCGCGCCAACTTAGATTCCACCACAGCAATAAGCAGATCAGGAATCCGCATGTCGGCATTAAGAAGTTATAGAGGGTTCTTTTGCCCTCCCGCACAAAATAATGGAAGAACGCAGCCGCATTGACTCCCATAAACGCGAGCAATGCGCCGAAGTTAAGCAGTTCCACGCCGCGTTCAAAACTGAGCGTCATCGCGCCTATCAGGGCAATAAGGGCAACGAAGAGTACGTTGTTGCGGGGGATTTGACTGACGGGCTCGATGACGCCGAAAAATCTGCGAGGAATTGCATTGCTTCTGCCCATCCCGTAAAGAAGGCGCGCGGCTCCAAGCTGGGCGCCCGACCCAGATCCGATCGTTGCCACCAGCAGCGTAATGTTGATCACTGAGAACAACCATGGGCCGGCAGCGCGGCCCGCTACGTAAACGAAAGCCGTATCGATGTCGGGAAAAGGTTTGGAGGCTGGCCACACGAGCTGGGCCGCATACACTTCTACAGATGCGAGGATGCCGATTATCAAACAAACCAATACAGTAGCTATGGGGATGTTACGTCGGGGGTTGTGCGCTTCTTCGGAGAGAGTGGATATGCCATCGAAGCCGATGTAAGTCAGCACCGCCAGCGAAGTTCCGCCCAATACTGCAGGCGTGGAAAATGTAAGCGGGTCATAAAAGGGTCGAGTAAAGAAACCCGCACCGTAGTGCGGAATAAGCCCAACGTAGCGCGCAGCGGCTACAAGGAATATCAGAATCACAACGCCCATCGCCGCCGCCAGAGTGGTGTTGATCCGCGCCGATGTCTTGATGCCATGCAAATTGAGGAAAGTGAAGAACAGAACGAAGAAGAAGACCCACGCGGCATAAGGAATAGTGGGGGCGAAGTTAAGAGCAAACTTGCTGCAAAGGATGGTGCAGATGAGCGGGTTAAGGATATAATCCATCGCCATGCTCCATCCGGTTATATAGCCCAAGACAGGATGGAACTCCTGTCCAACATAGGTAAACGCAGATCCGGCGCTCGGATAGATTTTGGCCATTCTTCCGTAGCTGATCGCTGTAAACAGCATCGCAACCATCGCGATAAGTATGGCTGTCACGGCATGGCCGTGCGCGCGCACAGTCATGACGCCATATACCGGCATCGGTGCCGTCGGCTGAATTACGATGAGTCCATAGAGAATGAGGTCCCAAAGTCCCAGCGCGCGGCGAAGTTTGGGAGGGTCTCCAGATTGGACAGGCGTACTTGGCATATTCCTCGAATTATTCGACTGCAGCAACGAGACGATATTAACGGAAGTGGCGTGCTGGTGAAGGTTAGAAGCCTGGTGTGTGCCGCTGAACAGGCACGATACAGGAGCTCCGTATTGAGGCGTCACTGTTTGACCGTGTTTCGCGCTCGGTCTTCAAGAGTATTTCAGGCCATGGTGAGCAACTACGACTGGAGTTCCTGATACAAAGTCCAATTCAGATTTCTCGCTGAGCCGTCCTCTTGTTCGGACCACGATCGCAATTCGGATCTTCCGCCACCTGGCTTCAACGACACACCCACAACCAAAAAGCAACCTCCAATATCAACATGTTTACTAACCATGTCAACCAAGCTGGAAAACCCGCAAACTATCTACGGCCAACAAGGCTTCTTGCGCAGCCTGGTGAGATCAAACTGAATCCAAACCGACGCGGAAATCAGATTCAGTGCATGATAGCTGTTAGGGTTACGGATTGGCCGTATTCGAGGAGTGCTGCGCTTTCGCTACTTGTTTCCAGGTAACAAGGGTGAAGCCTTGATTCTTGAGAAACTGTTGAAAATCTGGGCTGCTCACAACTTTCATATCAGACTCCCGCCAAGGCGCATCCCACCAGTCATGCTTGCCGGAGGTGATGGTGCGCAATTCCTGGTCATCATAGCCAAGGTGCACCGTGAGCACGTACAAGCCGGGAGCCAGACCTGTAAGCCATTGCTTGTACGTTGCAAGCCGTTTGTCCAGCGGCACACCCGGATGCATCTGAAACTCTCTCGTAGCTACCACGCTATCAGGCATGATAGAAAAACCCGTCCCGCCATTGCCGAAGTTCTGGACGGCTATGAAAGTCGCCACATGATAGTCTTGAGCGGCCTGCTGGTACAAATGGAACAACTGCGGAGTTTGAAACAAGGTATCCATATGGGTGTCGAAGTGCGTGAAGCGCACCCCGGCCGCTTGTGCTCGCGTAATTTGAGCTTTGATCTCCACAGCAACATCGGCAGGGTTATCCTGAGCGGCGGCCTTGTCCTCAGAAGGCGGCAGATAACCGTCTTTGTCGCGAAGGCTTGGTACAGGCTTCGTGCTGATGGGCCCCCAACGATACGGTACCCATTCGCTGGTGAGGGTAAGATGCAGTCCAAGATCCAGATCCGGATGCGCGCGCGCGAACTTAGCCGCTTCAGGAAACCAGGGACAGGGCACCATGATGCTGGCAGAAGTCACCCAGCCTTTTTCGAGCGCCTCCTCAGTGGCCTCATCCACCGAATGAGCAACGCCGAAGTCGTCCGCATGAATGATCAGCAGCTTTGCGTCGGCAGGATACCCGAGCCTTTGAATCACCTGGCTCGCTGAAATTTGGGCATGCGCGTTTGTAGGCGAGTGACATAGCAGGATGAGGGCAGCCACGGCGGTCATCCATCGGTGTGTACCGGTCATGAACATCCTTTCTAATTAGACCTTGGGCTGCCTCAGGCGGCCACAAAATTGAAAGCGCTTGCCCCCATGCCCTCTACGTAGCCTCATTTCCACTTGCGGACAGAGCGATCGTGATGGGTTCAATGTTCCACCCTTGCACTTTGAGCTGTGGGCTACCCGTGAGTGCATTGGGTGCGCTGTAATGTGCCGTGACCACATTCGATTCTCCAGGGAGCAATGCGAGATAGTTATCTTCCCAAAAGACAGGAAGTATCTCGTCTTCGCTTGTTCCCTGATGGATGCCCAAACGGATCTGGAAGGCTAGATGCTGGCTTGGATTGTGGATCCGCACCCGAGCAGACTTGCCCTGTGCGTTGTGTTCCAGGGCGGCCGATACTTCCAGACGAACCGGCGGAAGTTGGTTGAGTGCCTTAAGATCTTCCGAGTTGGAGAGCGGAGTGTAATAGTCGTGCGTATGCTCCCAGTCGAATGTCGAAAGCTTGCTGGGCAGCCAGTAGAAATTGGAGCTGACCACTTTGCTGCCAGCGTCCTCGAGTGAGAGTTTCACGAAAGAAAATGCGGGAGCTGGAGGGGGAGGGATCGTCATTATTTTTTGCACGCTGTCGGCCGAGGAGTCTAACTTGTCTTGCCGGGTGAATAACGGCTTCAAATCAAAATCGTAAAGTGCTGCGGTGACGGTGAGGCCGGTGAAATCCTGATAGAGATTGTTAACCACTACCACGCTGCGATCATCGTACGAATATTGAACGTGCAGGGATTCGCAGGCCTTTCGGGCGCCGAAATACCCACCCGCCGGCTGCAAGAAATAGTCGTAGAGGTGCCAGACGACCGATGGCCAAGCATTATTCAGCATCCATTGGATTACGCCGGTAGACGAGTATTTGTTACGCGCGAAGGCTTCGAACATGGCGCGTTCCCCGTCATAGGCCATGGCCTGTGATTTGGTTATGTAGTCATCCAGGCCGGTCGGCGCTCCGTAGATTTCGGTCATAGCGCTGGTGTAATGCTTGAGGTCGTGGAATTCAGGCCCAGCCCCGGCGTGATAATTCCAGACATCGTCAATCGGCCACAAATGATCGGCCGGAATCATTTTTTGCAGCGAACTCTTGAGCGGGATAGCAGGACCGGGGCTGGTCTCCGTATTGAAGCCAAACGCACCTCCGTAGGTTTTATCGGTAAGCCAATAGGACGGCGGCACATAGTCATAGGGCCCGGTCATTTTGACTCCTGAAGCACCGCTGACGGTGGTAGGCATCGCGGACGCCGACGAAGTATAAGGGTTTGGCCATGCAGTTTCCTTCAACACCTCGATATAAGCTTGTTCGACGTTTGCTGGAGGCGGAAAATCGCTCCCATTCAACCAAAGCATCAGGCTCGGGTGGGTCCGCAATCTCAATATCTGATCGCGCAGCGAGCGAGTTGCAATCTCGAGATCGCCAGGCGCCCACGTGTCCCATTTTTCCCAGTGACTGCAACAGCACCACCCGGCCATGATCAAAATGCCTTTCTCGTCCGCGAGATCGAAAATGTCATCGCCGACGAGTTTGCCTTCCAAACGGATGGCATTCAAATTCATATGGCGGACGTACTCCAACTGTGTATTGAGGTTCTCTCGAGGAACCTCGAATAACATGTCGGGGGTCCAGCCTGCGCCTCGGATGAGGATCTTCCTATGATTGACACGGAATAAGAGAGGCCGCGTATCCGTATCAACCAGTTTTCCCGATCCGATGTGAGAAATCTCTCCGATTTGAGGAGCCGGGCCGTTCATTTCAGCCGTGATTTCACGGATGCCGAAGCGAATATGTTGCTCGTCTGAAAGCGTGCCCGCAATCAGAAATCGCATCGTGAGAGAGTGGAGATTCTGCGGACCCAGAGGCGCAGGCCACCACACATCCGGGTTACTTACGCGCAACTGGGCAAACCGGTCAGGCTCAAAGCGAACGGAGCGCTTCTCCCCGGGCGAAAGAGCTACGTTCTGCCTGAATTCCCGATCTCCGAAGCTTCCCTCAAGGACTCCCTCAACGGGACGATCGGAAGTATTGTGGAGTTCAGCCATCACGAGAAGATCTGCCGACCTCAAGGAGTCATCAGGAAAGTGCGTAACCACATGCGGAGAACGTACGGTAACTGGCCCGCTGGCGGTGAGGTACACGCCCTTCCACAACCCCATGTTCTTATCGGGGGGAGTCGGATTCCAATCTACGAAGTTAAGGCCGAGGTCCTTTTCAGTCTGGGCAAAGGTTTCAACAGCCAGCGCGTTCAGTTGCTCCTGGAGCAGAAGAGATGTGGCCTCAAATTCGTAAATCCGATACGCTCCATTCACATCTTTGGCGTCGACCAGTCTGTGACCATTCAGCCAGATGTTGGCGTGGCAATTGATTCCCTCAAAATGGAGCCACACGGTACGCCCCTC